>Ga0315336_1002505_pt1 | contig 27731 bp, 22 predicted proteins | sample ASW5metaG_FD_204512 | JGI IMG/M metagenome (GOLD analysis project Ga0315336, IMG submission 204512) | Ammonia-oxidizing marine archaeal communities from Monterey Bay, California, United States - ASW #5 | ecosystem: Environmental > Aquatic > Marine > Intertidal zone | place: USA: California... | reverse complement strand
GCCGCGACCGCGGCGGAGATCGCGAGCGCAGGGGGCAGGGCCCACGCCATCGTCTGCGACCACCGAGACGATGCGGCCGTCGCCGATGTCTTCGCCCGCATCGGTGACGAATACGGCCAACTCGACATCCTCGTCAACAACGCGTTCATCGTCTGCGACGAATTGACCTCACGAAAGCCATTCTGGGAAGTGCCGCTCTCCAACTGGGACGACATGATCGATGTCGGTACGCGCTCGGCCTACGTGGCCAGTGTCCACGCGGCCAAAAAGTTCATGGTGCCGGCCGGGTCCGGCCTGATCGCGAACATCAGTTCCTCGGGCGCGGTGGAATACGCGTGGCACGTCGCCTATGGCGTCGGCAAGTGCGCGCTCGACCGCATCACTGCCGACACCGCCCACGAACTCGCGCCGCACGGTGTCAACGTGGTGTCGCTGTGGCCCGGGTTCGTGAAGACCGAGCGAATCGAACTCGCCGAAGCGGCGGGGATGCTGCCCGACTCACTCGACGTCTTGATCGCCGAATCTCGCGAGTTCACCGGTCGCGCCGTTGCGGCCGTGGCCGCGGACCTTGGCGCCGGTCGCTGGAGTGGCCAGGCCGTCGCCTCGCGAACCCTCGCCGACCACTACGGGTTCACCGACATCGACGGCTCGCTCCCCGCCGGTCCGCTCCACGACCGTTGACCAAAACGAACGGAGGCGAGCCCCAGGGGGCCCGCCTCGAGTTCGTAGCTATCTTCGATGCCTCAGCCTTCGGCGGTCGGCATGGCGATGACCTCGGCGCCGGAATCGCTGCGGCCCGCGAGCCACTCGGCGAGATCCTGCTCTTCAGCATCGCTCGTGTAGTAGTCCATCGGCTCGTAGTCAGGAGCGTTGGTCTTGATGTTGCGGTACTCACCCATGCCGGTACCGGCCGGGATGAGCTTGCCGATGATGATGTTCTCCTTGAGGCCCTGCAGCGAATCGCTCTTCGATTCGATGGCAGCCTCGGTGAGAACTCGAGTGGTCTCCTGGAACGACGCGGCGGACAGCCATGACTCGGTCGCGAGCGACGCCTTGGTGATACCCATGAGCTGGGGACGACCTTCGGCGGGCTTGCCACCTTCCTCGACCACACGACGGTTTGTGTCGGCAAACGTCTTCTTGTCGATCTGGTAGCCCGGCAGGAAGTCGGTATCGCCCGGCTCGTTGATCAGAATCCGCTTGGTCATCTGACGCACGATCAACTCGATGTGCTTGTCGTGGATCGACACGCCCTGATCCCGGTAGACCTTCTGCACTTCGTCGACGAGGTACTTCTGGGTCTCACGGACACCCTTGATCTCCAGGAGCTCCTTCGGATCGCGGGCACCTTCGACGATGGCGTCGCCGGCCTTCACCTCTTGGCCGTCAGTGACCTCGAGACGAGCACCGGACGGGATCGTGTAGGCATCTTCCTCACCGTCATCGGCGACGACCAGGACCTCGCGGCCACGGCCGTCGTCTTCGCCGACGCGGATCACACCGGAGGTGCGAGCCAGCGTGGCCTTGCCCTTCGGGGTGCGAGCCTCGAAGAGCTCCACGACGCGGGGCAGACCACCAGCGATGTCCTGCGCACCCGCCACACCGCCGGTGTGGAATGTACGCATGGTCAGCTGGGTGCCGGGCTCGCCAATGGACTGTGCGGCAATGACACCGACAGCCTCACCGAGCTCGATCTTGCCACCGGTGGCCAACGACATGCCGTAGCTCTTGGAGGAGATACCGAAGGCCGAGTCGTCGGTCAACGGCGAGAGAACCCGCACGCGGGTGACCTTCTCGTCGTCGCGCAGCGTCTCGAGCTCGTCGTCGCCGACCATGATGCCCTTAGCGATGACTGAGCCATCGGAGAGTTCGACATCATCGGCCAGCACTCGACCGAACAGCTTGTTCTCGAGGTAACTCCGCTTGTTGGCGGTGTCGGGCATCACGTCTTCGATCCAGATGCCCGCAATCGGGCCGGACCGCTCGAACGGGTCCTCATCGTTGATGATGAGTTCCTGCGCGACGTCGACCAGGCGACGAGTGAGGTAGCCGGAGTCGGCCGTACGGAGCGCCGTATCCACGAGGCCCTTCCGAGCGCCAGGAGTAGCAATGAAGTACTCCAGCATCTTCAGGCCTTCACGGAAGTTGCTCTTGATCGGACGAGGGATCATGTCGCCACGAGGGTTGGCGACGAGGCCACGCATGCCGGCGATCTGACGCACCTGCATCATGTTTCCTCGAGCACCCGACTCGACCATCATGTTGACCGGGTTGAACTGCTGGGCCTCGAGGTCTTCCTTCATCTCGTTGGTGACCTCTTCCGTGGCCTCCGACCAAACTTCCACTTCCATCTGACGGCGCTCACCATCAGTGATGATGCCGCGACGGAACTGCTGCTCGATCTTGTCAGCCTGCTTCTCGTGGCGATCGAGGATCTCGGCCTTCTCGCCCGGCGTCTTCACGTCGTCGATCGAGACCGTGAGGCCCGAACGCATGGCGAACTTGAAGCACGTGTCCTTGATGGCATCGAGGCTGATGGCGACTTCCTGCTTCGCGTAGCCGCGAGCCAGGGTGTCGACGATCTCGCCCATCTGCTTCTTGCCGACCTTCTCGTTGACGTAGGGGTACGCATCGGGAAGCGTCTCGTTGAAGAAGACGCGGCCCACGGTGGTCGGCTCGTACTTCGCAGCCTCGCCGTTGGCCGGGCTGATCAAGAGGTCCGGGGTGCGGAACTGGATCGGCGCATGGATGGCGACATCGCCACGCTCGTAGGCGGCTTCGAGTTCGAGCACGTCGCGGAAGACGCGACCCTCTCCCTTGGAGCCGGCCACTTCATCGGTGAGGTAGAACGCACCGATGATCATGTCCTGCGTCGGCGTGACCAGCGGACGGCCGTTGGCCGGGCTGAGCACGTTGTTGGCGCTGAGCATGAGCACGCGGGCCTCGGCCTGCGCTTCAGCCGAAAGCGGCAGGTGGACAGCCATCTGATCGCCGTCGAAGTCGGCGTTGAAGGCAGTGCAGACCAACGGGTGAAGGTTGATGGCCTTGCCCTCGACGAGGACGGGCTCGAACGCCTGGATGCCGAGACGGTGCAGGGTTGGGGCACGGTTCAGCATGACCGGGTGTTCCTTGATGACGTCTTCGAGGACGTCCCACACCTGCGGCTTGCGCCGCTCGACCATGCGCTTGGCCGACTTGATGTTCTGGGCCAGTTCGGCATCGACGAGCCGCTTCATGACGAAGGGCTTGAAGAGTTCGAGGGCCATGATCTTCGGCAGGCCGCACTGGTGGAACTTGAGCGTCGGGCCGACCACGATGACCGAACGGCCGGAGTAGTCGACGCGCTTGCCGAGCAGGTTCTGACGGAACCGGCCCTGCTTGCCCTTGAGCATGTCGGAGAGCGACTTGAGCGGACGGTTACCGGGACCGGTGACCGGACGACCACGACGACCGTTGTCGAACAGTGCGTCGACGGCCTCCTGGAGCATGCGCTTTTCGTTGTTGACGATGATCTCTGGCGCACCGAGATCAAGCAGACGCTTGAGACGGTTGTTGCGGTTGATAACGCGACGGTAGAGATCGTTGAGATCCGAGGTCGCGAAGCGGCCACCGTCGAGCTGGACCATCGGGCGCAGTTCCGGCGGAATCACCGGGACAACGTCGAGGATCATGGCGCGAGGATCATTGATCCGACGGCCGTGGGTGTCGCGACGGTTGAACGCCGCGACGATCTTCAGTCGCTTGATCGCCTTCTGCTTGCGCTGGGCCGACAGACCCTTGACGCCCTCAGGCGGGTCGATCTGGGCACGAAGCTTGACCTCTTCCTCATCGAAGTCGAGTGCTTCGACCAGGCGGGCGATCGCGTCGGCACCCATGCCGCCGACGAAGTAATCGCCCCAACGGTCCTGCAGCTCGCGCCACAGCATCTCGTCTTCGATGATCTGACGGCCGAACAGGCTCTTGAACTCGTCCCATGCCCGATCGAGGATCTCGGTCTCGAACTCGAACTGCTCACGGATCTCGGCCAGGTCCTTGTCGGCCTGACGGCGAGTCGCCTTCAGCTCGGTTTCCTTGGCGCCGTCCTTTTCCAGGGCGGCGAGGTCCTTCTCGAGGTCCTCGGCGCGGCGCGCGAGGTCGAGTTCCATGTCCTTGTCGATCGCTTCGCGTTCACCGATGACCTCGGCTTCGAGGGAAGCAAGATCGGCGTCGCGGCGCTCCTCGTCGACGGTAACGACGAGGTTGGCGGCGAAGTAGATGACCTTCTCGAGCTGCTTGGCCTTCAACTCTTCCTTGGGCTCGGTGCCCATGAGGAGATAGGCCAGCCACGAGCGGGTGCCGCGGAGGTACCAGATGTGCACGGCCGGGGCGGCGAGCTCAATGTGGCCCATCCGCTCGCGGCGCACCTTCGAGCGGGTGACTTCAACGCCACAACGCTCGCAGATGATGCCCTTGAAACGGACACGCTTGTACTTGCCACACGCGCACTCCCAGTCCTTTGTCGGACCGAAGATCTTCTCGCAGAAGAGTCCGTCCTTCTCAGGCTTGAGCGTGCGGTAGTTGATGGTCTCCGGCTTCTTCACCTCACCGTTGGACCACATACGGATGGAATCCGCAGTAGCGAGACCGATCTTCAGATTTGCAAAGTCATTGACGTCGAGCATGTTGTTACTCCCTCGTCTTCCCGGTCTCAGCCACGAGCCGCACGAGCGGCGGCGCGGGCGGCGTCTTCTTCATCTGATCCACGTTCGGGTCGCTGGAGATCAATACCCAGCTCTTCGACCGTGCGGAATGTCTCTTCGTCGAGTTCGCGCATCTCGATCTCCTGGCCCTCATGCGAGAGCACTTCGACGTTGATGCACAACGCCTGCATTTCCTTGATGAGCACCTTGAAGGACTCGGGAATGCCGGGCTCTGGGATGTTCTCGCCCTTGACGATCGCCTCGTAGACCTTGACTCGGCCAAGCACGTCGTCGGACTTGATGGTGAGCAGCTCCTGCAGGCAGTACGCCGCGCCATAAGCCTCGAGGGCCCACACTTCCATCTCGCCGAAGCGCTGACCGCCGAACTGCGCCTTACCACCGAGCGGCTGCTGGGTGATCATGGAGTACGGGCCAGTGGAACGGGCGTGGATCTTGTCGTCGACCAAGTGGGCCAGCTTCAAGATGTAGACGTAGCCCGTCATGATGTCGTTGTCGTAGGGCTCGCCCGTGCGGCCGTTGAACAGCGGCTGCTTGCCGTTGGTGCCGATGAGACGGGTCTCACCGTCCTTCGACTCGGGGTTGAGGTTCTCGAGGATGTCGACGATCACCGGCTTGTCGCCGGCAAGTTCGTATTCGTCCCACTTCGCACCGTCGAACACCGGTGTCGCCACAAAGGTGGCGGGCTTGGTGGTCGGCCGGGTCTTGTTTTCCGTGCCGCGGACCGGATCGTCGCCGACCTGATCCCCGTCGATGTTCCAACCCCAGCGAGCGCAGTAGCCGAGGTGCGCTTCGAGCACCTGGCCGACGTTCATACGAGACGGAACGCCGAGCGGGTTGAGGATGATGTCGACCTGCTGGCCGTCGGCGTTGAACGGCATGTCCTCGATCGGGAGGATCTTGGAGATGACGCCCTTGTTGCCGTGGCGGCCGGCGAGCTTGTCGCCCACGCTGATCTTGCGCTTCTGCGCCACGTAGACCCGCACGAGCTGGTTGACCCCTGGGGGCAGCTCGTGGGCGTCGTCGCGGTTGAATACCTTGACGTCGATGACCTTGCCGGTCTCGCCGTGCGGAACCTTGAGCGAGGTGTCGCGCACCTCGCGGGCCTTCTCGCCGAAGATGGCGCGCAGGAGGCGCTCTTCGGGGGTGAGCTCAGTCTCGCCCTTGGGCGTGACCTTGCCGACGAGGACATCGCCCGGGCCGACTTCGGCGCCGACGCGGATGATGCCGCGCTCGTCGAGGTCGGCGAGGATTTCCTCGCTCAGGTTCGGGATGTCCCGAGTGATCTCTTCGGGGCCGAGCTTCGTGTCTCGGGCATCGATCTCGTGCTCGTGGATGTGGACCGACGTGAGCACGTCGTCCTTCACCAAGCGCTCCGAGAGGATGATCGCGTCCTCGAAGTTGTAGCCCTCCCACGGCATGAAGGCCACGAGGAGGTTCTTGCCCAGGGCAAGCTCACCATTGTCGGTGGAGGGGCCGTCGGCCAGGAGCTGGCCAGCCTTCACCTTGTCGCCTTCGGCGACACGGGCCTTCTGCATGATGCAGGAATCCTGGTTGGACCGCTCGAAGGTCTTCAGACGGATGGTCTGCTGGCCCAGCTTCTTGTAGTCCATCACGATGTGATCGCCGTCGAGTTCGACGACGGTGCCGTCGTCCTCGGCAAGCACCATATCGGCAGCATCAGTGGCGCAACGCCGCTCGATACCGGTGCCGATGTAGGGGGCCTCGGCCCGCACCAGCGGCACGGCCTGGCGCTGCATGTTGGCGCCCATGAGCGCACGGTTGGCGTCGTCGTGCTCGAGGAAGGGGATCAACGCGGTGGCCACCGAGATGATCTGCTTCGGCGAGACGTCCATCATCTGGACTTCCTCCGGCGGAACCGAGGAGATCTCAGTGGTCGCACCGAAGAAGACTTCCTGCTCCAGCTGGAGGCGGAGGTCCTGCAACGAGGCGGCCTGCGGCGAACGACGCACGAGCACGCGGTCGGCGAGGAAATTGCCCTTGTCGTCGATGGGCGCGTTGGCCTGGGCGACGACGTAGTCCTCTTCCTCATCGGCGGTGAGGTACACGATCTCGGAGGTGACCTTGCCCTTCTTCACCACGCGGTAGGGCGTCTCGATGAAGCCGAACGGGTTGACCCGAGCGAACGACGCAAGGCCGCCGATCAGACCGATGTTGGGACCCTCAGGAGTCTCGATCGGGCACATACGGCCGTAGTGCGAGAAGTGAACGTCTCGCACTTCGAAGCCGGCTCGCTCACGAGAGAGACCACCCGGGCCGAGCGCCGAGAGACGGCGACGGTGGGTGAGACCCGAGAGCGGGTTGACCTGATCCATGAACTGCGACAGCTGTGAGGTTCCGAAGAACTCCTTGATCGCAGCAACGACCGGACGGATGTTGATCAGGGTCTGCGGAGTGATGGCCTCGACGTCCTGGGTGGTCATGCGCTCGCGCACGACACGTTCCATACGGGACAGACCGATGCGGACCTGGTTCTGAATCAGCTCGCCGACGCTGCGGATGCGGCGGTTGGCGAAGTGATCCTGATCATCGAGGCGGTAGCCCGGCTCGCCCTTTGCGAGGTTGAGCAGGTAGGTGGTGGCGGCGAGCATCTCGGCCTGGGCCAGCACCGACTGGTCGATGTCGGGGCGCTCGAGATCGAGCTTGAACTGCTTCTGGAGGAAGTCGAGTTCGGGACCGAGCTTGCGGTTGAGCTTGTAGCGGCCGACCCGGCTGAGGTCGTAGCGACGAGGCTCGAAGAAGGCGTTGCGGAAGTACGCACGGGCCGACTCGACGGTCGGCGGTTCGCCCGGACGGGCTCGCTTGTAGATCTCGAGGAGCGCCTCTTCCTGGGTCGGCGCAATCTCCTTGTCCTTTTCCCACTGGCCCTCGAGGAAGTCGAAGTAGGCGACGAACTTGTCGAGGAATCCGGGCTCGTTCTCCTCGTCGTAGCCCAGGGCACGAAGAAGGGTGAACAGTGAGATGCGACGCTTGCGCGCAACACGGGCGCCGGCGGTGACGTCCTTGCCCGGCTTCTGCTCGACGTCGAATTCGATCCATTCGCCGCGGTACGGGTGGACCGTGCCGGTGACGAGCTGATGCTTACTCAGGTTACGGAGACGGAAACGTTCACCCGGCTGGAAGATCACGCCGGGCGAGCGGACGAGCTGGCTCACCACGACACGCTCGGTGCCGTTGATGATGAAGGTGCCCTTGTCGGTCATCATGGGGAAGTCACCCATGAAGACCGTCTGCTCCTTGATTTCGCCGGTGTTGGCGTTCATGAAGCGAGCGCGCACGAAGATCGGCGCGCTGTAGGTCATGTCCTTCTCTTTGCACTCCTCGACCGTGAACTTCGGCGGCGGGCGCAGGTCCTCGTCGTCGGGATCGAACTCGAGCTCGAGCTGCAGCGTTTCAGTGAAGTCCTTGATCGGGCTGATGTCGCGGAAGGTCTGTGCGAGACCTTCATCGAGCAGCCATTTGAAAGACTCACGCTGTACAGCGATGAGATCGGGGAGTTCGAGAACCTCTGGGAGATTTCCGAACGAATAGCGTTCGCGATGTGCGGCGCGTGTGGTCACCTTGGCTCCAAAGTTGGCCGTGGAAGAGGACGACAACAGGTCGTCCGGGCGCGGAGCCACGATACAAAGTGCATCGGAACAGGCGCGAGGACGACCACGTTGCTTTGCACGCTAGTGGGTCCGCGCCATGAACAGCAACTCTCGGGCAACCAGAACCGGCACCGGCCGTAGCGGGCGGTGCACGATCCGGGCCGGTCGAGCCGGGCGGATTGAACGCGAACGGTAAAGGTTCGCGGCTCCGAGGTCAAGGACGCTCGGCCACCTGCAACCGGATTGTGATCTGTCGGATCGGCTCAAAACCGCCTGTTTCAGGCGGAACGGAGCCTCGTTCGAGCCCGCTCGGCAATGTCGTCGTCAACGCCGATACTTCGCACATACGCCTCGTGGTCGCCCCACTTGTCGCGTAGGCCATCGAGAGTTTTGCGCATGGCGGGACGAGGCGATCCCCACATGGCCTCAAAGCCCGCAGGGTCGTAGCCGGCCTCGCTGATCTGCTCGGCGAACCAGGTCGTGCCTCCGGGCGAGTGTGCGCGGTAGTGCGCCGACACCTCGTAGTCGTCGAGAATGTGAGCATCCGCGACTCCGGCCAGGCCGAGCAGGGTCATTGCGGTGATGCCAGTACGGTCCTTGCCCGCCGTGCAATGAAAGAGCACTCGCTCGCCGTCGGCGACCGCCGCGATCATCTCGGCGAGGAAGTCGGGAAACCCCTCGAGCATCCGGAGGTAGCCCGCGGCCATGTCGTCCTCGTCGAATTTCGGGAGATCACCGTCGAGAATCCGCTGCAGCATCGATCGGCCCTGGGCAACGTCGCTCGACATCGGGAGATGCACATGCGTCACCCCGTCGGGAAGCCGGTCAGGGGCGTGCTCGACCTCGCCGTCGGACCGCAGGTCGAACACCTTCGAGATGCCGAGATCGGCCATCACCGCGTGGTCCTGATCCGAGAGCTGATCGAGGCCGTCACTGCGAAACACCTGGCCCCAGCGAGTCCACGACCCGTCGAGTGTGGGATAGCCGCCGATGTCGCGAAAGTTCGACGGGCCGTCCATCGGGATTCGACGTTCGGCCGCGACGACGAATCCTTGCGATGGCTCGAAGAGGTGCACGTAGGGCCGAGTCGACAGCTTGGGTGCCGATGCTCGTCCCTCTCCTTGCGGAGCAAAGACATGAGTGCCGGCGTCGTCGGGATCGTCGGAGACGAAGACCGACATCTCTGACGAGCCCCCTCGCCATGTGATGACGAGCTCACTGTCGACGTCCACCACGTTCACATGAGAAATCGGATCTGCCACCGCCGCACCCTAGGCGGGGAGCGAGCATCCAGCGATGCCGCTCAAAACGACGAACCGCGCCGACCGGAAGGCCGACGCGGTTCGTGAATTCTTGTTGCCCCGAGGGGCAGGTGTCAGACGAGCTCGACCGTGCCACCGGCAGCCTCGAGGGCTTCCTTGGCCTTCTCGGCGTCGTCCTTCGAAGCACCTTCGATGATCGCCTTGGGGGCGCCGTCGACAAGCTCCTTGGCCTCCTTGAGACCGAGGGAAGTGAGACCACGGACCTCCTTGATGACCTGGATCTTCTTGTCGCCCGCGCTCGTGAGCATCACGTCGAACGAGTCCTTCTCTTCAGCCTCGGCTGCATCGCCGCCACCCGCTCCAGGAGCAGCAGCAACCGCGACAGGAGCCGCAGCAGTCACACCGAACTTCTCTTCGAAGTCCGACAGGAGCTCGCTGAGCTCGAGGACGCTCATGGCGCCGATCGCGTCGAGAATATCTTCCTTGGTAGCCATGATCAGGCCTCCTCTTCTTCTCCGGCATCGCCGGAGTCATCGCCGGCATCGCCAGCCTCATCGTCACCGGCATCGCCGGAGTCGGCGTCGGCTGACGCCTCGGTTTCTTGGGTTTCTTCAGTGGCTTCGGCCTCAGTGGCCTCGCCAGAGTCTTCGGTTGCCGCTTCGGCAGACGCCTCTTCCGAGGTTGCTTCCTCGGCCGGGGTGTCCTCCTCGGAGGCGTCTTCCTCAGCCGCTTCTTCGGCAGGGGTTTCTTCCTCGGCGACCGTTTCGGCAACCGGGGCATCGGCGGCCGCATCGGGTCCGCCACCCTTCTCGATCAACGCCTGCAACCCGTATGCGAAGTCACGCGGCACCGCAGCGAGCAGCCCGGCGAACTTGGCCATCGGCGCCTGGAGGGCACCGGCCAGCATCGAGAGCAGCACATCACGGGACGGAAGTTCGGCAAGGGCCTTCAGATCGTCTGCACTGAGCAGCTCATCGTCGACCACGCCTCCCTTGATCACCAGTGCGTCATTGGTCTTGGCAAAATCCTTGAGGGCCTTTGCCACGGCCGCGACGTCAGAGGCAGAACCGTCGGCCTTTTCGCCTACGAAGGCAATGGCGGTCGGACCGGTGAGAAGGTCATCGATCTCAAGTCCTGCATCACGCGCCGCAAGGCGCACGAGGGTGTTCTTGTAGATCTTGTACTCGCCGCCCGCATCGCGAAGCGCACGACGCAACTCGGCCAAAGCCCGCACGTCGAGGCCGCGGTACTCGGTCAGCATCGCGCCGTCGGCCTCGGCGAGCTTCTGCTTCACCTCGTCGACAACCGCCACCTTGTCTGGTCTCGGGTCTCCCATAACTGTCACCTCCTCTTCATTCCGGCACACGAGGCCGGACTCGCGGGACCCTCCTCTGGAGGAGATCTCCCTGATTCGTTGTCATTCCTTCAACCGTTCCGCATCGGAAAATGCGAACTGGGCGCCCACCGAATCGGCGAACGCCCAGACAAACCACGGTCGAGCCGTGAGATTTCAGGAGGTTCTCCTCGTCCGGCGAGCCAGCTGGCTCATTGGTGCTCCCCGTGGAGCGCACCGGATGTCTTCGGTGAACAAAGATCTTCAGTTGTGCGGCAAGCGTAGAGCGCAGGCCGGAGACTTCCTCCCGTTCAGGAGGTGACGATCTGGCCCGGATCGACGCGAACGCCGGGACCCATCGTGGTGCTCAGCACCACCTTGCGCATGTAGTGACCCTTGGCCGAAGCCGGGCGGGCACGCTCGAGCTCGGTGATCAGGGCACGAAGATTCGTGAGGAGCGCGGCTTCGTCGAACGAGGCCTTGCCGATCGGCACGTGGACGTTGGCGAACCGGTCGGTGCGGTACTCGACCATGCCGCCCTTGAATTCGCCGATTGCCTTGGCGACGTCGGGGGTGACGGTGCCGGTCTTCGGGTTGGGCATGAGGCCACGGGGACCGAGCACACGCCCGAGTTTGCCCACGGTCGGCATCATGTCGGGCGTGGCGATCGCGAGGTCGAAGTCGGTCATACCGCCCTCGACCTCGGCCGCGAGATCATCGCCGCCAACGTGTTCGGCTCCAGCGTCGCGAGCAGCCTGGGCGGCCTCGCCCTGAGCGAACACAGCGATCCGGACGTCCTTGCCGGTACCGGCCGGAAGGGCGACGGTGGCTCGGATCATCTGTTCAGCCTTGCGAGGGTCGACACCGAGACGAATCACGACATCAACGGTCTCGTCGAACTTCTTCGTGCCCAACGACTTGATGATGGCGACTGCCTCCGCATCGGAGTGCAGGTGATCACGGTCGTACTTCTGGGCGTTGTCTTTGTATTGCTTGCTCTGCGCCATGTTGGCTCCCTCTGGTTACTGCCGCCCGGCGAGGTGATCCGGAACGAGCAGGTGAGCCGAATTTCGACTCAGCGAATTGTGAGTTGCAGCGGGGGTCGGACTCCAGTTGCAACAGATGCAGCGCCGGGGTCTGACCCCCGCTGCAAGTTTCAGCCGACGACTTCGATGCCCATGGAGCGGGCGGTGCCGGCAACCTGAAGCTTTGCGCCGTCCATGTCGATGGCGTTGAGATCGGGCATCTTCTGCTCGGCGATCTGCTGGACCTGCGCATCGGTGATCGACCCAGCGGTCTCACGACCGGGGTTGTTGGCGGCGAGATCGAGGCCCGCGGCCTTCTTGATCAAGAACGCGGTGGGCGGTGTCTTGAGGATGAAGGAGAAGGAACGGTCGTCGAAGATCGTGATCTCGGCCGGAACGATCTGGCCCCGCTGATCCTCGGTGCGAGCGTTGTAGTCCTTGCAGAAGTCCATGATCGCGACGCCGTGGGGGCCGAGCGCGGTACCGACCGGCGGGGCAGGCGAAGCCTGGCCGGCGGGGATCTGGATTCTGACGACAGCAGCGACCTGCTTCTTGGCCATGACGAATTTCCTAAAGAGAGGGTCCCGCGAAAGAAGGGACCGTTCAGTCTGGATGGAGAGTCCCCGCGCGACAACCCGCGCGGGAAGGGAATCAGAACTCGGCTCGAACTAGAGCCGTGCCACCTGAGCGAACTCGAGCTCCACCGGGGTTTCACGACCGAAGATGTTGACGAGCACCTTGACCTTGAGCTGATCCTCGTTGATCTCGATGATCTCGCCCGAGAAGTCGGCAAAGGGGCCTTCCTTGACCCGCACCGTCTCGCCCATGTCGTATTCGAACATCGGCTTCGACTTCTTTGTCGCTTCTTGTGTGCGGTCGGCTTCGACTCCGAGGAAGTTCTCGACGTCCTTGCGGCGCATCGGCGAGGGCTTGCCGCCCTGATTGACGAAGCCGGTGACGCCCGGCGTGTTGCGGATGACGTACCAGGCATCGTCGTCGAGCGAGGTGCGACAGAGGAGGTAGCCCGGGAAGAGCTTCTTCTCCGTCATGACCTTCTTGCCGTTCTTGAACTCGGGAATCTCACGAGTGGGGATGACCACCTCGTAGATGCGCTCTTCCATGTTCATCGAGGCGATGCGGGCTTCGAGGTTTTGCTTGACCTTCTTCTCGTAGCCCGACTGGGTATGGAGCACGAACCAGCGGCCCGGCCGGTCGTAGGGCGAGACATAAGGCTCGACCTCGATGTAGTCCTCTTCGAGCAGCGCGTCTTCTTCGACGACCACATCGGCGGGAGCCGGATCGGCACTGCCCGTCCACTCATTGGCCAGCCCGGCTCCGAGAGGAGCGCTCGACTCGACCGCCGCGGCTTCGGCAACGATCTCTTCGGCCTCGGCAACTACCGATTCTTCGGCAGTGGGCTCGATTGCGGCCTCGTCGGCGGCGTCTTCGATCTCTTCGTTCATGTCGTTCTCGTCAGTCATGTGGAATCAGGCCTCGAAAAGCTCGAGGATGAAGGTGGAGAAGACCCAGTCCAGGCCGTAGATGATCGCGCCCAGCACCACGATGGTGACAAGGACGACGATCGAGTAGTTGACCGTCTCGGAACGAGAGGGCCAAGCGACTTTGCGAAGCTCGCCGCGGACCTCACGAAGGAACTGACCCGGGCTTGTGCGTTCTTGTGGCGGTGCTGCGCTCGGCTGTTGGCGGCGGGCGCGAACGGGCTCGCCGTCGGCATCGACCTCGCCCTGCTTCTGCAGCATTCGCTTCTGCTGTCGGTTCATCGACATGAGGAAATCCTTGGATTAGTGATCGGCGCCACCGTGTGACGGCACCGTCATGCAGGGGCGACAGGACTTGAACCTGCAACCTTCGGTTTTGGAGACCGATGCTCTACCAATTGAGCCACGCCCCTGAGAACGGTGGTCAACGATATCACTGGCCTCGGAAATAACTGCCCTCGCGAGAGCCGGATCAGCCCACGAGACGCGCGCCACGGCGCTGTCGAGTGGCAAGAGCGATCACGCCCGCCGCGGCGGCCAGACCGCCGATCGTCGCCGCGGCATAGCCGGGGACGCGACGACCGACCCGACCGTCGTACTCATCGAGGGTGAGCAGGATCTCGTGCTCGAGCGTGGGGTCGACGGCGATGCCCGACGATGCGAGATCTCGCATCGTCCGCCGCAACCGGCGATAGTTCGCCAGCTCGGCCTGACATCGGAGGCACTCGGCGACGTGGACACGCGCCGGCTCCGAGAGCACGCTGGCCGCAGGCAATCCGTCGTCGACGCCGGAGAGCTCTTCGAGAAGATCGTCGCAGATGGGGGCCAACGGAGTACCGGACTCAGATCGCATGAAGTTCCTCTCCGGGCAACGGGAACACACGTTCACGTAGGCGTCGCCGAGCTCGGTGCAGACGCACCTTGGCCGCGCTCACCGAAATACCGAGCTCTTCGGCGATTGCATCGTGGGGTAGGTCGTAGACATCCCGGAGAACGACAACGGAGCGCAGGCGAGGGGGTAGGTCGCGAATGGCGTCGTCGAGCTGTGCCCGCAACGCACTCACGTCGGCCTGAGCAGCCGGGTCAGCCTCGGGCCGCAGATCGGCGACATGGGCCTCATCGGGAAGCTCGTCGTGGCGGTGACGGCGACGCTTTCCTGTGGCGGTGGACGCACAGTTCGCGACGATCCGATACAGCCAAGTGGAGAACTTCGCGTCGCCTCGGAATCGATCGAGGCTGCGATACGCACGGAGGTAGGCGTCTTGGACCACGTCTCTCGCATCCTCCTCGTCGCTGGTGAGTCGAAGCGCCAACCCGTACGCATCTCGATACGTACGGCGCACCATCTCGTCGAACGCCTCGCGTTCACCCGAAACGGCCCGTTGGACAAGCTCGTCCATTTCGGCGCCTGCAAGGTTTGACCCGGCGACGCCCGTGCCGTTACGTGACGGATCCGTGACGATCCGGAGGCGACGAGGGGCTGCGGACATGTCAGCCATTGTGCTTCACCTCCAGTGATCCCGCTCTGCGCGCGGCAACGAGCAGGGAAATCGTGCGTAGCGACGGACAGAGTCGAACTGTCGACCTCTCGATTATGAGTCGAGCGCTCTCACCAGCTGAGCTACGTCGCCAACCTCGAATCGGCGAACCGATCCGTGGAGCTCCCTGTCAGAATTGAACTGACGACCTCCTCCTTACCATGGAGGCGCTCTACCGACTGAGCTAAGGGAGCCTGCATCCCGGGCAAAACAACCCCGAAGAAGCGTCGGCAATGATGCCACGCGACGACTGCGGCTCCAACCCGATTGGCCCCCAAAATGCCGTGTGGTCAGAAAGTCCCATACTCCTGGGCCTTTTGGCTCAAGTTCGCACCCGCTCCCGCCGTAGAGGGAACCATGCGATTCGACCGGCTTGTCATTGAAGCTGACGAGAACACTTTCTCGTTGGAATTCCACCCCCGACTCACCGTCATAGGCGGCGTAGGACGACTTGAGCGAGAGGGGCTCATCACTGAGCTCGTCGGCTCACTGAGCTCGAGCCGCGCCGGCGTCCACGCGGAGATCGTCGCCGACAACGGGAACCGGTTCGCCGTCTTCCGTCCGTTCGGTGCGCGAGCTCGAGTGATCGACGTTGAAGCAGCGGCCGACGTGAGCTCGCGGTTCGCCGACGAGGACGGCGAGATCGATCTCCTCTCCGTGGCCGGGCTCGATGCCCGCGGTGCCAAGCGCCGCCTCCGGCTGACGTCGTCCGATCTCACCACCAGCACACACCACGATCAGATCATTCGTCGGCTCGCGGCCGTCGAACCGGAGACGCTCTGGGCACACGCCGATCGCGTGACCGCCGCCCAGGAGATCCTCGACGAAGAAGCCGACGCATCAGGGTCTGCCCCCGAGGACGCATCGGTGGTCGCTCGTATCGAAGAACGCCACGCCAACTTCGAGGACGCGCAGGCCCGGGCCGAGAAGGTCCGGAAGATCTCGTTCTTCGTCGGCGCCGCGGCCGCGGTGCTCGCCGTGCCGTCCGTCATGTGGATTGGCCAGACCGTCGCCATGGCGCTCGTCATTCTCGCCGCCATGGTGACCGCATTGTCCTTCATGCAGAACCAGCGCATGGAGCGGGCCCGCAAGGCCGAAGAGGCCGCGCTGGCAGAAGCCGGTGCGCAGTCGTATCTCGGCTTCCACCTGCAACGCGTCAACGGGCTGCTCGACGGCCAGGCCTCGCGCCAGCGTCTCATCCAGGCCGGCGCCGACCACGAAGCGGCCCTTGCCCAGTGGTTCGAGATGGCCGGCGACATCGTCGTCGACTGGGCCTACGAGCACCGCGACGAGATCGAAGAAGCATCTCGACGAGGCAAGGACGTCGATGCCTTGAGCGCCGGCCCGCTGTCGATCGACACCGAGAACGATGAGCTGGCCGCCCACGCCCATGCCCTGATGCTCAAGCTCGAACAGGTCCGCGGGATCGGCCCGGCGGGCGAGAACCTGCCGCTGATCCTCGATGACTCGTTGCTCGGACTCGACGTCGAACTGAAGGCGCCACTGCTGGAGATGCTCGTTCGGTCGAGCGAGAGCCAGCAGATCGTGTTCCTCACCGAGGACGTCGACGTGACCGAATGGGCCCGCGTCGAAGCAATCACCGGCGACCTGTCGATCCTCGAGCCGACGGCGGCCGACGAGACCGTCTCGGTCGAAGCAGAAGAAGCCGTGAGGATCGCGTAGGCCTTCCGTACGGCGGCCCCGACACGGGGCAGATTGATCTGACCCTTCCAGCCGGGAGGGTCGAGGTGGCGAGCCACGACTCGCCAGTCGCATGCTTCGGTGCCACGCTCCCCTCGGGGGCGTGGCATCGTCGCGCATGGCCACTGACTCCGCCGATGCATCCGCCCCGCCCGCGTTCGAGACGCTCACCGCCAGCGCTGACGGTCGCGTCGGCCGGCTCACCCTCGATCGAGCTGAAAAACTGAACCCGCTGTCGACGCATTGCCTCGACGAGCTCGCCGCCGCCGCTGCGTGGTTCGATGGTTGCGCCGAGGTACGGGTGGTGATCGTCACGGGCGCGGGCCGGGCCTTCTCGGCCGGCGCCGATCTCGCCGGCTTCGACGGCGAAGGTGACCGATCCGTACGCGACGGCGCCGACGCCGGGCGGGTGATGGTCGAGTCGATCGAACGAATGAACGCCGTCACGATCGCGTCGATCCACGGCCACTGCATCGGCGGCGGCGTTCTGCTGGCGATGGCGTGCGATCTCCGCGTGACGGCCGAGTCGACGAATTTCGTGATCCCCGAGGTCGATCTCGGCATCCCTCTCACCTGGGGTGGCATCCCCAGGCTCGTTCGAGAGGTCGGGGCGGCGGCCACGCGAGACCTGGTGTTGTCGTGTCGACCGTTCACCGCTGCCGAGGCTCACGCTCGAGGCATCGCGAATCGGATGGTCGCCGACGACCGTTTGACCGCCGAGGTCGAGGCGCTGGCGTCGGAACTCGCCGACAAATCTCTCTACACGATCCGCGCAACGCTCGATGCGGTCGATGCCGCGGCCGAAGCGCTGGTCTCGACCAACGGGGCGTGGTCCGATGCCGACCAGTTCGTGGCCGCGATGTTCGATCCCGAGAGCCGCGCTGTGGCCGCGCGCTATCTTGCCGCTCGAGGACGCTAGGCGTGCCGAAAGCCAGCGCGATCCGCAAGTCGATCATCGCGTCCTTTGTTCTCTACATCGTCTTCGGCTTGCCCGACGGCGTCTTCGGGACTGTGTGGCCCAACCTTCGCGACGAGTTCGGTCGGTCCGACGGCAGCCTCGGTCTTTTGATCCTCGCCACCGCGGTCGGGTACGCGTTGGGAGGCGTGGCGTCCGGTCGACTCGTCGAGCGATTCAGGATCAATCGAGTCCTGCCAGTAGCGATGGCATCGGCGCTCGCTGCTCTCTCGATGGTTGCCGCGGCGCCCGAGTGGTGGGTGGTGATGGCCGGCTATGTCGTCTTGGGCACGGGATGGGGGGTCGCCGACGCCGGCGTGAACGCCTGGATGGCCCTCACCCAGGGACCACGGGCCATGGGCATGCTCCATGCCTCGTACGGCATCGGCGCCTTCCTCGGCCCTCTGTTGGCGACCGCATTCGTCGCCGACGGCACCGCTTGGCGAGCCCCGTTCGTCGCGTGTGCCGCGTTCACGGCGATGTCCATCGCCGCACTCGTTCGGGCTCGCGGCGGCTTCGCCGAAGCGAAGACGACGGCGGAGATCAGCGCGCGGGACGCCGAGGTACCAGGATCGAGACGCCTCCAGGCGTTGATGATCACCTGGTTCTCGATCTACGTCGGAATCGAAGTCGCGGTCGGCAGCTGGGCCTACACGATGCTGACCGAGGCGCGGGGTTACACCGACGCGAGTGCGGGTGTGCTCACCGCTCTCTACTGGGGCGGTCTGATGAGCGGACGATTCGTTCTGGCCGTTGTCGGCAACCGGATCCATCCCGAACGAACCGTGCGCTTGTCGATCATTGCTGCTGCTGGCGCCGCCATCGCTCTCTGGGGCGACCCCGGCGGGTACGGGGGCCTCGCGCTGCCCGTGCTCGGCATCACCTTCTCGGCGATGTTCCCGGTGGTGATGAGTCGAACCGCCGTGTACCTCGGTGAGGCGAGAGCGGCGACCGCTGTCGGCTACCAAATCGGCGCGACATCGATCGGCTTCACACTTTTGCCCGCCCTCATCGGGGTGATCGCTGATCGCTCGGACGTAGGCGTCGCGGCGCCTGTCGTACTCGTGAGCCTCGTGGTTCTCGGTGGCGTGTGGCGCCTGATCGAGAAGTCGGCGGGGCCCAGCCTGCGGGTCGGCCAGAGTGAGATTCTCTAGCGAGAGTGTCTAGACCGGGGTTGTGAGCGCGCCGGCGGCCGAGGAGACGCCCGCGCCGCGGCGAGCGTGGACCAGATCGTTGCGATCGAGGCCGTGGGTCATGAATCCCAACGACAGACCCGTCGCAGGGTCGCCCCAGGCGCGTTGACCCTTTGCGCCGCCATGACCGAATGTTGCTGGTCCGGTGGTGTGGCCGTAGCCACGCATGAGCGCCTGCCCATCATCGCCGCCCAGCGTGAACGCGTGAGTGCGGTTGGCGGCGACCCCCATCCAGTCGGCATGGTTCTGGCGCACGACCTCGAGCGCATCGACCTTCACGGTGGGACGAAGGAACCCGCCGTCGTCGTGCATCACGGCCTGGTACCAGAGCGCCATCTCGGCCGCAGTCGCAATACCGCCGCCACCCGGGTGACCAGTGGTGCGCACATCGGGATCGTTGAAGGCCAACAGTGCGTCGTCGGTCACCTCGGTGATCGGCATCGACTCGAGCCCGAACTGGCGCGCCATCTCCTCCAGGTCGGGGGCCTCGCCCACCGACGCCACGTCGGCGATGTCGCCCTGCTCATCCCGTGGAATCGCGAGCCAGCGCGAGCATCCCGCCGGAGTCATCACTCGCTCGGTGACGACGTCGGCATGGGGCCGACCGGTCACCTCGGTTATGCAGTCGGCCAGGACCCAATGAGCCGCGGAAGCGTGGTATTCGAACGCCGACCCGGGCTCCCAGGTGGTCCTCCAACGGTCGTATCGGGCAAGACGGGCCTGCCGATCGGCGAACTCGTCGATCCCGACCGGTGCGTGAGGAAACCCACCGGCATGCAGCAGCACCTGCGAGAGGGTGATGGCGTCCTTGCCGTTGCTCGCGAATGTCGAAAGCACGGAGGCGATCGGCGCGTCGAGATCGAGCATTCCTTCGGCCGCGAGTTCGAGGACGGTCAGCGAGACCGTTGGCTTGATGGCCGAGTACGTGTGAAGCCGGTGATCCGTGGTGAGATCACCGAACGCTTCGAAGAGCACGATTTCGCCCTCAAAGCCGACGGCGACCTGGCAGCCAGGCACTCGGCCCTCGTCGACCTCGCGAGCACACCGCTCGATCAGCTTCGTCATGCGGGCGGGAACAAGAGTGGTCATCAATCGGCGACCGTACCGCTCTCGACCGCTGCCCGTCTTCCCGGCCATTCCGTGAGGTCGGGCATCAAGGCGCGTGCGTCGCGATGCCGTATGACCTGCTCCCACAATCCGGCTCCGTAGGCGAGCTCGTCAGCAATGAGCAATGCGGTCGACCGCACCGGGTCGGCGGGGCGGCTCCCCTTCCACCACTTCCGCAGTGGCGGCACGATCATCGCCGCGACCATGGCGAGGCGAAGGCGTCGCAACCGCGCGGCGAGGAAGGCGAGCGGCCACCACGCCCGCGAGACCGAGCCGGCGAGGCCCAGGCCGGCCTGCAAGTGTCCCCAACCAGCGATTCGTGCTGCTTCGCGCGTGGCGTCCGGAAGCCCATCGAACTTCTTGGCGAGCGCGGCCGAGGATCCCGCCGCGAGTCCAATTCCCAGCAGCGGATGACCCGCCGCAGTCGCTCCCCATGCGGCAACGCTCCAGCGCGAACACCGCGCCGGCGCGACCCAGCGACCATGTTTGGCTGCGAGTGCGACCGATGATCCGCCGTAGCTGCGCCGCTGCTGGAAGAGCGCGGGCCACGAGAGGCGCGGCCGATGAACGACCTCGACCTCGGGCGCGTAGCGCACGGTCCCCACCTCGGTCGAGAGACGCCAGACCAGGTCGACATCCTCGCCCACACGAAAGTCGGGATCGAAGCCACCGACGGCTTCCAACGCCGAGACCCGCACAGCAAACGCCGCGGTCGGCACATAGGCGATGCGCCGCATCGGCGCAACGTTGCCCGCCGCCGGCCCCAGGTCCAGCGGCGAGTGGACTGATTCGTAGCGCTCGCGCAAGGTGGGTCCCGGCCGGCTCACGATTCTCGGCGCAACCGCCACCACCGAAGGATCATCGAAGTGAGCGGCGAGGGCAGGCCACCAACCGTCGGGCATCTCGACATCAGCGTCGACGAAGACAACGAACTCGGTTTCGACCTCAGCGGTGCCGGTCATTCGAGCCGCCCCGGGCCCGCCGTTGACATCCCGGCGAACAAGCCGCGCGCCGTGGCGCTCGGCCGCCGCCGCGAGCGAGAGCCCGTCATCGGACGCATCGTCGACGACGATCGTGGGCTGACGAATCGAAGGCAGCAGGCGTTCGAGGTCGGTGGCGTCGTCCTTCGCCGGAACGACGACCGTGACGGGCGGGGCCGACACCGAGGGCGACACCACGGGATGCAGGATTCCGGCGTCGAGAAGCCGGCGGGCGAGCGCACGGGGTGACTTCACGTCGGCGAGCGGCGCGCCATCGATCCAAGCGTCGACGACCGCCGCGCCGGCGTCCGCGAGCGTGATCACCCGCAGAGGCGAGCCGCCGATCAGGACTCGGCCCTCGTCGATTCTCCGCAATCCGTCGTCGGCTGCGAGCCGGATGCCGGCCGGCGGGAGTTGGTCGGTCACCGGTCGAGTTCGGCAATCGCGCGTTTGGGAGCGATCTCACGAAATGAGTCTTCGATCAGCTCGCTCAACTCTCCCCAGTCGGTCGACCCGTCGAGGATGATGCCGACCCAGCCCTTGGCGAACGAGCTCCGAGGAGCAAAGAAAGGGTGACCCTCGGCAACGAGGCTCTCGTGCTCGCCGCTCGCGGCTTTCACCGTGATGAAGCGGATCGGATCGCCCTGCGGATCCTCCATCGCCATGGTCCAGACAAAGATGCGACGCCCGACGCGGTAGGTGACGTTGCCCCACGACTCCTGCTCGGATGACTCGGGGAACGAGCGGCAGATCTTGCCGACCCGAGCGAAGACGGGATCCATGCACAGGACGGTAGCCCCCGGCTGCGCCTACCCTCTGGGCCATGCACGATCTCGTCATTCGCAACGGTCGGATCATCGACGGCTCGGGAGCGCCTGCCACCACCGGCGACATCGCCATCGATGGCGAAACGATCGTCGCGGTCGGCGACGACATCGGTCGTGGCTCGCGCGAACTCGACGCCGACGGACGCGTCGTCACGCCCGGATTCGTCGACACGCACACCCACTACGACGCACAGGCCACGTGGGACCCGGAACTCACCCCATCCGGATGGCATGGCGTCACCTCGGTGGTGATGGGCAACTGCGGCGTCGGATTCGCGCCGGTCGCCGCTGATCGTCGCGACTGGCTGATCGAGTTGATGGAAGGCGTGGAAGACATTCCCGGCGCCGCTCTGACCGACGGCATCGAATGGGGTTGGGAGACCTTCCCGGAGTATCTCGATGATCTCCAGCAGCGCTCATGGGTGCTCGATCTCGGAGCCCAGATCCCCCACGGCGCGCTTCGCGCCTACGTGATGGGCGAGAGGGCCCTCGACGCGGCCGGCACCGACGACATCCAGCGGATGGCTGCCCTCGTCGGTGAAGCGCTGGGGGTCGGTGCGTTGGGTTTCTCGACCTCACGCACGCCGCTGCACAAGTCGGTCGACGGCGAACTCGTACCGGGCACGTTCGCCACCCACGAAGAACTGCTCGCCATCGCCGACTCGATCAAGCAGGCCGGCCACGGCGTGTTCCAAACGGCAACGCACCACGCCGACGTTCCGGAGTCATTCGAATGGATGCGCGCCGTCGCAGCCGTGACCGGGCAGCCCGTGATCTTCAACCTGAACCAACCTGACTACGCGCCCGACCTGTGGCGTGAGGACCTGCGTCTGCTCGACGAAGCCCAGGCCGACGGACTCGATGTCCTGGCCCAGGTGTCGGGTCGACCCGTGGGGATCCTCGAGTCATGGTCGGCGACCGTCAACCCGTTCATGCTGTGCCCCACGTGGGGCCTGATCGGTCAGCTGCCAGAGGCCGAGCGGCTGGCCGAGTTGCGCCGCGACGACGTACGCGCCGCGCTCACCACCGAGGCGCCGGCTGTGTGGAGCGACTTCATCACCTCGGTCACTCGCACGTGGGACAAGCTCTACCCGTTCGCCGGCGAGGCCGACTACGAGCCGGATCCATCGGCCGCGTGCGCGGCACTCTCGACCACCGACACTCGCACCGCGGCCGAGATCGCCTACGACCACCTTATGACCGAGGACGGACGCGGGCTGCTCTACTTCCCGCTCTTCAACTACACGAACCACAATCTCGACCACCTGTGGGAACTGCACCAGCACCCTCACACCCGCATGGGTCTGGCTGATGCCGGGGCGCACTGTGGCACGATCGCCGACGGGGGCATGCCCACCTTCATGCTGCAGTTCTGGGCACGCGATCGCGTCCGCGGAAGCCACATGCCGTTGGAGTGGCTCGTCCATCGTCAGACTCGTCAGACCGCTGAGCTCTACGGACTGCGCGACCGAGGGCTACTCGAGCCCGGCCTCCGCGCCGACGTCAACATCATCGACATGGACGGACTCACCGTCGAGCTCCCCCACCTCGTCGGCGACCTTCCGACCGGCGCGAATCGCTACGTCCAGCGGGCGCAGGGCTACGGCGCCACGGTGTGTCGCGGCGCCGTGACCGTCATCGACGACGAATTCACGGGCGAGTACCCGGGTCGTCTCGTACGCGGCCCCCAGACCGACCCCCGCTAACCCCGCCAGCCTCAAGTTGCAGCGGGGGTCAGACTCCAGTTGCAGCGGCGGCGAGGGTGGGGGTCTGACCCCCGCTGCAAGTGTGTTTTCGGGCGGGTCGGCTAGAGAACGGCGAGCAGTGCGGCGGGGACGTCGTTCGGGCCGGCGATCGTGGCGAAGCGGGCGCCGCAGCGGCGGGCGAAGTCTCGGGCATCCACGTCATCGTCAGCGGGTGCGAGGATGCAGAGCTCGTCGAGGCGACGTGCGATCCGTTCGGGGTCGACACCAGCAGTCGCTCGACAGTCCGACAGCAGGATCGTCACCCGCCTCTTCGCTCTCGACCGTTCGAGCTGTCGAGCAGAGCTCTGCAACGCGCCTTCGAGGTCGGTGGTACCTCGGCCGCGCAACCGGAGCAGATCGTTCACGACCGCCGCCGCACCACGGCCGTCGTCTTGCGACTTGAGCGCGAGCTGACGGTCGGAGAATGCGAGAACCGACCAGTCAGTCGGCGCCCGCCACGAACACGCCGCTGCTGCGACCGCCGCGGTCGCCAGTCGACCACCGCTCATGGACCCGCTGCGGTCGACAAGCAGCGAAACGGCCATTGTCGGCTTCGTCCAATGCCGCACCCGCAACTCATCGGCCCCCACCGCGACGTTGCCGGCTCGAGCGTTGACCAAGGCATCAAGGCTCCCATCGATGTCGAGATCTCCCGAGGCTCGATCTGCCGGCGCACTGACGATGCGGCCGATACCGCGGCTGTCGGTCGGGCCGACACGAGCCAGGTCGAGCAGCAGCCGTCCGGCAAGGCGAGCGGCAAGAGCCGCCAGCATCGGGTCCGTTGCCGCGGTCATCTCCGCGAGCAGCGCCAAGGCGTGCTCGGCGTCCTCCTCGACGAGGTCGGCGAGTGCGCCTTCGTCGATCTCGCCGACCTCAGGGGAGATGTCGTCGAACGAAGGGTCCTGGCGAAGCTGTTCGCGTGGGGTGGTCCGCTGGTTCTCTTCGGCCAGCGCCTCTTGCGCATCGTCGCCCTCGAGGGTGACGGGCGCTCCAGGGTCGCCCCCTAAGGGGCTTTCACTTTTCCCTGATCGCCGTCGGATTCGGTTGCGGGGTTCTCGGCCGCCAACACCTGTGCCCACAGGTCGCGGATCACATCCTCCGGCTGGGTGTCGCCGCCCTCATGCAGACGTATCCGGCCCGACAGCGCAACAAGCGCGGCGTCGAGCCCGATCTCGGGATCGGTGACATCGGCGTTGCGAATTGCGCCAAGCCGAGTGGCGACTTCGACGAGATCGATCGCGCCGCGCACGGATGAGCCGACCCGCACATCCGCGTGATTGCGAGTGCCTCGGGTCACGAGTACCGCCCGCACGAGAAGGAGGTCGCCGGAGTCACAGGCGCGGCGAGCGACGATGTCGGCCTCGTCGCCTCGCGACTGGTAGCCCATCGAGATCCGACACATTCGGTCGTAGACGGCTCCCGAGACGCGGGCCGTGCCGACATTGTCGAACGGGTTCATCGCGGCCACGAGCCGGAAACCCGGCGCCGCTTCGATCCGTCCGATTCGCGGCAGATGAAGCTCGCCCTCGGACATCACCGAGATCAGGAGGTTCACTGTCTCCTCGGGTACCCGGTTGAGCTCCTCGACGTAGAGCAAGGAGCCGGCTCTGAGGGCCTCGACGAGCGGCCCATCGACGAAGACGTCAGGGGCATAGCCCTCTTCGAGCACCCGGGCCGGATCGAATTGACCCGCGAGTCGTGCCGGCGTCAGCTCTGCGTTGCCCTCCACGAACACGAAGCTCGTGCCGCCGGCGCGTGCGAGCTCGCGCAGCATTGTCGACTTGCCGGTACCCGGTGGCCCTTCGAGCAGAACGTGGCGATCAGCGGAAAGCGCGGCGACCAGCAGTTCAAGCTCACGTCGACGCCCGACGAGCGCGGCATCGAGCGCGTCGAGGACGGCGGCATCATCGAGCGAGGTCATGGGAACGGGATCAGTGGGTAATCAGTCGAAGATGATCAGTCGAAAGTGATGACGCCGCGCACGTTCTTGTTCGCGAGCATGTCGGCGTAGCCCTCGTTCACCTGATCGAGCGTGTAGGTGTTGGTGATCATCTCATCGAGCTTGAGCTGACCGGCCTGATACATGGAGAGCAGGTGCGGGATCTCCTTACGCGGTGCAGCCGATCCGAACAGGCAGCCCTTGAGTTCCTTGTTCATCATCGCGAACTCGAACAGGTTCAGCGACACGTCCATCGACATCGCGTTGGCGACCGCAGTGGCGACGATCGTGCCGCCCTTGCGGGTGAGGAATTGGGCGGGAGCGATCATGTCGCCGGTCAGGACGCCCGGCGTGAGGATGACGCTGTCGGCCATGACACCTTCGGTGATGCCTCCAACGAGTTCCATCGCCTCTTCCATCGATGCGGCGGCATGGGTGGCGCCGAACTCTTGCGCACTCTCACGCTTGAACTCCGACGGATCGACGGCGACCACATTCATCGCACCGGCGACCTTCGCACCCTGAATGGCGGCGTGGCCGAGACCACCACAGCCCACGATGACGACCGTGTCGCCCGCCGTCACACCGGCCCGATTCACCGCCGAGCCATAGCCCGTGGTGACACCACAGCTCACGAGCGCAGCCGGTCCTGGCGGGATGTCCTTCTGGATCTTGATGGCCGAGTCGACACTCAGCACCATGTGTTCGGAGAAGGTGCCGAGCTTGAGCAGCGGCGTCAGATCTTCGCCGGCTGCGGAGTGGTGACGGAAGCCGCCCGCCATCATGCCGGGCTCCATCAGGTGCATGCCGAGGTCACAGAGGTTCTGTTGACCCGAGGCGCACCAACGGCACTTGCCGCAGGAAGGAATGAACGAGCAGGAGATGTGGTCGCCCACCTCGAACTCGGTGACACCCGGACCCAGGGCGATGACCTCTCCGGCGCCTTCGTGGCCGCCGACGAGCGGCATGGGCGCCGGCATCGTGCCGTCGTGGGCGTGCTCGTCGGAGTGGCACATGCCGGCGGCGCTTGTCTTGACGAGGACCTCGCCCTCGCGCGGATCGTCAAGCTCGATCTCCTCGACACTCCAGTCGGCGCCGACTTCTCGAAGAATTGCTGCTCTGGTCTTCATGACGATCCCTTCGAAGGATGTGATTGATCGACGAACTACGAACGCGGGAGAACGTACCAGTGTGACCCGTGGTTCCGATAGTTCACCCGTTCACTCGACCACTCGAATCGACCCGACCTCGGCGCCGACCCAGTTTCGTAGCAACCGCGGCGATGGTGCCGACAAGGCCCCCAGCTCAGCCATGGTCCATTCGATGGCGAGCTCGCTGGCCCTCGTCGCCCCATCGCGTGCCTTCAGCGCGACTGCGACCCCTGAGGAGATCACGACACCGCAATACACCCCTTCAGCGCCCGACTTCACCACGACATCGCCGGCATCCTCCATCAGCCGCGTACACAGCCGGCCGGTTCCGCCGACCATGAACGGCTCTGCCGCCATGGCTCGCAGGATCCGTTGACCGTCGTCGGTCTGACCAAGCGCCGCCCAACCCGCGGCAAGGCGATCGAGCGGCATCGACCAGACAGGAATTCCGCATCCGTCGATGCCAGGGATGGCAGCAGCCAGAGAGATCCCGCACAACTCCTCGATCGCCGGGGTAACGAAATCGGCCTGCAACCGATGACTGGGAGCGAGATACCCGACGGGATCGATATCGAGGTGCGTACAAATCGACAGGTAGCCGACGTGCTTTCCGGAGCAAGTGTTGTGGAGGGGCGTCGGCGCGATCGCCGCGGCTACGAGAGCGTCGGCGCTCGGCTCATGAGACGGCGAGTGGGCGCCACACGCCAGAGAGCCCGCATCGAGGCCGAGGTCATCAAGCCAACGGCCGACCAATTCGACGTGGCCCGGCTCGCCGCCATGACTGGCGCACGCGAGAGCAAGCCGCTCATCAGTTGCCGCGAATCGATCCGCCGCCCCGGTCGCCACGAGCGGCGCGGCCTGGACCGGCTTCAGCGCGGATCTCGGCAGTACGGAACGACCACCGGAACCGCGAGTCCACAGCTGTCGGCCCGTGGCATCAACGACCACGATGTCGACCTCATGTCGGCTCTCGATGTCGGCGCCCCGCAGTACCTCGACGACCAGCGGAGAACTCACAAGCGAACGCTAACCGGTCAGATCGCGTCGGCTCGGCGAAGACCGGTGAGCGCTATCCAGCCGGGAAGGATGGGCATCCAGAATGTCACGAACCGATAGAGGAACACCGCGGGGATCACGACCTCGGCGTCTTCGACCGTGCTGAACGCGG
>Ga0315336_1002503_pt1 | contig 27770 bp, 21 predicted proteins | sample ASW5metaG_FD_204512 | JGI IMG/M metagenome (GOLD analysis project Ga0315336, IMG submission 204512) | Ammonia-oxidizing marine archaeal communities from Monterey Bay, California, United States - ASW #5 | ecosystem: Environmental > Aquatic > Marine > Intertidal zone | place: USA: California... | reverse complement strand
CCGACACACCACAGAAACCCTGCAACCCCTTTCGAGAAGCAATTTTGCTTCCTGAAATACACGAATCTCTTGGCCACCCCAGCCAGAGGCGGCTTCAGTATGAAGTATGTGGAGTGGTTTCAAGGTAGGGACTCGGATCAAACTGGGTGAACGATCAGTTGCAAGTGGCTGGCAAATAATCTAGCATACCACTGCGTACAAGTCGAACTACAAAACCGTCTCTGATCCCCAAAAAGAAACTTTCACCATGCAATCCAAAGTTATCAAAACAAGAAAATCGGCGCTTCAAACCACACCTTGCGAATCCTGTGATTTAGAAAATTTTATGTTTATCTGTGATCGGGGTGACAAAACACGAATCGTTCGCTGTCTAAATTGTGGTCTGGAAGCAGTCAATCCCTTGCCCGATAAAAAAATTCTTAGTTCAATATATAACCTAGAAATGAGAGGGGACCCTTCAAAAGCCTCTAAAAACAATCCTCTTTTTAAAAGATATATCACGCAACATATCGAACGAGAAAAATCGTTCAAAAAAATTTATCAAAATAGGTTGAGTTTAATTGAACGTTTTAGCCAGAGGAAAGGAAACCTACTCGACGTGGGCTGCGGGGCTGGGTTTTTTATAAACCATGCTAAATCAAAAGGCTGGAATGTGAGCGGTATTGATCTTTTGGAAGAGTACATTCAGTTTGCAAAAGAAAAATTAATGATTGAAAGTGCTCAATGTTTGTCGCTGGAAGAAACTCGTTTTCCTGAACAATCTTTCGATGTAGTTACGTTATGGGACCTCATTGAACATTTACCGCATCCACTCCATGAACTAAAAAAAATTAATCATTTACTTAAAAATGGCGGACACTTGGCCATCTGGACACCTAACGTTAAAAACTCTATCGTTATGAAGGAGCGTTGGACCGGGTATATAGCTTATCAGCATCTTTATTTTTTCTCTCTAAAAACCTTAGAGCATTTGCTTAAACGTGCTGGATTTAAAATTGTATTTTCAAAAACGAATAAAACAAAAAAAGGACTACTTATTCCAAAGGAGTCACTAACTTTCAAGGAAATCAAAAAACCAGAATCAGCAATAGGTCGGTTTTGGTTTTCTTTAAAAAGAGATCTTAAAAATGCGCTGAATCCAATGACTTACTTAGACCCTTTATTTAATATGAGTGGACACGGATTTAACCTGTTTGTTATTGCTGTAAAAGACTCGATTGATAGTTGATAAAACTTTTTTAATGACTAACTCCGAACTTAAAACCAGCCCAGCAGCAATCGTTGCTTTAGAGGGTCAACCTGAAAAACTTAGAGCCTGCCTCCATGCTCTTGTGTCCTGGGTTTCTCCAATCATAGTAATTCACCCTGAAAATAGCAAAAAAGCAAAGCAAATCGCCAAAGAATTCGGCGCGTCAACTATTACTTGCTCTGAATTGGGGACCCATGCCAAGTGGGAGTCTGGATTACGCCAGATAAATAAACGCTGGGCCATACTTTTGCGCTCTAGTGAGGTCATTACCGGACAATTAAGAAAGTCAAGCTTAGAACAAATTAAAAAAAATGTAACCAATCCCTGTCAATACCCACTTCCCCTCACCACAGTATTTCTCAAAAAACGTTTAAAGTATACACTTGACTGGCAGGACGCCTATTTATCCTGCCTGGTCCACATTTCCGAAAACACAAATACCATAAGTCAACTTCAAAAAAAATACGTGCGATTCGACGGAGAATTGATCCGCTATAGCGAAGACACCCTTTATGATTGCATGAATTCAATACATGCCAAAGCAGAAGAAAGAGCTAATCAACTTGCCCAAAATATCCCACCTTCCTCTTGCGGATCTCTTTTTACACGCGGCATTATCTCTTCCATAAAAAGTTTTGGCGTAGCTTACTTTTCAAGGAAAGGGTTTAAGGAGGGTTTTGAAGGAAGCGCTTTCGCAGCGTGTGATGCCCTTGCAGAACTTATGAGTTATTTACGTTATTACGAGCTATACATTAGAGGGGGGAAAAATCTTTGCAACAACCTAACGTCTCTTAGAAAAATTCTTGTCATAAAGCTACGTGATATTGGAGACAATATTCTCCTCACCCCTCTCCTTCGCAACCTAAAGCAACACTTGCCTCAGACCTCCATTTCAGTTCTAACATGGTCATACTCTAAACCGGTATTTGAAAAAAGTCCTCATATTCACCAATTGTTCGACATACCTAAAAATCCTTCTCCAAATGAAATAAGTATTATGATTGATCGACTAAATTCCATAAATTTTGATCTAGTCATAAGCACTCATAGTGGACGTTTGCCTTCGGAGCTACTTTCAAAAATCAAAACTAAAGATAGAATTAATAACCACTACCGAGGACGAAACAAACGTTATAGCATCCTAACTAGCGAGTCTGATTATTTTCGCTCGGCTATAGAACGTGATCTTGATTGCATGCGGAGCTTTGGGCTAGAACCGATAGATATCAAAACAGAAATTTTCTTAACATCAGGAGAAACCGAGTGGGCAAGAAGAGAACTCCAAAACAATGGGTTTGATCCTGAGAAAAAATTAATACTTATCCATCCGACTGCTGGTAGTACAGTTAAAGAATGGCCTATCGAACGATTTGGCACACTACTTAAAAAATTGAGTGAAACAGAAAATATCCAACCTCTGGTCCTCTGTACAGATGCAGAATTCGCTCGAATTCAACAGCTATTGAAATACGCTCCTAATGTTAAAATCTTTCACCAGTTATCGCTTCGTCAGATGATGGCTATTATTAAAGAATGCGACCTCGTCATCGACAATGATTCATCACCAAGCCATGTGGCAACTGCTTTTGGTATTCCGACGATTGTTCTTTTCGGTCAAGGCATTCGTGAAATATTTCGTCCCTATCATCCAGAAAATGACCTGCACTACGTTTTTTATAATGATGTCGACTGCAGAGATTGCGAACTAGTTCATTGCGACGACCGTATTTGCCTTGAATTTTCACCAAATGATGTTTTTGCTAAGGCTCTGGAAATGATTTTCGGTTCATCTAAACATTCAGCATGAGATGGTTTTTCAAACTTTAAATAAGTGGCTGGGCTTTTCCCGCTCTATTAAAGACCCTAAAAGTATTTATATTGGCCTTATCGGGGGAGTAGGAGACCTTGTTCTTGCAGCTCCTTCGGTTGCCGCTCTTAAAAAAAAGTTTCCACATGCAAAGCTATGTTTTGGCGTGGGTGGTTCTATTTTTTACGACACTATAGCCAATGATCCCAACATCGACGAATTTGATACCCCGCTGTTCTACTGGCCTCCAACGAAAAATATCTGGAAACAACTGGTGCGCAAAAGAGTGGAATGGCATAAAAACAGGCATTATGATTGGGTGGTTTTACTAGATAACCCGACGCATAAATGGTGGACGGAAGGAAAGCACCTGATAGATATGTATGCCGAACGGTGCGAAGTTGTTCTCGAACGTCGCAGGCCTATGGTATACTTGAATAAAGAAGATGAGGATCAAGGCGAAAGTATACTGGAACAAGCTCGTATTCAAAAAGGGGAACCATTTATAGTGCTATCCCCTGAAACACGGTCGTCTAGAGATATAAAAGAGTGGCCTCACCAAAAATTTGTGGAATTAGTGCGGCGGATTCATGACAAGTTTTCAATCAAAATAATTACTTTCGTTTCTCCAAATTCTAGCAAGGGCTATCCAGGAACAATCACAGTCAAAAGCGCACCAACAATACGTTCCGCTGCTGCAGTGATTAAACGAGCATATCTGTATCTAGGCTTAAATAATGGGCTGGCACATATTGCAAGCGCCTTTGAAGGAAAGATTATTTGTATTCATATAGGTTTTCCAATTGATCGAGGGGGTGTGATTTCACCCCATGCCGTTTTCACATCTAATGAACCGTTCTGCGATCCTGACTCCATTAGCGTGGATATGGTTTTCGAGAAGGTAGAAAAAACACTTAATAATGTTCCATTTAACAAAGCGTATTAATCGCCTCAAAATTAAGCTTTCTTACCATTTTGGAATTTCAAAAATTTCCTCTATGCCGAAAATGCTTATGCTTGAGCCAACCAACCATTGTGACCTTAAATGCCCCTTGTGCCCCACGGGACTCGAGGACAAAACGGTTGATCGAGGATCGATGAAGCTCGAGCAGTTCAAACCAGTTATCGATCGCTTGAGCAAATACCTCCAATCTATCAATCTCTATAGCTGGGGTGAACCGCTTCTACATAAATCTCTAGTAGATATGATTCGGTACTCTGCAAAAACTCATAAAATTCGAACGATTACTAGTGTTCACCTTAACAACCTAACCGATCCACAGGTAGAAGGAATCGTTACCTCGGGGTTAGACAAGCTCATTGTCTCTATCGACGGGGCAACACAAGAGGTGTACGAAAAATATCGGGTCGGCGGGAATATCCAAAAAGTTTTTACTAATTTAAAAAAGCTCGTTGATGCCAAAAAACATCACCAGTCCAATATTCGAATCATTTGGAATTATATTGTTATGAAACAAAATGAAAAGGATATGGCTCTCGCGAAAGAAAAGAGCCAGGAAATCGGAGTCGAGCTCACCTTCAGTTTAATGCGTACCAACCTTAAAGATGATATCCTCCAAAAAACTGCAGACAACCTAGAAAAAGATAAGCAATGGATTCCGGATAATCCAGACTTCAATCCTTATGATATGGAGAAGAAAACTCAGAAAAACCCTATTACCTTCTGTAAGCGCCCTTGGATGGAAACATTTGTTAACTGGAACGGAGATGTCTTCCCTTGTGGATGCGTAGTAACCGAAAAAAAATATTCCTATGGTAATGTGTTTGAGCAAGACTTTCAGGATATCTGGAACGGTGAAAAGTACGTTGCTGCGCGCAAAGAACTATTGGATCAGCCTAATAACCTAGAAACCATTTGCCATATTTGCAAGAAAAACGGTTACTTTACGCCATAATCCTACCAGCTGCTAATTTGTGAAAAACATTCTGATCATCAGTACGACTGGAATGGGGGATTGCCTTTGGGCTACACCAGGGATTCGTGCGCTTAAAAAATCTTTTCCTGATGTAGCACTTGATATAGTAATTCAGCCTCGCTGGGAAAGCCTCTACTATGGAAATCCTCACATTCGAAGATTAATACCTTATAAACCTCAATGGTATTACCAGTTGACTCTTCTATCTAGATTATGGAGAACAAATTATGATCATATTCTAATCTTTCATGCTAACAAAGATATAGGAAGACTCATTTCTTACCTGCGGTATTCAAAAATTTGGGCACATCAAAATCTTCCCAAAATATCAAGCCATCAAATCTTGAAATTTACGCAAGCGATTCACCCAATTTTCCGACGAGCAGCTATTCTTGAAAAACTAGGTGTTATGTTGAATGGAACGAAAATGGAAATTTTTTTAAATGATTCAGACCGGGCCGAAGCAATCCATTTTCTTAAAAAAAACCAAATGAACGTCAAAGAATTTATCTATTTCAATATCGGGGCATCTCTTCCTCACAAACGGTGGCATAACGATAGAATGGTTGCCCTTGCAAACCTTTTTCTTAAAAATACCTCTCTAGGAATTGTTCTTGGCGGAGGATCAGAGGATGCCCCGGCAATTGAAAAAATTGAAAGAAAAATTAATTCAAAGCGAATCACTCATGCTTTTCACCGGCCTCTTCGAGCTAATTGCGCTCTCATAGACCAAGCTTGCCTGATGATTACAACAGATACAGGCCCAATGCATGTTGCCTTTGCCACTGGAACACCAACAATAGCCCTGTTCGGCCCAACTCGCCCGGAAGATTCTGGGCCCTGCGAAATAGATCCAAAATTGTGCCAGGTCATACAAGCCACTGCGTTAAACAATTTGTCTCATGACCCCGCGGATATAAATATTTTTTTTGATTCAATCACTGTTGACATGGTATGGGACAAGGCAAACCTTCTACTTAGCCAATAAAGTCGTTTTAATTTTTTATAAGCTTAACACTAAATATTTAATATTTTGATTTCCATGCTGAATTTTTCTCTTCCTACCATAACCATGCTGAGAAAAGAACCCGCATAATGTATCAAACAAACTAATCTTTTATTTTTTTCTTAGTCAAAACACAAGTCAAGTTAGCATCCAATGGAATTCGCTCACCGAAATGGAGGTGTCCCAAAGCTGATTCCAAAAGGTCACGCAAAAAATATTTAATAATTTTCTTTAGTCTTCTTTTTTTACCATGAATGCGTATAGCATTGTAGCAACCATCCAATGAAAACCCTGTCATTCCTGATATTTGTTCAATTAGTCGCCCAGTCAGCACACTTTGATGAGTTATGTCACTGTGCTGATAGTATCTTCCAAACGGACTCTGCCCGTTTGGAAATCTCAAAATCACACTACCTCCGTATTTTAACAAGTGATTCATTGCTCGGAAATAATCTATTAAAACGTCTTTAGGCAAATGTTCAAACACATCAAAGCAGACCAGTGCATCGAATTCACCCTCCAATCCATCAATATCATCTGTGATCTGCCCAAGAAATACGTTAAATTGTTTTTCCTTTGCTAATTGGTATAATTTTTTGCGTATCTCAACTCCTGATATTTTAAAACCATTAACTTTAGCCCACTGCAAAAACTCGCCATTACCAAAACCAACTTCTAGAATCCTGCTTCCAGAAGGAATATTCGCTCGCTTCATCTCCCTTGAAAAATAATCGTGGTTCGTTGCAGAAGGGACTTCATCTAATTTCCCCTGCCACTCCTTCCACTCCTCATAACCAGAATAAAGAGCGTTTTGTATTGAGTTAGTTTCTTTTAAAGCATCGCCCATGCTAATCTAACCTATTGTTTAAAAGTTATCCAAGGTCACTTTACAAGCTCTAAGGCTTTTTCAACTACTTCGTCGACAGAAAAATCCAAACAAATCTGATCCTGGCATATCGGAGTATTAGTTTTAGAGTCAATATACGAATAACACTGGGTCTGGAATAAATCTCGGCAAGGAACCTCTTTATTAAAAACAAAGTGTTTGTCGGTATAAATATCCGGGTCACGGTATAGATTGGCTGAGCTTGGGCCGTTAAAAACTATGGTGGGCACCCCCATCGCTACAGAAAGGTGACTAGGTCCAGAGTCATTTCCAATCAGTAAATTACATTTTTTAATAATTCCCAGCATGTCACGAACGGAGCCAGAAAAGATAACTACTTCTGGAGTATCTTGAATAATTGGAATAATACGGTCCATTTCACTTTTTGACGCATTAGCAATCACCTGTAATTTATGACCGTATACCAAAGTGCGGCATAATTTAACAAAGTTGTCAATTCCCCATTCTCTTATACCAACACTCGCAATTGGGTGAATGAATATCGTTTTTTTGCCTAAATCCAGCCCCTTATTTACAAAAAATTTTTCTGCATTATCTAAATCTGAAATCTCCAAAATTATTTCTGGGTATTTGTCTTTTGGCTCTAATCCAATTTGTCTCAAGCAATCCAAATCCCTCTCAATTCCAGACCGCTTCAATGTCTCACATCCGATCAGGACATTTGTTTCTTTATCGCGATAGTAATAACTGCTATTAATTTTCCACTTGGCATGCACCTTTTTAAGAATTAATGAGGATAGGTTCTTCGATTGAAGATTGATAATTAAATCAAACTTCTCCCTATTCATTTCCTTAATTAAAGGACCGATCATTGTTTTTAAATTTTTTTTTGTCAGACCTTGAGGTAAAGAATGTAGTTTATCTATATATGGATTTCCCTTTAGAATTTTATCTACTGGCGTCGGCACTAAAACAGACAAAGAGGCATGAGGGAGAAGATTTTTAATATTACGAAATACAGGTGTAGCCATAACAACATCACCTATTCCCATGGCTTTTATAACCAGAATTTTTTTTATTTGTTGAACCTGGTCAGCTATTTGCCCTCCTCCTCGGATCCGCTCCTCGTAATACATAATGCCACTAATGAGGTAAGCATAAAAATCTAGCCCACAAAAAATTAAGCCTTCAGCCCCTTCCCTAAGTACTTGCTTTGAAAAGACATTTACAAATAATGTGTAGACTGCCATATTGAAAGTTTTTAGTATTAATTGTTGTTTACTTAAATTGGGGGTTTTGCGGCACATTCTAATTCGCCGAGATTTCGCAATATCTAAAGCTCTCAAATAAGCCAGCGATACAGTGGTTTCCCCCAAGCAAATTAATTCTCCCTCTATAGCTTCTTTTCTAATCGAAGTTAGATCAGGTCCTGAGTCTGTTTTGTATAACAAACCAGACTGGGGCTCTCCTGACCAGCCAAAGGGATACTTTAAAACTTTTTTAAGAAAAATTATTTTAGACAGTGGCAAATACAACATCGAAGTTGAGCAAGACTGTGTTATTTTTTTCTCAATACTTTTTTTTAAACGACCGCTAACCACTTCATTGGAATGTATTATCAAGTTCCATGAGGTAGTGCTGTGTTTCAAACCTTTATTCCACAAAGAAATAGAACAAGGTGAATCATGCTGAACCCATTCGTACCCTTCTCCTCTTATCATTTTTTCAACAACTGGGGATTTCCTTGAAACAACAACAATACGAATTGGCCAGTTTTTTAATCCATCCAAACAATCCCCAAAAGCTGAGCAATCATCCAAAGCAGCAACAATAACTGTCAGACTGTCTGTTAATTTTTGTTGAGTCATATTGTTTTATTAATTTCACCGATCTTTGAAAAATAACTTTCACATGCTAGGATACCTTGTGTTTTTATAAAAACAAACTGCTTTTATACATCAACAGTACATTCAGAATAAGTTTTTCATTAATAAACAGATCTCAGGTTCTCCTTTCAAAAAAACACTTATGTCCTTTATAAAAAAACCCACCTATCTGCTGCTATCTTTGGGTTCTCTGGCTATAACCTACCTAGCATTGGAATTGATATTTCCTCAATTAATTAACTACGTTCCACTAACAATGTACAACGCGCTTAAGACTGAAATTCGCGTTCTTGGGCAAAGCTCTAAATCCTCTGCTGTTCCAAATGATTATATTGCACTAATGGGAGACTCTTACGCACAGGGCCAAGGGAGTTGGCTCATAAAAACCATAAAAAATAGCCGATATAAAGGAACCAATCCTGATTACCATTCTGGGCATGCTATTTATCGAAAAACGGGGATGGATGTCATCACGTATGGGATGGGAGGAGCAGGAAGTGTCAAAGGAATGGTAACAGCTCCGATTATTTCACATCTCTATATTAACTCACTATGGCCCTATACCCTGAGCGACCCAAAACGAATTCTTATATACTTTTACGAGGGAAACGACTTTACAGATAATTCCTTATATTATACAAATCGATTTCTTTTTAAAGGGTATGATGAAAGTTACTTTTTTAAAGGCTATGATCCAAATCTATTTTACAACACCCTGTATTTCGACCAATATCTTCAAAAAGAAGCACTAGAACGATATCATTCATATAAAAATAATTCGTCATTTCGTCATTTAATTTTCACAAGTTTTCTAAGCGCGGGCTGGAAAAATCTAAAAAAAGAAATCAAACGAGGAACAAAAAAGTTTATTAATTGGTTTAATTCCAACGAAAAAAAATTCGAGGCCTCTTTTCAAGGGAAATATTTTTCTATACTCAATATTTCCCTAAATACAGCACTTAAGCCAAATTCTTCACCAAAAAATATGGCTATCATAAATGGGAAGAATGTGCTCCTGCCAGCCTACCTCCAGGGACCACCAGTCACGCTCAACGCAGAACAAATGAAAAGGTCTGTTTATATATTCGAGCGTTCTTTGCTCTTTATCGCGAGATTTTTTTCTAAATCTAAAATTAGTATTATATATATTCCTGGACCTGCTAATATTTATTCGATAGTTGGCCCAATGGTCAGTTATGAATTAGCCGGGGGCGGGATAGCTTCAAAAGAAAGAATTTCTAAGGTGAGCCAAGAAGGCTGTAAAAAAATCTACGAGATTGCTAAAAGTAACGGTTTTCAATTTCTGGATACACGCTCTTATTTTCGAGAATATGCTAAAACAAACCTTCTGCACGGACCAGAAGATTATCAGCATTTAAATCGCTCAGGTCAGATCCTTCTGGCAAATGTGATTATCAAGCACATTTTGAATAATCCAGCTAACCAGGGAATTAATACCTGCAAGACATAAACACTTAATAACGTAAACAAGTTGCGATATCTGTTACCGTAAAATCCGTTTAATAGCTTCAAGTATATCTTCCACTTCAATCAAACGTTTGCATTCTGCATCGCCCCCATAACATTCTGGTTTTCGTGTTTGCTTATTACATGGGCTGCATTCAATATTTTTATAAATCACCTCATCTCGATCGCCCAATGGTTTCCAAACCCTTGGGTGTACAACGCCAAAAAGTGCAACCACCGGAGTGCCCAATACAGACGATATATGCATATAACCACCATTATGGCAAACTGCAAAGCTTGCTCCTTTAGTAATAGCGCTCAGTTCTTGGAGTCCAGTTTGTAAGTATGCAACTTGTTTGCTACGGACCAGCTTAATAACAGACTTAGCCTGTGATTCTTCACCGGGACCACAAGTCACCACCACCTTAAGCTTATATTTTTCAGAAATAACTTCCGCGAGGTTGGCAAACTTTTCATACTGCCACTGGTCATAAACCTTTTTCGTCCCAGAGTGAATTATGCAGTATTTATCTCCTTCGTTTATCCCGTTTTCAGCAAGAAGACTTTTTGCCTTCTTCTGCGCAATATCCGAAATATGGATTACAGGAGTAACATGATCGAAAGGGACACCCATTTTTTTAATTAGGGCAACCTGATAATCAATAGGAAACTTTGGTTCAAGATCTGAAAACTCTAGCTTGGTGTTATATAAAAAGGATCGCTTTGCAAATTTATGGCCAACTCGTATCGGAGCACGCGTTAAGAAACACATTACCGCCCCTCGAGTTCCTTCGTGCATATCAATTGCCACATCATATCTTGTTTGAATCAATCGCCTATAAAACTGAACTTGGCTCCAAAATGGTCCTTTCTTAAAACACAAAACCTCATCGACATCTGGATGATTTTTAACAAGGTCGTATGACGGTCGTTCGACCAGCACCGTCAAATGTGCTTCCGGAAAAAATTGTTTTAGAGGTGCGTAGATTGCGGTGTTATATACAACATCTCCGATTGAGCGCAATTTGACTACAAGAATCTTTGCTCTCTGTGGAATTTCTATCATGTGTGTTTGTTTCTCATGGTAACTCGCTCTACGATTTCTTGGAGACCAGATTCTAGAATTTTTATATCATAGTTACGTTGACACTTTTCTCGCGCAGCTTTTCCTTTATTAAAAGCTTCGACTGGATTATCCAAAATATATTGAATGGCCTCACCTAGTTTTGAAGGTTCGCCTGGGTTAACTAGATAACCACAGTTACCTAATACCTCGGGAATATCTGATACCCTAGTTGCAAGAACGGGCTTAGCCATGGCCATAGCATCATATAACTTCGCCGGCATCTGCCCAACAGAATCAGAAGTTAGACGCTGGGGAATCACTAGAATATCCGCTGCCGATAAATAATTTGGAAGTTTATCAAAAGAAATTTCAGGTAAAACAAAAATGCGATCTTGGATCGATTTATCAACTTCTTTCATAAATTTCTGCTGATTATCAGATCCGATAATTACTAAACATAAACCTGGGTTTTGGATCTTCTTAAGCGCAATCAACAAATCGTCAATTCCCTTATGTGGTCTCGGGGTCCCCAAGAACATTAAAACTTTTTTCCCTGTAAGACCTAGTTTTTTTTTCATCTCATCCTGATTAAACTTTAGCGGATCCAGTTCTGATGTGTTCCGACAATGAGGCAGCAAAGTACCACCAAATTTTTTTTGTAAAAATCGATTACTAACCGTAATTGCATCTGCTTGGACAACTAGTTGCTCCAGCCTCCAAGCATAGGGCAGACCATTTGGGTTTGAAAAGTTTAGAAACCGACCAACCTTTCCAAAAAATCCAGAATGGAAAAAAAAACCAAGTTCCCAATCATCAATATCTAAAATCAGCGGTTTGCCAGTAGATTTTTTTTTTTGCAAACCAACACCAAAGCTCGTAGGCATAAGTTTTGAAGCCAGAACGACATCACCGTCAATTGCCGCAAGAAGGTTGTTTTTAATCCTAGAAAATGCTGGATATCGTTTCCATGCGAATTTTTTAATGGGAATACCCATTTTTTCCATTGGAGTCCAGATTTGATCCTTTCTAGAAGGTCCTATAATTTCGACATCATAAAATTTAGAAAGAGCTTGTGCGAGCAACCAAGCTCGGCCAAGGGAATTATTTGAGATATCAAAACAGAGGACGGAAACCTTCACATTTACTCACTTTAAAGATTGAAACAAACTTGTTAGGGTGGGGGTTTCATCAACCAAAATTTTATTCTGGGATACTAACAAGCTTACAAAAACTTAATTCATAACGTTACTTACGCGCAAAATAAATTATAATTCAGCCTCTCATATTTTGCACCTTGAAAACGGATTCGAGTGTATAATAGTGACCATAAATTGGTTCTAGTGGACATTTTGAGAGCAAGCCTCACGAAAGTTATTTTCCTCTCGATTATGCAAACACAACCCCCGTCTTATATTTCTGGCTATGGAGAACGCCTGCAACTTGTTGTGTTTACTCTTTTTTGTTTTTTTGCATTCACCTATAACCTGAATGCTGTTCCCCCATACCACGCTGATGAAAATTTTTATACGACTAGCACCCGCAATATGGTGGAATCCGACAATTATCTAACACCCATTTACCACGATAAAAAACGATTCGCTAAACCAATCCTATTTTACTGGCTAGTTGCCGCTTCTTACAAAACATTCGGCATTAATTTATTTTCAGCTCGACTGGTATCGGCATTTTTTGGCACACTTTGTATCCCCCTTGTTTACATAATAGCTCGTCGTATGTTTGGTGGTAAAACACCTATCATCAGCGCTTTCTTATTGCCAGGCTGCTATCTTCATTTTCAAATTTCACGATGGGCCATTACGGACATGACACTGAACTTCTTTATTCTAATGGCCTTTTATTTTTTCGTCCGGGGGTTACAGGATGAGTCAAATCAAGGCTTCCCTTATTACCTTGCTTATCTTTCCATGGGTATTGGGTTCATGATCAAAGGCCCACCTGCCCTGTTTTTCCCTGGACTTGTTATAGGTGGATTTATTTTGGCCTTACGCGACTGGAAAAAAATTTCCCAAGTTCGAATTGGCCATGGAATCTTAATTCTCTCAGTAATAATTCTTCCCTGGTTTATTACAATGTTTTCTATGCACGGAGAAGAATTTATAAACCACATTCTCGGAGCGGAGTTGCGTGATCGCATTGCTCATGATACTCCGTATAGTTTTTATTATTTTGGAGTCGTTTTTCGTTATTTCCTACCATGGTCTCTCTTCTTTATAGTTGCACTTGCTGTACAACTCAGATTAATTTCCATAAACCCAGTGGAAACCACTAAAAAACAAAGTTACTTATCATCCTTAACTCGGACATTAAAAAATCGATGCAGTGAACTGGCTGAAAAAAAACATCAGCCATTTCTATTTTGCTTATTATGGGTTATAGGTCCTTTATTACTGTTCACTTTTTTCCGCATTGACCATAGCAGGTATATGTTGCCCATATCACCAGCAATCGCAATAATAACAGGATATTTTTTATCTCAACTGATTGACTCTAAAAATGGCTTTAAACAAAACATCTTCAAGATACCCTTTTTTCTAACGGGGCTATTTTATTTTTTAATTATATTTTTAACTATTGTTGGAGTATATTTCCTTAGCGCATTTTTTTCTACTCCACTTGCATTAATCGTTCTATCTGCTTTGTGTTTTTTGGGCCTTATTTTGCTTTTTCTTTTTTATAAATCAAGAAAATATTTTTTCATGATAATTACTCTGGGCGTTGTTCAAATTATGATCTTAACTTTAGTAAGTGGCGAGGTCCTACCTTTTTTAAACCGATATCCGATGAAATCCTTTGCCAATCAAATTCTGGCTGACCCTCAACCCAATAAACGCATTGGGCTTTATCAATTAGGAAATCATCGGGCGCGTATGGGGGTGCTGACAGGCCTTCCCTCTATTTACCTCAATAATCAGGAAGAACTGGAACAATTTATTCAATCAGGGGAAAATATTTATATCGTTATGCGTAATTTGGATTGGGAACAAAAATTTTTAAATCTTCCCATGACAACAGAAGCAACAGACACTGGTTGGAGAAGGTCTAACAAGAAAAAAATCAAGATCAGTCTAATTCTTAAAAGCGATATTAAACTTAACATACCTAAGTACTCTGAAAACTATGTCTTGTTAAAAGCTAAGAAGAAAGGATAGCTTATCGAACGACAGGAAGCTTGATATTTGAAAAATCATAAATAACGTTTTCTCGGTTTTTCATTGAAGTAAAATAAGCAAATTTCTGATTTCCATAAATCAAATAAAGCTCTCCTGGAAAATCTTGTTCCAGGTTATTAAAGTCCGGAATCGAGGACAACCATGTAGCTTTTGGGTTTTCATTCATCTTTTGAATAAAAGTTTTCGGATCATTAACAGGATACTCCAGGAACCTATCCGAATAAAAAGCCAGCGCCTGTGTAGGGTTCCACGGTGAAAACCTGTAATTAGAAATTCTTTCACCAGGTTCCGTGTTAATGCGAACAAAAGGAGCAATATCTCGCACTTCAGCACTATTGTAGTTAAGGGAGACCTTCAACTGAATTGGTGTTACATTTACTAGCAGAACTACTACCATTACAGTACCAATCATCCACGGCAACAACTTTTCCTTTTGACTATCCTTCAACCATCCGGCTAATGTGTGGGCTGTTATAATCCCAAAAGCAGGAAAGATCATAAAAAGATAGCGCAAAGTCTGATTTCGGCTGGTACTCATGATCAAAAAGGGTATGCAAACCCACAGGAAAAGTAACATTGAATTATTATCTTTCTGCTTGATACCCCGTTTTGCAAACAAAAAAACTCCCACTACAGCAAAAGGAAGCCATGGCCAGTAGTTCTTCAACATATCCTTGAAATAACCTAATAGATATAGTGGGTTGCTAGAAAAATAAGCATCCTGGATGATTTTCATATGGGTGGTTTTAAAATGGCCATCAATAAATAGGTCTCCAAACATATACCAATTAACAACGTACCAGCTACAACCCACTAATATGGCCACTGCTACTCCGATCATAAACCCAGGATCGAATAACTTTTTAAACCTCCCATACCAAAACATGAAAACAATACCTATCAAAATAGGGAAAAACCCTAGCACACTTTTTGTCAGCACTGCGCATCCTGTCATCAATCCATAAAGCAGAAAAAATCTTTTGTTTTTCAAGCTTTTGATCAAACAGTACATTGCCGCGGTAACAAAGAAAGCCAGCGTGATATCTAGCATCCCTCGGCGTGAAGAATCTAAAAACATACCAGGAAAAATCAGAACAAAAGCAGCCAGAAAAGACATCCAATTATCTTTATATAGATGATTGCAAAGAAAGTACGTCAAACAAACGATCAAGACGCCAAAAATTGCCGAAGAAAAAATCGCTGCATACCCAGACACACCAAAGATCTTATAAGCTAAGCCTGTCAACCAAAAAGGCAAAGGAGGGTTATCGAACAAATGCGTAACGCCCTTCCAAGTAACCACCCACAAGCTGTCTGATAGAAAAATTTCCTTGGCCTTCTGAGCATAATAAGCATCATCGAAGTTCATAATGCCGCGATCCAATTGACGCCCCAGAAATGTAAGTAAAGAAGAATAAATCAGGAAGACAACCTGAAAGGTCCTGCTAGAAAGTATCCCGAGTAAAGATTCCTTCAATGATTAAATCCTTTCATAATTATTAGATTAAGGGAAAATAAAATTGATAGAAAAAACTTGCGGAAATTCTGGTCAAATACCTGAAGGAAGGAAAAACATCCTAATAACAAAAATTTCTATAAATAACCGTTCAAACGATCCCTAGTTTTTTGCTCGACCTTATGAGGGAAAAGGAAACCAAATGTTTCCAAGCGCCATATCAGCATATCGGTACCTTTTAAAAGGCTATACCAATAAAAAGGAATATGGATCGGTGATCTGCGGTTAAGTCCAGATCGACAAAAAATAAACTCTGTCAATTGCTTTCGGGAATGCCGAATAAATTCCCAGTTTCCCCGATCTCTCACAACACGAAACAACTCAAGCAGGTTGATAAATCTTTGAATCACTTTATTATAATTCCAAAAATTTTTTAAAGGATGCCCCCCTTAAACAGAGGTGAAGTGTTTTTTAGATTTTGTTAAAATCTCAGTCATAATATATGATTGATCCAGTTATGTAAAGATACGCACAAAGACAAATATATTATTACTCAATAATCTAATCAAATAATATCTTAGATGAACCAAAAAATTTTAGACGACTTTGCAAGAAAAGAAATCCGCCCCGATACAAGCCTTGTGAGAAAACACCTTAACGTATTACAGGAAATGGTTCGTATAGATAGCCGTAGTTTTAGCGTCAATGAATTTGAGGGCGACCGCAAAACCCCTTCCGATATGAAAGAAATTTTAAATTGTGCAGTTGCTTACTTAAGAGAAATTGGATTTAAAAAAATAAAAATCAACACTCCGCCCACTGGGCTGCCTGGGGCAACGCCTATTTTGCTGGCCCAAATAGCCGTTGCGTCTGATAAACCGACGCTTCTTTTTTATGCCCACCTAGACAAGCAACCTTATATGGATGATGATAAGTTTATAAAGTGGGGGGGCGTTCCGCCTACTAAACTACGGTGGAACTCCGATAGAACACGAGCTTATGGTAGAGGAGCAGCTGACGATCTGAGTGGCGTTGTTGCAATAGGACTGGCAGTTGATGCCGCTTTAAATGCTATCGGATACGACCCAGAAAATCCTTTAGCGAACAAACTCCAAGCGATACCCTGCAATATAAAGGTTCTTTATGAGACTGAAGAAGAATGTGGTTCACACTCTTTAGCAGAACAAATCTTACAAAATCAAGAGTTTTTCGCCGATGTCGATTGCGTTATTATCACCGATGTGATTAACCCGGCGACAGGCTACCCTGGCCTCACCACCTCCCTACGCGGTATCACCCAAATGGAAATCTCCCTTAATGTCAGTCCAGCATCAAACCTAGATGCCCAAACCGCACTATATAAATTATTAGCAACATTAATTCATGAAGACCATTCTTTGGCTATTGATTTGATCGCGAAAGCCGATATCCCCTTGACCAAAGACGAACGAGCTGGGTTTTCCCATATTCCCACAACTATAGATTTTTTGAGAGAAACCGCCGGGTTGTTGCCAGAAACTAAACTTACCGTACCAAACGAGATAACATCAATACTCGAAGCTCAGCTCAGAAAATCCGTCGTCAATATCCGACCTGGACACCGTGTTGCAGGTAGCATCATTTTTGGGAGAGCCGGCGCCAGACTTCGTTTCAATCCCTGTCCTTTTCCTGATAAGCTAGGATCAAAACTTCTAGCATTTTTTGAAAGCATTAATCCCTTCAATCTAAAAATTACCTTACGAAAAATTGAGGAAGAACCAGAGTTCATTTCATTCGATCTAATTTTAACATCGGCGACCAAAGACCCACACTCTGGAATAAACGGAGGTCCTTTCCCTGTGGCCGAGCTACAATTGGCAAAAATGATTGACCAATTGGTAACACATGATGGTTTGCTGGTTTTTGAAATTCAAGGAATTTACGACGCAAATATTGACAAACCCTTAATAAAAACCTGTTCACTATTTGTCGAAGAGGATGAAACAACAAAACTTTTTGAGGATCCTAGCGCGAAAGCCATGGTAGAAATTCGCCTCGCACCAGGAAATCAGGAAAAAAAAGCTGAAAAGGCTCTTAAAACATATTTGCTAAAAAAACTACCTAAGGACTGTGACCTAAAAATCAAATCCGATAGGGGAGCTTCTCCATGGCTCACACCAATAACCCACCCCGTATTCCCAGTTGCCCTAGAATCTTTAGGAATGGGGTATGATCGTACAGCATGTATTTATGGTTGTGGCGGTTCCATACCTTTTGTGGCCAAGCTTACCGATGCAATCCCTGAAACCCAACCGCTTTGTCTCGGGCCCTATGACCCAGACTCACGGATGCACGAACCAGGAGAAAGTCTCTCCATGGCCGACTTACTTGGCTGCACCCGGTCTATCCTTCATCTGATAGCCAGAATCGAAAAAGTGTTTTAAAAAAATAACCCGCTAATTAATCTTTTAACTCTTAATCACACTTACGGCTTGCGTCGCTCTATCTCTCAAGCGTTGCCCACAACTAGTGAACTCTTTAATAGGTAAACCCACAGTTTCCAGCAAGGGATTGATATCCTGATCGATTACATTTTGATTTTTGCAGCCATACCCCCAACTCTCGGCAAGAAACTTAGCAAGACCAACCACTCCACTTAACTTGGACCCCGGGTTACCATTCTCCGTCTCAAAACAGTCTTTTATAGTTTCAGAAAGTTTCTTTGGGAACCCCCAGTTTTCAAGCATCAAAGCCCCGATCTCAGCATGCGTGGTCCCAATCACAACCTGCTCAGCCTCGAAGAGGGAAATATTATCACTAGCTTGACGATTAATAATATCGTTAATTGACTCAGGATAATTCATAGCCAGAGCAATCAATCCACAGTCCTTAATCAACCCAGCGGTGAAGCAAACATCCGGCTCAATTTCGTCAAGGATGGCGCCAATTCCCTCTGCAGCAGAAGCAGTCACCGCCGTATGGACCCAAAGCTCATTTAATTCTAGGTCGACAATTGGTTTTTGATGATCTTCAAATTGTTCAAAAATAGATGTTGTCAATATCACATTTTTTATCGCCCCAGGCCCAACCAACTCTGCTGCCCGTTGAAGAGAAAAAATCTGGCAAGGATAACCATACATAGAAGAGTTGGCCAGCTTTAGAACTCCTAGGGCGATAGGAGCATCATACTGAATCATATGCACAATATCATAGTCCACGGCTAAAATTGCTTCGATTCCATTCAGCGCTTTTGAAACTTGTTCAGGAATTGAAGGAATACTATCGAGGTCAGTGAGACTTTCAATTTTAATTTTCATTTTTTAGCTTGTCCCACAATGGTCTTATTTCTTCCGCTATTTTTTGCTTCATAAAGTGCCTGATCCGCCACTTCAACTAACTGGTCAGTATTCTTCATTAACTCAGTATCTAACTCTGCAACCCCACAGCTAACTGTCACACCAAAATTAGAATTATCCTCTACGAAGCTTATTTTCATCATCTCTTTTCTCACCCGTTCAGCAATCTTGAAAGCACCTTGACTGGTAGACTGAGGCAGAATCATTAAAAACTCCTCTCCTCCATACCGAGCGGCAACATCATTGGCACGACAAAACTTTTTTAATATAGACGCAACAGTCACGAGAATTTCATCCCCTTTCTGGTGTCCATAGTTATCATTCACAGCTTTAAAGTGGTCTATATCAAAAAGTACTACCGATAAAGGAATCCTATATCGGATACTCCTCTCAAACTCACTCCATAACGATCTATCCATACTCGGGCGATTGGCAATGCTCGTCAACCCATCAGTAACAGCTAGTTTTTCTGTCTTTTCATATAAAACCGCGTTGCTGATCGACAATGAAATAAACTCTGCTATTTTTAGCGAAAAACCCAGATCACTGACGTTAAACAATTCCCCTTCACCGTCATTAATATTCAAAACTCCTACAGTTTCATTCTCAATCATCAAAGGAATAGTTACAAAAAATCCTCTTTCAAAGAGCAGGTTATCTAACCCTTTGTAGTATCTGGACTTATTGAAAACCTGCTCAAGGATGTAATGGCCGCGTAACACCGCGTCTTCCATTATCGGTGAATCCGCAAGAAACAACGATAAGGTGCCCTCAATTTCTGGATGATTGTGGCATAACAAACTCAATTTTCGTTTATCTTTGTCGTAGAGAAATAAGGTAAAATAATGTATCGATAAAATTGAAGGTAGACGATTAACAAGTACGGAGGAAATCTCTTTTAGACTTAATAAATTTATTGTCTTGTGAAGAAACGCAAGGTCTTCTGATTGTCTGAGAGAAGCTCCTAAAAGTTTGTTTTGTTGTTTCAGTAAGCTTCTAAGGTCGATCAGCTCCTGGTACCGAAGCCTGGTCCACTCAGTTTTGTCCATCAAAGAAGTCCTTTTTGAAAAAGGAACAAAAACTTCTAAAACCTTGTAATAACATCTTTTCTATTGCCAAAAATATGACAAAAATTGTTTTTACTCTAGATTTATGCAACATTCAATTATGGAAAATAAATCTATAAACCTAATCTTCATATAGGCTAAGGCAATCAACGCTAAGATTTCTTAAAGAGATACTTCCCAACCGGTATAGAAATTGCTCTACTTAATATAGGGGAAACAGACTTAAGATCATATGTAAGATACCATGATTTTTTCAAAAAAAAATAGACTAGTTGCATTTTTGAGCTTAACCGCCTTAGGTTGCATTTTAGGAACCTGGCATTCTGCAAATGGGCAGGAAGTAAGCGAACCCCCTTCTTCTGCAACGCAAATCGAAGAACAGGAAACAGCCCAAACTACTCCTGAAGCACAAATTGATGGAGCTGAAAATAGGAAGCAGGCTCTGAAAAAACTACTAGATACAAACCAATCTGAGTATTTAAAAAAATTAAATGCGAGCTTTGCTCCAAAAACGCAAACTGACGGGCAGGAAATAGACAATCCTGCTCCTGTACGGAAAATAAACAAGCCTGCCCCTGCAACGCAAATTGAAAGAATTCGCATTGGCCCTCATCCTAAATATACAAGGCTTTTAGTCGATATTGAAGGACCAGCACAATACCGAGTAAGCGCTGACTTCACGGAAAAGAAAATCGACCTTATTTTTGATGACACCTCAGCAAACCCAAAAGTCACACCAAGGAAATATAGAGACAAAAACCTTTCCGCAATTGGCGTCCAATCTAGTGAAGGCCGAGTAATCTTAACCCTTCATTTAAAAAATTCAAATACCAGGTTTTTTCACCATACAAAAAAAACCCCTTCTCAAATCGTATTGGATCTAAAAGGTAAGCACGAACCATTTATTAAAACCAAGATTGGAAAAACCAAAACTAGTAAAAATGAGAAAGGTAAAGTAGATTCAGAAGAACCTAAAACCGCTCGGATGAAAGGCTTATCTCCGGAACAAGTAAAGGAGGTAATTCTAAAGGATGAGGAAGAAAAAAAGGAACATGGTTGGGCCATGTATCAGGAAGCTCTACAACATTTCCAGCAGAGAAAATTTGAGGATTATAAGGTTACGGAAGAAGGCGAACTAGACCCAGAAACAGGAGAACCCGCAGAGATAGAAATAGATAAGCCTGGCGCGTTATCATTATTTAGAAGTTTCGCTAAAAATTTTCCGAACAGCCCACTTCTCCCAAACATACTTTATCTGCTTGCTGAAGCAGAGTTTGAAAAAGCATGGAAGTCTACGATTTCTAGAAAAGGAGGGACTCCTCCATTTGAGCCAGCTTTAGCAGCCTATAAGAACGCAATGAGAAAATTTCCAGACTCCCGTTATTATGAGCACGCGCTTTATAAAACTGGTTTGATCTATAACGATCTGGGTTATGTCCTAGAAGCTAGAACCGTATTTGAAGAAGCCATTAAACGAAACCCAAAAAGTCTCTATAACGTTGCCCGAAAAACCAGTCTTGCCAACATGCTCTTAGATGGAGAGCGATATGATGATGCTTACGATGCATTTCAATTAATTCTGAAAAAATCTCCCAAAAATGCTGAGGGCCAGTTAGCGATTATTAAAATCGCCAATCAATATTTTGACCAAAAAGATTTTGCTCGTGCACTCAAGATCTATAAGGAAGCCGAACGTAGGTGGCCATCTTTAGTGAACAACACGCCAACCATCTTTAACAATATGGCAGAAATTTATTTCCAGCAACAAAACTATCCTAAGGCTAAAAAAGCTTATTTCGAGACGATTAATCTGGATCCTTCCAGTGAAAAAGCGCATAGCGCCCTCAACCGTATTGGTGACATCTACCTCCTCCAAGGCAAGGAGATGAATGCGCTTGCAGTCTACGATCAATCAGCCAAAATTGATCCAGAAAATCGCGAGTCTCAATATGGAAGAATTCGTGTGGCTGACATCGGCGTTCGAAATCCTAGACTTCCAGTAAACAGTGCCGTGTTAGATAGCAATTCCTATTTTGAACCACTTAAAACTTATAATGAAATCTTTGAGTCCGCCAAAGACTTAGATATTTTGGCTGAGGTTACCCTGAGTAAGGGAATCGCTCTATTGAAAGAACAAAACTACCTTAAGGCGATCCAAGAATTCAAAAAACTTTTGCCTTTGGGCGGAGAGTCAAAATTTTCCCGGGATGCAGCAAAATATATCCATCAGGCCCTTGTATTTTTAGTCGATGGATATGCAAAACAAGGCGGTGTTGTCCCGATCCTTTATTCCTACACTGACTACGCAAGCCTCGCTATTGGCAAGGTCCAAAACTTGAAAACCCTGTTGCAAATAGGAGAAGCCTATCAGTCTGTAGGCATGTTGCCTGAAGCTGTTCGATTCTACGAAAAAGTAAAACAACTAGACACTCGAAAAAGTTACAATGACAGAATTTTTCTCAATTTGGGACAAGTCCATTATGACAAGAAAAGTTACGGTGAGGCTGAACTCGTCGCGCGCAGTTTTCTGAAAACCTTTCCGCGTAGTTCAAAAGTACGCGAGGCCATGAAACTATTAGCAAACTCTTTTAATGGAAACAAAAAATATGATGAGGCTCTGAAGACCTACCAAGATATTCTTAAAAAATTTCCGGAGGACCCTTCAGAAATCCATTACCTTATTGCAAAAGTTGAAGGACGCCGTGACCGCACTCCCGAGGCCATAGCAGCCTACAAAAAAAGTTTGGATACATTTGTTAGCACCCAAAAACTAGTTCCAAGCTACATAAGAGATTCACATTATAAGCTCGGAAACTCTCTGTATCAGAGCGGGAAATTTGCAGAGAGTATAGACGCCTTAAGCACGGCCATCAAATTGTTTCCCGATCATCAAGATAAAAGCTGGTCAGAGCTGATTTTAGCTGATGCCTTGAAAAAGATTGAGAATGATAAGCAGGCCACGGACCAGCTTAATCAACTGATAAAATCTAAATCTGGAGACGACCTAATGAAAAAAGCAGCCGAATTGCAACTTAAAGTGATGGAGTGGGAGAAAGAAGTTGAAGGATCCCTTTAAAGACTTTCTATAATCTTTTATAATAAAATTAGTAGCACATGTCCTTCATTCATGAACTTACCTATGAACGATCCCCATCCAGAAAAAAGAAGTCCGCAGGAAATTGCCATCCTCAACAGGGCTTTTCAGTCATTTAATGAAGCTACTGAACAGTTACAGAATTCATATGATGAGCTGAATGAAGCACTGGAAATCAACCAAAACTATCTGCACAATATTATGGAAAGCCTTCCCACGGGTGTGATCGTAGTCGATCAAAATAACATGATAACCACCTTCAATAAAACTGCTGGTGCAATAACGGGATTAAATCTGGAGACCTGTCTTAACAAACCATTGGGCAAAGTATTCGCAACCGATCTATTCGAAAACCTGGTGGGCCGCACAACTAAAGAAAAAAAAACATCTCCTATTGTTGAACGTGAGCTTGAAACCCCTCATCATGGGAAAATTTACGCACGCATCTCAACTTCTCCTGTCTTAGACAAACAGGATGAGCAAATTGGAACAGTTCTCAATATAGAGGATATTACAGAATTGCGTCGGTTAGAGGAAGAGGCTCAACGCAATCGCCGCCTCAGGGCCACTGGTGAAATGGCCGCGGGCATAGCCCACGAAATAAGGAACCCTTTAGGGAGTATCGAATTATTTTCATCGTTGCTTAAAAAAGATCTTAAGGATGATGCGGAAAAAAGAGAGATCGTTGAGCACATCTCTGCAAGTGTGAAAAATATGGATCGAATCATTTCAAGTCTACTTCTGTTTGCAAAATCACCTCAGCCATCACGACAGCAGTGTGACCTTAACGAATTGCTGAAAGAATTATTTAAAGATCCCTCTACCATATTGATACCAAATGAAATTAATCTCGTATTCAACTGGGGAAAAGATATTATAGCCAATGGAGACGCCGGACTTCTCAAACAGGTTTTTGTCAACTTAATTCGTAATGCCATCCAGGCTATGCCAAAAGGCGGCGATCTAAAAATAACAACTCAAAAGAATTCTCAGTTGGAAAAATGTCAAGATCAATCGGACTATCACAGGCAATTTATAACTGTCACCGTTGCCGATCAGGGGGATGGTATTTCAAAAGAAAACCTAGCTAACATTTTTAACCCTTTTTTCAGCACTAAGGATCACGGGACCGGGCTTGGTCTATCAATTTCTCATAACATTATGAAAGCCCACCAAGGAACCATTGATGTAGAAAATGAAAACGGAAAGGGCACCCGCTTTATCCTTAAAATTCCATATTGGGATCATGAGCTTGATAAAAAATAATCCGGATAAAAAAATTCTAATCGTCGACGATGAAGTCGAGATGCGAATAGCACTTGAAACCACCCTTAGAAGAGAAGGCTATAACCTTACTTTGGCCGAAAACGGGGAACAGGCTTTGGAAAAATTGAATGAAGATACGTTCGATTTGGTGCTGACAGACGTCAAAATGCCCAAGTTGAATGGTATCGAGTTATTAAAGGCACTTAAACAACAATCACCGGGAACGATAGCCATCATGATGACTGCCTACGGCAACATAGACAACGCGGTCGAAACTATGAAGGCAGGCGCGTTTGATTATCTGCTCAAGCCATTTTCTGCAGAAATTCTTGTGGCCACCGTAAATAGGGCTTTTCTAAATGAGGTTTCAGTTGAAGCTGAACCTATTCGTCCAGTATCAAGAGTAAAAACAATTCCTACTGAAGAACGCAGAATAATAACCAAAAATGCTCAAATGCTGGAGCTCATAAAATTTGTTGAAAAAATTTCATACAGCAAATCAACTATACTTATCATGGGTGATACTGGAACAGGAAAAGAAATGTTCGCTCGTTATATCCATCAAATGAGTCCACGGGCGAAAAAACCCTTTATGGCGGTCAACTGCGCTGCTCTTCCAGAAGGGCTTCTTGAAACCGAGTTATTTGGGCATGAAAAAGGGGCTTTCACTGGAGCAATAGAGCGTAAAGACGGTAAATTTGAATTAGCTCATAGGGGAACTTTGTTGCTGGACGAGGTAACAGAAATGAGTCTGCCTCTGCAAGCCAAGTTACTTCGTGTCCTACAGGAGCATGAAATAGATAAGGTTGGCGGACGCACCCCCATTCCCGTTGACGTTCGTGTTATCGCCACCACAAACCGCGATATTAAAGAACGTATTCAGGAAAATCAGTTCCGCGAAGATTTGTATTACCGATTGAACGTCATTCCTCTGAAACTTATCCCACTTAGAGATAGACTTGATGACATCCAACCACTAGCCGAACATTTTATTAAGAAACATTCTAAAGATCTTAATAAAAATATTTCGTCTATAGCTAGCCAAACCATAGCACTACTTAAAAAATACGATTGGCCAGGTAACATACGTGAGCTTGAAAATATGATCGAGCGAGCAACTCTCATGTGTCAAGAGGAAATCCTGCTCCCTTCTCATCTATTCTTCGATGAGGAAGAAATCCAAAGCAAAAAATCCACTAAAACCCTCACCCAATTTAAAGGTACGATATATGCTATGGAAAAAGAGCTAATCGTCCAAACTCTTGAGGATGTCAACGGCAATAAAACCAAAGCTGCCGAAAACCTTGGAATCAGTATACGTACTCTCCGTAACAAACTCGCCGACTACAAGAGTCAGCCAGAAAACCAGTCAACCTAGCATATTTTTCTCATTCGTCAAAGAAATGACATATACTCCAGCTGTTATCCAGTTTTGCTCTATTCCAACAAAAACCTCTCCACAAAAAAACGTCATAAGTTATTATATAATAAATACTTCTAAATAAGCTAGCATCCTAAAGTCCATCTCCCTCCTTTTGGTATGGATATTGCTTTATTTATGAAATAGATATATAGAAGAATGCTCCTGAGGGGGCTAATAACCAATTTTTGGGAAGGCAAAGCCAATGGATTTTCTGACATCAATGAAAATCAGTTCATCTGGATTAAATGTTCAACGCAAGCTGATGGAAACGGTTTCCAGTAATCTTGCTAATATCGAAACCACGCGAACTCCTGAAGGTGGACCCTACCGGCGCAAAGAAGTCGTAGTTAGCGCTTTACCACTGGAGGAAGATTTCAACGAGATATTAAAATCCGAACTGGGAGAAAACGTTTTACAAACAATGATCACCGATATCATTGAAGATCAAAGTGAACCAAAGTTGGTATTTAATCCAAAACACCCCGACGCCAACGAAGCGGGTTATGTGGCTATGCCAAATGTAGATCTCATGACTGAAATGGTCAATCTCATAACAAGCACAAGAGGATTTGAGGCCAATGTCACTGCCATGAATGCCGCTAAGTCAATGGCTCAACGGGCTATCGAACTTGGAAGGTAAACTACTTTATATGGAATTCATCAAAATTTCTAACCACCAAATATCATGAATCCAATTCAGGCATTTTTCGTACAAATAGGCGAACGTTTTAGAGAGCTATCCCAAGGGCAAAAAGTAGCGGCTATGGTGCTCTTGACGGTGACCATCGGCTCCATTATCGCAATGTTATTTTGGATTAGGACTCCTGACTTTCAACTCCTATACGCTAACCTGGATGAACAAGACGCGTCGGCGATTGTTGACAATTTAAAAACCCAGAAAATTCCATATGAATTATCTAACCAGGGGCGAACTATACGTGTACCAGCAAACCAGGTCCATGAAATTCGCCTGCAAATGGCCAGCGAAGGCCTACCTGAAGGAAGCGATGTCGGCCTCGAAATCTTTGATGATACAGCCTTGGGGATGACGGATTTTATTCAAAAGTTGAATTATCAACGCGCCCTTCAAGGAGAATTGGGCCGAACCATCAAAACGTTGGATGCGGTTGATCATGCAAGAGTCCACCTAGTTATCCCAAAAGAAACCCTCTTTGTAAGAGAGAAACCCAAAGGAAAAGCATCCGTCACTATCAAAACCAAAGCTGGTAAATCTTTGAACGAGCGACAAGTTCAAGGGATTGTGCACTTGGTTTCTTCTAGTGTTGAAGGCATCACAGCAGATAATGTAGTTGTTGTAGATGTGAAAGGCAACTTGCTCACTGGGTCTCAAGAGGAAAGCGCGGGCGCTGCTCGATCATCCTCTAATTATCAACATAAACGACGGGTAGAGAAAGAGTTGGAGAAAAATATTCTGCTCATGCTTGAAGACGCCCTTGGACAGGGAATGATTATTGCCCGTGTCACAGCAGATCTGGATTTTGAGAAAAATGACCAGACAGAAGAAATTTATGACCCGGATTCAGCAGTTATACGTAGCTCTCAAACAGCCTCAGAATCAGTTGTCGGCGCCATGCCGCCCGGAGGCGTGATCGGAGCCCAAGCTCAATTACCTGCTGGTCAAACTGAAGGGGGTGCTGGAACCGCAGGTCAGC
>Ga0315336_1002502_pt1 | contig 27775 bp, 13 predicted proteins | sample ASW5metaG_FD_204512 | JGI IMG/M metagenome (GOLD analysis project Ga0315336, IMG submission 204512) | Ammonia-oxidizing marine archaeal communities from Monterey Bay, California, United States - ASW #5 | ecosystem: Environmental > Aquatic > Marine > Intertidal zone | place: USA: California... | reverse complement strand
GAACATTAATAGGTCCATTTAGTTAATCTTATTTGGATGTGTGTGTTGAATGTACTATACACTTAAGGAAAACCGTCTTCTCCACATCGCCCCCTTCTGTTCCACCATGACCCAGCGGCCTTCCTCGATTCGAAGCCAGTGGCGAAAAACTCTTTCCCTGGCTTCAGGATTTCCAATATTCCACAAAATATGGTAATATTTATAGAAAAGAAAAATAGACCATTTGTAGAAAAAATTAGAAAAGAAAATAATCTATTAGAAAAAACTATTATTATTCAGATTTAGCGAGCCACTTGCGCATATCAGTTTCGTAATCATTCTTCTCGCGTTTGTTGTAAATAGTCTTCACATTGTATCCCATGCGGTCCAGCGCACCATACGCCGCCATGCGCACATCAATGTTCGTCTCCACCTCCAGGAGCTTCGCCACCGCCGCGCCGCACACCAGCGTTCGTGTCTCCCAGGCGCTCCGCCACCGCCTCGGCGTGCGTCGTCTGCACCTCGGGTGACAGTTCGCCCAGTGTTTTCACCGCCGCATCACGCACACCAGCGTTCGTGTCTCCCAGGCGCTCCGCCACCGCCTTGGCGTCTACCTGAGTGGGAATCAAAGAATATTGACTTTCGTATATACAGTCCTTAATCACACTAAGTTCGTACAAAATATTAATGATTTTAATAACCATTTCAGTATTATCACCCTGCGGGGTTTTTGAAATGGTTAATCCATCTAGTATATTTGTGTCTGCCACTGTTTCTTTAATCAAATTGAATCTAAATGTATTAAACTCTTCGGTATTAATTGATTGCTCAGTCGTCTTCGTCATAATATCAAATATTTTTTTAAGAAATACGAATATTTTCATATGCTTAGAGGCCATGATGATTTCCTTAATTTCATTAATTAGGGGTATGCTTTCGGAAGCGTCATCGCTCCTAATGAATTTTGAATAATATTTCGAACGTTCCGTATGTGATTCAAATATGTTAAATAAATGTTGATTAATGATTACAGAATATTTATCTAAAAGTTCCTCTTTTTTCAATTGTTGTAAAGATGCCATAATACTTGCCTTGGACGACATTAGTATGCTGGTTTTTAATGTGGCTATGGAAAATAGTATCTGTAATCCACTATTAAACCAACAGAAATTCGTTGTATTATTTATCCCTACAACTTTATCGGAATATTCTAAACCATCCCTTATATAAACTGATAAACTCCAATTTGATTTATGCTCGTGGGTGACAATATCTGATTTACCTAGGTCAACAACTGTCGAATCGCTTATACGTTTGAATTTATCACCATCATTCGTTTTAACGATAGTAACGTAATGACCGCCCGTCGCATTACCCGAGTGATAGGATAACGACAGCAAGTTATAACCTACCTTTGTGTCCGCGTTATTTACTAATTCCAATTTGTCCGGTAATTCAATAACTGTTGCCTTTTTAACTAGTCTTGCACCATCAGATATTAAGCGGACTATATTAAATAATAAAAAATTAGGTGGTTTATTTTCAACCGCGTCGGGCAATGATGAATATATTTGGTTAATAGCGACAGTCTGACAAGAGAATAAGCATACATTATTCTGTTTAGCCTTCATATTGGTTATTGTACCATACTGCGTATTTAAAAATTCAAATATTTTAGTCTGTTTGGAGAATGATTTTACGTCAGTATTATATCCAAATTTCTTGCTTACTATATTGTCCAGTGAGCCACATTGTATTTCGTTTGTATCCTTTAGTAAGATTACTTTTTCATCAATGATATGTTCATATCTTTTATCATATTTTAATAATTCAATTCTGGTAAGTAAAGCATTACCCAATAGATGATCTTTATTGAAAATAATATTTCTACTTTTTAAGACACCGAGAGTCTTGGGATTAAAAAAAAAATAATCATTTAATTGATGACCCTTTCCGCCAAAATTAATTTCTTGGGCTGATATTACTGGCGGCTTTTTAGTTTCAGCAACAGACTGAACCGATAGTAATTTATCACCCAGTGTATAATTGAAAGTATCGAATTTAGTTATATCATCTTGGGCTAATATTACTGACTGCGTTTTAGTTTCAACAACAGGCTGATCCGATAGTAATTTATCAACCAGATTCTCTTCGCCAGTATCGGATTTATTTATATGATCTTGGCGCACCGGTTGCTGACCCAGGCTTGCGGACGCCATCCTCCTCGTTTTCTCAGCCGCCGATTTATTTAACTCTTTTTTACAATCCTCTTTCAATTGGTTCAAGATACGTGAGGATAACGACTCTAATACGTTTTTAACAATTTCTGTCTTTTTTTTATAATTACATGGATACTCATCTATAATCTGGAACATTGTTAATATGTTGCCGGATTTTTCAATTATTCGGGTAGATATATCATCTTCTGTGTCAGGCATTATATATATATATATATATATCTTTTATTTATTGATATTTATCTGCAAAACCTTTGTAATTTTATCGCATCGTAATTTCAGTTGTTCAATTAAGACATCCAATTCAGCATTTATGGTAACATCGTCATCATAGGTCTTTTTTAAATTAACAAATCCTTTATAGCTATTATTAATTTCTATTATACATTTTTGCAATAAATCGCTATTTTTATCCTCAAAATCAACAGTATGCGTATTTTCATTATATATTGATTCGCTTTTATTTATATTATTATATTCATTATTTAATATATTATCAGTTATAACCAGCGTCGAATTGACCATATCTTTAAGAAAAGATATTGTTATATTTCTACTACGGTTATAAAGATATCTATTTATGCATTGTAAATGACTGTCGTCAATTTGAATTATATTATTATCATTTATAAATATTTTATCGCCTCGCTTAATATTACTTATTATTTTTAAATTAGTAATAACGCTATCTAAGGTGTGGTATTCTTTAATTCTCTTTTCAAGTTCAGTCTCAGTTAAATTATTAACGACGGTGTTTTGTGTATTATCCATATATTTATTAGTAATAAATATTTAAATTAATATAATTTTAAATAAAAAATAAAAAATTTTTATTTAATTTTGATAAATAATTTATAATTTAATAATTTATACCTCAGTTACCTTTTTCTTATTTCCTTGTTCTTTATCGGAAGCCTTGTCTTTTTTAGGGGCCTTGGCTTTCTTAGGGACCTTGTCTTTCTTAGGGGCCTTGTCTTTCTTAGAGGCCTTGTCTTTCTTAGGGACCTTGTCTTTCTTAGGAGCCTTGTCTACAATTGGCGTGTTTACTTTATCAGTCCCTTTCTTAGGAGCCTTGTCTACAATTGGCGTGTTTACTTTATCAGTCCCTTTCTTAGGGGCCTTGTCTACAATTGGCGTGTTTACTTTATCATTAGTAACTTCTTTCGTGTTGCTTTTAATAGGAGTATCGTCAAAGTCAAGGTCATTCTTAAGTACGGTGTTTTTCTTTTTCTTCGTCTTTTTCGTTGGTTTTGATAGTTCCGGGATAATATCATCATCATTTATAACAACATCCTTCTCTTTAGAAGGAGAAATTGGGTCTTCTTTATCCGCATCATCTTGATCTTTATCGTCATTCTCTTCCTCACATACATCTTCATCTCCATCTATATCACCATCGCCATCTTCGTCTACCGATGGAGTCAGCTCAGGCACTATATCATCAAGTGTATCTAATTCTATGTCTTCGTCTTCGTCTTCGTCTTCGTCTTCGTCTTCGTCGGCGTCTTCGTCGGCGTCTTCGTCGGCGTCTTCGTCGGCGTCTTCGTCGGCGTCTTCGTCGGCGTCTTCGTCGGCGTCTTCGTCTTCGTCTTCGTCGGCGTCTTCGTCGGCGTCTTCGTCGGCGTCTTCGTCGGCGTCGGCGTCTGCGTCAACCGATTCGTCTTCGCCAACCGATTCGTCATCTTTATTAATAGACTCATCATTTTGTAAATTTGAAACAATAGCACTTTCCATGCTATCAGTTTTCATGTGTACCTGCGAAGTATTCTCTTCTTTCGTACTATCGTCTGACGTGGTTCCAATTGCGTTCAGTTTATTATATTCCTTAGCTTTCTTATTATAAGCTTGTTTCTCCGCATCGCTCAAAGTCTTCCACCTTTCTTTCTCTTTCGGAAATTCTTTTACAAACATATTATAGCCACTCAAGCCACGTTTTTTCCCACTTTTTTTCGTTTTTTTAGTACTTGTGCTGAAGCTCTTATCCGAATCACGTACTAATTTACAAAATTCAATCATCACCGATTCAACGACGGATGGATTAATACTCAACGTTTCAGCGATATCTTTGTAAAGGTTATGCATAGTAGTCATTATTATTTTAATTTAAAAATAATTAAATCAATTTTTAAATTAAAATAATTAGGTAATGAAATTAGATAATGAATATAAATAATTAGATAATGAAAAAAAATTGATATTTACCACAAATTATAAAAAAAATGGAACAACGAACTACTATGCGTAGCGATGGATGGCACAGTAATTCATTATTAAATCTAAATAATGATATATTGAATATAATTAGCAAATATTTACTATTTCTGAATACAGACACTATAAACAAATGTTTTAAACAATATGAACTGAATTCAATCTTAAGGAACTATATCCAAGACCAACTTAAATTAGATGTAGATATTAGTGAACATATTAGATTAGATATAGTTGGTTTAAAAAAAAGATCAATGGTAGATTTAATATGTAATAAAACAAGACCAAATAAAAGTAGACAATCGCTGAAACTGGAATTTCTAAAGTATTTAAAAAATGATTTGGTGTTAAAATACGGAGATCCTTTACTGGCCAGTAGTGCAATATTTATAAAATATGATATAAATGATTATATAATGAATAAATATAATTATGGCGATAGTGACGATATTTTTGATTATATTTTTAGATATAAATATAGCTGCTGTCGCGGCCATCCTTTATATAAAATACTTAAACAGTCAAAAAAAACGTGTACGGTTGTTCAGTATAGCGTAACAAAAATCGCATTTAAATCATTAACCGATGACGCAATATTCAATTTCAATATACCCCATAATGACATTAAGTACGATAGGACTAATAAAACTATTAGTTATAAAGAAAAAATATACGATATTAAAAATATTGAAATAATAATATACAAGGACCTTGGAGTAAAAAAAAGAATAAGTATTCCTAAATTAAATTCAATGAGAAATACATTAGGTGACAAATCCACAAAAGTCTCATTTCCCGACTCATGCTTATCTATATAAAAATAATTATATAATATACATGTATGACTAAAGAATCGATATATGATTTATATTTTAGATTTCAAAACGAATATCAAAAGAAATTTCATAACAAGAAAGTATTAGTATTATTACAAGTGGGTTCTTTTTATGAAATTTATGGCGCGGATAATGAATATGAAAAGCAAGGTAATGTAAAGACAGTGTGTGATGATATAGGTATTCAATTAAGCCATAAATCAAAGGAGAGAGACAAGGACGACAGGTATTATCAGTTTGCTGGATTTCCAAATTGGGCCTGTGATAAATATATTAGTTTATTATTAACTAATAATTATACGGTCGTAATAATAGACCAGTTGGGCTCTGGTAAAAATATAACGCGAGAGGTAACTAAAGTGTTATCGCCCAGTATAAATATTGATTATTGTAACGATAAACATAATAATTATCTTATGTGTATATATTTTGATCAATCTTTTTCTTATTTAGATGGTAACAATTATAAAAAATTATTTGGCGGTATTACGTATATAGATATCACCACCGGTGAAAGTTTTGTCTATGAAACATATTCGCACAGTCAGGATAAAAATAAATGTCTGGATGATATTTATAAGTTACTACATAGTGTATATCCAAACGAAATAATAATTTATAAAAATAATATAGATCTCAGCGATGAGTATTTAGAGAAATATTTACAACTAAATAATTATAATTATACTATTGAAAACAAAGTGGATTCAATTATCAAAACGCCACAATATCAAAACAAAGTATTTGAAAAAATTTTTGAAAAAAACTCAATGTTGTCAATTATTCAATATATAGGTCTGGATATGAAATGCTTTGCATCCATATCGTATACTTTATTGATGGAATATATATATCAACACGATAATAATATATTAACTAGAATACACAAACCGAAAGAGTATATAGAAGATGGAAAATTAATATTAACTAATAATAGTATAATTCAATTAAATATAGTATCGAATGATAACAGTAAGAAAAAAAATACGTCTCTTCTGAATATATTAAATAATACCAGTACCTGTATGGGATTTAGATTACTACGGTTTCAATTACTAAATCCAATAACCGATATCAATATTCTGAACGCGCGATACGATATTATAGATAAAATGTTGAGCAAAAACGCCAATGACCGATATATTTTTACCGAGTATGACAATTTACTAAATAAAATAGTTGATTTAGAACGCCTGCACCGCAAGATGTATCTTAAAAATCTAACTCCGAGTGATTTTTACAGTATGAATATTGGATATGCTACTATATTAGAATTAAATAATTTACTAATAAGAGATAGATTAAGTATAAAATTAGATGATTTTTATATTACAGGCCTAAAACAATTTATAGATGAATATTCAAATAGTTTTGAGATGGGTGAACTATATAAATTTTATAAGATGGATATTGGCGATAAAACATATTTTAAGCGCGGAATTAATGAAAAATTAGATGACGCGGTAGACAGTATTAAAGAAATTTATGATGATTTAGATAAGATATGTATAGAGTTAAGCAATTCAATACAAGATAAAGTAAATTCTAAGGGCAGCATATTAAAATATATAAATAACGATAAGGAAGGCTTCACATTAAATATTACAAAATCACGTTGGAAGATCTTAGAAAAATATCTTCACGAGAATAAAAATTTAAATGACGACAGATATAGATTTACACCAAGAATACAAACTACTAATGTTAAACTTACGAATGACTATTTAAAAAAATTATCCAGAAAATTTGTTATTAATCAAGACAAACTGAAAAATATTCAAAATGAACTGTTCTATAATATTATTGACGATTATTATATAAAATATAATAAAATATTAGATAAAATCACTATTCATATTGCAGAAGTAGATGTATCTAAAAGTAATTCCAAATCGGCGGCGTCTATGGTTTACCATAGGCCTAATATTATTCCTAAAAACAATAGTTATTTCAAGGGCAAAGATATACGGCATCCTATTATTGAATTTATTCATGACGATATTCCGTATATTACTAATGATATTGAATTAGGAAATGATAGCGATATGACCGGTATGTTGCTATATGGCGTAAATGCGGTCGGGAAATCTTCGCTTATGAAGAGCGTGGGTATAAATGTAATTATGGCGCAGGCGGGCATGTATGTTCCATCGCGCATGACTTATTCGCCATATTCAAACTTATTTACACGTATATTGGGCAATGATAATATATTCAAAGGGCAATCCAGTTTTGCCGTGGAGATGAGCGAATTCCGTAGTATTTTAAAGCGCGCGGATTCAAATAGTCTGGTGTTGGGCGATGAGTTGTGCTCCGGCACCGAGTCTATATCGGCGTTCGCGATCGTCAGCGCGGGTATTATAACTCTAAATAAATGCGGTGCGCATTTTATTTTTGCGACGCATTATCACGATTTATCTAAAAGTAAACGAATACTTGATTTAGAAAATACCAAATTCTATCATTTGGATGTTAAGTATAATGATGAATCTGATAAATTAGAATATACGCGTAAATTGAAACCGGGCAGCGGGAGTCCGATGTATGGATTAGAGGTGTGTAAAGCGATGGATATGGATAGTGATTTTTTAAAATTGGCTAATGAGATTCGTGGAGAATATATGGGAGAAACCAACGATTTAATAGATAAAAAAACAAGCTCCTATAATTCTAAATTAATAATGGACAAATGTCAAATATGCGGCGTTAACCAAAGTGAAGAAACTCATCATATAGAGGAGCAACACAATGCTAATAATTATGGCATAATTGGCGATATTCATAAAAATAGATTATCTAATTTAATAGCTTTGTGTAAAAAATGCCATTGTAAAATTACGCATGATAATTTATTAGTATCCAGTAAAATAATGACGACCGATGGACCTATAAATAATATAACTACTGTGAAAAAAAAAAAGAAGAAGAAATATAGTATTGAAGAATGCACTGAAATTAAGAAATTATTTGAACATAATTCAAATATAAATAATTTATTATTGATTGTAAAAGACAAATTAAATAGAAATATTTCAAGAAGTACGCTTGGAAAAATTATAAAAGATATATATTAATATATTAATTTAATTAATAAAAATGAAATAAAAAGATATTATATAATATAATTATGTCAGTAAATTTTAATATATCAAAAGCAAATTTTGACAATTTTAAAAAACGGGTTGAATATATTAGACAAGAGGATAAAATAGATGTTGCCGAATTAGAAATTATATTCGACATGAAAAAACGCGTTAATAGCGAAACTGGAAAAGAATATTATACTAAAAGATGGACATCTATAGATAAATTCTGTCAAATATATAACAATTTTAAACACCGTGGAAGAGTAATTGAGACAGAAACATTAGATATTTCATTTGATAATGAACTTACAAATATTCGCAGAACTATTTCGCATAAAGATTCTATATATGATTATTGCGTAAATAATAAATTTAAGACATACCTGGATATTTTTAAAAGTCAAAATAAAGATTATCCCCCGATTGATTTAGATTATGATTTAAAAATTAATCTTAAGAATGAACACATTATATCATTAGTATTTGAAGGTATATTAAATGATGATACGATTATTGTTCCAAATGGAATAGGTATTCCACTGTCCCTCAGTAAAAATCATTTCGTAAAATATTACAATGATTATGTTAATAATGACGATGAGGTTATACAAAATAATACTAAATTAAACGATATTAAAACAACCGTGAGTACGAGTTCTGGTGGAAGTATATCTAAATTAGAAGGAAACGAATTAAAGTTAACAAATAAGTCTAAAAAAAATATAAGTGGATTATTTATAATATATACAACAAATGAATATTACAATAGTCATTATCTAAAAAATATAAGTAATGTTGATAATGATTTATTATCAAAAATAAATAAATACTATAGAAAGAAACAGAGATATTCGCTAGATTTAGATTTTGCTCGAATTGATTTAACCATGGTTAAATCTTCGCGGGGTATTCAATATAATAATACGATTGATGAAGATATTCAATATGAAATAGAATTGGAAATAAATGAAAATATATCAGATTATAAGGAATTATTTAAAATAGTATCGGAAATATTAGATATATTGAACGGTGGTAAAATAATAATAAATAATAGTGAAAAACAATCTGTGTTAAATGATTATAATTCTTTGTTAACTACTTTAGATATGAAAAAAAATGTGTTTATGAACCCGAGTCCTATATCATTAAACAAAAAAGATGTTAATGATTTAATATTAAATGATTATACAATTACCGACAAAGCAGACGGCGAATCATATTTACTATACATACCTAGTGCTAATATAGTCAAGGAATATAAGAATAAATTGTATTTAATTAATAATACATTAGATATAATATATACTGGTTATAATTTGAAATCAACATCCTCGCTTATGATTGATGGTATGATAATAAATGGCGAATTGGTTAATTTTAAAACTACTGTATCTCCGGCGGCTATATTGTGTTATGATATTTATTACTATGATGGAGAAGATTTAAGATCAAATATGCTTTACAGAGATTATTCAAAACCATTCGACGCGGAAACGAAAAACCCCACGGAAAATTCTCGCTATAAAATTTTAGAAGATACCGTAAGTTTAATTAAAGAAAATTACGAAGGCGATATTGATAAATTCTTAAATATTAAGAAATTTTACTACAGTAATGGTCATTCCGATACCCGCGATATACAAACACTAAGTAATAAACTGTGGGGTGATTATATTTCAAACGCCTATGTTAAATTACTCGAGGATGGCAGAGGGTATAAGTTAGACGGTATTATTTATACTCCAAATACTCCTGTAAATTATCCGAAATTACCGTATAATCCTTCGTGCGAAAACTATTATTATCTAAATAAAATTGGAAACACTTGGGATATTAATTATAAATGGAAACCCGATAAAGAGTTAACGATTGATTTTTTAATTAAATACGACACCGAGGATGAAGGCACTATTAAACTGTATTGTACCAAAAACATAAGTGGAATTAAAAAATATGTTCCGTTTTCCCCCGGTTTCGAAAACGATGACAATGTCAATATTTACAAAGATCCTTTGAGGATAGATACTACTTATATTGATGTACATGACTACCCTTTGGAAAATAATACCGTCGTTGAATTTGGATACGAGGGGAAAAAATGGATACCTATGAGAACTCGTTATGACAAAACTCGCAAATATCGCGAAACGGGTATACCTAATGCCAATAGTTATATAGTTGCTAACAATAATTGGAAATTAATACATAATAATAATGTGCGATTAGAAAAAGATCTTGTGCGCAATAAAGAAATAATAACTTATTACGAAAGAGATAATTATCAAAATAAAAAGAAAAGATGGGATGACCCTATGCGTATATATAATAACGATGTTAAAAATATGGTAATAAATATGGGGGCCTTATCGCAAGAACAGAGTAAACTAAATGTATTAGATATTGCTTCGGGCGTAGGAGGCGATATTCGTAAATACAATGATAATATAACCGGGAAATATGGTTTTATGCTAGGGTTGGATGTATCTAAAGATGATGTTCTTGAGGCCAAGAAACGGGTTCAAACCCTCCAAGCGTCCAATAAAGATAATATTAAATTTGAATTCAGACATTATGATTGTCGTGATATTATTGACGATATCGATAGTTATACACCCTACGGCAAATACAATGTTATAAGTTTGCAATTCGCGCTGCACTATTTCTTTAGAAAAGAAACCGATTTAAATAATTTGGTAACAAATATATACAATCTTCTGGAAACCGACGGTGTCTTTATTGGGACATATATGAATAAAGGCAAGATAGAACAGTTATTTGCTGAGCAGCATGGCAATAAAGTCAATATGTTTAATACCGACGCAAAGCATTGTATGGATCTACAGTTTGCGGTACATCAAATATATTCAAAAGAAGACACGCAAGCATTTGGGCAAGAAATAGATGTCTATTCATATAGTATTGGTCAATTTATAGTTGAGTATTTAGTTCACTTTGAAGTGTTGGTAGAAAAGTTAAAAGACAGAGGTATTATTTTAGAAAAACACGATACTTTTGAAAGTATAACCAAAGATTACACTCTTACTAATTTACCAACAAATATAAATACTAATAGAGATAAATTAGAAAAGCATCCAAATAAAAATTATCTTAATTTCAGTAATCTATTTTCCTATTTCGTATTTAAAAAAACAATAAAATTAGAATCTGAGAAGACAGGTGGAACAGCTATTAAAAATAATAATGAATACAATAACATATTAAATTTATGCAAAGCAGATAATTCTATATATTTAGAAAACCCATCCAAAATAAATATTAAAAGATTAAATTTAATATTCAATAGTATTGACGAGTATTATAAAAATAAAGGCGATAGTAATTCAAATATAATTAACAAAATAAATAACATTAGGAGTATTATTAATATGGGTGGCAATAATAAGGTTTTATTTAGAGATAATATGTTTAAATATCCTGAATCGTTAGTAAGCATGGTAATTAAGGATTTCGGTAAACATAAAAATAATTAATTATATAAAATTGAGAGAATTATATTTAATAGTAAATATGAATTATTATACTCAATTTAAAAATTATAATAAATTATCGCCAAGCGACCGAATTCAAAATGTTAAAACTATTATAGATATATTTAATAATTTATTTAGTAATAAAGCTGATAAAATATCACGATTGAAAATATTTAAAAAATGTTACAAATATTACGAAACAAATGGTAAAGTACTATGGTATTACTACGTAACGAACGAAACCTATATTAAAATAATCATGGATATCGTTAATAAACGGGTAGAAATTAGTGATATTGGATTTTTAAATAAAATATCTTCAAATAAAATATCTAAAAAAAAAAAAATAACACTTAATATGAAAATCGCCGAACCATCTCTAATAGAAGGTTTTTATAAATGCATTGAGTGTAATTCAAAATTAGGCGATAGGCGAAATTGTTGTAAGACTAATATAAATATCAAAAATCACATATATTCGTTTGATTATATTTGTAAACAATGCAAAGGCGACCCAATTGATTCTCAAGAAAAATTTGATAAACCAAAATATGAAAATAATATAGGCCATATTATATTAATTCAAAAACAGTTTAAAAAATATGTAAAAAGAATAAATGAATATGACCAAAGCGCCGAATTAAATATGAAAGCGGCCAGCAAGATAAAAAAATTCAAAAATTATGAAAATGTAATTATCGTCGATAGGCATAAAAATAAAAAAGAAAGGATATTTATAGACACCGATAATATCATTTATAATAATACTTTTTCAGAAATTGGCATTATGCGTGAAATACATATCAGTATTATAAAAAATAAAAATAATATATATATTAATAAAGACGGTAATTTATTAAATCCGATTACTAAAAATATATTATATGAATATATAATTAACGATAAATTATCAAATTTACTTGATAAAGATGACGACATTAAGACTTATTGTGAATACGTGTATTCTAATAATGACGGTTTAATTTTGACGAATGAAATTATTTATTGTACCAATGATTGAATATATTTCAAAACATTTAGGAATTATAAAGTATATGTAGATACCGCTCCGTATTTAGTTGTGGTCGTTACCGTGCGTCCTTTTTTATATCTATTGCGGCATGTATTATCGGTGTTCGATAATTGAGATTTTGTTATTGTGTGACGTATTTTCAGAGAGCTATATTCCTTTTTTAAGTCACTTAACTCTTTTTTATTTAATTCTAAGTTATCGTTGGTCGCACGCAGTTCGTCTTTCATTTTTTGTAATTCCGCAGTTGTCGATAGAAGCTCTTTTTCGGCCTTAGTTAATTTATTATTTACAATATCAATATTTCCTAAATCTATTATTTCGTATTCGTTCATTTATACTATTAATATTAAAAAAATATAAATTTATATTAAAAAATATAAATTTATATAAAAAAAAAACTATAAATAAAGTATAATGTCTAATTTTAATAAAGTTAAAGATTTCCATGACGCTTTTGGTTTAGTTAATAATAAAAAACCGTACAAAGAATTCTTTGATGACAAAAAACTGGTGAAGTTAAGATTGGATCTTATTAGCGAAGAATTCAATGAATTAAAAGAGGCTATTCAAAATAAAGATATGGTTGAGGTGGGCGACGCCTTAGCTGATATATTATATGTGACTTACGGCGCCGGTGTATCTTTGGGGATTGATTTAGATAGAGCATTTAAATTAGTACACGAATCAAATATGTCTAAATTATGTTCCTCGGAGGAAGAGGCACTACACACCGTTGAATGGTACAAGACAAATCAAACGGTATACGATTCCCCTAATTACCGTAGATGCGAGGCGAATGACAAATTATGGGTGGTTTATAATGAATCCAGTGGTAAAATATTAAAATCTATAAACTATTCGCAGGTTGATCTAAGTTATCTTAAGGTATGATTCTTAAGGTATGATTCTATGATTCCAATTTTCCACCGCGTCACCGTATTCCCAATCAAATACGCCTCCGAAATCTGGATATTTATTAACAATTGACTTTACTGTGTTTGGTATGTCATTATTATACTGCCAGGACATCATCCCCATATTTATTTTATTAGAAGGATAACCATTCTTTATCATATTGTCCATCGTTTGTAAATTATACACCGCGTAACACTGTACGTTAAAATAATCTATTAAATTTCCTATTTTTTTATAAAGATCTTTGTATACAAAGCCACCCATTCCGTCCACGTCATTTTCTATCGATGACTGTACCGGTGCCATCGCAATAATAAAATTCAGTCCAAAATCGCTTTTAAGTCTTAATATTAACTTGTATATATCATTAATATTTACGTCTTCTTCAATATCCAAATCCACCCCCTTTATTATTCCTCTATATTTATTTATTAATTTGAATAACATGTCATAATATTTATCAAAATTAGTAAATAGTTGCCGATAAGCACTACCCGCGCCACCGACCATCAAAATTACCTTTATATTTTTGGTTTGTGTTGCTGTATTTAGTTCATCCCATACTGATTTGAAACGCGGATCATATGGCGAATAATCATTTAAGTGAATATCGTCTTGGTCAAAGTGAATACTGGATAGATGTATGTGCGTGACGTTATTATTTGGATCATTTAGTATTTTACTTAATCCATTGAATGTTTGATAATAATAAATAATTTTCATATAACTTATATATTATTTAAAATCTATTGCGAAAAGCGAAAAGTATTGAGTCTACCAAAATGTGATATAATTCGATTTAGTTTTTCTCTGTCAAAATCCTCGTAATCGCTTTCCTCCGAGACTGAAGATAGTGATCCAGTTAGGGCTTGTGTCTCGTCAATGTCAAAATCACTTAAATCAGCCTCCGCCGCCAGCGACTCATTCGCCTTCAACGCTATCATCGTTGCCTCCAACTCCTTTGCCTTCTTCGTCTTCTTCTTCGCCTCCTTCGTCTTCTTCTTCGCATCCTTCTTCGCATCCTTCGTCGTCTTCTTCGCCTCCGCCACCGCCTTCACCGCCTTCGCATTCGCCGCCTCATTCGCCTCCAACCCCAACGCTGCCTCCAACTCCTTCGCCCCCTTCGCCTTCTTCTCAGCCTTCGCCACCGCCTTCGCCGCCTGCGCCACCGCCTTCGCCGCCGCCGCCTGCGCCGCTCCCATCTCTAACGCTGTCTCTTCTTCGACGCGCCCCCACCAAGAGTTTGCAGCGGCGGCCTTCCACTTAAGTGCATTCAACTTCGCATCAAGCGTCGCCTTCTCTTCCGCAGCCAACTTCGCCGCTTTCGCCTTCTCTTCCGCCTCCTTCGCCTCCTTTGCCATCAACTCCTTCGCCAACTTCGCCGCGTCTACGAGGGCTTGTTCTTCTTCTTCTGCTTCTCTCACTCTCTCTCTCTCTCTCTCTCTTTCTCTCTCTCATTCTCTCTCTCTCTCTATCCATCTCTCTCTCTCTCTCTCTCTTTCTCTCTCTCATTCTCTCCTCTCTCTCTCTCTTCTCTCTCTCTTCTCTCTCTCTCTCTCTCTCTTCTATCTCTCTCTCTCTCTCTTCTCTCTCTCTCTCTTCAAGTTCCTTTTCGAATGGTTTTAATGCTGAATTATACTTAAATATTAATTCATCTAATACACTTGCTAAATTTAACATTTCTTGAAAACGATGGCTATATAATACGGGATTCTCTAAATACATAAACATCTTATTGTATTCAAGCGGTTTTAAATTTTCAGAAGTAATATTTCTCCAATTAAACCATGGATATTCAGTATTGAATTTTAAGTCAAAGAGTTCTTCCATTTTGTTTTTTTGATTAACTATAAGAACTATATTTTCACTTATTTTATTACTTAGATATGAAATTCGTTCACGAGGAATATCAGTTATAAACTCAAATTTATCGTTTATGGCGTTTTTAATATCATCAATATCCTTTATATCATATAACATACAATAGTTAATTTTCAAGTCAATATTTGAAGGGCGTTGTATAATTAAAGGGCGTTGTATATTTGATACTACTGTTCCACCGCCTCCCTGTTTCTTCTGTATAAATGGTTCATCCGCTGCCACCTTAGCCTCGCCATCATCCACCTCCACTTCGCCACTCAAATCAGCAATGACCATTGATAAATCATAATATATCTCATCACCGTCTGAGTTTATTTTAAATAAAACGATTTCGCCTGTCGCTGCGTTATATATTTTCACACCATTATATTCCCATTGACCAGCCTCATTTTTTAATCCTAACATATTTGACGATGTTAACTTACGACCCCGATCTCCCCTACGTTTATTTTCCACGAATGAACCAATGTCTGATGAACCAGTTCTTGCGTCACCATATTCATATATCCACCTCAATATGTTATTGGAGGCAATGTTTAAGGAACTTTTCAAATCATTGTCATTTTTTAATCTATTCCATATTGCTTCTTTATCTTTATCATCTGATTTACCTAATTCATTGCTACGCGTCATGTCTTCCAGTATCGTTGCAAAATGTACCCGAGCTCCTCTCATAGTATTCACTTGAGACTCCAATATTTTGGTTGGGGGCGTTTTAGCTGATTCCTCCTTAGCTGATTCCTCCTTAGCTGATTCCTCCTTAGCTGATTCCTCCTTAGCTGATTCCTCCGCGCCCGCCAAGTCTTCCTTATGCCTCTCTCGCTCTCGCTCTCTCGCGCGCAGCAACTGCGCGATCTGTTCTGATGATTTCGCTGCTGCTGGTTCTTCTGCTGCTGCTGGTTCTGCTGCTGGTTCTGCTGCTGGTTCTGCTGCTGGTTCTGCTTCTGCTACTTCTGGTTTTAGAGTAAATCGTTCACGTGTATTTTCCATATCAGTGTAAATTAGTTCACGCTCCTGCGCAAGTGCGCTAAAGTCTCGAAAAGTTACCTTGGGTATAATTGAGTTGTCACCCAATCCTCGAGTGCTTTTTCTGTTATGCCATGCCCATTGGGAATGGGCATCCTGTTTATCTTTTTCATTCGTTTCTAATTGTGCTCGAAATAGTTCCAAATTATCTTCAAATTTATTGTCAGGTACAACTACGTATCCTTGACCAATTAATGTACGCCATGCCCCGCTTGATATCTCTCTCTCCCATTTAAGTTCTCTTCCTAAGTCACGTATATCAAATTGTTCTCCATTCAGAACTTCATGCATGGCAAAGTCCATCCATTGTTGTCTTCGAGCCGCAGTTGGTATTATTCTTATTCCACGGCCTTTACCGGTTGAGGCAAAATTGTCGGGGAACTTTACTTTATCCCAGCTTGACAATTTTGATCTATCAGACCATAATATCTCGTCAGAATGAGACTTCTCTGGGGGAATTTTATCTTCATGTATTTCTATTTGGTCTCTATAATGTTTAATTAATTTTTTTTGTTTCTTCTCGGGAGTATCGTCAGTATTATCAAATAGTTCACTAATCTCTGGTGGTAATACCGTACGTAGTTTCAAACCACCCAGTATCCGACGGTCGTATTCGCGCGCCACCTTCTCCGAGGCTTCTATCAAATTTTGCAGAGCCTTCTCCATCTTCGGCAACGTTCTGTACTTAACGTGAATGGGGTTTGGCCATTGTTTACGCGCCCTGAACCATCTGGTGGTCTCGTCCACCGCATCCATTCGCCCTTTTAGCTTGTGGAGAGCTTTCATATGATCCTGGATTTCCGCCAGAGACTTGTATTGTTTGTATTTATCTTCGGAAAAATTTTCGGATTCAGTCATAAGGTTTATATATGCGTCGGCCATTTCAACGGGTTTTGCTTCACGCCTATCTGTCAAGGACTCTAATTCTAATTGTTCATAATATGCTTTGGCGGTGAATATTTCATTAAAAAAATATCGGTATCGTTCTGCATATGACTTTTTCAGTTCAGCGTCTCCGCCTTCAAACACTTCGTGCGCACCGCTTAATACTAATAGGTCAATGTGATCTTTTATATTTTCATTAATGACACCCAGCCGGTTACAGACGTCAGTGGTGTCGCCAGCTTTACACTGTTCTTCTATGGTATCTTTTTCGTCACTCATTTCATGCAGTCTATCCCTAAGCATGTATGTTGGCGTTATGATGATGTGCTCGTTTTCACTAGCCATGAGATCAGTCCACTTTTTTTCAATGTCTTGTAATATGCGCCTCCCTTTGCTTGTATTATGTGTATCTGTATTACTAATTAACGCTATATATGCATTCTCCCAAAGTGTAGCTTCCGCCGCCGCCTCCGCCTCCGCGTCCGCTGGCGCCGCCTCCGCGTCCGCGTCCGCTGGCGCCGCCTTCTCCTTATCCTCATCAATCTTAGTCTGTATAGCGTTAATTATAAGACAGATATTTTCATATGTTAATAATTCATCAACACTTAAAAGGAATGAGGTGGTATCGCGCCGCAGGCCTGCAGGGCCAATCCACCCTTTCATAAATGATTGATAGTCGGAGCTGCTCATGTGTATAGTATCGAATGCTGCTTTAAATTTATTGACTATCCGTGTCTTTTCTGTTGAAATTTGTTCACTTTTGTCTGTAATAGCCTGTTCCAACTTTTCCAAATCAGGCATAACAGGCACATCCGGCAGAAGTTTGTCGCCCCCATTAATATCTGACATAATAGTCTCAATTATCGCCTTACGCCGAGCGCGCTGCAGCGACTGCCGCCGCTCTACGCGCTCGCTAATAGCGGTGACGTCGCTGACTATGTCTTGCTGCACGCCGGCTATGAATCTCTCGGTACCACTTCCGACATTTGGTTTTATCAGCTTGTCCAAATCGGGCATTAATTGTGCCGTCAATTCGTCTAGTTGTTCATCATCTAAATTAATGTCAATGTTTAATGTCAATAATAATTCTCTAATAAATGGTTTGTTCACTGCCTCGGCCGCCGCGTCCGGCGGTAAATCCTTTGCCTCGGCCGCCGCGTCCGGCGGTAAATCCTTTGCCTCGGCCGCCGCGTCCGGCGCGTCCGGCGGTAAATCCTTTATGTCTGGGGTTTTTCTTAACTGTATATCTTTATATAGTTTCAGCATGATTGTGGGGTCACCCTTAAGCTTGTTAAATACCATAAGTTTTAATAGACGTACCTTATTTGAATATAGCTGAACCACCGCCGCATTCTTCGCCTCCGCCTCCGCCTTCGCCGCATCCACCGCCTCCACCGCCTTCTCCATCACAACCGCTTGCGCTGCCCATGCCTCCAGCTCTCCCAGCGCCGCCGGCTTCGGCGCCTCACCAGGCGGCAAGCCTTGCAGGTGAACCAGATCCGCCAGATCCGTCGCATCAACCGGCGCCGCATCAACCGGCGCCGCATCATCTATACCATCCGCATCCGCATCCGCCTCCGCCGCCACCTTCGCCGCATCATCTATACCATCCGCATCCGCATCCGCCTCCGCCGCCACCTTCGCCGCATCATCATCCGGATCATCCGGATCATCGGCCGCCGCCTTCGCCGCCGCCTTCGCCGCCTCCACCGCCTCCCTCGCCTTCGCCACCTTCGCCGCCTCCACCGCCTCCACGGTGTTCGCCGCCACCTTCGCCGCGGCCGCCTTCGCCTCCGCCTCTTTTATTTCTTCGTCTATACCGCCATATTTCCTTACTAAGAACATATTATTTTTCTCGTCGTTCGTCGCCGTCTTCCCCCAAAAATGTCTTTCTACTCCAAATCTGTCTCTATCTTCTTTAACTTTTTCTAAGTCCGCCATGTTATTTTGTAATATAGATATATCGCTGGCTACGACTGATATTTCTTCTATACGCCGTTCCTCTAACTCTTCTTTTGACCGTGGCTCAAAAGTTTCAGATCTAACTCGGTCGTTACCATTATGTAAATCTAAATTACCACTATATATATAATCTATGAGACCGTTACCACTATGCTTCTTAAAAAAATCACCCATTTTTTTAAACGCACCATGTCCTTCCTTAAATTTATTGAATACTCCATCAGATTTTATTACTCCCATAAATTTTTGCGCGACACCTGTAACCTGTGTCAGAAAATCATTTACGGCAGAAGCCTCTATATCAGCCTCGCTAATTTTATCGGATTTCGCCACTATGAAGCCGCTGCTTTTATGAAACTTTTCTGTACCATTGTCACTATCTCGTTTACCAAAGGTTGGAAAAAACATATCTGATATTTTTGTTCCTCCTAACGCATTACTTAATGCTTGTTTAAAAGGAACTTTTCCTACATATAACAATAAAGTCTTAATATTGATTTGCGCATCATTTAAATGCTCAAGTCTTTTTGCCTTGCGTATCGCTTTTTCTTTATCACCTGACCGAAAAGTTTTTAATTGTTTCTTAATAAGGCCGATTTTATCCCGGTACCTATTGAGTATAGCTTGAAATTTTTTACCCTTAATATCGTCCAGTTTTAAAAACTTATTACCAATTTGTGACATTTGGTCAACTGTCTCATACATGTATACTGCTTGTTCGCCATACTCTGCTACAAACTTCTTAAAATCCATAGTCAACAATGAGCTGGGCACTATTTTATCCATGATAGCTTTAAGGCCCCTTTTTATATATTTATATGGCATTGCCTCTATTTGCCGCATTGTCATCAATGTATTAAGTCCGGCGCCCATTTTACCCATACTGGGCAGAGAGAATTTGGCAGGTGGTAGTTTAAGAAGTGAATCAAACATCTCACCCGAGGTATTTAACTCGCCATCATCGTCGAGAAACGCCTCTGAATGTAACAGTGTATCATAGATATTTTTTAATTTCTCGGGGTCAAGTTTTTCTATTTGTTGTAATTGTTCTTTGTTTTTCTCGTCCTCGGCTTTTGTTATTTTATTTTTATTTTTATTAGTAGTATATTGTTGCTTCAATAGTGATATTAAATTTGTACGAATATTTTTGTCCACCGTCGCCTTCGTCTCGCGGACGATGCGCTCCTCCTCTCCCTCGACCTTGTTGGGGTCATCGGGGACCTCGATATCAGAGACCCTGTCCGACGCGTCGTTCTCCGCAAGGAATGCCTTCATCTTTAGTCTATGTATTTCTTGTTTTTCTGGATCCGTGATTTGTTCCACTATTCGCCTCCTTGCAAGCGTGTCCTCCGCGTCCTGTAGTAGCTTATCGCGCTTATCGCGCGCCGCTTCCTCCTCCCTCTTTTTTTTATCCGCAGCCGCCGCGGCCGCCACCTTATCCGCCTCTATCTGTAGTAGCTTAGCTCGCTCCAGCGCCTCCCGCGCATGCTTCTCGTCAATCAAGGTTTGTTTGTATATATTATTGTCAGTGTGTAAGACTAGGTCAATTGGCATAGGGATTAACGGCTGTGCGGCGCCTGGGATTATTACCTCCGGTCCATATATTTTCTCCACTGCTTCTTGTTTTTCTTTAGCTTGTTTTTTTTGCCTTAATGCGGCGCTGACGGCGCTATCGGCGGTTGATATTATTGCAATAAAATCCTGCTCCAGTTTACTTTTAGAACCAACGCCAGATGTTTCCGAATATTTATTAATTTCTTGACGCTTACTATTAGAAGCGGATATCTTTTCATTTGCGATAGTAATTAACCTGTCAGCTTCTTTTATTTCATCTATTACACTAGCACGTGCGGCGGCCCTGGCGACCGTGTAATGATCCCACGCTGCCTCAATATTTACATTTACAATATCAATATGATCTACAAGTAAGCCATCTTTCGTATATTCATAACGGTTGACCCATTTGCTCACAAGTTTGCCTAACTTTAGATTATTATCCAGGTAGTCTTCAGCCTCCTCCATAATTGTATTTGCTTTAAAATATTTGTGTTGGGCTCTATAGGATGCTTTTCGTGTTTCAGACCAGGACGATATGGGTGGTGACTCGGTGTCCTCGTGTATCTTTTGTGTCCGCTTGTACATGCGGTCACTCGCTTTTAATACTTTATAAAAATCAAGAATATCTTTTTTGGCATCTTTATATTTTCTGGGATCTTCAGTGGAGCCGGCCTTAAACGTAGTTATAGCATCAGTATACCAAGTAAATTTTCGTGAACCATATTTTTCCTCAAGTATATCGTTTATCTCCAGTATTTGACTGAGTATAATTACAGGACTGTCGTCAGTGTCGATTCTGTTTAAAAAGTTTTCTTTTAGATCTGTATTTCGATGCTGTAACTCTCGTATTCGTGTAATTCTACTGATATGGCGTTTAAATATACCAGTCAGTTTATCATTATCCTTGATAACTTGGTCTATCCGTTTCTGGATTAACGACAACTCGTCATGAAACATATCAATATTAATACTTGTTGGCTTTAATTTTCCTAATTGTTCTTCTATTTCGCCCATTTTTTTTTTCAATCCCAAATCATTATATTCTTTTAATCCTCTGATTAGTCGTGTTCGGATATTATTAAAATAACCTGTATTGCTGGTATAAACCGCAATTTGTAAATTAGCATGAGCCTGTTTCAATGAGTCTATATTTCGTTGAAATTCGTCTTCTTTGGCAGTTATTGTTGCTATTATTTCTCCCAGTTGTTCACTGTTATCGGTAAGTGTCTTCAATGATTCATTGGCCAATTGTGAAAAATTTTCTTCTAAAGTTTTTATTTCTGCGACTAATGTATTATTCTTACTCAATAACTCGCTTGAACGCGAGTCTGCCTCAAGGTTTGTAAGTTCTGATAATAGTTTTTCATATTCATTAAGATTATCGTAAGGTTTTTTATTAAAAATACCCTCACGTGCTGCGCTATGTAGTGTTTCTAATTCAAGTTTTAAATTATCGGAGGTTCTTCTGGCGTCGTTTATATGGGCGTCCGTCTCTTGCATAGTTGTGTAGATATCAACCAGCGACCTGTTCTCTGGTCCTTCGGTATCAAGAGTGCCGTTCATTAAACTATTATACATTGTTAAAAATTTGAATTTGTCATGTTCCAAAATTCGTTTATGTGTTACAAAGTGATCCTTTTCAATGGCTGTCTCAGCTGACAACCGCCTTGATTCTAATTCTGCTATAGCATCATCAATAAGTTTGAATTTTCCAATAATATCATCACTTGGTTTAAATTTACCATTTTGACGGTCACCAAAGAACTTTAGAAAATCTGGTTTATCTTTTCCTAAATTCAGTTTAGTTATACGCGCAAAATTACGCTCAAACCACATGTTTAAGTCGTCTACATCGTGTTCCTTATTACGTAATTCTGTGAAATGTCTAATATCGGCGGCTTTTTTCTCTGGGTCGTCGGTTTTTTTTTCTCGCTCCCGTATTTGAAAATCGTAAAATTCTTTTTTAGTCTTATCGTCCACCAATTTTGTTAAATAACGTTCCTTAAGCATCTTACGGTAGGTCAGTTCGAAATCGACATCGCTTTTAAAAAAAGAACCCCAATTATCATATTTGGTGTTCCAAGGATTCCATTTATCTTTAGTATTGTCAAATGACTCGGTCACCGAGTGTGCAAAGTTTATAAACGCCTGTGCTGGGTCAGCGTTTTGTTGCATATTATTTAAAGCCTCTCTAACTGATTTATAACTTATATTTTGTGCAAAATTGGTCACCTCGATTTTTTTGCCCTTCAGGTACTCAGAATTTGTTTTATAAAATTCACTATTCATATAAGTATCCATTGCGCCATTTTTTTTAATTTTGTCTAATATAACACCACTAGATGTTCTAATATCAGTAATATCCAAAGTCATCAATGATGACATTATATCATTTTCAAATATTCTTGCCGGTAAATCAAATAAATAAAAGAATGCCTTGAACATTATTATTTTAAATAATCGCAGATTCATCATCTTTCTAAATCCACCATCCAAATTTAATTTATCCTTGCTGGAGTAACCCATTTTTTTTGCTAAAGCCATTGATATTTTTTTGCTATATTTTGTTAGATCAATGCAGTTGCGTAGAGAGGCCATCAACATAGGTCTAAAATAATTCATATTTAAATGATGTTTAATACCCTTCTTTGATATGATCTTTTTGATGATCTTTTTGAATACGTTCCAACCGAAAGATAAGTAAGAGTCTGAAGACCCCCCTAATCCTTTTGCCGCCGCGCTTATTCCGTCTTTATCATCCGGGTCCGAAGGACCTAATATATCTATAGAATACATGGCTAGGTGGGCGAACGTTGCCGACGCCACTAATCCAATACACGCTGCTACGCGTGGATGGTCTTTAGCAAAATCATTAAATTTATTTGAAATTTCTTTCTTTAAATTTTCAATCTTATAGTAAGTCGTAACTATTATATTATTGCTCCCACCGTGCTGTTTTAAAAAATTAATAGAATCTTCTAGAGTATCAGACTTTTTATCCGGCGTATTGAATATTTTAATCTTATTTAAAAAGGCGCCGGTAATATCTTGTGTAATCATACCACCTAACTTACCTATTGACTTGAACATAAATGTTGACGTGGAGCCCATTCCAAAAAAACTATTCAAAATAGTATTCACTGGGGAATTTATTGTACCACTTATTTTCATCTGTATCAATCCATGCACCCCGCCCTCTAAACTCATTCCTAAACGATTCAATACTGAAAATCCAGCCTCTGTATAGGTGGTGCCGGTTTCAGCCGCTCTAATAATACCAAATACCGAAAACATAATATTTATACTTTTTTGTTCTATTTGATCAGTCAAAAAATTGGTTAAACTAGTTATAGCCTCATTAAATTCATTATTATTGAGACCTACCGACAATGATGTCAATAGTTTATATAATAAACCCTCTTTATCGGTGAAATAACTAGTTAAAAAACTCTTTATGAGGATAGTGTCGACTAATAACCAACCCGTAAATAACGCACCGACAACCGCAATAACTCGCACACTCCATACGTATACAAATTGCTTAGTGTTTAACCACTTGAATTCCCTTTGTTTTTTCATTCGGTATTCCAACTCCTTCTCATATTTAATAATTTTGTCTTTTTCCTGGTCATTCTTTAGTTCGTTTATCATGATATCCTTTTTACTTCTTTTAAATTGTAAGTAGTTAATATATTCTTCTTTGGCTTTTAAATTGTAATATAGTATATGATCATCATCGTCCGGTGGTGGAATACCTTGAGTAATATTATAGTATTTAGTATCACTATTTCCATATGACATATTTAATTTGTTTGTATACTTAATAATTTCAGCAGATGTACTGTATTCATCGATATCATCGCTGGTTTTAATTTTTTTTACAACTATTATATTTGAATTGCTAATATTATTTAAACTTTTATCTATTATGGGTCGTCGCATATTTATGTATTTTGCCATCGTTGATTTTTTTTTAAAAAAATCACTTTGTAACTTCAATTCAATATCATAGGGATTATTGCTTGAGTTAGGCGTATTGTATGAATAATGCTGTTGAGAATACATATATATATATATATTAATTAAAAAATAATTAAAAATATATCCACAATAATAATAATGAACGATATTAAAAATAAATTAGATATTATTATAAACAAATATCATACCGATCAGTATATTTCTAATATATTATTGTATAGTAATAATAACATTAATACTAATTATTATATGTCATATTTAATCACTAATTTATTTTCTAATAATATTTTAAATACAATAGTAAGTACTAATTACATTCTAAAAACGTCAAAGGAGTATATTTATCTTTTCTTTTATAAAAAAATTAATAATAACGATATTAATATTAAAGATTTTTATATTTGTAGAGATGTTATTAAAAACTATCGAATATTTGTTATTTATAATATACATTTTATAAATAAAAGTGTGGTAAATAGTATTTTAAATAATAATTCTAATATTATTATTTGTTCGTCTAACAGAGATACGTATAATTATTTTTATAATATTAGAATACCTAATAAAATTTTAAACAATCAATTAACTAACAATAAGGATATTAATATATTTTATAATAATATTGATAAAATTACAACAGACTTATATAGTAAAATAACTATAATATTTTTAGAATTTATTTTTAAAAATAATATAATAAAAGATTATATATATATTAGAGAATATATATATAAAATATTTAAATATAATTATAATATTAATTTGATCATACGAAATGTATGTAACGAATTAATAGGTAAAAATATTACAGATGATAAAAAAAATTCAATTATTAAATTAAGTTCGGAATATTCACATAAACTTAAAATGACTGAAAAAAAAACTATTATATTAGAAGATTATATATTTCAATTAAGTTATTATTTAAAAATATAGTATTTCCAGGCGTGAGCACAATTTTCAGTACAATTATTAATAGTTGTATTACAATCGTTACATCTGTCATTATTAAAAATATGGACTCTACATGAATGACGAGTTTCTCTATTATTATAATATGACGATTCTATCCCACATTTTTTACAATGTACATTACCCATAGTTAAAGTAAATATTAATTTTTAAATTATTATTTGATATAATTCAAATTTAATTATCCATCCAAAAATCATATGCCAAATAAGTAGGTTTATCTAAAGTTTCGGTAGGCGGGGGCGCCGGACCGGCCATCATAATATTATGTATCTCATTATAGTCTATAAATCTATCATAATATTTTACCTTAGATAAATAACCCTTATATCCATTATTCATACACATAAATACATCTCCATAATTTTGTTTCGGGATGTCACCCTTAAAATCATATGATTGTGCTAAACTACCATTGATATAAACATTCATTGAAAATTGATTTACGCATACGATAACATTAACCCATTTATTTACAGGAAAATTACTTACAGTGGGATGGTCTAATTGAGTTATGTTTCTATATGTATTTATTTCAACATGTAATTTTACTTGGGGGGAATCATTTGACCCAGTAGTAGGATATGTTAAATATATATGGGGACATTTAGTTATTATATTACCATTGTTGTGAATCGCGGAGCCTTTATGGAATACGTGATGTTTGGTATTCGTATCCTTGGTATTCTTATGTTTGGTATTCTTATCCGTTGTTGTGGGAACGCCCTTTAAATACATCCATAGCGAATACGTAAATTCTATACCGCCGGGTTGATTAGAAGATCGCGTTATTATTTCAGTAGAATCAGCTGCATTAGGATCTTGTGAAAACATAGAAGATACCGAGGCGTCTTGTGTATTCGGTAAAATATAAAATTCATTTTTCCCTAACTTAGCACCAGCTCCTGTATAATATCTAGTCGCCAACATTGCAAAATAAGCGACAACCATAACTATTACAAATAAGCCTAATAATAATAGTAGCGTTTTACCTAAGGTTTCTTCATCTGGTTCACCACCTTTCATATTATATATATATAATATATTATATTTTTTTATGAAGTACATAAATTATAATTTAATTTATATAAATATAATTTGCTTGCTTGCTTATTGTAGTTTATTTATAATGAAGATGTCACTTTTGTTACAGCATTAGATACACCGCCTCCCACCATTTGTAAATCAGTGTATATATTCATATTGTTATATAATCGTTGAATATCATTAGCATTCAACGTATGATTGAAATATTGGAAATTTTTAATTTTCCCCTTAAATTCTGGATTTATTGTAATATTGTCGCCATAATGCTTTGGGGCAATCCCATAACAACTTCTTACTAATACACCGTCGATATATACATCCAGTTGTCCATGAAACATAACTAAACTTAACATTATCCATTTTTGAATCGGTAAGTTAGTAATATCACAATATTTATTGTGATTGGGTGTTGCGCTTGGTGTGTAATTATTGGAGGGGGAGGCCGAGTCAGAAACAGCCTGATCGTACGCATTAATAGGATTCATATCTTTAACAAAACTGTTATGGTCGTCGATTTTTACATTACATTGTTTCTTGTGATTATTACAAGTATCATCAGTCTTAGTGGACGACTCGTGTATATATTTATCATTACTGTCTACTCTAATCATTAAGGATGTTTGTTTAGGATAAAGCCATACTCCAGGATTACACATAATTTTAGTACCGCTTG
>Ga0315336_1002501_pt1 | contig 27797 bp, 18 predicted proteins | sample ASW5metaG_FD_204512 | JGI IMG/M metagenome (GOLD analysis project Ga0315336, IMG submission 204512) | Ammonia-oxidizing marine archaeal communities from Monterey Bay, California, United States - ASW #5 | ecosystem: Environmental > Aquatic > Marine > Intertidal zone | place: USA: California... | reverse complement strand
AACGCCCCCACGAGCTCCCGGAGAGATTCCCGGGTTTCCGGGGCCAGTGTCTGGTCCTGCTCGAGGGCCCTCTCCAGTCGCTCCAGGGACTTCTCCGTAGAGGTCAAATCCCGATCCTCCCCGAGAGCAGCCGACAGGGGAATCAAAATCAGCAGCAAAGATATCGTAGTGGTGTAGCGCATCAACGTCTCGACCGGATCACCCCGGGCCTATCGCCTTACTTGCTGGCCTTCAATTGCTCATTCACGTCGAACCGGGTGGTCCTGCCGGCCTGGATCTCCACGAAAAACTCGGGTCTCTCACCGCCAGAGGTTTCCGGGCGTATCAGGTAGATCTCCGGACCCAATTCGACCTTGGTAGGCTTCTCGTCGTTCTCGCCAAGGTGGTTGCGAACACGTCGAATGAATTTTCCATGGCGAGTCAGAATGTCATACGCGCGATGCGGATAGTAGTAAATGCCGCCGTCGTAGACCGGGTACGTCTCTGTGTAGACGATCAAAGCCCCCCTTTTCACCTCCCCCTCACGTGGGGGTCCGATTTCTACAAGCACCACTCGGATACCCACGAAGCCCGCCTGCATGACGACCTGCTGACCCGCTTCGGTTTGAGCCCACTCGACGAAATCCTCGATCGCTTCATTCCCTTCTCGCCAGAGGAGGAAAAGCGGCCTGGCGATGGGATAGCGGAAGTTGGACACGCTGGGCTCCTCACCGTCCACCGCCACGGCGTGAACCCCGTTTGGGCCCGCGGAATCCTGCAGGAACGAGAAGCTTATGTGGCCAATGCCTCCAGGAGCCTTTCTCACCGCGGCGATGATGTCCCGGTCGGGCCGGATCTCCTCGCAGTCCGCGTAGTCCTCCCCGCGAAGCGCTACGGAGCGAAAAACCTTCCGCGTCGCGGACTCCAGGCCGACAATGAAGGGCTCGATCGGCAAGTCCGGCCCCCCCAGTGCCTTCCAGTTTCGAGTCTTGCCGGTAAATACGCTCCGCAGCTGAGAAAGGGTCAGACCCGTCACGGGATTCCGTTCGCTGACAATCACTGCGATGGCGTCCCTGCCAATTTCTGTCGCTGCGACGCCGGCGCGTAAGGTTTGCGGTCGTGGTTGATTGGCGACGCCCGCAAGCTCGGTCGTGCCTTCAAGAATCGCTTTCTCGCCCCCCTCGCTTTCGGGTTTCGTGTCGATCTCGAACGTGGCCCGCTTGTAAACGGGTTCCGCGTCTCGCACGAAGTGAGCCACGGTCGATGAACCCACGTACTTGATCTTTGCCGGTGGACCGCCGTGAGGTTCGAATAGCGAGCAACCTGTCAGACCACTGGCGAGGACAAGCAGGGATAGATTCAGGAGCGGCGGTCGGGTCATTCCGATGTCTCTCCGGGTGCCTCGAGTCCCACCTGTTGAGCCTTGGCAAAGCGCCGGAGCAAGATTTTTTCCGCCTCGGGGGTACCTGTCCACGAGACGAAGTCCGCCACTCGCGAACGCCCGGACCACCAGAGGAGATACAGCGGCCGGGTGATCGGATAGTCCACGTTGGTCGGTTCGGGATTCTGCCCCCCCACCGAAAGGGCCTTCACGCTGCCTTTGATGCCGAGAAACGAGAAGCTGATCTGACCGATGGCACCCGGTTCCCTTTCTACCCTCGTGAGCACGGCGGCATCCGGCCGAACCTCCTCGCAACCAGCGTAGTCCATTTCTCCGAGGATGGCCGAGCGGAAAACTTTGCGGGTTGCAGACTCCGGACCGACGATGAACGGGCGGATCTCCCGGTCCAGCCCTCCCAGCTCTTTCCAGTTGCGGATCTTTCCGGTGAAGACACCCTCGAGCTGAACCCGTGTCACGTCACGGACCGAGTTGGCTCGGTTAACCACCACCGCGATGGCGTCCTTCCCGATCAGGGTAGCCACTATGCCCATCTCGAGCGTTTCCGGGTGAGGGTTTCCGGCGTAGCCTGCCACGTCCGCCCGGCCTTCGCGGATCGCGGTCTCACCACCCACGCTCTCGGGTTCCGTGTCCAGAACGAATCGGGCCCGGCCGTAGACGGGCTCCGCATCGCGAACGAAGTGGGCGATGGTGGATGATCCGACGTAGCGTAAAACAGGAGCCTGGTTCTGCTTCTGGGTCGAGGCGTTCGCGCACCCCGCAGCCAGCGCCGCGACGACCGGTACCAGAACGATTGCAGTCGAACGACTCATCAAAGGTCTCCTCCTTGTTCACTTTTTCAGCCTCGACGCGCCTCCCACCCCTCGGCACCGATAACAGAAACTCTCAGGGCTAGCCACGACTTTCTCCATGGCTCGGTGACCGACCCGTCGGCTGCAGAGCACCGTGAAGCTGGTAGAGACGCACCGGACCGATGAGACCCGAGGCGGTGGGCCCGAGATTGGCAACCCTGTTCGTCACTGTATAGTGGGGTGCAATCGTATTGGCAACTCTCACCTCCAGCGTATTGCCTCCCTCCCGCACGAGGCCCGTGAGGTCGAACCTGAATGGACGCGCCAGCCTGACTCCGGCGGACACTCCATTGACGAGCACCTCTGCAGAGACGAGGACCTGCCCCAGGTCGAGCAGCGTTTGCCGGCTCACTTCCTCGGCAGCAAATAACACCGTCTGCTCATAAACACCGATTCCGGAGTACGTGGGCAGCCCGAATCGGGTCCATTCACCGACCCGGATGGTTCCCCCTTCGAGCTCCACGCCGATGGGAAGCGGAAAGGCCGCTCCACCGTAGGCGCCGGGTTCCATCTCGAGTCGCACGGCTACCGTGGAAACGGCTCGAGGCGGGTTTTCGATCCGTGCCGTGCCACCAGACACACTGGCGGGAATGCCGTCGACCCACACCTGCGCCCTTGCCCCGGTTCTCAGTAACAGCCGACGCAATCCGGGAGGCGCCACGAAACGATACCAGCCGACGCGCCTGTCGGCTAGACGTTTGACGTCGTAGACGAGGTCGGCCGCACCCTTGAAGCATTCCAGATACGGCGATGGGAGATCGATCGCCCGCCGACGTTGCGGCTCGGTCACCGCGCCCATGTTCTCCAGCGGCGTCCTGCCCCACGGCTCCACTCCCATCGGGCCGAGAACCCGCACCGGATTCCAGGCAGAGTCGTCGAAACCGACCTGCTCCCATCCCTCCTGCTCGGAAACGGAACCCCTCCAGCTGCCGTTCGTAGTCAGACTGGACTCCTTGCCATGCCGATCTCTCGTTTTCATGGCGAGGATCAGGCCCTTGCTCTCGATGGTCCCCAGATCCGCGTGTACCTGCCCCCACACCGCTAGGACATTCTCCCCCGTTCGCAAGTGCGGTGCGATGTTGAAGGAATCGGGCCTCTTCCAGGTTGCCCACGGGCCGATCTCTTCCTCGATCTTCACGCCGTTCACGAACAACCTGTAGCCCGTGTAAGCTGTGATCACGACTCTCGCCGTTACCGGCAGCTGCTCGAGATCGAAAGTCTTGCGCACGTAACCCGCGCTGGTGTTTCCTCCCCATATCCAGGAGGCGGCGCTCAGGTCCGGCATCGGCAGCCCCTTGACCGCATCCTGCATCGACGCCACGGAAGGCGGCCTCGGTTGGACGAACAGCATGCCCCGCTCGCCGTCCCGCAGATCGAGAAGCACGGTATTCTCGCCCTCCAGGAGTGGCAGGTTGCCGGTGGCCCCCTCGAACGGCTGCTCCGTGCCGTTGACCCAGAGCCGCGGTGTGGAGTTTCCGAGCTCCACTCGCAAACCGAGCCGCTGGTGCCGAGGAGATCGAATCCTCGTGAACAAGAGCTTGCGACCTCGAGCAAGCTCGACAAAGTTCTGGTCAATCGCTCCGTCCGGATATCCGCTGTGCCCTCCCCAAAGGGCCGCTCTCGCAAGACCGATCGACTTCGAGAACTCGACCGTGCGCCACGTCAGCTGATTACGGTCTGACTCGAATCTGGCCCCGGCCGTGATACCCTCCTGGATTTCAAGAACTGAACGCAGGACCTCCGAGTCCTGTGTCAGAGGCCCGAGAACCAACCAGTACGGGCCTATGCTGGCGCGGCAGATCTGCCAGGACTTGTCGTCGTACTGTGGTTCCTGCCACCCTGGCTGGAGACCATGTGTTGATGTCTCTTCTGCGTAGCGAAACGACCGCACCTCGGGTCCGATCAGCTCGTCGGACGGAGGCCAGCGAAACTCACCCCAGCGATTGTCTCGCGTCGGTAGGACCGAAAACCTCCAGTCGTCGGCAAGGGGCTTGATAACCTGCTGGCTGCGCACGGAAGGGTTTTCCCCCAAGCGTTCACGCCCGGGTCGAAAGACGAACAGCGACGCGGTGTTGCCTTCCAGCCGCTGCTCCACGTGCGTGCGCCCGCCGGCTCGCTCGAAGCGGTCCACCGGGCCGACCTCGCCGGTCCGTGCATCCCAGAGCTCGGGGACGCCGTCGACACGACAGCGGGCGTTCAGGTCCATCGGCCCTTTCGTAGCGTTCAGTACGAGATATACGTCCACGGCTCCGACGCGTCGGTGATGGACGAAGACCTTGCCCCCGCCGGGCAGGAAGTCCCGCTCGATGTGCGACGAAATCAGCGGTGGCAGGTCGTCGGAGGAGGCCGGGACGAACGCGCTGAACCCGCCGCCCTCGAAGTTCCTGCTGATGGTCTCCGTACCGGCCTCGTCGACGCTCGGCACACCGAGCAGCTGCTGGAGGATCGCGGCGACCTGTGGGTCATCCCGTCCACCTTCGGCGGTCGCCGAGGGCAAGCGGCCGAAGAAAATCACCGTGCCGCCGCTTTCGACCAGCGCCCGCGCTCGGTCCAGGACGGACCGCCGCACGGTGGTCTCCGGCCCGAAGACCAGGGCCTGGTAGGCATTGCCCGCCAGGAACAGCCGCCCGTGCTTCACGCTCCCTCTCAAAATCGAATCGTCGTCCACGATGTCATTGTCCATGCCGGCGTCGTAGAGCACTCGCGACAATTGCATGTAAAGGTTGTAGTCAGGGCCCTTGGTCCCCGGTGGCTCCCCCGCCAGCAGGCTCACGACCGGATAGTGGACCGCCACGTCAACCACGTGGTTACCCTGGGAGATCAGGTAGCTCATTCGGGCGACCCAGTCGGAGAGGTGTCGGTAGTAGCGCCAGTAAGGCTGTCGCCAGTGCGGATCGGGGGCGGCATGCTCCCAGGTGCTGGCCCGCGTCGAATAGTACAGCCCGTGCTCGTTGTACAGGTTGGCCCCGAAGGCGAAGCCGGCCGAAAGCCAGGTGAGCGTCTGCTCGGTCGTCCGCCCCCAACCACTGGAATGGAACGCCTCGTTCCATACCCGCGGCCGCTCGTAGAGCCGTGCAATCGAAGCAGCGATCTTGGTGTCGTAATAATTCCGTTGGTGCAGTGAGGCCTGCCCATAGTCATCGTAGCCGGGACTCGAAAACCAGCGCTGCGTACGGAAATAGTCGATGTAGCCCTGGCTCTGCCGGTAGATGTCGTTTCGGCCCCAGTTGTCATGACTCGTGAGAAGTCCGCGTGCGGCAGTCCAGTCGTAAACCCGCTTCCAGTAGCTGCGCTCGTCGAGGGCGAGATACGCATCCAAGAAGTCGGTTCGGTACGAGGGCGTCCGCGGTCCCACGTCAAAGTGCAAAGCCGGGATCGCCCTGCCGATATCGTAGCCGCTGCGTTCACGAAACGTCTGCTCGAGCTCGCGAGTAAAAATGTCCCGGGGGGTAGGAGGGTGCTCGTCCTGAAAAATACCTCTGAAGGTTCCGCCCATTGCCTCCTTGCCAAGGCGACGCTCGATTTGACCGTACAGCATGTCGATGAAGATTTCCGCTGCCGCTCTACTGAGCTGGAAGGACTGGTACGGAACAGCCACCGAGGTGGCTACACGCCAGTTGCCTGCCGCCGGAGTCCACACGAGAACGCCTTTCCTGACGGCGTCACTGAGGTCAATGCTTTTGCCGTCGTCAGCGATACCTCCCTCGATCGGATACGCTCGCGCGGCAATCAGCTCTCCCGCGGGGAGCTCCATGCGTATCTCTTCTGACGGGTCTCCATCTTGGCTTAGAAACACCAGGCGGCGAGTGTGTTTGTCTCGCGTCTTGGCCGCAGCTTTTTCGAGCCACCCGTACTGTCCATACCCCACCTGGTCGTAGGCCCACAGGGACATGCCCAATCGCTGGCATTCCGCGTGGACGAACTCGAACATCTCCCACCACGGCGGACTGAACGAGGGCGGATCACAGCGACCCGGCGAGCGCTGGATGGGACAGACGGCCTTGACACCTCTCGCAGCGAGCGTCTGGAGCTGCCACCTGACGCGCTCCCTCGTCACGCGGTCCCCTTCCCACCACCACAGCGCGACTTCGCCCCAGCGGGCGTGATCCGGGGAGGCGAAGGCTTCCTTGAGCTCGTCGTAGCCCGAGGCTTCCTGCCCTCCGAGGGAGACCGACGAGAGGGAGAGTACAAGTACGAGCAAGAGATCAGGGCGAACAGGGAACCCTCTCCCGAAACGACAGGTGGTGCGCTGCATGACATTCTCCGGATCGACACGCGAGCTCTTTCCCTGGCGCACGTGCAACAGAGGACAGTTTGAAACGAAGGAGCTACCGATGCGCCGTGACTAAAGTCACAGTCCGGCGCTTGCCACCGGAGTAGAACCGGGACTTGACGGGAGGTACGACCGGGTGCGATTGAAACTGATCAGCTGCGAAGTCTTTTATCGAGAGATGTGCGCGGCGGTCGCACGTTCCCGAAATCAGGTGGACGTCGAGTTCCTGCCCAAGGGGCTGCACGACATCGGCTGCGCGGGCATGCGCGAGCGCCTCGAGGCCGTGCTGGGCCAGGTCGACGAATCCAGGTACGAGGCGGTGCTCTTCGGTTACGGGCTCTGCAACAACGGGCTCGTCGGGCTGAGGGCGCGTTCCATCCCGATCGTGGTACCCCGTGCACACGATTGCATCACCCTGTTCCTCGGGAGCAAGGAGCGATACCGCGACTATTTCAAACAAAACCCCGGCGTCTATTTCAAGACCACCGGCTGGATGGAACGCGCAGACCGGGGAGAGCTCCGCCAGCTGTCGATCCAGCACCAGTCCGGGATGGACCTGACCTACGAGGAAATGGTGGCCAAGTACGGCGAGGACAACGCCAAGTTCCTTTACGAGCAGCTGGGCGATCAGAAGCGAAATTACGGGCAATTCACGTTTATCGAGATGGGGGTCGAGCCGGATGACAGCTTTGAGCGACGCTGCCAGGCTGAAGCCACCCAGCGGGACTGGAAGTTCGAGAAGGTCCAGGGGGACCTATCCATGATACAGCGCTTCGTGGACGGGCAGTGGAACGAGCGGGAGTTCCTTGTCGTGCCGCCCGGCAGGCGGCTCGTGGCCACCTACGACGACGGGGTCATCGCGGTAGAGGAGAAACCATGACTCGTCGCGAGCGGGTCCTCTGTGCCCTGAGCGGCGGTACCCCTGACCGGGTGCCTTACTGCGAGCTCGGCATAGACGAGCCCATCATTTGCAAACTGCTGGGACGGAAGGTTCCCGACGACAAACTCCACGAAGCAGGGGAATACACCCAAAATCCCGTCGAGCTCGAGAAGGCGGTCTCGCTGACTCTGGGGCGCGACAACATCAACTTCAGCTTTCGTCCACCCATTCCCGCAGAGAAGCGAGTTGGCAAGGGGAACACCCTCTTTTATTCCGACGGGCTGATCAAGAGCGAAGCCGACCTGGATCAGCTGCGACTGCCGGACCCCGAGGACGAAGCCCTGTATGCGCCCGTGCGTCGGTTCCTGGCCGAGAAGGAAGACTTCGCCGCCTGCGCAATCTGCCGCCTCGGTATTTCCCCAACCTATCTCTGCATGGGACAGGAGCATTTCTTGCTGTCGCTCTACGACCAGCCCGACCTCGTCGACGAGGTGCTACGGCGCTACAGTGAGTGGAGCGCGGCGGTGATGAGGCGAGTGTGCGCTCTGGGGTTCGACTTCGTCTGGACAGCCGACGATATCGCTTTCAAGACGGGGCTGCTGCTGTCGCCGAAGATGTTCCGCGAACGGATTCTGCCCCATGTGCGCAGGGTGGTGGAGAACATCACCCTGCCGTGGATCTTTCACAGCGATGGGGACCTTACGCAGGTGCTGGACGACCTGCTCGACCTGGGCATCAGCGGGTTGCACCCGATCGAACCGGAAGCTATGGACATCCACAAGCTCAAGCAGAGGGTGGGGCAACGCGTCTGCCTGATCGGCAACATGAGCTTGAACACCCTGAGCCAGGGCACGCCGGCGCAGGTGGTGGAGGAGGTCAAGAGTCTACTATATGGTGTGGCACCGAACGGAGGCTATATTCTGAGCAGCGGGAACAGCCTGGCGTCCTACTGCAAGGTTGAAAACATCCGAGCGATGGTAGACACGTTGCGGCAGCACGGTGGGTATCCCATCGGTTTATGACGCCGACCGATTGCTCAGGGGAACGAACTTACGCTCCGTTTCTCCGACATAGATCTGCCGGGGGCGGTTGATCCGGCTCGTGGGATCCTGTCGCAATTCTTTCCAATGAGCGATCCAGCCCGGCAAACGCCCCAGAGCGAACATCACGGTAAACATGTCGGTCGGGATGCCCATGGCACGGTAGAGAACGCCGCTGTAGAAATCGATATTCGGGTAAAGCTTCCTCTCGACGAAATAATCATCGTTCAGGGCGACCTGTTCCAAGCGTTTGGCGATTTCCAGTAGGGGATCATCAACCCCAAGCTGGCCAAGAACCCTCTCGGTCACCTTACGCAGAATGGTCGCTCGTGGATCGAAGTTCTTGTACACACGGTGCCCAAACCCCATCAGGCGAAAGTCGGACTTTTTGTCTTTCGCCAGATCAACGTACTTCTTGTAGTCGCTACCGTCCTCACGAATCACCTCCAGCATTTCGAGAACCTTCTGGTTGGCCCCGCCGTGGAGGGGCCCCCAGAGAGCACAGATTCCCGCGGAAATGGAAGCGAACATGTTGGCCTGGCTGCTCCCCACCATGCGGACTGTCGAGGTGCTGCAGTTTTGCTCGTGATCGGCATGGAGAATGAGCAGCAGATTGAGCGCCTCTTCCAGGACCTTGGGAACGCTGTAGGGTTCCGTCGGAACGGCAAACATCATGTGGAGAAAATTGGAGCAGTACGAAAGCTCGTTTCGAGGATATACGAAAGGTTGGCCGATGGACTTCTTGTAAGCGTATGCAGCAACTGTCTTTGCCTTCGCCAAGAGCCTGACGACATTCAAATCGTCTTCCTTGGAGATCAGCTCCGGGTAGTAAGCTGACAGAGACGCCACCATCGCCGAGAGAATGCCCATCGGATGCGCGGTAGGCGGATATCCCTCGAAGAACTTCTTCATGTCCTCGTGGATCATGCTGTGGTAGGTCAGTTTTTCACGGAAATCGGTCAGTTCCTGCGCGTTGGGAAGCTCGCCGTCAATGAGCAAATAGCAGACTTCTGGAAAGCGCGCGTGTTCCGCGAGCTGCTCGATCGGATAACCGCGATATCGCAGGATGCCCTTTTCCCCATCGATGAACGTGATGGCGCTCTTGCAGGAGCCCGTGTTCCCGTACCCGGAGTCGACCGTGATGGCCTTTGACTGGGCTCGGAGCTTGGAAATGTCAACCCCTCGTTCTCCTTCAGATCCCACGACCTGCGGGAGTTCGAACTCCTGCCCGTTTAGCAACAATTTCGCGGCACCCATGGGCATGCTCCCTGATTAGGTGGTGTTCGAGACGATTGGTAGTTCTGCTCCGAGGACTGTACCTCACGCTGCCAGGATCGCAAAGGGTGAGATCCTACGTCCTCAGGAAATTTCCACCGGGTCCTGAGGTCGTCCTTCAGTCATAAAACCCGAATTGATAAGCTGCATCATACATTGCCAGGACTTTTTCTGGGGGAACGTCCGCCTGGATATTGTGAACATTGTTGAAGACATAGCCGCCCCCGGGCATGAACGTTTCCATGTTCGTGCGCACATGCCGGGCGACCTCATCGGGGGAAGCAACAGGTAGAACATGCTGGGAATCGATGCCGCCGCCCCAAAAAACCACTTTCGAGCCAAAGTCCCTTTTTAACTGCACCGGGTCCATGTTGTCAGCGCTGATCTGCACCGGATTGAGAATGTCGATACCATTGTCAATCAATTCGGGAATATATTGCACGCAGGAACCGCACGTGTGGTACCAGATTTTTGCTGCTGTGCGCGAACGTATATACTGCGCAAGTCGCCTGTGGCGGGGCTTGACGATCCTGCGGTAGAGCTCGGGGTTGAACAGCGGGCCCTTCTGGCCGGCAATATCGTCGCCGATCATGATCACGTCCACGAGATCTCCCACCTCGTCAAGAAACAGACGGAACCAATCCATCCAGTACTTCAAAGTTTGGTCCAGCAGGGCTTCGCAAAAATCGGGTTGCGTGAGCAGGTCACAGAACCATTGCTCGAGGCCACGCATGTACCAGCACGTCTCATAAACGACACCCGAGATTCCACTCACCAGCGCATACGAAGTTTCATTCCTGGTGGATAGCGCCCTCTCGCGCAGGCCCTCGAAACGCCCAGGATCGTCACCCTTGGGGAAGGGATAGCCCCTGACGTCGTCGATGGAGGCATCCGCCAGGGGATGGTGGGATAGGTCCATATAGAGCTGCTGATCATCGAGCATGGACCAGGTAACGCCAAATTCATCGGTCAGATCGTGCCAGATCCTGCCATCCCGCTCGTTGACGACAACATCCCCTTTCCAGTCCGAGGCGACTCCGGCAGCTATATACCGGGTATCCACGTGCAAGCGTTCAAGAACGGCCTCGCAGGGACGAGCCAGCTGCTGAACCGCATCCATGATAGAGACTTCATCCTGGATACCCAGGTGGTCAATGAGTGCCAGGTACGCTTTCTTGTGAATGCCGGTCTGGTTCCCACCGAGATCGAGAGGGACTCGGTCAGGCTTCTCATGATTAATGGCCTTGAGGACCCTTTCGCGGGACGTCATGGTTTCTCTCACAACCAGAACCTTTCATCTATCACGACGTGGCTCGACCGTGTGTTGTTTTCTCCAATCCTCTCGCCACGCGTACATTTTTACGAGATACCAAGTCAAAGAAAAAGAGGTTTCCGAAGAGGAGATTCCAGAGGCGTGGATTCTAGTGACTTGAATCACGGCCCCCCCCGACCCATCATGTCCAATGCTGAGTAGCGCAGAGTTCACGGAGGCACCCCAGACGTGGAAGCAAGCCAGTGACCGGGACATGACCGCGACCCCCCTCCTGGGTATCCTCTTGCATGCGATCGGCGGTGTGGCCGCGGCCAGCTTTTATATTCCGTTCAAGGGGGTGCGGCGGTGGTCCTGGGAGAGCTACTGGTTAGTGGGTGGTCTCTGCAGCTGGATCCTTGCTCCCTGGGTGGTGGCGCTGCTCACTGTCCCGGAACTGTCGACCATCTTGCGCGAAGCGCCTACAGAGAGTCTGTGGTGGAGCTATGTTTACGGCGTGCTCTGGGGCGTCGGCGGTCTGACGTTCGGCCTTTCGATGCGTTACCTGGGCATGTCCCTTGGCTACGCGCTGGCACTGGGTTTTTGCGCCGCTTTCGGGACTCTCATCCCACCCATCTACTCGGGTCATTTGCCTGAAATCGTCACGAGCGCCTCGGGAATCGCGATGCTGGTCGGCGTAGCCGTCTGCCTGAGTGGTATCGCGATGTGCGGTCGGGCCGGCATGAACAAGGAGCGAGAGCTTCCAGACGAACAGAAGCAAGCGACCATCAAGGAATTCCACTTCGTCAAAGGCCTGTGGGTGGGAATGTTTGCCGGGGTCATGAGCGCGTGCATGGCGTTCGGCATCGCGGCGGGCAAGCCCATCGCGGATCTGGCCCTACGACACGGCACGCCAACGCTGTGGCAGAATACTCCGGTCTTCGTGGTGGTTCTTGCCGGTGGATTTACAACCAATTGCGTCTGGTGTGTGGTGTTGAATATCCGCAAGAAGACATGGAAGGACTATCTCGACGTGGCCGATTTCCGACTCGTCAAGAATTACCTATTCTCTGCGGCCGCGGGCGGGACCTGGTACCTGCAGTTCATGTTCTATGGGATGGGAACGACGCAGATGGGGAAATACGACTTTTCGAGCTGGACGATCCACATGGCCTTCATCATCGTTTTCTCAAACCTCTGGGGCCTCTACTTCCACGAATGGCGTGGCGTCGGCGGCAAGACCCGGGGGCTGGTTTGGAGCGGAATTCTAACGCTGATCCTCTCTACCGTGATCATCGGCATGGCGAATTACCTCGACGCGCGTTATGCAGCAGGATAGCGGAACCTCGCACAAGAGAACGATAGGATGGAAAGTCCTGCGGGCCGCCAGTGTCCGCCAAAGACTGGGGTTGTACGGAGGAATTCTGCTCGCGGTAGCTACGCTTCTCTTCCTCGACCTGGAGCCGGAGGTCGGGCCCGAGGCCGCGCCCCAGCCTCCGGTACGTACTCGTACGGCCGCCATGCTAATCCTTATGGCCACGTGGTGGATCACCGAAGCAGTGCCCCTTGCCATCACGGCGCTCCTTCCCCTTCTCCTCCTTCCCCTCTTCGGGGTCTTGAGCGCCGACGCCGTTGCGGGCTATTACTTCAAGTCGATCACTGCTCTTTTTGTCGGTGGTTTCCTGCTCGCGCTCGCAATCGAGCGCTGGGGGCTCCACCGTCGCATCGCGCTCCATACCCTTTCCTTCTTCGGCTTCGATCCGGCCCGCATGGTGCTCGGATTTCTCCTTACGAGCGGCTTCCTCTCGATGTGGATCTCCAACTCGGCTGCCGCAATGATCATGGTTCCCATCGCCCTCTCCGTGATTCAACAGCTGCAGCGACAGAGTCTCTCACCCGACCCCAGTGGTAAGGCGGGCCGGAACATCTCTGCCGGGATCCTGCTCGCGGTCGCCTACGGCGCTAACGTCGGTGGTTTCGCGACTCTGGTTGGAACCCCTCCGAACATGGTGCTTGCGGGAATCTTCCGCGACACGTTTCCGGAGGCGACGCCGCCCAGCTTCGGGTCCTGGATGATCTTCGCGTTGCCCCTTTCGCTGGTTTTTCAGGTCTCGATCTGGTTCTTGCTCGTGCGAGTGATCCTTCCAGTGCCGAAGGGGACGCGACCCACCGGCGGCTCAGAGTCTATCCGAGAAGAGCTACGTTCACTCGGTCCCATGTCCCCCGAGGAGCGACTGGTTGCCGGCGTTTTTGTCCTGACAACGTTTTTGTGGGTGTTCCGCGTCCCGATCAACCTGGGTTTCTCCAGTGTCCCGGGCTGGTCTCTCCTCCTTCCCGCGGCGGCTCGAGCTTTTGTCGACGACGGCACCGTGGCCATCGGCGCCGGGCTTCTCCTTTTCATGCTTCCTGCTCCAAGCCTTCGAGCCGGGATCGCGAACGACTCCGAGAAGAGACTCACCGACACTGCGCTGCTGGACTGGAACACCGCCAAGCGTCTACCGTGGGGCATCATCCTCCTGTTCGGCGGAGGTTTCGCTCTGGCCGGAGCGATGAAATTTTCTGGGCTCTCCGCTACGCTCGGGGAATCCCTACGACCGCTCGCTGCCTACCCGGCGCCGTTACTCGTCTTCTCGATCTCGCTTCTGGTAACCTTCTTGACGGAGGTGACCTCGAACACGGCGACGACCACCGTGGTGCTGCCGATCCTCGCCGATCTGGCGGCGCAGACCGGTCATCCCCCCCTTCTCCTCATGGTTCCCGCGGCGCTTAGCGCCTCCTGTGCCTTCATGCTGCCGGTGGCGACGCCACCCAACGCCATCGTCTACGCCAGCGAACGGGTCCCTCTCGGGACCATGCTGCGCGCGGGCCTGGTGCTGAACTTTTTGGGAGCCATTCTCATCACCATCGGCGTCTTCACGCTCGGGGTCACGAAGCTTGGCTGACCCGGGTTTCTTCACCGGATTCTCGCGAGACGTCGAAAATGGCGGTCGGATCAGGATCGCTTCGATTTTTCGAGAAGGAACTCTTCGGCTCTGAGAACGCAACTGTTCAACTCTCTTTCTACCTCTTTCGGATCCGCCTCCACTTTCTCGTGAGGTTGAATTCCGAAATACTCGATCCCCCGCCCGAGTCCGCTTCGGCTACGAGTGGGGACGCTCAGAGTTGCAATGCGGCTTGGAAACGCCCAGCGCCGCTTCGCAGAAGATGAACCCGCTGTCGTTGAGCCAAAGAGTCGGGCGTTCGCGTTCCGAACACAATCTCTTGCCAGGGTCTCCCCCGCAGAAATGCAGCCCGCGTCGATCAATACTGCAAGCGGCCGGCCTACCGCGGCGATCTTCTCTACAAGCCCCCGGTTGTAGCCGCCACCTCCGTTCCCTCGCAGATCAAGGATCCACGCCTTGGTGTCGGCATCGCTTGAAAAAGCGGCTGCAATCCCTTCTTCCGTGTTCCTATCGATTCTTCGCAAATAAATGTAACCCACACCACTCGGGAGCTTTCCGTACCTACAGGACCTCCCATGGCGAACAAGGTCCTTCGGCATATTGTAGGTGTGAGGCCATCCCTTCGCTTGGATCTCCGATATCGCGACCACCGTTCGCTTTCGCTTCCCGTCGAGATACGTGATCTTATGCTTGTCCCCTTTCTTCCCACGGAGCGCAATCCGGTATTCAAATAGACGTGCTCGCTGCGGGCTCGAAAAGAAGCCGCCTTCCGCCCACGCCCGCCTCGAGTTCTTTTCGAGGACGGCTCGCGCTTGCCGTCCGTCGATGTGCGTAACGACCGTGCCTACTTTGAGGACCTTTGCCCATTTTTCAGCCGCACTCATCACCACTACGCGATTCTTCGCGGCTGGCATGAAGCCGATTCCCGGGTAGTACTGCGGCTCCGTTTCAGGATATTTCCCGCGCATCTCGACGAACCCGATGTGGCCGTCGCGCAGGTAACTTATCGCTTCAAGAACGATATCCAAGAACTCTTCGTCCGAGGAGCACCGCCTGAGCTTCTTCCCTAGGCGTTTCTTGACCGCCGGCCAACCCTTCCGTATGCCCTTGAGGTCAAAGAACGGATAGGTCTCATCCATTTCCTCGAAGAAGGCCGCCAAGTCCTTGACATACCTTCGCTCGTCCTCTGCCGCAGCCCGATGAGGCTCGCCTAGCAACGCCAGGGCGAAGGCCACCAACAGCGTCGTCACAGGCACCTTCATAGATAGGACTCTCTGCCGTAGACGCGGTCAGTCCCTCCGGACCCTGGACGACTTGAGGCGATCGCGAGCTACGTTGATCAGCACTGCGGTACAATTGCCGCTGGTCTTGGGATCGGCGCTGGCAAACGGTTTGTGGTGTGAATTTAGCCCTATACCATACGCCAAAGTTCCGTGTGCATCGACGATGTAACAGTGGATTCCAACCGCGCCGGTTTTTCCCAGCAGGTACTCGGGCAACAACGCGTAAGCGGTCTGACAGGGATGGGCTCGCAGATACGACACGAACGCTTTGACGCTCTCACGCCACATCTTGGACTGGTTCGAACGCCAGGGGCTCGTGACAGGCACGTGCCGATCGGAAATCGTCACGTCCGCGAGATTTTCCTTTTTCAGGAACGTACCGATCTCCGCCGCAGCTTTGGCGTCACGAGAAGTCTTCTCACCTTGACGGACGAACGCGGGAAACACCGTTATAGAGGTGCTACCGAGACTCTGAAGAAAAACCTGCTCTGCTTTCGAGTCAACGCTTCGACTACCGCACCCGCCGATGAAGAATGCGATCGCGTTCCATAAGACCACAGTCCACAGTGTGGAGTTACTGCCTCTCATGTTTCTCGCTCCTTCCTGCCCCTATGATGGCTGCTTTGTCGGAAAGTAGCAAGCGAACCTACCGGGGTGCCGGGTTCTCTCCGCCGGTTCGAACCCGGATACGGCTGCGATACACGCAACAAAGCCGTTTGCCGCGGCGATGGGTTCCTCCTACCTTGGGAGTTGCCCCGCGGCTGCCCTGGACAGGGGTCGCCCACGGTAGAGGTCGATACACTGCGCGCAGGCTCCATCCGCGGCACACCAGCGGGGAAAGTCCTGGAGGATCTCATTCACCACCGCCGGAGACAGCGACTGGGTGAGCCCGGGATCGATGACCCCCGGGCACTCGCAAAGCGGGCAGATCGTCGCACCTGCCGCTGCCGTCCGCGCTGTCTTTCCGGGGGGGTCGAGCGCGAACCGAAGCATTGTCGCGTGAGACGGGGCGCTCAGCTCGAACCACTCCAGAAAGGCGTCCTCAGAACGGTCCCCCAGCATCCAGAACGCCTCCGAGAACTCCCGGCGCCGCAGCTCGCGAGTTTCTGGTAGGCCCCGTTCGAGTCGCCAGAGACGCCCGTCGATGACGGTATCCCACAGCACCCGATAGCGGTCGACGACGAGCTTGAGTCGGGCCGGTCCCCCATCGACCTCGGGCAAGGCGGGGTCGTATCCGAAGGCCGGGTCCAGCATGTCGGCGATGTGAAAGAGCTCGTGGCGCAACAGCTCGAGTAACCTCTCCGGTCGTGAGAAATCCCCCGAGTTCACGCGCACCACGATGGACCGCCGTGAGCTCGGATCCGGCTGCACTGCAGTCGGGGCAACAAACAGCTCCGCCCCCTCGTCCCGGCGAGACGTCGACGCCATCACGCGGAAGCGGTCGGCGTACACAGCGAGAAGCGGCTGCTCCTCGATCGCTTTGTAGAAAGGATCGCCGAGGGCCCAGGCCTCGAACTGCTCCTGGTGCAGTCGGACAAAAGCGTGGTTCCGATCTTCGAGATCTTCGATCGCGTAGATTCTTTCCCGCTCCTGCCAATAGGTCGCTGCGGGACGATCGCGCAGGAATCGTTGAACGACCTCCTCGACGAGGCGAGAATCGAACTCCACGGTAAGACTCGCTCCTCGCTCCATCGATTCACCTCCCCTCGACCCCATCACGACCGACGGGTCCGTGCCGTAGAAGGCTGCACTCCGAGCTGCAGGCCATGGGAACGTCCATTTCCGACGTCGAGCGGAGCTGCAGGAATTCCGGGCCGGCAGGGATCCCGTGGTGCCGGCACTCGGCCGTCAGAAAGTCGAAGAGTACCTCACCTGCGGCCTGGTAGAAGCGGTGGTCCGCCTCCTGGGCCAGGGAACGACCCAACGCCCGGCCGAACTGTCCCAGGTGCTCCCGCAGGAACAACCTTTCCGCTCGGTCGACTGCGTCGGAGGACGGTAGGTCACCATCGGCCAGGGTCTGGGCCCCCTTGCAGATCAGAAAGGAAAGGAACTCGCACTCGACCGCTACATGATCGCTTCTTTCGTGCCTCAACTTCGGCAGGCTCAGACCGAATGCGTTGTAGAAGCCGTTGATGTCGGCGAGTTCCTGGGACTGGCCAAAGGGCCGTTCACGGCCGTACTCCGTCTCGTACGGCGACACCTTGCCACGAGCCGTGTGGCCGAAAAGGCGCTGATAGGCTCGTTCCAGCTCCTCGACTCTCGATTCCTGCGCTAAGCGGACCAGCTCGGCGGTCTGTGCGAGCCGGTCCAGGACTCTGGCCGCGTCGAGGAGAATAGCGGAGGTTGCTGGGCCAAAGACGTGCTCCAGGCTGCCCTTCTTCGGCGGCGACAAAGCGACCGCGAGCGCCGAATAGAGGACGCTGCGGCCGAGAGCCTCATCGATCGACTGCGTATCGGGGAGTGTCGCTTCGTTCATCCAGGACTCCCTTCGTTCTGAGCTTTCAGATAGAGTTCGCGTGCTTGGGAGGGCGCACGTGCACCGGCTCCTCCATGGTCGTGCGGAAGATCTCCTTCCCCTGACGGTTGAAGGCGATGACCGTGTCGTTGTAGAGCGTGAAGGGCTTGCCGTTCCGTTCCCCTTCGTAGACCTTCGGCCCTTCTTCGATCTCGTAACGGAAGATGATCAAGTTCGAACGGCGGAACAACTGCAGCACGGCCAGAAGCTCGCGGTCGGGATTCGCGTACGTCTCGAGGGCGGCGTCGACGCCTGGGCCGAACATCTGCCGCAGGTAGGGCCGCGGCACCCAGCGCGGAGGGATGTAGTAGCCGTTGGGCTGTGTTCCGAGCTGCGGATACAGAGGCAGAGCCACCTTGGCCTCGTGCACCATGTAGTAGAGCGGGTTTTGGCGGTCCCTGGCCCAGCTACCGTCCCGCTCCATCTTGACCAGACCCTGCATGCGGATCTGGCCGATGCAGGCCGCCATGCAGCGCGTTTCCATCGGCTGGCCACCCGACTCGGGATCCTTCCCCTCGACCCGGGGATAGCAGCCGATGCACTTTTCGCTGACGCGCGTGTTGCCCCGGTACATCGATTTCTTGTAGGGACACGCCTCCACACACTTGCGATAGCCCCGGCACTCCTTCTGATCGATCAACACGATGCCGTCCTCGGGTCTCTTGTAGATGGCTTTCCTTGGACAGGCAGCGAGACACGCCGGATAGGAGCAGTGGTTGCAGATGCGCGCCAGGTAGAAGAACCAGGTCTTGTGGGTGGGCAACTGCGTCCCGGTCTTGTCAAACTGGTTGCGGGTACCGCGCTTGCCCACGGGGTTGTCCTCATAGATGTTGGGCGAGTTCCACTCCTCGTCCGTGGGCAGGTACCCGAGCACGCGGGCGCTGTCCGGGATCAGGGTGCGCTGCGCGGCCTCGAAGATCGTCTGGCCTTCGAAGTGGCCGTAGGGAGCTCGAGACTCGTCGCCCCCCTCTTTCGACCAGACCTGACCCTCCGGGTTCGCGTCCTCCAGGAGCTTCAAGATCTTGACGTCCCAGGACTGCGGGTAGCCGCCGTACGGCTTGGTCTCGACGTTGGCCCACCACATGTGCTCCTGGCCCTTGCTGAACGTCCAGGTGGACTTGCAGGCCATCGTGCAGCTCTGGCAAGCGATGCAGCGATTGATGTTGAAGACGAAGGCGAACTGCTCTTTCGGATAGGCGGCCTCGTAGGGGTAGGCCATATTACGACCGAGGTGCCAGTTGTACACGTTGGACATGGTCATTCCTCCTCGGCGGCCGGAGCCTGAGGGCCCTGGCACGGACTGCCGTTAGAAAGGTGATCGTTGAGGACCGGAAGAGAGCGCAACCCACTCTCCGGGTCGGTATCGCGGTCGCGATACCGGACTCTGCCCCACAGACCGACTTCCTCGCGGACGACTTCCCGAACTTTGTGCTCCCCGAGCGCCACGAAGGCTCGGTGCGGGCCCGCGTAGAAAGCATTGCGAAAGAGCTCCATGAGCTTCTCCTCGCCGAATCCCATGCGGGCGAACTCCTCGGCAAAGACCCGGCAGCTCGCCAGGTAGGACGATTCGTCCGCGGGCAACTCGACGCCGATCAGCATCATCGGGTCAGTTTCGTCAGGTTCGTCGTACGGCATGGCTGACCTTTCTTTTTCAAACCTCGCCTTGGTACAGTTCACCGGCCAGATACTTCTCCATGAACTCGTTCTCGTTGTCCGGCGTGTAACCCGTGGTCGCCGGGGCCCAGACTCCTTTTCCTCCCATGCCGCCGTCCTCGGCTTTCGTGACACGCACGAGCGTCTCCTTGGGAACGGTGTTGATGGCATGGTTGTCGGCTTCGCCGCCGAAGATGAAACTCATGAAAACCTTCGCCTTGTGAAAGAGAGTGTCGGTCTGGTGCATCGGCATGTGCCAGTTCCGAGTAATCGACTGCTGGGAACCGTAGCGCAGATTGGCCTGGTAGCCGGTGTTCTCGGAGAGGGCCCGCCCGTCGGGGCGCGTCTCGTGGGCCTTGACGCTCTTTTCCGTAGCGATGTACGGAGCGTGCTTCATCATTATGATGTTGTAGGGGTAGGCGTGGTTGTACTTTACCCGCAGCATGCACCGGGCCACCCGGTAGAACGGATCGTCGGGACGGGCGTTCAGGTAGGGCCGATCGGCCGGGTTGGCGTCAACATAGACATAGTCACCGTCGTTGATGCTAAGTTCGCGTGCGGCGGCCGGGTTCATATGCAGCTGGTGCTCGCCCACGGACGGAGCACGCTTGTCAAGGCGGTACGGATCACCGAAGTTAGAGTCGTAGAGCATGTGCCAGTCGACATTCGACCAGCCGGAATGCACTCGGTGGCGTGTCTTCGGTGTCAGGCAGTAAAACTGAAAGCCCTTTTCCCAGAGAAAGTTCTTCGTCGACTTGACCTCGGTCCAGGGCTTCTTGATATTGCGGATGGTGCGGTGGTCCCAGTGCTCGTCGTCGGGGTCAATGCCATAGTCCTCTGGACGGACGAAGGGGTTCGAGCTCACGATGACATTGGGAAGGTAAGGTGTCGCCTCAGGACCCTCCCGGTGCACGATGAAATTCTCACCGTACTCGATGGCCTCCGGCACGTCCGAGTAGGCGTGCATCCTACCGGTGTCCGTGTGAAACGGCTCGCTGTCGTGCACCTGCTCGTAGAACGGGATGCGCGGGTAGGTGCGGAAGTTCAGGAGGCACCCGCCTGGTGGCCCGTGCTTGCCGGCCATGATGTCAGCGAGCTTGAACCCCCGGGTCGTGGTGCAGCTGTCGAGGAGACGCTGGACGTAGACCGAGCGCTTTCCCTCATTCTCGAACTTGAAGTGGTCGCGGAAGCGCCGGTCCCCCGTGACGTCGGCCAGCGCATTCGCGATTCCTGTGAGGATCGCCAGGTCGTCCCTCGAGTCGAAGACTGGCGGGATGCCTCCCTTCCAGATCTGAAGGAAGGGGTTCGAGCAACTGGCCGTGATCTCCAGGTCCTCGAACTCGAGCCAGGAATTGGCCGGCAGCGCCAGGTCGGCGTACTCGATGGAGGCCGTCATCTGGATATCCATCGAGACGATCATTTCAACATTCGGGTTGACGTTCTTGATCATGCCGTAGGCCCACTTGGCGTTATTGATCAAATTCACGTTGTTGAAGATGATCGCCTTCGTCGGCGTGGGCATGTGGGTCTTGCCCGTGAAGTTCTTGCGCCCGAACTTCGGCGTCTCGACGATCAAGGCCTGATCCCCGTGGTTCCAGTAGGCAGGCTCCTCACCCTTGCAATACTGGCGAACCTTGATGTCCTTGCCGGAGACCTTCTCGTCCAGGTTGTGGTTGAACGGATCCTCGGCGACCCAGCCTTTGAAGCCAGGGCCGGTCCAGGGCGACCCCTGGAAGATGGCCGCCTTGTAGTTGCCGGCCCAGGTGTGGCAACCCGCTCCCGGCTTACCGATGTTGCCGGTCAGCATGAGGGGCAGGTAGGCCGCCCGGTTCATCTCCGTGGCATGGAACCAGTGGTTGATTCCCTCTCCCTGATGGAGTCCCACCGGCTTGATGGCCGCGATATCCTCTGCGAGCCTTTCGACCAGGTCGCGCGGCGCGTGGGTGATCTCGCAGACCGTGTCCAGGTCGTAGTCCTCGAGGTGGGTTTGATACAGACTCCAGAGAGTCTGGACCTTCACCGTGGAGCCGTCGACGAGCCGGATCTCGTACTCGCCCTCCAGAGCGGGTGCGATGCCTTTCGTCGCCATGGTGGCTCCCACGTCGTCACGGGTTAGCGCAGACGGCCCTCCCTTGGCCTCGTCCCAGACCACGGGATCCCCGAGCTTCTCGTGCTGCTCTTTGGTGAGACCTTGAGTCGTCATGGACGGGCCATCCGCCGAAATCGACGACTTGTAGTCGGGGAACACCTCGTGGGCGCGCAGGCGACGCAGGTTGTCCGTGCGCACCAGGAGCGGAAAATCGGTGAAACGTTTGACGAACGTTTCGTCGTACTTCTTCGCGTCCATGATGATTTTGGTGATGCCGAGCCACAGCGCGGCATCCGTCTGCGGACGGATCGGAATCCAGTAGTCGGCTTTGGTCGAAGGGGGGCCGTACTCGGGGGCGATCACCACGATCTTGCCGCCGCGCTCCATACACTCGATGAACCAGTGCGAATCGGTCAATTTGTTTTCGACCAGGTTCTTCCCGTCCATGATGATAAGCTTCGAGAAGCGCAGGTCGTTGAAGTCACAGTCAGAGGTCTGCAATCCGTGGACCCAAGGGTGACCGGGCGCTTGGTCCCCGTGCCAGGTATAGTTCGAGAAGTTCCGTCCACCGAGCGCCTCATCCGGACCGACACCCCGAACTTTTGCGTCGAGAAGTGCGAGAGAGTTGTTCAGGCGGTACATGCCGTACTTGCCGATGACTCCGAGAAGGCCCATACCGCCCCTCATCTTGATGCAGCGCGTGCCAGCGCCGTGCGCCTCGTCGACCATCTCGGGCTGGTAGCCCTGCTCGAGCAGGCGCTTCCTGCCTTCGTCACCGCTGTAGCACCGCGCGATGGCGTCGAGACCGCGCGCCACATAGGCGAACGCGTCCTCCCAGGGCAACTGCACGAACTCGTCCTGCCCCCGGCTGTCGAACAGAAACTTGCTCTTGAGCTCCGGCGTCAGCGCAGGAAAACCGGCATCGGCCCAGGCCTTCCATCCCTTGCGTATTATCGGGTGGCGCAGGCGGTACGGACCGTAGAGAACGCGATGAAAGGTATATCCCTTGGCACACTGGCGCGGGTTCCAACTGTTCGTCGCATGGTTGCCGTAGAGGTCCGCGTATTTCTGGTAGTCGTAGGTGGAGCCGCTGCGGACGACGATCCCGTTGCGCACATAGGCGCGCACCCTGCAGGCGTGGGTGTCATTTGGCGAGCAGACCCAATCGAAGGTCGAGTCGTAGCCGTACTGATTGCGATAGACCTTCTCCCAGTCGCGCGCCACGGTTCGGGAGAGCGGATTGTCGTTGGGATCTATCGCTGCCAGAAGCCCAGCGGGCATTCCCCATTCGAGCGCCGCTGCTCCGGTTCCAGCGCCCAGCCAGCGGAGAAACGCCCGCCGATCGATTTCCCGTTTCGGCTTTCCGTTTCCGTTCTTCATCGAAGTTTCTCCCTGTTCAGGCCTCGAGCGCTCCAGACTCTCGTTGTCCGGCCTACTAGCGCTCGAGCTTCAAGTCCTGCCAGATGGTGACCGATTTCTTTCCATCACGATCCCCAGCGCTGCCGTTCCACACGGCGAACCCTACAGCAACGACATTCCCCGGCTTCATGGACACGCGGCGCTCGCCGCGCCCGGCCAGAGATCGATGAAACACGACACGATAGGTTCCCGTGGAGTAGAGCCCAACGGCCTCGACCGCCTGATCGGGTTTGGGACGAGCCGACAGCGTTCCGAAGCCCTGGGCGAGAAGGTCCTCTGCCGGGCTCTGGCGCGTCGGGTCGGCGACGATGTTCCCGGCGCCCCACGCGGTCACGAAGGCCGGATCGGACTCGAGCGTCAACGCGTGGCGCGTCGGTTGTTCCAGAGGCGAGCGCTGCAGGTTCGGGTAGGAGTCGATCCCGATATTCGGGTAGACCCTATCGAGGTCCTGAAAGGCTACCTCAACGTCCGCCTGACGTTCCGATTTCCACATCCAGAGGTTCACGAAGTGGCCCGCGGAACCCATGGCGAAGAAGGGAGGATCCGGGGTCAGTGAGAACTGGACGGCCGCCGCGTCGCGAAAATCTTGTGGGCGTATGGCGGTGTGGTCGTGGGTCTCGTCCGTCCAGCTGAGCCGCATCACCAGGCTCGTCCCGTCGTGAAGGGCCTGCACGGTGAGCTCCTCGGGCCGGTTGGGCCGCCACCACAGCGGCATCAGGTGAAGATTCACCCTCGGCGCGTTGCGCCAGGAACCGGAATCGGGATGGGTAGGCAGCTCCGTCGTGCGCGGGGCGGTGATCCGAAACTTTTTCATCTCAACGCGCTCCCTCTGCTTCTCACTCGACATGGCAAGGCAATAGCGAACCAGCGCCCACGCCTCGTCGTTCGAGTAGCTGCTGCTAGGCATTGGGGAGCCCGGCAACCCGGCGAAGAGCCGGCGGTACAACGACTCGGGCGCGGGGCTGCCCTTGAAAACGCCGAGCGTCAGGTCGCGAGGCCGGGTCGGGAATCCCTCGGTGTCGACCTGCTTCTGGACGCCATCCCCCTTTCCGGTGGCCCCATGACACGGAGCGCACCCCTGTGCGAACAGCTCGCCCGCCCTCGCCCTCGCCGCATCGCTATCGGGAGTCTCTGGAGGAACGTCAATCACCCCCAGCTCCGGCTCCTCCGGGGTGGGCTTCAGGACGACGAGGGGCTCCGCCGCGAGGGATTTGACGTAGTGAACGAGGCCCCAGCGCGTTCGCTCTGGAAGGTGAGCCCACGAAGGCATGGCGGAACCGGGCATGCCGCGCGAGACCGTCCCGAAGAGGTCGTCATCGGTCGGGACACCGTCCCACGTCGAGACCAGCCGGTACCGGGCTGCGGCGAAGTCACGCGGCTTCGGATAGAGCAGATAGGCGGCCGCTCCATTGCCCTTCCCGTCAACACCGTGGCAAGCAGAACACTGTTTCTCGTAAACCGACTTGCCCAGCTGCAGCAACTCGGGGGAGGAGGCGACCCTGGTGGTGGGCTCCCAGTTGCCCGTCGGGCCACCCGCTTTCGTCTCGTCGGGGCCCTTGCCGGTGCACCCCGCAAAGCAGCACACGGCTGCCAGGCCTGCCAGTGCGATAGGTCCCAGTACAATCGTTCGACCGGTCATTCGCATGTTCACCGTCCTTCCTGGGCCTCCCCAAGTCGACGCCGGAGGAGATATGTAGGCTCACAGTCAAGCCAAGTGCCCATTTTGGCGCGCACGGGACGAAAGTCTGTGACCAAAGTCACGGCTTAGAATCGGAGTGAGAATCCGATCGAGGTGTGGCCGCCAGATCTGCTCCAAGCTGCGGATTCGCGAAGATCCCACTATTGAATGCGAGCTCATCTGCGGCCAGGAAGAAATCCGCTCCCCCCTGCGTACGTGCCTGGCCAGAGCGGCGAAGTGACCTAGAAGTTCGCTTCACGCTTGGGGATCACGGCTCGACGAGGAGTGGCCGAAGTGAACGCAACCACGGCCATCTGCTAATTCGCCGGTAGTCGGATCTCCGGGAACTTCTCGAGGATCTCCAGACGGACCTCCGGCGGCAGCCGACTCGTAGGCTCGGTCGTGCGCACGGAATGGACAAACTGCTTGGCGCGACTCAGCGCGTCGGTGCCCGCCTGCATGGCTTCGCGCTTGTCTCGATTCGCCAGGCGCGGCACGAAGAACTCCTTGCGCATGTGCTGAACCGTGTGTTCTTCCGCAAGGAAATCCTGGCCCGGGCCCTTCTTGAGGAGCAGGTCCAGGGCAAGCGTATCGTCATCCACCTCGATGCCGGACAACACTCGCTGGCACATGCCAAGAATTTCGTTGTCCAGGACCAGCTTCTCGTACGAGACGGTCAGGTCGAACTCCATGAGCCCAGCAATATCATGAATGTAGTTCGCTCCGGACATCGCCACTAACAAGCTCGACATGGCGCTCTCGCACGCCGCCTGGATGTCGACCTCTTTGGCATCGGTGGTCCCGCCGGTGGAATACAGAGGAAGCTGGAAGTGCTGGGCCATCTGTGCCACGGCAGCGTTGAGCATCGCCCGCTCGATCGGTCCAGCAAGGTGATCCATGGTTCTCAGGTTGCAGACGGAGCCCACGCTCCCACAAATGCCTGGTGCCCCCTTGTTGACGCATTGGACCAGGGCGATGCCGCCGAGCGTCTCGGCCACGTGGGTGAGCACGCTGCCGGCCAGGGTGATCGGTGCGGTGGTTCCGCAGATCGGCTCGGTGGGCACAACTACCGGTAGGCCCTTACGGGCCAGATAGCAGGTAATCTCGCCGTAGTCTTTGTCGATCTTGAAGGGGCTGATAATCAGGGTTATGAACGAGACGAACGGCTTTTTGCGCAGCGCCTCGGCTCCACTGGCCACGAGTTCCGCCATCTCGACCGCCCGCTGACAGCCGGCCAAGGAGTAAACACCTCCCATCACGTGCTTGGTAGTGTGGTCCAGCGAGTGGAAGAACCGGTTGACGTCAATGTGGTCTGTCGTCTCGATCTCGTTCGGGAACACGTTGATAGTGAAGACGTGGATGTTCTCCAGAGTGTCTACCATGCGTGCGTTCAGGATCACGTCTTCGGTGGTCGAAGGTCGGCGCTCGCCTGTGTCGGGATCGAGCACGTAAATCGCTGTCCCACCGGTGCCGTAGTGGACCCGGTTCTTTTCCAGCACCGCGTCGCAGCTAGCGTCCCGCGAGTGAAGCGTGATCGACGAAGGATTCGATGCGATGGCATCTTCCACCAGGCTCCTGGGCAAGCGGACAACCCGCGAAGACTCGTTTGTCTCGGCTCCCGCCGACTTGAAAGCATCGAAAGCGGTCGGCGAGTAGACCTGCATGCCGGATCTGGCCAGCACGGTAAACGCCGCGTCAGCGATCGTCCGGACATCACTTTCAGAAAGAGGCTTATACGGCGATGCTGGAATGCCCGGAAGTTCGTATTTCGACGCAGCCATCCGTTTACCTGTGCTTCTTACCCGAGCGGCAAGTCTACCGCGACCGGCACCCTTGTCTCCTGTGACTAAAGTTACTCGTTGCAAGTGAGTCGGCGCATCCTTTTTTGGACGGAAGAATCGCTGCCTGGCGTCCCGGCACTCAAGTGCCTTTCATGATTTGGCGCGACCCGATGTAAACCTTTCCGGTCATCCCGTGAATCGAGACGACGTCCCCTTTGAGGATGGGGGGACACACATTGCCGTTGTTGTCCACGATGATGGCCCCGTGACTGCGAGCGTTCACCTGGAGGCCGGCCGCGCTCATGACGGCCGCATAGTCCTTGTCTTCGACGCCGTTGATCGCCACGGCAGCGTGCGACGTCGATCCTCCTCTTGCGGCGAGAAGCCCACTCGCCGAGAGAATCAACGGAATGCTCTCGGGCGTAGGGCTGTCCACCACCATGAGGACACCGTCCACGTCATCGCGAGCATGAAGGTCCTCGTTGGCCAACTCCCTGAGGTCAGCTTCATCGAAGGCCACAACCCCCCTGAAAGCGCCCCCTCGGATTCCAACACCGCTGGTGGTCTCGGTGCCCGCATCTACGAAAGCGGCCCCGTGTTCATCCGCGTCACCCTGCGCCGCCCTTGATTGAAGAACGCTGAGAACACCGCGTTCGATGGTAAATTCGACCTCCTGGTCCACTCCCATGAATCGCCTGAGCTTCGCGACGATGTGCCTGAGCCGCCGGTTGAGCATGGGCATGTAGAGGGCGAGTTCCTCGATGCCCGAGAAGGAAATGGACGTCGTGATGCCTCCTACCAGGTCGTCCCCTGCTGCCGAGTACTTGAACTCGCCCGTGCACGTGCGAAATCCATGATCCGTCACGCGGGTGTTCGGAATGACGCCGGTTAGCGAGGCATGCGTTTCATCCATGCCCACGCGGATTTCCTCATTCCTGCGGTTGCCGGAGGACATCTCCTGGACGATAACAGCGGTGTGCCACGAGTGACAGAGGCCTTTGACCTCGCGGTACCGCCTGGCGGTATCACTGTTCCATGAGTCGAAAACCGCGTGGATCGCCGTGAGCAACTGTTTCGCCGGATCCTCCAACAGCTCGTCAAGACGCTCGCCATAGCCTTTGTTCCGGAGAATCGCCTTGGTGGCCTCCGCCACCTCCTTCATTCCTTCCCACGGCACGTCGTACTTGTACCTGACGCCGTACCGGCGTTTTGTCTCCTCCACCACATCGTGCGCTTCGATGTCAAGGCCCCACACCGCCCGCCCGTAGGAGGCGAGGAATCGTCGGTAACAGTCATAGGCATGCCACGGGTCCTCCCTGGCCAGCGTTTCGGCAATCTCGTCATTCATGCCGAGGAAGACGATGGTGGAGAGCATACCCGGCATCGAAAACGGCGAACCACTTCGAACCGCAAGCAGGAGCGGCCGCTCCGTGTCTCCGAACCGCTTGGGCATTCCGTCGCGCTTGGCTATATCGCTCTCCAGAACCGTCA
>Ga0315336_1002500_pt1 | contig 27803 bp, 27 predicted proteins | sample ASW5metaG_FD_204512 | JGI IMG/M metagenome (GOLD analysis project Ga0315336, IMG submission 204512) | Ammonia-oxidizing marine archaeal communities from Monterey Bay, California, United States - ASW #5 | ecosystem: Environmental > Aquatic > Marine > Intertidal zone | place: USA: California... | reverse complement strand
AGGTCGGTAAGCCCCACACAATAAGCCATGTAGAACGCCTTCTCTCTGTCCTCGATCAGAACGCATATTTGGTTACAGTACAAGATGGACATCCAGCTACACTAGGATGGCTGGGATCAGTCTTAGGCCATCGATGCTCACCATTAGGCGTAGATCGTTTCGGCCAAGCCGGGGATATTTCCACCCTCTATCAGGAGTACGGGATCAATACCGAAGCAGTCGTTGATGCCGTGGCCGACATGATTATACAACAATCGTCCAACTTGGATTATTTAGGTCAAGAGAAGAACTGAATCATCCATCAGAAATTACGGCGTTCGTTAGTTATAATTAATCGCCCACTTAATGTAGTAAGCCACTGATTATTCAAGGAGTGGCATGAAAGCTGCAGTGTTAATTTTAGTAACGTTGTTTCTACGGAAAAATTAAGTAATTGATCCCTTTATGACGGCTCAAAAGCGTCTTATTAGCACTACCCCAACAACTAGCAAGACTGCACCTACGAACCTACCTAAATTGATCTCGTGGCTCGGATATCCGAGCCAACCAAAATGATCGAAGATTAACGAAGCGCTCATCTGGGCTGCAACAATAAAGGAGATGGTCACAGCAGCACCTAGTTTAGGGGCAACCAAAATAGTCGAAAACACAAACAAGGCTCCCAATACACCCCCTATCCAGTTCCAAAGGGGCACGTGAACCAGCACACTCCAGCTGGGCCAAGGAACTCGCATCAACATAAAGATGGCTAGGGCAGCCAGCGTACCAATCGCAAAGTTAACAAATGTTCCGAATATGGGTCCGGAGGCTCGCGCCGCCAGGCCAGCATTAGCAGCTATTTGCAAGGGCAATCCCACACCGATCATTACGCATAGAGATAAATATATATAGGTCACCATAGCCTCCTGTGATGTATGAAGCGCCAGACACCATGCCGCGCGTCAGTTCCAGCGTACCTATTCAACGCTCCAATGTCGCAAGGGTCTAGTCACCGGTTCTTAAAACCGTAAGCATCTGGCTTCTGCCTCACGCATCCGACATCGAAGACCACATTCTATAATACTGATATCGCAGAACCTAAGACGGAATGAGTTGGCCAGTGGGGAGTTAGCTTTGCACAAGCTTGGCCGCCCCGCGCCCAGCAAGACGGCCTAGCGTGATGGCCATACATATACCAGCGGCCGGAATATAACCTGAACACGTCGGTCCGGTAATGCCCCGGGCAGTCCCACCACCAGCAAAGAGATTAGGCAGCAATGTGCCGTCCTCCCGCTTTACTTGCGCGTTTTCGTTCACCACAAGCCCACCTTGGGTATGGAACAGTGCACCTGTTACGCGAATACCAACGTAGGGCGGCTCAAGTTGATCGGTATCTACAAAGTCACGCCCCAACGGGTCTCTGTCCTTGCCCGACTTTATACGGCGCACCGTATCAAGAGTTTTGTTCATCGCATGGACAGGTAACTTAAAAATATCACAAAAATCTCCTAAGGTGTGCGCTGTATGAACTGCTCCCACATCAATTGCTTGACGGGTTTCGTGGAGATGTTTGTAGCGATTATGAAGATTCTCGTCATAAACCATAAACGCAACTCCGCCTGGCTGATTCATGACAATTACACCCTGACCAGACACATCCTTCATTTCGTCGGAAAACCGTTCACCCAGAGAGTTGACCATCACTCCGCCATCGATGATAGGATTGTAATTACATAGCAGCTGGTTAGGCTCGGCTAGGGCACCGTAGCCTTGGAACGCGGACATATCAGCAACAGCCCCACCCAGTTCCATTCCCCATTTAATGCCATCACCAAGGCTGTTTTCCCATGTAAAATTGCGCGCTTCAGCCATTTCAGGAATGTACTTACTTATCATTTCTCGGTTATTGGCAAAACCACACGTGGCTAGCACTAGAGCACCGCAGCCAATATCTTCAGTCGAACCGTCAGGCCTATTGACTTTCACTCCAGTCACCGACTTGTCCGCGTCTGCGTAAATGTTAGTGACCTGGGCATTGGTAAGTAGGTCTGCTCTCGCAGCCTCAGCCGCTTGCACAAGTCGGCCCATAAGATCCTGCCCATTCCTAGCAGGCAAACAATGAAGTCGCTGCCGAGAATGACCAAAACCACGCCAGTCGGTATCAATTTCAAACGGAAACCCATGCTGATCGGCAAGCCACTCCACCGCACGGCCGGATTCCCGCGAAACCAAATCCACCAACTCAGGATCGGTCTTGCCTTCAGTTCGGGTCATAACGTCTTCAAAAAACAGATCAGGAGAATCATCTATACCAATCTCTTTTTGCATACGTGTCCCGGCCGCACACATCTCACCCTGTGACATTGACGTTGTACCCTGGGGATTAGAATCCTTTTCCAACACCAAAACCTCCGCACCTTCGTCTCGGGCGGCCAAGGCTGCTGTCAAGCCGCAGGCACCAGCTCCCGCTATAACCACCGGGATTTCGATTTTAAAACCATTTTTAGGCGTTGGTAGAACAGCCATCCCATATACCTTTCATGCGATTTCCGATAATACGGCACGAAACCAGACGTTCAAGCATTTGGAATACAATAATAGCACATCACTGCTTTCGCAGTTTACACTGACTATTTGTCTATGGAGGTCATTAATGCGTGATGATGTTCTCGGTCTTGGCTGGGTTGTGAGACGCACCGCCGACCCTATTACTCAAGGAGAATTTTATCTGAATGTACTAGGGCTGCCAGAGTTGCGCCGCAGAGATACAGGCCGCGCTAAGAATATCATGATGTGGGCAGGTGGGTATTCGGACATCGAGACCATATGGAAAGGTCACCCCCACCCTCCAGTATCTAAATCCGAGGATTCTGAACTAGTACCCATATTCCGAGCTCGGAATTTTGGATCTGTCATGGGTCGCCTTAAAGAGGCAAATACGTCTTTTATCACTTCGAACATTCCCGACGACAATACAGTTTTTTTTACTGACCCCGCCGGATTTGTCTGCGGCCTGCGTCCATCCGCCGACGGTTCGGACACAGCGCCTGATGTAGAAGCAGATCGTCTTTGGAACAATGGTATGGGCAGCCTTCTAAACACAACATTTATGCCGTCAGATCTCCAAGATATTGGTTGGCTTCGCCTACACGTCGCCGATCCTGATAAGATCGCCGCTTTTTATAACAGTGAAGTAGGCCTCGACCTTTTAGAAAACAACGGCAATAGCGGCTCAACTCTGCACCTCGGTGGACCGGCAGCGCTAGAAATATGCCCGGGCGGCAAGAGTCGCCCAGTGCCTGCGGATCGCACGGAAGTTCCAGACGTCTGGATTCTACGAGGTTATGACCATCATGGTTTCACTGTTGAGATGGCTAATAAAGATGTGCCACTGGTCAATTCCCTCACCCTCGGGGCCGGATCTCTCAATTACTACGCGGATCCAGAAGGTCACGTGTTCGGATACCAACAGCGCAGTCCATATGACCCTGATAATCCTGTCACTCACCGTATCGAAGACCGCGTTCTATTCGAAATTTGGAAAGCCCAAGAGCTAAATAGGTAGGAAATGCGTTTCGACAAAAAACTGCTAAGCGAGTTGAAACCACGTATCAAACTCCTGACACTGTCCGCGATGGTTTTCGTGCCATCTTTCTCCCATGCTCAGAGACGGAGCAACACAACATCGGCACAATCTTAAGCTCCTTGCATTGTGCTGTATAAGAAAGCAAGGTTTAAAAAACACAGCAGATTAGGTTAGACTAATCCGCAAACAACAGCCTAATTCAGGAATAATACTTATGACTAATGGAAATTATTTTGTTCAGCGTGGGAAACGCGGCAACACCCCGGCGTTAAACCGCCGAACTGACGAAACATTTGTCGAATTCTGCTCCGACGCACGGAATTTTTTGTTGCACAGGCGCTGGGCCTCTATCGGTAAACTAGGTAACGAGATTGCGAAAAAAAACGGCGTCTCCATAGAACACACGAGTAGCTGTGTAAAAAAATTGCGCGACGTTATTGCAACCTCGCCCGAATTGGCAACCTTTCTTCGGGCGAAACGCTCATTCCAGGAAGCGTACAAAGATCGAATCATTAACTCATACAACCTTTGCGAAGAAGATTGGCTGCGCAAACTAGATGCCGCAGATAAAACAGGGCCGGGATCCGTTACCTACGATCCCGATTTTGACACCCCAGAATATGCCAAAGTAGAAATACATTTACAGCCCAAGGGATATGACGGACATGCCTTAGCAGGCCTTTACTATGATTATGGTACACAAATTTTCTTTGGCGGCGCTGCCGATGCAGATGCCTTGCATAAGAATCTCGCTACCAAGACTGCATCTCTGATTAACGGCAAGGTCGACAGGTATCTAGAGATTGGTTGTTCCTGCGGTCAATTAGCGTGCCAATTAAAGACGGTATATCCTGACGCTGAAGCTTGGGGCACAGATATATCTGCTGCAATGGTGCGGTATGCCCACTGGCGCGCTATAGAACATAACTTTGATGTACATTTTTCCCAGATGGCGTCGGAAAACCTACACTTTCCTGACAACCACTTTGACCTCGTAACATCACACATCCTTTTTCACGAGATCCCCTTGCCGGTAATTCGAGAAACGTTAAACGAAGTTAAACGTGTGCTGCGGCCGGGTGGAACTTTTGTTATCTGGGATTTTGGCAGCTCAACGCCAGACAATCCAGGATATGCGGGATTTCTTGGACTTATGGATGCCGCAGACAACTGCGAACCTTATGCACCTGGTTTTGTTACATGCAATATCGAGAGTCTCCTTGAAGAGACTGGGTTTAACTTGCGTGATTCAGGTGAGAACGGCGGCCAAGTCGCGGGCAGAGTGGCTGAAAAACCTGCAACTTAGTGCCGCATTAGGTTTGATAATTCTCGGTATGTTGTACTGATAGTGCTGCGACAACAATTCAGGCATACGCCTCCAGGTTAACGCCTACTTTCAAGCCAGTTTCTTCACGATCTGGGAAGAAAGTCGCCATTATTATTACAACCTATAGTAATCCGGCTTGCTCTGCCGCAGCCTCCACTGGTTTGCGAAAACGTGCAAGACTGTGATGATAGCCAACTACGTTGCGTCCAACCGCCGGAATCAGAGTTGCCATCCCACATAAAACGTACAAATGCCGAAGTGTCATGAACAGAGGCATATTAGCGCGTTCTATGTCGGTCAATTCGCGTGCCCGCCCATAGCCGCGAAGATAGGCATCATTATACTCAATCGGTGCATCAAGATACACATTACGCCAAGTGAAAGCTGCCAGCTCTTTCGCCAAGAAATCATGACCGCAATTGTCCCAGTCCAAGAAAGTCAGCTGATTATCCTCTGAGACAAAAACATTGTGCATGTGGATATCCGAATGCACCCCGCCAGAGTCAAATTGGCTCGGTTCAAGAGCCCTAAACGCTGAACAAGCCCCATATATAAGGTTTTCGTAAAAAGCAGCCTCATCTGGATCATTTTGTAGCGAGGCGAGAAATAGCGCTGAGGCGCCCAAGATGTAGCTAGCCGTGTCAACTTTAACCGGAAACGGAGCGCTAAAACGCGGTGCAATCTCATGCATTCGCGCAACTATCTCGCCCAACTTTTCAATCAAATTGGTTTCCGGACGGTCCCACAAAGGAACCCCTGGCGCCCACTCAAAAATTGTGATGTAGCGATTCCCCTCCGGGGCAATAATTTCCTGCGAGTAGCCACCATCCATAGCAGCTATGGGCGCTGTCACAGCAATGCCCGCCTCTTCAAAAAACCTTATCAAATCAACTTCATACGCCAATTGAGCTGGATTTCGTGAGCCATGGCGCAAAACCCGTACTACATACTTGGACTTTCCAGCTACCAACAAATAAATTTCATTGACGCTCCGGACCATTAGTTCGCAAGAAAGCGGTTCTGGCAAATCGTATGAGGAGCGTATTAATCCACCTATGGCATTAGCATCAAGAATGGAATGGGTAATAGGAAAAACGGATAAGTTATTCATTTTGATTTCGTTGTATCTCCGGTCCGACGACATGCTAATTAGAGCAAAATTACAGTCAGTCTTGGTCCAAGCAGGTAATTCGTGATAGCATACTCTATCATCTGCGTGTTTTAGTTGCACAGAAAGGATGGCTTATGGTCAATACTCCTTATGAACATCGTATGATGCCGCTCGCTAATCACGATGAGCAGGCCCTCCAAGATTACGTCTTGAGCCTGAAGGTACACATGGAGGATCACGTTTACCCGGGCGATGATTTAGTGTACGCAAAAAAAACTCTGCCAGAATTCAAGCGCAAGAATGGCCGAGCTCCCATCGATCGTCATGAAGTGCGGAAAGCAATGCATGACGAGCCCTATACTCAGATGTGGTCTTCTATTGCTCGTTCCATGCAGGAAATGCTCTGGGACAACGTTGGCGAATGCGTGGAAAGGCAATTGCCAGAGCTAATTGAGAAAGCAAAGAGTATCCCAAGACCGCAGGGTTCTCTAGCTCTAGACCCCGACCTTGAGATCCCCAACTATGTTGCAGCGGTTGATATTCATTGCATGCCCGGCAACTATCACACCGAGATCACCAATGACGATGTGTTTGCCGGTGCATTGTACGACCGTGGCGCATATTACTATGTAATGGGATTAATGGGCGGGAGTGCACACGACATGGAGGACGGTCCATCCCATATGTTTATGGAAGCGCAAAGCCGGAGTGTCATCTCCTATATTAAGGAGCAGCGACCCGACCTTCGTCCCAAGCGTATCCTGGATATGGGATGCACCATGGGTAACAGTTCTCTGGCTTATGTTGATGAATTTCCGGGCGCTGAGGTCTATGCCATTGATGTTGCCGCACCTCAACTACGGTATGGGCATGCACGTGCCGAAGCGTTGGGTAAGAAAATTCATTTCTCACAGCAAAATGCAGAACATACGAATTTTCCAGATGGATATTTTGATATAGTTGTGACCCAGGGTGTTCTTCATGAGACATCTCGCAAAGCAATACGCAATATAATGAAAGAAGCATATCGTTTGCTTGGTCATGGCGGCGTAACTATGCATGCGGACTTGCAGTTCTTTCGTGGTCTAACTACTCACCACGCTTGTTATCATGATTGGGATACCCACAATAATAACGAGCCGTTCTGGGGCACCTTCCGAGACATGGATCCGACAGATCTGTTGGCAACAGCAGGTTTTAATCCTGAGGCCGCTTCCGCCGTGTGGATGACTCTTGGACCGCACGGTATGAGGTTCAAACCAGTCAACGATCAGGAAAGTGTTTCGGACCGAGGTGTTATTTTTGGTGCATCTAAAACCCAATAGATGGCGGCACAAACCCTCAAGAGATTCAAGATATTACGTGTGAAGTAAGTGCTAGATGAGGGCGATTGTATATGACCGGTTTGGGGGTTCTGATGTCCTGGAATTGAGGGACATTAATCGACCGACGCCTGACGAACACCAAGTTCTCATTAATGTTCATTACGCCGCTGTAAACCCGATCGACTGGAAACTTCGTGAAGGTCTGTACAAGAACCTGTTGGAATTCAGATTCCCAGTTGTGCCTGGTTGGGACGTATCCGGTGTTATAGCAAAGACCGGATCGGCTATTAGGAATCTTGAGGTAGGCGACAGAGTGTATGCCATGGCTGTATCACAACCTATCAGCGTTGGTACTTACGCTGAACAGACCCTAGCGTCTGAATCTGTGATAGGTCGCGCGCCCCAGACCATTAGTTTAGCCAAAGCTGCAGGCGTGCCATTGGCTGCAACAGCCGCGAGAGATGCTCTATTCCGCTTGGGGCATATAACTGAAGGCCAAAAGGTTTTGATCCATCAAGGCGCAGGTGGTGTTGGTTGCTACGCCATACAGCTGGCGAAGCAGGTTGGCGCTTATGTCTACACAACTTGCAGCACAAGAAACATTAGTTATGTCAAATCCTTTGGTGCCGACTGTGTAATCGACTATACGAGAGAAGATTTTGTCAAGGTTGTAAGTACCCATCATGCAGAGGGTTTGGACATGGTGCTTGATGGAGTAGGTGGCGAGACATTCCTGCGAAGCCACAGCGTCACAAAACAAGGCGGCTGGATTATTACCATGGGTGATTTTCCGAATGAGAGCTTAGCCAAACAATATGGCATCCAGACGGCATTCCTGGACTCAACCGCCAACGGAGATTTTCTCAACACGTTGGCCAATGATATTGATACGGGTCGCATTAAGGTGCCTGAAACCGAGGAATTATCATTGGAACAAGCTGCAGAGGCTCAAGAAAAAAGCCAGGGAGGTCATGTACGCGGCAAAATTGTTCTTAAGATTATCTAACACCGCTGTTTCTGAGGTAACACATGTCTGAAAGAACCTGTGAATTGCGCGCGACCGATGTTTGGGCTAATTATTGGCCGGATATTTTTTTCACCGCCTATCGTCCCTTGGGAGAAGTCTATGACAAGATGGGCATTTCTGGCCATGCCACTAATATCGGGGCACTGCTCGCCGAAGCAGAGAACACAGGCGTGGAAAAAATCATTATTTCCGCCACGGACGTTCCCAACGCCCCATCTACAAACAAGGATGTTGCCGACGCAATAAGTAATCACAAGGACGTTCTAATCGGCTGTGCGAGCCTAAACCCAAGCAATGGAGCAGAAACGAACGTTCGCGAACTAAAGCGTTGTGTTGAAGTCGACGATTTTCGTGCCCTAAAGGTTTTGCCTTTCCTACATGGCTTACCTCCCAATCACGCCGGCTACCTTCCGTTATATGAAACCTGTGTGGATTTAGGCATACCTCTACTTGTTCTCACGGGACATCAAGCGCTATTGGTGCCATCTGACATTGGCAGACCTTCTCACATTGATGACATCGCGCTGCGTTATCCTGAGTTAACGATTGTCGCTGGCCCGGGTGGCTGGCCATGGACAGATGAACTAATCGCATTGGCATCGAAACATAGTAATCTCTTCATTCACACGGTTATTGCTCCGCCGGCCATGCGGGATCAATATCTACCATCCCAACTCCTTCATTACATAAACACTCTGGGAATTGGAAAGGTCATGTGGGGCACGGGGGCTCCGTTTATGAGTTACGTTTCACCCCTAGAAACTTTGGAGTCTATTGCCATTGATCCAGCTGCACGTCGGGCCTTTCTATGGGATACTGCGGCCCGAATATGGGGCTGGGATTAGAGACTAGTTCGGCTATGCCGCTTGAGCTGTGGATTCGGTAAGAAGAAGATATAAGCCATCAGAACTATCTGTCCCGCGAAGCTTTTCACAGACAGTTTTATCGCGCAATAAGCGAGACACGCGAGCCAACGCCTTGAGGTGATCGGCACCAGCAGATTCTGGGGCTAATAATAGAAAAATCAAGTCTACGGGTTGCTCGTCAATAGCATCAAACTGGACAGGTTTTGCAAGGCGGGCAAATAGTCCATGCAATGCGTTTAGTTCGGACATCTTGCCATGCGGAATAGCGACACCGTTTCCAACACCCGTCGTGCCAAGTCGTTCCCGCTCAAGTAAGGTCTCAAAGATCTCCCTCTCGTCTAATCCACTAACCTCCGAAGCTTGCTTTGCAAGTTCTTGCAACGCCTGTTTCTTACTCCTTACTCTTAGAGAGGAGATCACACCTTCGGGTTTCAGCAACTCGACAATTTCCATATCAAATCTCGACCAGGTATTCGTCTAACTTATCGTCCAACACCCTGGCATAGTCCAAATAGAAACATTGTTAATATTATCAATGCCGTAACAACTAATATTTCCCAAGTTCCGAACAATCACTAGTTTGTGACAGCAGACTGCGTTTCTTCTCTATTTGATCTTGCTGGATACTTTCGCCGTCTAGGCTGAACTCGCTCGGCTTCAAGGCCGCGGACCATAGGCATCTGTCGGCCGGAAGTCAAGAAACGGTCAATCATCAAGAAACTGACACCTTGACAATTTGTTCCGGCGACGTTGAACTGACGATGGAATACGCAGAAGGCGCCGGTATTTAGCGACGGTTCGGCGAGCTACATCTACTCCTTCGTTCCGCAATAATTCAACTATTTGATCATCGGATAAAACACCATCCGGAGACTCTGCATCAACAATTACCTTAATTCTATAGCGGACGGATTCCGCAGAGTGGCCTTCGTTACCACGGAAAGAGGGAATTGCGCTATTAAAGAAATATTTTAGTTCGAAAATACCACGAGGCGTGGCCATATATTTGTTTGCGCAAACTCGACTGACCGTACTCTCATGCACATCGATTTCTTCGGAAATATCTCGCAAAACAAGTGGTCTTAAATGCGTTACACCTCTGAGAAAGAAAGCTTCTTGCTTCCGTACTATTTCTGTTGCCACCCTGAGTATTGATCTAGCACGTTGGTCAAGGGCACGGACAAGCCAATTTGCGGACTGTAGACACTCAATTAAGTAATCTTTTTCTTTGCCAATCGTAGAATCTTTCACCGTTGCAAAGTACGAGTTGTTGACCAGAACCTTGGGTAAAACATCCGAGTTGAGTTCAATCCACCACCCGCCACCAGGCTTAGGGGACATATAGATGTCAGGTACAATGGCCTGACTTACGCAGCTATCAAACTTAAGTCCTGGCTTCGGGTCACAAGCACGAATTTCGCCAATCATTTGAATTATGTCTTCAGCGTTCACAGAACAAACTTGGGACAGCTTATCCAATTTACGTTGAGCGAGCAGATGTATGTTCTCGAGCATCTGATCCATAGCCGGGTCTAACCTATTCTTTTCCCGCAGTTGGATTTGAAGGCATTCCTGTAGGTCACGTGCAAAAACGCCGGCCGGATCAAATCCTTGCAGAGTACCCAATACACGTTTTAGCTGATCAGGCGACGCACCTAGGCTTGCCGCTGCCTGATCTGTGTCTGTCGTCAGGTAACCACTTTCATCCAACTGGTCAATCAGGAACATACCGATCAAACGGTCAGAGGGCGCGTGGAGGCTAACATTCAGTTGTTGCAGGAGATAAGTGCGCAAATCTACAGTGTCGGCAGCAACGTCCTCAAGGTTACGGTTTTCCTCAATGTCGTTGACCCCCCGCCATTGGCTACGACCGAACTGATCGTCGAATGAAAGAGTCTTATGGCTTTCAAGCCTTGCGGTCACGTCGTGTTCGGCGATTGGTAAGCCAATATGCAACGAATTTAGCTCAGAATCATCACCGTGATCCTCAACTGTCGACGCACCATTTGACCGTTCTTCCTCCTGCCCGAACTCATCCTGTCCCAAACCTTCATCTCCACCTTCGTCTCTTTCTAAAAGGGGATTAGTTTCCAATTCCTCTTGAACATACGCCGCAAGGTCAAAGGTCGACAGTTGTAATAAGCGTATTGCCTGTTGCAATTGGGGGGTCATCGCCAGCCTCTGGCTTTGCCGAAGATCCATCCTAGGTGCCAGTGCCATTGCCGTAATCCTAAGCCCTACAAACTAAACCGCTCTCCGAGATATACGCGGCGTACGCCTTCATGCGCTACTATTTCCGATGGCGCCCCTTCCATCAACATTGCCCCCTCGTGAAGGATATAGGCGCGGTCAATTATATCGAGCGTCTCGCGCACATTGTGGTCGGTTATAAGGACACCCAGACCACGATCCTTCAAGTGTGCCACAAGTTCACGTATTTCAGCGACAGCAATTGGATCAATACCGGCCAATGGCTCGTCCAGAAGAATGAAGGCTGGACGCGATGCCAATGCCCTAGCAATTTCAACACGCCTGCGTTCCCCGCCTGACAGTGACAATGCAGCGGCACTGCGAAGATGAGAGACTGAAAATTCCTCTAGTAGAGATTCGATTAGTACGTTCTGGGCATCTACGTCAGGTTCGACAACTTCCGCAACTGCCCTGATATTATCCTCCACGTTCATGCCACGAAAGATTGACGCCTCCTGTGGCAGATACCCGATGCCAAGCCGGGCACGACGATACATCGGAAGTGGAGTAATTTCTTGCTCATCCAAGAAAATCTGACCTTGATCAGGACTGATTAGACCAGTCACACAATAGAATGATGTTGTCTTTCCTGCACCATTCGGACCAAGAAGTCCCACGGCTTCACCTCGCCGAACTGAAAAGCTAACATCTCTAAGAACCGGTCGACCCTGAAAGGTTTTGGCCAACCCTTGGACAACCAGTCCGGCCTCTAAGGCCTCAGGGCCGCTATCTTTGCGAGACGCCCCGTCGGTGACATCTTTCTTACCCCTCTTGCCTTTCTTGCCCACCACTTTCGGCATCATTGGAACCTCTTCGGTGCCGCTGCGATTGAGCGGAAACAGCATAACAATACACTACCCATCGGGACTTGTTCCACCTACTTGCCGTGGTCGAGGTGCAATAAGTGCTTTAACCCTCGAATTCTCGGTGGGCGGCTGCATGCCAGCCTCTCTAGCGCTTGCATATAACGTACTTACCTTCTTATTGGTGTCCACGACTGCAAACCCGCCATTCATCTGATTCTGCTCTTGTGTTATCTTAACTGATCCATCCAGTGTCGCTACACCAGTTTCCAAATTATAGCTCCCGCGATCACCGCGAATAATTTCGTCTCCAGTATCCAAACGGACATTACCAAACGCCAATAATTTAGAAATTCCAGACCCCCTGGGGTCAATCCTCTCGTCATCACCCTCGGGTACATCTTTGAAATAGGCAGTGAGCTTATCGGCTCTTAGCTGCTGGCCTTCTTGTTCAGCAGTAGCGTTCCCTTCTGCAACAGCAACACGCTGGGCCTCCCAGTATTGCAATGTATCCTCTGCAGTCACCACGCTGCCTTCTGTCTCCAAGCGAACAGGCTCACCTTCTATGACCAAAACGCTCTGATCAAAATCGTATACTGCGGCAGAGCCAGTTGCTTTTTCGGTACTTGTTTGAATAGTAACATCTCCAATTGCATCAACACGGTATATGTCGGTGCTATTTTCTTCATTGTCTCGATAGTGTGCAATAATCGTATCCGCCAGCACCGTCACCTCTCCTTGGGTAGCGCGAGCTGATCCACGAGCTACAAAACGTTTATCACTTTGCTGCCATTCGATCCCCTGCTGTGCCAACACCTCAATGGGACTCTCTGGATCTTCTGAAGAAAACGATAACGACTGCGCATTTCCTAAGGTAAACGTTGTAATCAACACAAAAGCTACTTTGAGTAACTGCAACATCTTCTTGCTTCTATGATTGCGGAAATTAATCACCATCAGTTATTATTCTCAGACACATTATTAGAAGTGGTTACGTCTCGAGAATTAAGTATTAAGCGTGCTGGCCCCTTAAATAGAATTTTCTTCCCCTTATCCTCTAACCTAAACCCATGACTTTCAAGTTGGCCAAATGTACCCTGGCCATGTACAGGCTCCTCACCCTCAGCACTCCCTTCCTTAAGATCAACTTCAGCAGTACTCGTATGAATCTCAAAACCTTGATCTTGAAATAAACTTACCTCGCCTGTGAGGTTTAAGACATCGATACTTCGGTCGTAGATTCCGTCACTCGCGCCTACAACAAGCCAAGTACCGTTATTAAGACTGATATCGGCTTTTGGGGATGTCAATCGAACATCCGTTTCTGAACCCTGCAACTCCTGAACTACTTTTGCGGTTAAGGAAAATGGCTGACCTTGTTCGTCAGTGCCAAAATACCGTGCATTCACTAAACTAAGAGAGTCACTATCAGATTCCTCCGAAGGACCAATATCAACAATAAAACGCTCGTCCTCTCCGCGAAATTGAGGAAGTAATACAACCAAAGCTATCAGAAACAACGCCAGAGAGGGCAATACAATCCGCAAGGTAGCAATAATCTTGCTATACTTGGAGACAGATTTAGCCATGGAACGTGAAGGAGATAACCCTGATATCCCACTTTCCCGTCTTTTTGTCCTCTGCAAAGTTGTGCTCGTAATCTTTGAATCCATAACCCTACTGCCACAATTTACGCAACGCCGGCCAAGAGGATGTCATGCATCCTTAAGATTCCAACGGGGCGGCCGTCTTCAACAACAAACAGACACGTAATTTTCCACTTGTTCATGCGCCTCAGCGCTTCCGCAGCAAGTATTGACCGAGACGTTACTTTGGGATTTGCCGTCATCACATCTTTTGTACTAAGCGAAAAAAGATTATCGGACATATGGCGCCTCAGATCACCATCGGTAACGATACCCACTATACGGCCGTCTTCACCGACTACAGCCGCCACTCCAAACGTCTTTTCTGTCATTTTTAGGATTGTGCTTGCCATGGAGGCATCGGGTGTTACGACTGGCAACTCATCACCTACATGCATAAGCTCCTCGACCTTTAGAAGCTTGCGCCCAAGCTTTCCTCCGGGATGCAGCACCTTATAATCCTCGGCTGTAAACCCACGTCGCTCTAAGAGAGCAACTGCAATGGCATCACCTAAGGTAATCATTAGAGTTGTTGACGTTGTCGGCGCCAAACCTAGGGGACATGCTTCAGCCACATCTGGAATGACAAGCACTACATCAGCGGCCTGGCCAAGGCTGCTATCAACTACGCTGGTCATAGCGATAAGAGGGATCTCAAAACGTCGCGAATAGGACACGAGGTCCACCAATTCTGATGTCTCACCACTATTTGAAATGGCAAGCAGGGCGTCATCTTCAGTAATCATACCCAAATCGCCGTGCCCAGCTTCTCCGGCGTGAACAAAGAAAGCAGGAGTGCCAGTTGAAGCAAGGGTAGCAGCGATCTTATGGCCGATATGACCGCTTTTTCCCATGCCCGAAACTATAACTCTTCCCTTTACTGTCCCAATCAAATCTAGGCAGGAAACAAAAGCGTCACCGAGACTTTCATTCAGCGCTTGTAAACCGCTTAAAGCATGATCCAACAACCGTTTGGCAGAGGCAATGTCCGCAGCTCCACCAACTGATGGTTGACGTTTTTTTGAGGTGGTGGGCGGCGATACCATGTTATCGACCTATAATTGTTCACATATGAAAGGCGTACGCTTAACGCTACGGTCGTATTTGGGGTCTACCGCAGCAAAAGTCAAAGACACTAGCGACCACGGTAAATCTAGCTAAATTATGACGGCTTGACATTATAGGGTCAATGAAATGGGCTGATGGCTGCGAGAGAACGAAGCCAAATGATAATCTCTACAGTGCATCTAGTGAGCAAAAATGTCTTCGTCTGCCCAGCCCCCCACATCTAGAGCCGCCTGATGAGGCAGAAACTTGAAGCACGCCATCGCTAACTCTTTTCTCTTCTCACGACTAACAAGACGCTCCATCTCACGTTTTATTTGGTGCAGATACAAGACGTCAGCTGCTGCATAGCTAACCTGCTCTGGTGTTAAGTCTTCCGCTGCCCAATCTGAGCTTTGCTGCTGCTTAGATAACTCTACCCCTAGAAGATCTTTACATAAATCCTTCAAACCATGACGGTCGGTATTAGTTCTGCACAATCGTGATGCCGTTCTAGTACAGTAAACTGGGGAACAGACCAGTCCCAAGTGCTTAAGGAGCATGCCAAGGTCAAAACGAGCAAAATGAAAAATTTTTTCTAACCCGGAATTTGCGAGGACCGCATTTAAGTTGGGTGCATTATAGTTACCAAGAAGTTGGACAATGTGTGCATCGCCATCACCCGCCGATAGTTGCACGACGCAAAGGCGATCGCGGTGCAGAAGGAGGCCCGTAGTCTCCGTATCCACTGCAACGCTACCCATGAATTTTACATCAGCTGGCAAGTCACCCTTATGTACAAAATTTGTCACGAAAGCCCCTTGTCAAATGGTTCAGGCAATATATCCGCCCAACGGCGCAATTTGGTTGCATAGCACAAGATCATACCTATTAGCTACATAGGGACGATGGACCTATAAGGCAATCGCCCCTCTTAGGTAGTTATTTACGACAAAAATGGTGCCCAGGAGAAGACTCGAACTTCCACGACCTCGCGGTCACAGGTACCTGAAACCTGCGCGTCTACCAATTCCGCCACCTGGGCTTTTTGACCATTTTAGTAGCGGCGTCTTTATTTAAATCGAAGCGATACAGGGATGAATTATGGATGTCAATGAATGCGCATTTCTGGCTCTAGTTGCCTTTAGGGTTCTTCTATGCAAGCTTTCCGTTCCCTGCAAGTGCTTAGTGTCTCAGCAGCGTTCGACCAATCGAAAAAGTAAAGAAGAAAGTATGACGAATTCCCTTGTAACCGTGTTTGGAGGTTCTGGATTCCTAGGTCGATACCTAGTTAGGCAACTATCGGAGCGCGGCTTCCGTGTCCGCATTGCCGTGCGCGATACCCAAAAATCGATGTTTCTTAAACCTGCTGGGAATTTGGGTCAAATCACTTCGATACCCGCCTCCATTAACGATCAAGACTCCGTAATCAGGGCAATTGAGGGAGCCGACTGGGTTGTAAATCTGGTCGGAATCTTTTTTGAACGCAGACACCGCACCTTTCAAGCGATGCACGTTGATGGCGCTCGAAAAATAGCGGAGGTGGCAAACAACGCTGGTATAAAGCGGCTAGTACAAATATCTGCTTTAGGAGCTAACCGTCACGCGCATTCCCTATATTCCCGCAGTAAGGCCGAAGGGGAAACGGCTGTGAAAAAGGCGTTTCCCCGCGCAACAATAATTCGTCCGAGTATTGTGTTTGGGCCCGAAGACGAATTCTTTAATCTCTTCGGGTCTCTAGCGAAGATTTCTCCAATTCTACCTTATTTTAGGCAAGTAACCTCGCGCAATCAATCTAGGGGTGGGCCAAGATTTCAGCCGGTGTACGTGCGAGATGTAGCCACGGCGATAGTAAGAATACTCTGCAACTATGGTCACGAAGGCAAGATTTATGAGATTGGCGGACCTAGAATTTATGACATGTGCGAAATCATGAATATTATAAACCGGGAGACTGGCCACAATCGCCTGGTTTTAGGTTTTCCAATGTGGCTTGCCACGATTAAAGCTAAATTTCTTCAGGTTCTGCCTAAACCGTTACTAACGCCGGACCAAGTTAAGTTGTTAGAAGTAGATAACGTCCTGACAGGAAATCATCCCAACCTGGAAGACCTTGGTATAAGCCCTACTGCCGCCGAAATAATTTTACCTACGTACCTAAAACGACACAAGTCGCTGCAGCAGAACAAGCGCCTTAGGCTAGAGAGAGTTGATGAGACTTAGAGCGCCTTCGCGCCAGCGTCTGCAACCTACCAATAAGAGGCGTTGAATTCACAAGCTACAATAGACATCATTTGTAAATTAGATCACACCATACCCGGTAGCAACGAGTAAAGTGATACCCAAAATAACGCGGTACACAACAAACGGTGTGAAACTCGATTTCCTTATCCATGCCATCATTGCAGTGATCGAAATAATGGCCGCAACGAAAGAAAAGCTTGCCGCAACTGCGGCATCCCTCGTAATAGCTAGGTCCGCAGTTTGGTATAGTCTTAAGCCAAGCCAAAGTCCCGAAGCGGCAATTGTGGGTATCGAAATCAGCATGGATAGGCGAGCGGCGTCGTGACGTTCGAATCCCAATAGTCTGGCAGCTGTAATGGTTATACCGGAGCGGCTCGTGCCCGGTATCAGGGCTAAGACCTGCGCAAGTCCGACGATAATCGCATCTAAGTAAGTTACGTGACCCAGGCGACGGACGGTCATCGTCATTCGATCAACAATATACAGAAAAACACCAAAACCAATTGTTGCCCAAGCGATCACTGTAACATTTCGAAAAAGCTCACCGACGTACGCATCAAACGCATAACCCGCGGACAGAATTGGGATCGTGGCCAAAATGATTTGACCTGCCAGACGGGCTTGGGGGTCGCGCCTACCTTTTAGCAAACGCCAGAGCCCTGTCCACATAGCTACCAAATCACGCCAAAAATAGACGACGACAGCAACTAGCGTTCCTAGATGCACCGCCACGTCAATTACCAGACCCTGGTCAGGCCAATCAGTAACTATAGGAACAAGAGTTAGATGAGCTGATGAGCTAATCGGCAAGAATTCCGTAATCCCTTGGATTAGCGCTAACACCATAATATGTGTGAGAGCCACGGAATTCCCCAATCTACCGTTAATCGCTTTGTATCACTCGTGGCGACCTGGCCCAGTCGGAAATATGGCTCTCAATGAGGGCAAATAGAGCCCTCTGAGCGCAAGCCTCCCCGCCGATGGGACGTCCAGGACGATTCACAGAGTTCCATCCAAACATATCCAAATGAACCCAGGGTATATTTTCGCCTACAAACTCCTTAAGAAACAAAGCGGCCGTTATGGCCCCTGCAAAGGAAGATGTTCCCGCATTATTGATGTCAGCAATCTTGCTTTCTATCAAGGTCTTGTACGGTTCCCATAACGGAAGACGCCAAATGGGATCATGATGCAGATTAGCTAAGGATCCAAGTTTCTGTGCCAACTCATCATCGTTAGAAAACATGGCAGGCATATCTGGTCCAAGCGCAACGCGGGCTGCGCCTGTTAAAGTAGCGCAGTCGACCAGCAACATTGGTGATTCTGAAACAGCTTCAGATATTGCATCAGCTAGCACAACTCGGCCTTCAGCATCGGTATTCCCAATCTCGACAGTGATACCCTTACGGGTATTAACAATATCACCCGGCCTGTACGCATTCCCCGCAATAGCATTTTCAACAGCAGGTATAAGCACCCGAAGCCGAACCGGTAAATCTGCCGCCATTATCATGTGCGCCAGACCAAGTATGTTCGCGGCTCCACCCATATCCTTTTTCATTAGACGCATGGAGCTGGACGGTTTCAGATCCAAGCCTCCTGTGTCAAAACACACACCTTTTCCAACCAGCGTTATCATGGGATTCTCTATCGAACCCCACCTCACATCAATTAACATAGGCGGTTTAGCCGCAGCGCGCCCTATAGTGTGGATAGCAGGATAGTTTCGATTTAGAAGTTCATCATCTACTATAACTTCGATTGTAGCCCCGAAGGCACCGGCCAGCTGTTTGGCCTCATCAGCCAAAACATCCGGACCCATGTCTTCAGCAGGTGTGTTAATTAGGTCCCTCGTAAGGCAAGATCCTGCGACCGACCGTTTAACATATGCACGATCGGCTAATTCTGGCCATATCAGAGATGAATGTTTGATAGACTTTTCACTGAGATAACGGTCGAACGAATAACCACCCATTGCCCAAGCCATCGCAGCTAATGTCGCCATTCGCTCACCAGAATCATTTATACTATCGAGCCTATACACGCCATGCGGCAACGATCTCGCCAATTCACCATAGATCCATGGATCGTCCTTATTATCCGCACCGAGTAGCACACGACCTATCTGTCCCGCACTCGTAGGCAACAAGCAAATTTGGCCACCCTTACCTTCGAAACCATTTGCTTCAACCCAACTCCTTTCGTGGCCAGACAAATTAGCCAACCAGCCTTCAGGTTTGTTGGGACAAACGGTGGATATGGGAACAGCCAACTCTGAGTCAGGATTGCGAAGGTACGGGGTCACAAAACAGCCTACTTATGGTTGATTGACTAAACAAAGTTCGTATTCATTGAAAGAAGCAGATTACATCAAACCACTTTCATCGTAGTAGCGTAAAGCCCCTGGATGAAGACGAATACTTAAGCCTAGCCTTGCGTTTTTCGGCAGCATATAAGCACCACGTGGATGTCCGTTCTGGTAGAGCGGAAGGTTATTCTGGTGCCAGAGAGCCTTTGTTATACCGTAGACCAGATCGTCATCCAAATCCGCGTGCACAATAAGAACCGCGCCTACATTCAGTGTTTTGATATCAGCATGCTCACCATAAGTCCTTGCTGGGATATAACCCTGAACAAAGAAAGGAAATACTTGGCTCAATTTAAAAGCGCTTGGTCCCGTGATGGGTACAAGCTCAGCATCCAGCCTGTTAATTACGTCCACAACCGCAAGAGCTGGCGCACCAGCCACCAAAAACATAGCATCAATATTGTTGACAACCATGGCCTCCGCAGCAGCTTCAACATCCAACTCGCGAATACCCAAGTTTTCGAACCTGATACCAAATGCGGAGAGGATAAGTTGACTATCTAACAATGTTCCGGAACCCTTTCCGCCTAGCGCGACAGTCTTTCCAGAGAGCTCCGCTATCGAACTAATTTTTGAGGAACGACGAGCAAGCAAATGAACATTTTCGGGAAAAAGCATTGCTATTCCTCTTAAACTCTCCATGGGGGCCTCAGCCGAAAAAAACCCTGTACCATGATATGCCCAATAAGCAACATCAGCTTGAGAAAAACCCATTTCCATATCACCCGACACAACTGCCCGGATGTTTTCAACAGAACCAGCCGTCGACTGAGCAACCGCAATAAGACCTGGTATACCGCAGCTGCCACCACGGTCACACGGACGGGATCCAGGCGGATTACTGATAGCATTTGCGATAAGACCGCCAACAGGAAAGTATGTCCCAGCTGTCGAACCGGTCCCAATCCGAATAATATTAAGATCCTGCGCCTCGGTCACTCCACACGATAGGAGAATGCATACTAATAATAATGTGCGCATAGTCGACTTCCAGAACTCAAAGCAACAAGACCTAATCTTAAAGTGTCTAGTGACCACACTTTTTCGTCATTGCAACTGCATTCTTATGAGGATTTTTGTACTGTCACATAAATGGATTAAATAAAACCTCGACAATAGGGGGTAAGTTAACAAAACACTATGCGTCCAACACCAACTTAGCATACATTGACTAGATATCCCTTTTTAAGAGGGCCCGCACGGCTTCCCATTCGATTTCTCCTACCACCAATCCGGCAGAGTTGGTCACTTTGATTGGCTCTTTTCGTAGGACTTGGTAACTTAAAACCTCTTCGATTGATGCATCCTCGGCAACCGTTAGATCTATCGCTTGGCCAGCATGACTAGGGACCATTATATCGCAGGCTTTGAGAGTACGAAGTCGGTTAACATCAACTGCAAACCCTGAAACATAATCATTGGCAGGTCGGAGGATTATTTCCGCCGGCCGCCCTGTTTGCACAATACTGCCATCATTGAGGACAGCAACACGATCTCCAAGACGAACAGCCTCGTTCAAATCATGTGTTATTACAACGATAGTTTTTTGTAGCTCGGCCTGCAGGCTCAGCAAGAGATCCTGCATGTCATGCCTAATTATAGGATCGAGAGCACTGAAAGGTTCATCCATCAGAAGAACTGGTGCCTGAGTTGCCAGTGCTCTCGCGAGTCCAACCCTTTGACGCATTCCCCCTGAAAGTTGGAACGGATAGGCGGTCTCATATCCCGACAATCCGACTCGCTGAATCCACTGTCGCGACATTTCCTCCCACTCGTGTCTCGGGCGGCGCTGCGCAACCATTCCGTAGCCAACGTTTTCCGTGACTGTTCTGTGTGGCAAAAGGCCAAAGCCTTGGAAAACCATACTAACAGTTTGACGGCGAAATGCCTGAAGCGCCGCGCCTGAAAAGCCCAGAACGTCCTCACCGTACACAGTAACAGTGCCATCAGTAGGCTCTATTAGACGGTTAACTACCCGAAGCAGCGTAGACTTACCTGAGCCCGACAGCCCAACCACAGCAAGAATTTCTCCGCGACCAACGGTTATTGAGACGTCACGAAGGGCAAGTATGGCACCCGTCTGTCGACGTATTTCTTCCTTCCCGACTCCTTCTTGTAATAAATGCAGAGCTGCTGCGGAATCAGCCCCAAAGACCTTACAAATGTTGTTAAGCAGAATAGCGGTCATGTCTCTCCGCCGCGCCGCATTGATTGAACGCGCTTTCCGTAACCCTGGGTAATACGATCCAAAACAATAGCTAATGCAACGATAGCAAGGCCCGCTGTTAGGCCACGTCCCACATCAAGCCTTTGAATGCCTAAAAGCACTTCTTCTCCCAGACCCCTGGCTCCTATCATCGAAGCAAGCACTACCATAGCTAGGGCCATCATCGTTGTCTGGTTTATGCCTGCCATGATTGTGGGAAAAGCCAGGGGCAGCTCGATACCAAATAGCCGCTGGAAAGAACCGGTTCCAAAAGCCCGAGCGGCTTCCAACAATTCTTGATCTACCTGCCTAATACCAAGATCCGTAAGTCGAATGACAGGAACTACAGCATAAATGACGGTGGCAATGATCGCTGGAACCTTTCCAAGCCCGAACAACATCAAAGCTGGAATAAGATAAACAAAACTGGGAAGAGTCTGCATAGCATCTAAAATAGGTAGCATAATCATGCGCAGCCGATTGGACTTAGACAGTGCCACCCCACAAGGCAACCCAATCATTACCGACAGTGCGATGGCAATAAGCATAAGAGCTAAGGTCTGCATGGCTTGATCCCAAAGACCCAAAACGCCCATAAAAAAGGCTATAGCAATCAAAACAAGAGATTGTGAAAACCGCTCAGTTGCTATGTATGTGATAGCTCCAGTTAGGAATAAGACGTACCACCAAGGCGAGCCACGCAGAACTCCTTCCAAACCTAACAACACCCACAATATTCCATTAGAAAAAGCTTCGAAAACATCGCCATAATTCAGGACAAGCCAATTGACGGCGTAATTTATTGGCTCAGCAATACTAAAAGTAAATTTATCGGGAAACATTTGTGACCCCACAGACGTTGTTCAGTCTGGAACAGTCTGCACCAAAACTGACCTGTTACGATAGCCACGGTTTAAGCCGTCTCAGTTAAGCTCCGCTTTAATCTGACTAAGCTTGTCAGCTGGCACCCAGCTCGACCAGACATCGTAGTGATTCAACAGAAACCAACGAGCTGCCTCATCAGCCGAGGCGCTCTTATCTTCCATATAAGCCAGCACGTCACTGACCAGCGCACCATTGGTTTTGTAAGATGCTAGAAAGGCAACAATTTCCTGAGAAGCTGCAGCAAATTTACTGTTAGCACCAACCACTACAGGCACTATCGGATAGGCTGTAGCCTGCTGTGGATCTGGATCTATTGTCAACATTCTAAAAGTGTTGGGATCAAAAGGAGGCTCTTCTAGCATGACCAAATCAAACTTACCCAAAATCCAGGTAGGACCCCAGTAATAGGCTAATATTGGTTTTCTTCGAATATTAGCCGACGCTATTGCAGCAGCTAAAGCTGCACCTGTGCCAGGCCTAAAATTTGTGAAGTCAGTGTAAAGTTTGTAAGCATTCAATTTTGCAGTGTTTACCACCTCACAGGTCCAGCCCGCGACGCAATTATAGAAACGCCCCTTATCTGGCTCCTCTGGGTCAGAGAACAGCTTCTTATAGCGGGGCAAATCGAAGACTGAATTCAGTTCGGGAGCTAATGCTCCCTCTCCTTCCACCAAGTAACGAGGAACAAACCAACCCTGCACAGCATCTTCAAAATTTATGCCCACCTCAACAACTTGATGTCGACTTAACGCACGTTTCCAAACTTCTGTAACATTGTCTTTCCAAACTTCCATAACCACATCAATATCACCTTGGGCAACTCCCTGTAGCAACGGGATCGTCGATCCCGGTATAACATCCGTTTTACAGCCATACCCATATTCCAAAATCCTGCGTGCAACAGCGGTGTGAAACGCATTTGACTGCCAGTCCAAGCCAGCAAAAACAACAGTACGATCGAACTCGCATGCTTCCACAGTTTGCATGGGCAATAGGAAATACAAAAATAATATAGGTGCAAGAATCAGTGCAGGCATTCCTACAACATAACAGCCGTTAGCAATGGGTTCAAACCAAGGAAAGATCGGAGTATAATTGCAATATGTCCGAAATAGAAATTCATCAAGTTCCTGTGTTGCGTGACAATTTTGTGTATTTGCTGCGCGAACCTAAGTCGAAATGCGTTGGAATCGTGGACCCAGCTGTGGCAGGCCCAGTGATGGACGAAGCAAAGCTTCTCGGATGGCGTGTAACCCATATTCTTAATACGCATCATCACAACGATCACACGGGTGGCAACTTAGAAATAAAAGAACGTACAGGTTGCACTATCGTGGGGCCCCAGCACGACCGGGACCGAATTCCCGGAATCGATCTAGAGGTAAAGGATTCCGACATCTATAAGTTCGGCAATGAGGAAGTACAGATTTTTTTTGTGCCCGGTCACACACGTGGTCACATTGCCTATTGGTTTAAGGCTTCTAACGCTCTGTTCTGTGGAGATACTTTGTTTTCTATTGGCTGTGGACGCCTTTTCGAAGGTACACCTGATCAAATGTGGAAAAGCCTCTCTAAATTGCGGACTCTCCCGCCTCAAACACGGATCTATTGTGCGCACGAATACACCGAGGCAAACATTCGTTTTGCAGTAAGTATTGATCCCAATAATCAGGCACTTAGAAAGCGTGAGAAGCAGGTAACTAAATTACGCTCTCAGATGTTACCAACAGTTCCCTCAACTCTGGGTATGGAATTAGCGGCTAATCCTTTTCTGCGCGCCGATCAGCCTGGTCTCCAAGAAGCTATGGGCATGCTGGGAGCAGATCCTGTCGAAGTATTCGCAGAGGTACGTCATAGAAAAGACGTGTTTTAGGGTTGCCAATTACTGGTCTAATTGAGACGGTTCCGACAGGAAAATATCTACAAGCCGACTGACCTCTTCAGGTGCCTCGGACATGGGATAGTGGCCGACGGTTGGCAACTCGACAACCGTTTTCGGAGAGTTTTCTAGTTTGCCCCGTAAACTATCGAGAGCAGGAGGGGGCAACACTGGATCACGCATCCCCCAAATCAAAAGGCTGGGAATGCGAATAGACGAAGTCATTTTCAGAACCTCCTCCCGGTTGGGATTTGATGGAATGAATTGCCTAGGCACATAACTGGCAACACGCCTATTCATATCGTAATATTCTTCTAATAGGCTTTCTTGAAGTCGTTCCGGTTCCCCCCAAAGATATGTGTAATACACTCGCCAAAAAGCCGGGATGCGAAAATTGAGGATATCGTCACATAGTCGCATGTACCAACGCACTGGCGGGGGTCGGGCCGAACGGAGAATACGAACCGGATCCGAGGGTGTGTTCAAAAAAGCGATTTTTTCGACCTGATCGGGATGCAATGCTGCATACCAATATCCGACACTGCCGCCGCTCGACGTACCTACAATACTTAGTTCTTCGATTCCAAGGCGCCCAAGGATACCCTCAATGATCTCGGTCAAAGTAATTCCAGCCGCATCATCCCCAGGCAACGGAATGGCCGACAACCCATACGCTGGCAGATCGAATCGTACAAATCTGTACTTGTGCTTAAAGTTCTCAACCATAACATCCCAGGTGCGCAGACTGCCGAAGGATCCGTGGATTAACAATACCACCGGCCCCTCCCCCTCATCTTCTAGGTGAATGGAAAGTCCCCTGATATCCATAAACTGGGTTGTTGAGCGGCTATACTGGCTTCGGAGTTCATCAAGGGATAGACGGAAAGTACCGGCTCTAAAAACCGTTACAATCAAGACAATAGCAACGGCGATCACGCCCACCGCCAGCAACATCACATTTGCACGCGCAAACATTTATTAAGTCCCCCTTGATATGGCTTGTCCATCTGTGTAGAAATTTATTTGCGCTCCACACACATAGCGATGCCCATACCACCGCCTATACATAAGGTAACGAGGCCTTTCTTGGCGCTCCGCCTGTGCATTTCATGAATAAGTGTGACAAGCACACGGCAACCTGATGCGCCGATGGGATGACCCAAAGCGATTGCACCACCATTCACATTAACTCGAGCTGTATCAAAACCAAGATCCTGGCACACGGCAATTGATTGGGCCGCGAAGGCTTCATTTACCTCGATCAAATCTAGATCATCTGCACCCCAACCCGCCTTTTCTAGAGCTGTCCGCGACGCCGGTATAGGCCCAACACCCATTAGTGCTGGATCGACGCCGGACTGAGCCCAAGAGACGATGCGTACCAATGGCCTTAAGTTTCTTGACTTGGCTTCAGCCGCACTCATCAGAACCACTGCAGCAGCTCCGTCGTTTATGCCCGACGCATTGCCTGCTGTCACGGTTCCAGTTTTATTAAAAGCTGGCTTAAGTTTGCCGAGCTTTTCAGTGGTGGTTCCACCTCGAGGATGTTCATCCTGATCGAACAGTCGTTCTTCTCTCTTAACCTTGACTTTTACCGGAACGATTTCGTCTTTGAACCGGCCATCAGCCAGGGCCTTTTCCACACGACATTGTGATTCTGCCGCAAAGGCATCTTGAGCATCTCGTGTAACTTGCCATTGTTCAGCAACGTTTTCAGCCGTTACACCCATATGGTATCCATAAAAAGCATCCCATAGACCGTCCCTAATCAAAGTATCTATTAAACTAACATCCCCCATTTTAGTCCCATTACGCATGTGTAGACAGTGAGGAGCGTTTGACATACTTTCCTGACCCCCGGCGACAACAACTGAGTCGGCACCCGCAAGAATACTGGAATGCCCTAGCGCTACCGCCTTAAGGCCTGATCCACAAACCTGATTAATTGTCAGAGCTGGAACTTCATTTGGCACACCAGCACCAATAGATGCCTGGCGGGCTGGATTCTGACCTGTCCCGGACGTCAGCACCTGCCCCATAACGACTTCAGAAACATCAGCAGCCTTCAAGTTCGCACGGTCTAAAGAGTCTCGAATTACGATCTGGCCGATTTCCGATGCAGACAGGCCGCTCAGCGCGCCGCCAAATGCGCCGATTGCAGTGCGCACCGCTGAAACAATGACAACGTCCGTCATTTAAGAAACTCCCGGGCTAAGTTGACGTTCATAATTCGAGGTTCGGTTCTATCGGGGCCAAGCACAACTATAATACTGTTATCGCACCGCAACATTATTAGGCCAAAGTACAACCGGATGATACATTCCATTATTGGCCTCCTCGGCTTCAGTTATGCTCTTGCATCCGTTGCGAACATTAGCAACTTTTATCCCCATTCGGTCGCGTTCTAATCACATAGCCGGTTAGGAACAGTGCCGTACAATAGGACAAGCAAAATTGTTGAAATTCATCTGCATCTTATATGCTGTGCATTCTTGGACCATATCATATCTGCAGATTTCTCTCCGTTAGTGGATATTTTTTGCAGTGCAATACTTTGACAGATGGTTATTGTGCTCCGCACAATAACCTCCATCGGAAGAACTATCGCAACACCCAGAAAGGACGGAAGATGGCGAGGACCAAAGATGATCAAACAGATAACGTGGTCACCATCAAGAAATATGCAAATCGACGTCTCTATAATACCGCTACCAGCAGCTACGTAACGCTCAATCACTTGGCGGAAATGGTTAAAGAAAATGTAGAGTTCGTAGTGGTTGATGCCAAGACAACCCAAGACATAACGCAATCGGTATTGACCCAGATCATTGTTGAACAAGAATCCAAAGGCTCAAATCTGCTTCCAATCAGATTTCTAAGGCAAATCATCGGTCTCTACGGCGACACACTAGGTGGGGTCGTACCTAAATATCTTGAGCAATCTATGGATATGTTTACTCAGAACGAAGTGCAGTTACGTGCGCTGATGCGTGACACCTTCAACGGAACGTTTCCAATCGAAAAACTTGAAGAAATTGGTCGGAGTAATAGGGCTTTGATGGAGAACACCATCAAAATATTGAACTCTTTTTCAGTTCCACATGATAGCGAAACGCAGCAAGGTACAGAGAATGGCAACACGACGATAGACAAATCTGAGCACAGTGACAAAGAAATCGACGACCTCAAGAAACAAATGGCAGCCATGCAACAACAGCTCAATAGACTAACAAAGGCACGTTACTAAATGGTCAGGG
>Ga0315336_1002499_pt1 | contig 27813 bp, 23 predicted proteins | sample ASW5metaG_FD_204512 | JGI IMG/M metagenome (GOLD analysis project Ga0315336, IMG submission 204512) | Ammonia-oxidizing marine archaeal communities from Monterey Bay, California, United States - ASW #5 | ecosystem: Environmental > Aquatic > Marine > Intertidal zone | place: USA: California... | reverse complement strand
GGGATCGTACGCTCATGGGTGGCCGGGTGGGGGCGTGGGCCGGCTACGGTCCGGCAGAGCCAAAGACTGGCCGGGTGGGGGCGTGGGCCGGCTACGGTCCGGCAGAGCCAAAGACTGGCCGGGTGGGGGCGTGGGCCGGCTACGGTCCGGCAGAGCCAAAGACTGGCCGGGTGGGGGCGTGGGCCGGTGTTGCCGCCGCCAGAGCCAAAGAGGGCCAGGAACTTCGACGAAGTCGCTCGCGCCTCACGTCCTCACAAACTTCATTCCCGTGAACCGGCGCCGGAAGGCGGTGACGTCGTTGGCCAGGCGCTCGGGCGGCACATCGCCTTCGAGCCCGCCGGCAATCATGCGGGCGAGCTCGCCCATATCCTCCGGCCCCATGCCGCGCCGCACGATCTCCGGTGTGCCGAGCCTGAGCCCGTTCACGTCGGACCGCATGCTGGGCCCCGGCAACCCGATGCCGCTGCTCAGGATGTTGGCTCGGCGCAAGCGCTTGGCCGCGGTCTGGCCGCCGCCATGGCGCGAGGCCTCCAGCGCGAACTGATGTGAGCTCGTGTAACCGCGCTCGCGGGCGTAGATCGTCAAACCCTCCGCCGCCAGATTGTCGGCCAGCGCCGTCGCGGTGGCCGCCATCGCCTTGGCGTAGTCCGTGCCATGGACTTTCCAATCGAGCAGCGTGATCGCCAGTGCGGCGGTCTTGGCCGCGTCGAAATTGGCGGTCAGGCCGGGATAGGCGATCTCGTCGAAGCGCTTGGCCAGGGTTGCGTCGTTGGTCACGATGAGCCCGGCCGGCGGCCCGCCGAAACTCTTATAGGTGCTCATCGTCATGACATGGGCGCCCTCTTTGAGCGGCTGCTGCCAGGCGCGCCCGGCGATCATGCCCGACATGTGTGCTGCGTCGTAGAGCACCATCGCTCCGACCTCGTCGGCGATCTCGCGGATTTCGCGGACCGGGTGGGGGAATAGGTTGAGGCTGCCGCCGATGGTGATCAGGGCCGGCTTGGCGGTCGTCGCCTGGCGGCGCAATCGTTCCAGGTCGACACTGTAATTCTCTGGCTTGGCTGAGGCCTCGCGCACATCGAGCCCGTAGAGCCCGGCGGCGCCCGCGCGGTGATGGGTCACGTGGCCGGCGATCGTGGTCGGCGGCACGATGATCACGTCGCCGGCCTTAGCGGTCGCCATGAACACCATCAGGTTGGCGATGGCGCCGGAGGGCACGCGGACTTCGGCATAGCGCGCATCGAACACTTCGGCCGCGAGTTCCGCCGCGATGATCTCGATCTGCTCGATCGCCTCCAGGCCCATCTCGTATTTCTCGCCCGGATATCCGAGTGAGGGACGCGTGCCCAGCCCTTTGGAGAGCACCGCCTCGGCGTGCGGGTTCATCACGTTGGTGGCGGGGTTGAGGTTGACGCAGTCGCGCTCGTGGATCTCGATATTCTCAGCGACCAGCGTGTCGATCAGGCGGCCGATTGCATCGGCATCCTGCTCCGCCGTTTGCTTGGCGATTGTCTGCACCAGGGTATCGCTGGATTTGGGCACCCAGGGCCGGGCCTTCAGCTGAGCCATCCGCCGTCTCCGCCATATCTTGTCCTAGTTGCGCAATCCCGCCGCGGAACTGCGCAGGGACTTTCCATCGCGCACCAGCCGCTCCGGTGCAAATGGTTTTCCAGGGTCGAGTGGCGCGAGTGCGGCCGGGGCTCGTCCTTCGAGGCCCGCTTCGCAGGCGCCTCAGGATGAGCCTCCATATCTTGATCCGGCTATTCTCCTTTGCTCATCCCGAGGTGCGAACGCGAGCGAGCCTCGAAGGATGCATGCCGCCCGCCACCCCGCGGCCCTTCACTGGACTCCCGCTTTCGCGGGAGTGACGACACAAGGAATTCGACTAGCCCCCGATCACTCCCCCATCTTTCTTCGTAATCGCGACCACGGAGGGGCGTGGGGGGGTGCCTTCCTTGAAATCGGGCCAGCGTGTCAGCGGGGCGTCGAAGACGCTGCCTTCGCCCGGATGCTGAACCGAAACGAAAAGCGTGCGGTTGTCGGGCGTGAAGCTTGGGCTGCAAAGCTCGGCCCCCACCGGAGCGGTGAAAAAGCATCGGGTCAAGGCGCGGCCGGGCCCCACCGTGTCGGTCGCATAGACCCCGTCGGCGATCTTGTTGCGCGGCTGGGCGGGCCCCTGGTCGCTGCCGATCCACATACGGCCCTTGGCGTCGAAGCCGAAATTGTCGGGATTGGCGAACCAGCCGTTGCGGCTCACGCTGGCATGATAGCGCGCGCCGACGTCGCGCCGCGCCGGATCGCCGGCCAGCAGAAAGATCTCCCAACGCGCTTTCAAGGACGCGTGATCGATCGCCGTCCCATCCCCTGGTGCGACGATCTCGATGATATGCCCGTGACGGTTCCTGGCGCGCGGATTGGCGGCGTCGACGGGCTTGCGGCGGCCGCGCTTGCGGTTCTTGGTCAGCGCAACGTAGACCCGGCCCGTCGCCTGATTGACCTCGACCTCCTCGGGCCGGTCCATCGGCGTGGCGCCCATCAGGTCGGCGGCGCGGCGTGTCTCGATCAGCACATCGGCCTGCGAGGTGAAACCGTTATCGGGTGTAAGCGCGCCCTGCCCGAAGACGAGGGGCAACCACTTCAGCGTCCCGTCGGCTGAAAACCGCGCCGCGTAGAGCGTGCCCTCATCGAGCAGATCGCGATTGGCGGCGGGGTCCGCTGGATCGAAGCGGCCCTTGGAAACGAATTTGTAGATGTACTCGAACGTCTGGTCGTCGCCCATATAGGCGATGATGCGGCCGTCGGGATTGCGGACCACTCCCGCGCCCTCGTGTTTCATGCGCCCTAGCGCGGTGCGCTTCACCGGCGTGGAAGCTGGATCGTAGGGATCGAACTCCACCATCCAGCCGAAGCGGTTGGCCTCGTTGGGCTCGGCCTCGACATTGAAGCGCGGATGAAATCGGTGCCAGCCGTAATAGGCTCGGCCGCGAATGCCGTAGCGCTTGTAAGCGGCCTTCTCGCGCTTGTAGCCGTCGCTCTTCTTCGGATCGCCGCCGAAATAGTAATGGAAGTTCTCTTCCGCGATCAGCACCGTGCCCCAGGGCGTGATACCGCCGGCACAGTTGTTCATCGTGCCAAGGACGCGCCGCCCGCTGGGGTCGGCGCGCGTCTTCAGGCGGTCGTGGCCGGCGGCGGGTCCGGAGATTGCCATCCTGGTGTGCGCCGTGATCCGACGATTGCGATTGCCGCCCGCGACATAGGCCCAGCGGCCGTTGCCCTTGCGGCCGATTTCGACCACCGAATGCCCGTGCGCAGCCATCTCGACCGCCGCCTGGCGCCGCGTGGTTTTGGACCAGACCTCGTGCTTGGCCTTGAGCCCCGGGGCCATCAGTTCCCAGTTGGTGTACTCGTTGTTGACGCAGAGCAGACCGTGATTGCTGTTCGCCGTGCCGCCCGGCCCCGGCGCACGCGGTAACGGCATGAAGGCGATGAAGTCGCAGTTGTAGCCGAACTGCGTGACCTGCGCCGCCGCCGACGGGATACGGTGATCGAAGGCGCGCGCGCGTTTCAGGATCGGATCGCCCCAGGCCACCAGTACTTGCGCGTCGTAACCCTCCGCGACGGCCATGTCGCGGGAAAGGGCATGCGGGATTTCCTTGAAGTCCAGGCTCGAGCCGCGCTCGGCCGCGTCAAGCCGTCCGAGGCCGGTCCCGTAGGCCAGCGCACCCGCGGCCACGCCCGCAAGCCCGCGCAGCACCGTTCGCCGGCCGAGCCGCGCCTCGATCACCGTCTCGATCGTCGGCGCCATCGGCCTTTCAATCGGAACGTCGTCGTCGTCGAGCCCCTCTTCCGGCATGGTGTCCAATCGATCCGTCCTCAAGAATTCGCCCGGCCTTCGGGTTGCGCCGGATGACCGTTCGCCGCCCGACTGCTAGCATAGCCAAAATTTCGCGCCCCGGAGGAGCCAACCATGACCCGATCGCCAGTCTTGGCAAATATCGCCGTCGCCAGTGCCGTCGCCGCCGCAATGCTCTCCGCGGTGCCTGCCCGCGCCGAAGTCGCGCTGGGCACTTACGTCTACAAAATGGAGCATTCCCGATACGGTTCCATCGGCACGCACACGATCAAGCTTGCCAAGCAGGGCGCGCAGACCATCGTCACCGTGGCCCTCCGTATCCGGGTCAAGATCCTGCTGGTCACTGCGCACCGCGAAGCCGCCGATCGCCGTGAGGTCTGGCAGGGCGGGCGCCTGGTCGGATACGAGAGTACGACCAAGGAGAACGACAAGATCATCAAGGTCAGCGCCAGGGCCGGTGGTGGCGGCCTCAGCGTAACCGGGCCCGGCGGCACCAAGACCGCCCCGGCCGGCGCCTTTCTGACCAACCCCTGGAACGTCGCCATCCTCAAGGCCAAGACGGTGATCGACACAAAGACAGGCGCGATCAAGCCGGTCGTCGCCGTGAAGGCGCAAGGCACGGAAATGGTGACCACGGGCAGCGGCCCGGTGAAAGCGACGAAATACCTCTTCCAGGACACCACCAAGCGCTTCCTCTGGTATGACGCCGCCGGCCGGCTGGTCAAATTCCTAGTCTACAACGACGGCAAGACGGTCACGTTCACGTTGAAGTAGGGTGGCGGCTTTTCGTGTAGGGACGATTGCTGATCGCGCTGCCTGCTTGAGACCCATCCGTCATTCCCGCGAAAGCGGGAATCCATGGCGCCGCCGGTACGCTCCCTCCCTGGACTCCCGCTTTCGCGGGAGTGACGGTCAAAAGGAAGGCGCCCGGGAGTGGCGCTGTGGCGGGTTAGGAAACGGCCTCCGGATAGAGATCCCGCCACTCAGGGTTCATTGATTCAATTGCCTCGATCTTCCAGGCCCTGCGCCACTTCTTGATGGCCTTCTCGCGGGCGATTGCGGCCTCGATCTCGCCGTGATGTTCGAACCAGACGAGCAATTTCACGCCATATCTTGCGGTGAATCCCTCTATGGCGCCTTCTTTATGCTGCCAGACCCTTCGAACAAGGTCTGACGTGACGCCAACATAGAGCGTTCCGTGAGGTCCGCTTGCCAGCAGGTAGACAAATCCGCCTTTGTCCATTGATCACGCTTCTCTCGCATCCCCTAATCCGTCATTCCCGCGAAAGTGGGAATCCAAGGCGCCGCTTTGCAAATTCCGACCATGGGCTCCCGCTTTCGCGGGAGTGACGCTCAAAAGGAGGGCGAGATCCCTCACCCCGCTAGCCTTGCCCCCGGAAAGGCATAGACCTTCGTGCGGCCGATCAGCCAAGCGGTGAATCCATCCGGGAAGAGCCGGGCGATCGCCGGGTCGCGCACGCTCAAGCCGCCCGTATAGGCGCCGAAGGCCGGTAGCACCAGGCGCCGCCCATCTGCCACGAAGCAGCGTCCGGAGAGCCGCTTGCCCCTGAAGCGGATCGAGGCCTTGGGGTGGAAATGCCCGGAGACCTCACCAGGCTTCGTCATCAAAAGCGCCTCGTGGCGAAAGGCGAGCGGTCCGACTGTCAGCTCCTCGACCACCGCGCCGCCGAGCCCGGGCGGGATTTCCGGGTCATGATTGCCGGCCACCCAGATCCACTCGCGCCCGGTCATCAATCCATCCAGCGTCGCCGCGTCGCCTTCGTCGAGCCGGTCCGGGCCGTCGGTGTCGTGGAAGCTGTCGCCGACGCAGATCACGGTCTTCGGCTTCAAGCGCGCGATCGCCGCCCCCAGCCGCCGGAGCGTCGCGGCGCTGTCGTAAGGCGGCAGCATGGCGCCTTTGCGGGCATAGGCCGAGCCCTTCTCCAGATGCAGATCTGCGACCGCCAGCAGCGCCTGCTCCGGCCACCACAGGGCGCCCGAGGCATCGCTAACGAGCGTCGCGCCGCCAAGCTCGATATCGGGAGGTGCGCTCATGTCATGCGGCCTTTTGTGCTGACGACCTGATTTGCAGCGGCACCGGCCGGCTCCCCTTTTTTGGCTGGTGCCTCGCTCCGGCCCACTCCCCCACCCGACCACCCATGAGCATACGATTCCGTGGGTGGTCGGGTGGGGGAGTGGGCCGGCCACGGACTGGCAAAGCCAAAGAGAGCGTGGGGGCGTGGGCCGGCCAGGTCCGACAGAGCCACGAATTAAGCCTTCCGATCACATCATCGCCTTTTGCGGATCGACCGCCATGGCTTCGGCCGCGATTTCTTCCGCTGCCTCGTCGAGCAATGCCTCGAAGGCCGCACCGCCGACCGCCTCCTTGCCGATATGGACCAGCACCGGAACCGCCAGCGGCGAGACTTTGTCGAGCCGGCGATGCACGATCCGCCCCTGCACCCGCGCCAGCAGTTCCGCCAGCCGCTTGACATCGGTCAGCCCCTCGCCGGCATCGGCCCGCGTCGCGCGCAGCAGGATATGACCCGGCTCGTGGCTGCGAAGCACGTCGTAGATGAGATCGGAGCTGAAGGTGACCTGGCGCCCGGTCTTGCGCTGGCCGGGATAGCGTCGCTCGATCAGACCCGCGATCACCGCGACATTGCGGAAGGTGCGCTTCAGCAAACTCGACTCGGCCATCCAGGCTTCGAGGTCGTCGCCCAGCATGTCCTCGTCGAACAACGGAGCCACGTCGACCGGCTCGTTTAAGCTCCAGGCCGCGACCGCGTAGTCGGTGGCCTGGAAGCCGGTGGGGTGCAGCCCGGCGCGCTCCATGCGCTTGGTCAACAGCATGCCCAGCGTCTGATGCGCGTTCCGCCCGGCAAAGCCATAGGCCACGAGAAACCAGCGTTCGGCGCGCGGGAAGGTCTCCACCAGCAACCCCTCGCGCTGTGGCAACTCAGAGCGCCAGCGCTGGATCTCCAGCCACTCGCGCACCTGGTCGGGCAGGCTCCCCCAGGCGCGCGGATCGGACAGGATGCCGCGCACCCGGTCGGCCAGCTCGGTGGTGAGCGGCAGCCGCCCTCCGGCATAGGCCGGCACGCGCGGATCGCTATCCTTCGCGCGGCTGACGATCGCCGACATCTCGTGCACGCCCTCGAAGGCGAGCACGCGCCCCGCAAAGGCAAACGTGTCACCTGGCACCAGGGCCTGGATGAAATGCTCCTCGATCTTGCCCAGCGCGGGACCGCGCCGAAAACGCACCGTCAGCATCTCCTGCTCGACAATGGTGCCGATGTTCATGCGGTACTGTCGCTGCACGGTCTTCGACGCGGCGGCCCAGCGCCCGTCGTCGTTCTGCACCAGACGCCGGTAACGCTCGTAGGACTGCAGCGCATAGCCGCCGGTGGCGACGAAATTGACCGTGTCGTCGAAGTCTTTGCGGGGCAAGGCGGCGTAGGGCGCGGCCTGCGTGATCTCATCGTAGAGGTCGTCGGCCTCGAAGGGCGCGGAGCAGGCCACGCCCAGCACATGCTGGGCCAGCACATCCAGTCCGCCGATGCGCGGCGGCTTGCCGTCAAGGTCGCGGGCGCGAACCGCCGCCATCGCCGCTTCGCATTCCAGAACCTCGAAACGGTTGGCCGGCACCAGGAGCGCCCGGCTCGGCTCCTCCAGGCGATGGTTTGCGCGTCCGATCCGTTGCAAGAGCCGGCTCGCGCCCTTGGGCGCGCCGACCTGGATCACCAGATCGACCGCGCCCCAGTCGATGCCAAGATCGAGCGAGGAGGTTGCCACCACGGCCTTCAAGTCGCCGCGCGCCATCGCCGCCTCGACCTTGCGCCGCTGCTCGGCGGCCAGGCTGCCGTGATGGAGCGCGATGGGCAGGTTGTCGTCGTTGATGCGCCATAGCGCCTGAAAGATGATCTCGGCGAAGGCGCGCGTGTTGACGAAGACGATTGCTGTCCCGGTGTCCTTGATCGCAGCATAGATCGAGGTGATGGCGTGCAGCCCGGAATGCCCGGACCAGGGCATGCGGCCCGTGGGCGTGACAATGGCGATGTCCGGTTCCGGGCCCGGCTCGCCCTCGATCAGTCGGACTTGGTCGGGCGAGAGCCAGCGGGCCAGTTCCGCGGGCCGGGCCACTGTCGCGGACAAGCCCACGCGCCGGGCGTCCGGCGCGAGCCCGGCGAGCCGCGCCAAGCCGAGCGACAAGAGATCGCCTCGTTTGTTGTCGGCCAGCGCATGGGTTTCGTCCACGATCACCGCCTGAAGCCCTTTGAACAGCTTGGGCGCATCGTCGTAGGAGAGCAGCAGCGCCAGCGACTCTGGCGTCGTCATCAGAATATGCGGCGGCTTTCGGCGCTGGCGTTCGCGCTTGGAGCTCGGCGTGTCGCCGGTGCGGGTCTCCGCGCTGATCGGTAATCCCATTTCCGCAATCGGCGTTTCGAGATTGCGGTGGATATCGACAGCAAGCGCCTTCAACGGTGAGACGTAAAGTGTGTGGAAGCCCTCGCGCGGGTTCTCCGCCAGATCGATCAAAGTCGGCAGGAAACCGGCCAACGTCTTGCCGCCGCCGGTCGGCGCGATCAGCAGCGCGTCTTCGCCCGCCCGCGCCGCGTCGAGCATCGCCAGCTGATGCGCATGCGGCGCCCAGCCGCGCGCGGCGAACCAACCTGCGAAAGGGTCCGGAAGCGTGTCGGGCAGGGCCGCGAAGATGGCGGGGGCGGCGTCCATAACAAGCACAGTAGCTGTTGCCAATCCTTAGAACAAACTAGAAACGCGCGAAGGCCTCGCGTAAACTGGCGATCCGTTCATCCAGTGCGGCTTCGTTGTAAGGAACCGCCGGCGCCGCGCCCCACACCGGCTTGGGCCAGGCCGCATCGTCGCTTTGGCGTGCTATGGCATGGACGTGGAGTTGCGGCACTTGATTGCCGAGCGCGGCGACGTTGAGCTTGACCGGATCGAACAACGATTGAAGCGCCTGGCTCGCCCGTACGATCTCCGCGCTCATCACGGCAAGGTCCGCCGGAGCGAGGTCGTGGAAATCGCGCAGGCCCGGCCGCTCGGGCACCAGGATCAGCCAGGGATAATTGGCGTCGTTCATGAGCAACACCCGACACAACGTCCAACGATCGATCTCCACCGTATCGGCCGCGAGTTTTGTGTCCAGTTGGAAGACGGCCATGGCGTTTGTGTCCCTTCATTGCGGAGACCGGCATTCCATCCTTCGAGACGCGAGCTCACACTCGCTCCTCAGGATGAGCCGGTGCGTTGCGCCAAACTCGGCAGCTCATCCTGAGGAGGGCCGAAGGCCCGTCTCCAAGGATGTGAGGCAGCGCGCCATCGCATCGGAGCTCAACTGATGCCGCCCTCCCCTGAAACCTGGCTCAGCGTAACCAAGTCCGGGCTCTACTGCGAGCCGGGCGGCTTTTTCATCGACCCCACCGGGCGGCAGGATCGCGCGGTCATCACCCACGGTCATGGCGACCACGCCCGGCCCGGCCATGCACGGGTTCTCGCCACGCCGGAAACGCTGGCCATCATGGAGGTCCGATACGGCGACAAGGCCGGGCGCGAGCGCCAGCCGCTCGGCCTGGACGAGCCTTTGGATATCGGCGGTGTGCGCGTGACCCTGAAGCCCGCCGGCCACGTACTCGGCAGCGCCCAGGTCGTGCTCGAATACGAAGGATCCCGGGCCGTGATCTCGGGCGATTTCAAGCGTCGGCGCGATCCGACCTGCCCGCTCTACGAGCCCGTTGACTGCGACGTATTCGTCACCGAGGCGACCTTCGCCCTGCCGGTCTTCCGCCATCCCGACGACAAGGGTGAGATCGAAAAACTCCTGAAATCGCAGCGCCTCAACCCCGACCGCGCTCATCTTGTCGGCGTCTATGGATTGGGCAAGGCGCAGCGGGTGATCCGCCTGCTGCGCGAGGCCGGCTATGACCGGCCGCTCTATATCCACGGTGCGCTGGAGAAGCTCTGCGCCCTCTACGAAAGCTTCGGCATAGATCTTGGGCCGCTGCTACCAGCGACCGGGGCGGATAAGGAAACATTGCGTGGCGAACTGGTTCTTGCGCCGCCGGGCTCGGCCAACGACCGCTGGTCGCGTCGTCTCCCCGATCCGTTGGTTGCCTTTGCCTCGGGCTGGATGATGGTCCGCCAACGCGCCCGCCAACGCGCCCGCCAACGCGGCGTCGAGCTGCCATTGGTGCTCTCCGACCACGCCGATTGGGACGAACTCATCCGCACGATCGACGATCTGCCGAGCGCGGAAATCTGGGTCACCCACGGCGCGGAGGAAGCTCTGGTCCACCATGCGACATTGAAGGGACGGCGCGCGCGGGCGCTCTCGCTGGTTGGCCGCGACGACGAGGAGGCCCAGACGTGAGGCGGTTTTCCGACCTGCTGGATCGCCTGGTTTTCTCGCCCGGCCGCAACGCCAAGCTGCGTCTGCTTGCCGATTATTTTGAAACCACCCCCGACCCCGATCGCGGCTGGGGATTGGCGGCGCTCACTGGCGGGCTCGACTTTCGCCATGCCAAACCGGCGCTGATCCGAGGTCTGATCGAGGCGCGCGCCGATCCGGTGCTCTTCCGGCTCTCCTACGATTTCGTCGGCGACCTGGCTGAAACAGTGTCGCTGCTCTGGGCCGATCCGCGCGCCGATGAGACCGGTGCCGATCCGACCCACACCAATCCGACGATGGGCGAGATCGTCGAGCGACTGCGACGGGCCGGAAAGACGGAAGTTCCGGGGCTGCTCACGGGCTGGCTGGACGGGCTCGATCCGACCGGTCGCTGGGGTCTCTTGAAGCTGATCACCGGCGCGCTCCGCGTAGGTGTCTCTGCGCGCCTTGCCCGCACCGCCCTGGCGGCGCTTTCCGAGCCGGTCACCGTCGACGATATCGAGGAGGTCTGGCACGGGCTGAAGCCGCCCTATGCGCCGCTCTTTGCCTGGCTCGACGGGACAGGGCCGCGCCCGCAGCCCGAAGCGAGCAGCTTTCGCCCCTTCATGCTCGCCAACCCGCTGGAAGAGGCGGCGCTGCAGGCACTCAACCCCGCCGATTTCTTTGCCGAATGGAAATGGGACGGCATCCGCGTGCAGATCGCGGCGGGCCCCGATGGCGCCCGGCTTTACTCGCGCTCCGGCGACGAGATTACGGGGGCGTTTCCCGACCTTGTCGAATCCCTTGCCGTCCAGGCCGTGCTCGATGGCGAACTTCTCGTGGTGCGCGGCGGCGAGGTCGCGCCTTTCAACGACCTCCAGCAGCGGCTCAACCGCAAGACGGTCTCGGCCAAGATGATGGCGAGCCACCCGGTGGCCGTCCGCGTCTACGACCTGTTGTTCGATGGCGTTGAGGATTTGCGGCCCCTCCCGCTCGCCGAGCGCCGGGAACGTTTGGAAAGTTTGCATGAGGTTATGGGCGACGAGCGTTTCGTCCTCTCCGAGCTGGTGCCTTTCGCGAGCTGGAACGAACTGGCGGAATTGCGCGCCAGCGCACGTGCCAGCGGCGTAGAAGGGTTGATGATCAAACGCAAGGACAGCGCCTACGTTGCCGGCCGGCCGACCGGCCCTTGGTTCAAGCTCAAACGCGATCCATTAACCGCCGACTGCGTCCTCATGTATGCCCAGCGCGGCCATGGACGGCGCTCGTCGTTTTACTCCGACTTCACATTTGGAGTGTGGCGCGAGGACGCGTTGGTGCCGGTGGGCAAGGCCTATTTCGGCTTCACCGACGAGGAGCTGGCCCAGCTCGACAAATGGGTGCGCGCCAACACCACCGAACGCTTCGGCCCGGTCGCAGCGCTCAGGCCCGGCCTCGTCGTGGAAGTCGCCTTCGATTCGCTGCACACCTCCAAGCGCCACAAATCGGGCGTCGCCATGCGCTTTCCCCGCATCCACCGCATCCGCTGGGACAAGCCCGTCGCCGAGGCCGACCGGCTGGAAACGCTGCAGGCCCTGGTGGAGGGGTAGGTTACCCGGCAATTTCGCCGGCTTTGCCCCTAGGAATGCGGGCCTCATCCCCGCCGCCACCCTTGACCGGCCGGGCGCACGACATATATAAGCCCGGTTCCGCAGCATCATTTTTGAACGAGCGATATGGCGCATCATCAGTCAGCCAAGAAACGAATTCGCCGCAACGGCCGCCGCGAGGAAATCAATGGCGCCCGACGCAGCCGCATCCGCACCTTCGTCCGCAAGGTCGAGGAAGCGATCGCCGGCGGCAAGAAAGCCGACGCCGCCTCGGCGCTGAAGGACGCGCAGCCGGAAATCCAACGTGGCGTCTCCAAGGGCGTGATGCACAAGAACACCGCCAACCGCCAGATCTCGCGGCTCAATGCCCGCGTGAAGGCGATGACGTAAAGCCGGCCTTTCAGGTCGATAGGCAGGGCGCTCCCGGGGACCCGGCGGCGCCCTTTTTATTTGATGCTTGGCCGGCCCACGCCCCCACCCGACCACCCATGAGAATACGATCCCGTGGGTGGTCGGGTGGGGGCGTGGGCAGGTGCGAGGCACATACCAAACATTCGGCGCCCTTTCTAGTGGTCGGACGGCGAGCCGGCGTCCGGACCGATCGAACGGCGTCCTATCCGTCCCAAAACCGCTGTCGGGCGCGTATTGTTCGAGCGACCCGATTGTCCTGGCCGTGCCGGGCCGGCAGCGTTGGACCCATACCAACCAACCGTCACCCCGGACTTGATCCGGGGTCCACCGGGTGTTCGATGCGCGTTCGACCTTTGCCCGGCTATCGGCGATGGGTGGACCCCGGATCAGCCTACGGCTGTCCGGGGTGACGGGTTGGGGGATTGGATCGGAAACGCCGTCTAGTTAGCGAGCCTGACGCGAACTCCTCAGACGATCTCCAGCACCTGCTCGGGCGGCCGGCCGAGGCGCGCTTTGCCCCCGGCGAGCACGATCGGGCGCTCGATCAGGATCGGGTTCTCCACCATGGCGCCGATCAGCGTGTCCTCGCTTTTGGAGGCGTCGCCCAGGTCGTTGTCTTTGTAGGCCGCCTCGCCCTTTCGCATCAGCTCGCGCGGCGACATATCGAGAAGCCCGAGGATCTCTCTCAGCTTGGCTGCGGTCGGTGGGTCTTTCAGATACTCCACGATCTCGGGCTCGACCCCCTTGTCCTGCAACAGCGCCAGGGTCTGGCGTGATTTCGAGCAACGCGGATTGTGATAGATGGTGACGCTCATCGTGGGGTCTCCGGATAAGATTGGCCGCGGATCTGGTCCTAATCGGGAAGGCGTGGGCGACCGGGATCGAAATCGGTGTCGAATAGGGTGGCCCGCGGCGCCCGGGGGCGGTATGACGGCGCCAGTTTCCTCAAGAGTGGGGGCAGAGGCAAGAGCGATGACGGCTAGCGATGACGGCTAAGGTGTGATGACGGGTTGGTTGGATGCGCCGCTGCGCGCGCTCGCGCTGATTTTGCTCGGTCTCCGGATCGGTGTCGCCGTTTTGGGGCTATCGGCGGCGACGTTGGTGATTGCCGGCGCGCTACCGGCGTTTGCTCAAGAGAAATCGGGTGAAGCCGCCAAGGCGCCCGCTTCGTTGTCGACGAAGGACCTTCAGGCGCTGATCAAGACGCTGGAGGACAAGGGCAAGCGCGACGAGTTCCTCGGCACGCTGAAGGCGCTTTTGAAGGCCCGACAGACCGCTGAGGGCGCTGCGAAAAAGGAAGGCGGCGCGGGGCTCCTGGCGAAGCTTTCCGAGCAGGCCAAGTCGGCGGCGAACGAAATTGTCGGCGCCGCCAGCGCGCTCCTGAAGGCCGGCACCTTCTGGCGCTGGCTGGGCGAGCAATGGGCCGATCCGCTGAAGCGCGAGAAATGGAAGCTCGGCATCCTCATTGCGCTGGCCGTGCTCGCGATCGGGCTCGTCGGCGAATGGATCGCGCGGCTGCTCTTGCGCCGTCCGCGCGCTACGGTTGAGGCCAAGGGCACCGACGCCTGGACGATCAAACTGCTCTTTCTGGCCGCCCGCACTTTCCTCGATCTGCTGCCGATCGTGGCCTTCGCGGGCGCAGCCTACGGGGCGCTGCCGCTCTTCGACCCGCCCGATGCGGTGCGCCTGATCGCGCTCACGATCATTTACGCCAGCGTCCTCAGCCGCTCGATCAAGGCCGTGGCGCGCATGATCCTGGTGCCGAAGGCCGAAACCCTGCGCCTGATCCCTATGGAGACAGAGAACGCGCGCTATCTGATGCTGTGGGTGCGGCGCTTCACCACGCTCGCGGTCTACGGCTATTTCATCGCCGAGGCGGCTCTGCTGTTCGGGCTGCCGGCAGGCGGCCATGCCGTGCTCATCAAGGTGCTCGGCCTGGCGCTGGCCATCATGGCGGTGATCTTCATCCTGCAGAACCGCAAGGTCGTCGCCGCCTGGCTGCGCGGCCAAGCCGAGGCCGAGGGGGTGTCGAAGGGCTTCGCCGGCATCCAGGCGCGCTTCGCCGATGTCTGGCACATCCTCGCCGTGCTCTACGTGGTGGGGGCGTTCATCGTCTGGGCGCTCGACATCGAGGGCGGCTTCGAATACCTGCTCGGCGCCACGGCCTGGACCGCGATCATCCTCTTCTTCGCTTACCTGGCGGTGCGCGTGCTCGACGCCGGGGTGCGCCGGCTTTTCCGCGTTGGCGACGACCTGGCGAACGGCGTGCCCGAACTTGAGGAGCGCGCAAACCGATATCTGCCAGTGATCTTCAAAGCCGTGCGCGTGGTCGTCGCGGTGATGGCGGGCCTTGCGATCCTGCAGGCCTGGGGCGTCGACACGGTGGCCTGGATGACGGGTCCGGTTGGCGAGCAGATCATCGGCAGTCTGATTACAATCGCCGCCGTCCTCATTGGGGCGCTGATCGTCTGGGAACTCATCTCCGGCGCCATCGAGCGCTATCTGGAGGATTTGAAGACCAGCAGCCGCGACAAGGACCGGGTGAAACGGCTCTCCACGCTGCTGCCGCTCGCCCGCAACGCGATCCTGGTCGCGCTGGTGATCTTCGTGGCCCTGATCGTGCTCTCAGAGCTCGGCATCAATATCGGGCCGCTCCTGGCCGGCGCCGGCGTCCTCGGCCTGGCCATCGGCTTCGGCGCGCAGACGCTGGTCAAGGACATCATCACCGGGCTCTTCATCCTGGTGGAGGACACGGTCAAGGTCGGCGACGTGGTCGAGGTTAGCGGCACCAGCGGGACCGTGGAAGGCGTGACGATCCGCACGCTGACCTTGCGCGACCTCTGGGGCAACGTGCATGTGATCCCCTTCTCCAATATCACCGCGGTCAAGAACTCCTCGCCGGACTACGCCTATTACCTTTTCGATATCGGCGTCGGCTACAACGAGGACGTCGACCATGTGATGGCGGTCTTGCGCGAGATCGACGAGGAGATCCGCGCCGATACCGATTACAAGTCGGGCATCCTGGAGCCGCTCGACATTTGGGGCGTGAACGCGTTTGCCGATTCAGCGGTGGTCATCCGGGCGCGTTTGAAGACGACGGCCGACGCGCGCTGGCCGACCGGCCGCGAGTACAACCGGCGCATCAAGCTCAAGTTCGACGAGGTCGGCATCGAGATCCCCTATCCCCACCAGACGATCTATTTCGGCGAGCTCAAGGACGGCACCGCGCCTCCATTGCAAGCAAGGCACGAGGCGGGATTGCCCAAGCCGAAACCCGTGGCCAAGGCGAAGACGGCGGCGGAGAAGCCGAAGAAGAAGCCGAAGAAGAAGCAGGACACCCGCGCCCAGTTCTCCGGGGACGGGGAGTAGGGGGCGCGGAGTAATTGTGACGCAGCGCCTGACATCAGGGAATAGGGCAAATTTCTGTTAGCCGTTTGGTTACAATGAATTATTGTAGTACCAATACCGATATTTGTACTTATTGCCTTTTATCAGTTTTTTTTACTTGTCTATATATTCGCGCTACCCAGTTTTCTCGCGGCTTCGTTAGTAGTTTCTCTTTATATAGCTGATGTTGTTCGATAACTATATTAACATCTCCTGCCCATACATCTTTCAAAGCGTCAATGGCCATGTTAAATCCAGATTCTTTACCAGAAATATTCATATCACTTAAATCTACTTCGAGTGAGTCCGATGATATTATCTCTCTTCCCAGTTCTTCGCCGAATATTTCCCTTTGCCCTTTTAAATCAAATACAAAAACATTCTGATTCAGTTCATTTACAAAGAATGGTGTATTTAGATCTGAAATGGACATTATGCTAAAATCGTCTTTATATTGTTTTTCTATTGGCACGCAAATTTCATTAAGTTCATTTATTGCATCAATGAATGAACTATAGTCAATAAATCTACCGCATCTAAAGCAAAAAGGTAGATCGTCGCTTGACCCTTTTAGGCATATAATAGTATGACACGCACTCATTAGATCAGATACTTGATAGTTCTTTTTTGCAATAAGCTTTGCTTGCCGTGACGCCCACTCTGAAATGGCTTTCTCGGGTACCTCCGGTTGAGCTATGTTTCGTGCGATATTGGCCGTATCGCCACTCACTACTCCTAAGTAACCAAAATTACTTGGCCAATCTTCTGAGCCGGCTGAGGCAACAACAAGTCCTCCGACAGAAACTAATACTTGTCCAATGGAAGGGCGTGTATCGGATTTGCTAATTAGTAGTGCTGCACGGCCAAAATTTCGACCATCTTCATCTACAATATTATCGAGTAAATCTTTATGTGTATCTATAATGGCTTTCTTTTCAAAAGGAGTATATTCTGACAGAATTTCTGACAGGAATTTTTTTGCAGATGTTTTTTGCCAATTGGGGTTATGTTTGATTTTGGTTTTTTCTATTTTGTCTTCCAAATGTATCGTTATATCGACAGTTGATATTAATTTTACAATATGCTTTCTAATTACATCGTGTATGTTCTCAATATCTTTGCTTCTGTGGTGAGCTCGACCAAATCTTGTGAGATAGGGATCGGCCCTATACTCCTCGTCGGGACTTTCGAGACGCACACTTACCCTTGTGGAGATATCCATGGGTAGTTCGCCCACGATGGCGTCGCGTAAGATTGGCCGCCCCTCTAACGATGAGAATTCTAAGACTTTCGTTTCAACTGAGCTTGCAAAAATGGGCTTTGTGATCACTTTCACATTCTGACCAAGTAGGAATACGGAAAAAAAGCCAATTCCATATTTGCCAATCGGACTAATTCCGCGACTCTCGAGTCCGGGAAACTCCTCCTGCAATAGTGGTGAATTCCAAAGTGATCGACCAAAATCTAGTAACGGCCCAACAAGAACTCGCTCGGACATTCCGATGCCTGTATCGTCAACATGAAGCCAGGTAGATATGCCGGAGGAGTCTTTGATTTCCTCTAGGATAATGCGAAGCTGACCCCAAGTCCCACCGCGATTCTCTAGTCGTCTACGAGCTCGAATTGCGTCAATCGCATTTTGAACTAACTCTCGAATAGGCGCGAAAGCACCACGGCCATAAAGTTGTTGTCCACCCAATGTACGAGCCAAATTGACAGGATCGGATGCTTTGATCTCTGCATTTATTGGGCGCCATCCGCTGGGGCGAACCTCACGTGCCAGCATTGTGGGGCTCTCAGCGCCGTATACACGCGCTGCGGCAAGGCTTGATACGCCAATGTCCTGAAGCAAAGCGTTGGCCGCGGATAGTTCGGCATCAATCATTTTGATTGTGTCGAAGCAAAGCCACCATGCAGGTGCTTCATGGATCTCAAAGTTTTGACCGCTGGAGTACCGAATTAGTCCCGATTGACAAACCGGCTTGTTGAGCTTGGTTTGAAAATTCCAATGAATGTTGGATACGCCACTTGGCCGCGTCAACGCATACAACATCGCAGGCGCGCGTCTGTGGTCAATATGTGCGGCATCCGCGCATCGGAGGATGCACGCAATCTTGATCTCGTTAAGAACCCATAACCCTGGAAGTTCTGCAGCAGCCCCCACGGTTGGTCGCAACTCTCTTGAAAGGCGCTCAATATCCCAGTGATGGCTATGAGCAATTCGACCTATGCTCATTCCGTATGAGCTACGAAAATGCTGATCTTCTAAAAGGCACACTTCGTCGTTGCCAGACGGCAACGGCCATTTTGCGGAAATCAGATTCTCAGCTTGTCTAGCGTGAAGTGCACGAAGAACACTAAATGTAATCTCATCTCTTAATTCTCCTTCGGGATTATCGAGCGACTCTTTGCTTGGTTCATCCTTGCCTAATCGTCGATATGCGGCATGGGCTAAATCTTTCCATTCGATGGTTTGTTTGATCTCATGTATTCCGCCTGGAAAAGCGGCAACACTCATTGCTGAATCATGTACGAGAACGGACGCGCCGAATACAAACGCTTCTGCGGGATTTATCTCAAAATCTGGACCGACGAGGAGATCCGCAATATCCCAGAGAGCATCAAGATGGGTGATGTCGTGAACAGTCAGTCCATGACAATCCTGCGGAATAAGTTTCACTAGCTCTGCAGCGTTGTCACGCATTGCCATATAGGCGCTTCGAAGCTTATCTCGCGCTCCAGCGTATGGATCACTGCCTTTCTGTGGCGCTAGAGTGCGTTTCCAGAGTGAAGTCTTTTCGAAATCGAGAATCATCGTTTGGAGCCAAACAGTATTGTGAGGAAGCCCGATCCAAGCGGTTCGGTTCAGATCAATCTAACCCTAGGATGATTCGAAATTTCAATATTGCAAGAAAGAATTGCAGGAAGTCTCTGTACTGGCTGTAAAAAGGCGAAAACTTCTGCCTACTTCCGCTTGAGTTGAATTTAGCATGAAATGCGTGGGCGCTAACGGACTCGCCGCTGGCCGATGGTGCGCAGCTAAGGCGAAGACGGAGGCGGAGAAGCCGAAAAAGAAGCAGGACACCAGGGCGCAGTTCTCCGGCGATGGGGAGTAGGGACCGCCGTGACCTCCCTTAGGGCGTTATGTCGAAGGCATGGAATGCCGGCGGGTTTCCCTCAAGGCGCTCTGCGACCCGACATGCGAATGTCGGCGATCCGCGCAACGCTGATCGTGCCCGTGTCGTCGGTGTCGCCCGACACCGCCATGTAGCGCAGCGTTTTCAGGTTTGGAGTGAACCCGAATGCGCGTTCGAAATCCGCCACGATATCCCGGCTCTCCCGATACCAGCGCCCGACCGTCGCTCGGCCGTTCCGCAGGATGATGATCGCGCCCTTTTTGTAGTAGGGATTGGCGACCACGGCGCCGCGGGGCCGCTTGCCGCCCCAGACATAGGTGATCATGTGGCCGAGGCGCGGCAGGCTTCGCAATGCACGGAGCTGGCCAAGCAGCCGCCGGTCGCGCCGGGCGAACCACAGGTGGACGGCGATCGGCCGGTCGTCGCCGCCCCTGGACGCCTGGTCGGTGGCGGGAATGCTGCGATCGACACGCCAACGCCAGATCAGGCGCCGGGCGGGCTCGGTCCTTGGATCGAGCGCCCGGTAATAGAATGCCACGGACATGTCGGCGGCGACGCGCAGCATGCGCGGTTCGACGAAGCGAAATCTAGTCGGCTTCTTGTAAGGCAGTTTGAGAAGCTTCCAGCCCGGTTGGCCGCTGCCCGACGCCTCGACGCCAAGGGCCGGACCGCCGGTGATTATCGCAGCAGCCGCCACGACGCCGATCCAGGCACCACGCCTAGGCATGGAAAACGCATACATTGTCTGCCCGCCCCCAACTTTAAGACTGCACGGATATGACTTGGCGTTCATGGCGCTCCAACCAACACACAAGCGGATCACGCGCTATCACAGTTGGTTGAGGCGAAGTGGGCCGGAATGCCGGGAGATCGACCTTCAGGCGGTGAGCCGTCCTGATCCCACTCAGCGTTACGTCAGTGGGTCTTCCGCGTTGGAATGCTCCGTCGGCTGCGGCGTCGCGGTCAGGACGGTGACGCCGTCGGGCGCATCGAAGCGGTGCCAGCAGCCTTGCGGCACCACGGCCAGCATGCCGGCGGCAAGCTCCATCACCTGCTCGCCCGCGTCGCTCAGGACCGTGAGCCGCGTGCGGCCGGCCAAGACCTGCACCAACTCGTCGCCTTTCGAGTGGCGCTCCCACGGGCTCTGCCCCGCGAAGCTGCCGGCAAAGATGGCGCCGTCGCGAAACGGCGCCAACCTGGCGAAGGCGGCGTCCGCCTCTTCCTCGCTCGTGTCCTTGCTGCGCGCGTCCAGGATCGGAAGCTCGGCCAGCTCCGCTTCGATGCTCACGGCCTTTATCATTGCCAGGTGCTCCTTAGTTATTGAACAGTATTTGATTGGGCGCGAGCGGCTTCGTTGGCGGCCTACCGCTGAACCAGCCTTTTCCGTCAGTACTTGCTCGTCGTTCCCGCGAAAGCGGGAATCCATGTCGCCGTCTGGACGGTTCGTCCGTGGACTCCCGCTTTCGCGGGAGTGACGATCAAGGGGTGGCTATAGCGGCGCCAATAAACTCGACGTCTTCGGTAACACGTTCGATAGCATGGGCGAAGCGCGCATCCCATTCCGATGGCCGGAGCGTCAGCGCGTTGCCGGCGCCAACCTCGCGAAGGCCCAGCGGAGCATGGACCGCGCCGCCAGAAATAGATGGCAGAGCGTCGGCAGCAGGGCAGACGCGCCCATGACGACGCCGAAATAGATATTGCGGATATTCTCGTAGCCGAACGGGTTCCGCCAGGCCTCCCAAAGCCGCCCCTGATAGAGATCGGTGCGGAACGCGAACGTCTCCGGGCGTTGCAGCAGCAGCGATACGATCCAGCCCGAGAGGACAAACGCGAACAGGACCCACAACGCCGCCAGCCAGGCGATGACAATGTCGATGCTGAGATAGGCGACGTATCGCCCATTGTTGGCCGAGGCCAGGGCGCGTTTCACGATATAAAGCGTCACCGCAAGCGAGAAACTGTCGAACACCGCCCCCATCAACGCCACGGGGAACCCCATGACGAAGAACTCTTCCCATTTGTGACCGGTGATGTAGCCGGGATAGGCGGTGACCAAGGCCCACCAGTAGCAGGCGAGATTGATCAGCGCGAAGATCAAGAACACTTTGAGATAGAAACGCCGGCCTGCTTTTCTTTTCTCGTTGAACCACTCCAGGAGGCTGGATGTGTGTTGCCGCCAGAGGTCGAAGAGCGACGCGTTTATGGACGACTCACCCGACAAACGGACCTCCCGCTGGCTCATTCCGGGGCGCGTCCGTTGTCTCGAAGCGCACCCGCACAATCGTTGACATATTCGGCGGAACCGCCCCGCTTTCAAGGCGCGACGCGAGATTAATGCGTGTGGAGCCTGGCCAAACCCACGGTCCGGTCGAACCGACAAGCCGCCCGATTGTGCGGCGTCTGGCAACGCCTCGACGGCCGAAAAGCTGCGATCGCGCATATCGATCAGTGCCTCCTATGGGCCGGGGCTGGTGCGGCGATCGGCAATGAGATCGATTGGAACGAGGGCCATTCGAGGTTGGCCTGCGGCGCTAAGTCCTTTCCCATCGGCCCGGTTGTTGCCTAGAGTGCAGGTATGCTCGTTCTAAAACGTGCAAAACCATAATCAACACGACCGAGAGGGAGGAGAACATGAAACGATCAATCGCCATCTTGATGGCCGGCGGATTGGCCGTGCTTTCGGCCCCCGCGAGCGCGGAGACCGTACTCACCTATTCGTCTTGGCTGCCCTGGACCCATCCGGTCAACACCGCGATCTACATTCCCTGGATGGAGAACGTCGAGAAGGCGACGAATGGGCGGGTCAAGTTCCGCCGCCTGCCCAAGGCGGTCGCCTCGCCGCGTGCGCATCTGGATGCCGTGCGGACCGGACAGGCCGATGCCGGGATGAGCGTGCATGACTATTCGCCGCGGCGCTTTGCCGCCTACCAGTTCTCGCAGCTGCCGTTCCTGGGCGACAAGGCGATCCACACCTCAGTCGCGATGTGGCGGACGCATGTGAAATTCTTCGCGGCGAAGAATTTCTATAAAGGCGTCAAACTTGTCGGTATGAACACCCACGGACCGGGCATGTTCCACCACAGCAAGAAATTCATCCTCACGCCTGCCGACATGAAGGGCCAGAAGATCCGGACAGGCGGGCCGATCCCGCGCAACATCGTCAAGGCTTGGGGCGGCGTGCCGGTCCGCCAGCCGGCGCCCAAATCCTACGAGCTGCTGTCGACCGGCGTGGTCGACGGCATCACTTTCCCGTTCGAGTCGTTGCCCAGTTTCAAGATCACCAAGCTGGTGCCGTTTTCGACATACATTCCGGGCGGGCTTTACAGCTCCAGCCATTACCTCGTCATGAGCGAGAGTAAGTGGAAGAAGCTGTCGGCCGCGGACAAGAAGGCGATCGCCGGATTGTCGGGTGAGGCGTTTGCAAGGCACGCCGGCAGCGGCTGGGACAAGATCAACGATCACGGCAAGAAAGTCGCCATGGCCGCCGGCAACAAGCTCAAGATCGCCCCGGCGTCATTGGTTGCCGAGGTCAAGAAGCTGAGCGTCGCGTTCGAGAGGGATTACATCAAGGGCGCCAACGGGGCCGGCGTCGACGGGGCCGCTATCTTGAAATACTTCAAGGCAGAGGTCGCCAAGCTGTCCGGCAAGTAGAGGCCGGCCGGGCAAGGCCGAGCCAGCCAGGGGCCGGGCAGCCAGGGGCCCTGGACTAGCAGAGGCAGACAAGTAGGCGCGGGGAGGATGAGCCAGGTGGCCGCATGACCGATGGGTCGGAACAGGCGACCGGTTCGCCCCGCCGCGGGCTGGCGTTTTGGCTCGGTACCGTGCCGGGCCGCGCACTGGCGACGGTGTCGTGCCTGCTGCTCTTTGCGATGATGGTGCTGACCTTCGTCGACGTCGGCGGGCGCTATCTCTTCAACAGCCCGTTGCCGGCGCTGCACGAGATCATCTCCTTCACCATGCCGGGCATCATCTTCTGCGTGCTGCCGACGGTGTGCTTCCGCGAGGGGCACGTGACCATCGACCTGCTCGACGGTTTCGTGCCCGAAGGCTGGAAGCGCTGGCAGGGTTTCGCCGTCAACCTCTTCAGCGCCTTGGCCATGGCCTTGATCAGCTGGCGGCTGGCGGTCCGGGCGTACGATCATTTCCAATTCGACGAGGCGACGGACGAGCTCTACCTCTCGCTGTGGCCGTTCAGCCTGTTTGCCGCGGTCTTGAGCGCGGTCGCCGTTGTTGCGCTGATCGCGGCCGCTGGCGGTTATCTGGCGGGGGTTCGTCGCCATCCCTCGCTGCCGGGCGCGGGTCGGGCATGATCGAGGCGCTGCTTGGCTTTGTTGCGCTGCTGGGGCTTTCATTCCTGCGCGTGCCCATCGCCTTCTCGATGGTGAGTGTCGGGTTCGTCGGCATGATCTTCGTGAACAGCCTGCAAGGCGCGCTGTCCAATGTCGGCCAGACCGCATTCGATGCCGCGATCAACTACGAGCTGTCGGTGGTGCCGCTGTTCGTCCTGATGGGCAATTTCGTCACCCGCGCGCGCCTGTCGGAGGAGCTCTACACCGCCTCCAACGCCTTTCTCGGCCATCGCAAGGGCGGGCTGGCCATGGCCACCATCGTGGCCTGCGGCGGGTTCAGCGCGGTCTGCGGCTCGTCGCTGGCAACGGCCGCGACCATGTCGAAAGTGGCCATGCCCTCGATGCGCAAATACGGTTACGACGACGGGTTGGCTGCCGGCGCGATCGCGGCGGGCGGCACCCTCGGCATTCTCATCCCGCCGAGCGTGCTGCTCGTCATCTACGGCATCCTGACCCAGACCAATATCGGCAAACTCTTCGCGGCGGGCATATTGCCGGGGCTGGTCGGCATTCTTTTCTATCTGCTCGCCGTGCGCGTACGTATCGCGATGAATCCGGAGCTGGGGCCGCCGGGCGAGCGCCAGGGCTGGGATCTTCGGATGAAGGCGCTGTCGCGAGTGTGGGGCGTGATCGTGCTCTTCGCCGTAGTCATGGGCGGCATCTACGGCGGCATCTTCAGCCCCACCGAGGCGGCCGGCATCGGGGCCTTTGGCGCTTTCCTGTTCGCCGCCTTCCGGCGCGCCCTCAACCGGCGGGTTTTCTTCGAGGTCCTGCTGGAGAGCGTCGGCACCACGGCGATGCTGTTCACGGTGCTGATCGGGGCGTTGGTCTTCGCCAATTTCATCAACCTGACGACTTTCCCCGAGACCTTGCTGGCCCTCGCCGGCGGCTTCAAGGACCAGCCCTGGCTGGTGATCGTCGCCATCCTGGTGATCTACGTGCTGCTGGGTTGCGTTTTTGAGAGCCTGTCGATGATCCTGCTCACCGTGCCGATCTTCTTCCCGCTGGTGTCCAGCCTCGGCTACGACCCGGTCTGGTACGGCATCGTCGTGGTGGTGATCACCGAGATCAGCCTGATCACGCCGCCGGTGGGGCTCAATGTCTTCGTCCTGCGTGGCGTGCTGCCCGATGTCAGCACGACGACGATCTTCAAGGGCGTCACGGCATACTGGATCGCGGACCTATTCCGGCTGGCCGTGGTGGTCGGTTTCCCGCCGCTCTCCCTGTGGCTGGCGTCCTACGTCACTTGACGGATGGCGGGCGGTGCGGATTGCAGCGGCGCATTTTGCCTCTGGCGGTACCGGCACCAGCCGACGCCCCACCATTCCGTCCACGAAAACCTATCCGTCATTCCCGCGAAAGCGGGAATCCATGGGGGCCTGCGCCGAGAGCGCGCGGTTCAAACATGGACTCCCGCTTTCGCGGGAGTGACGCGCGGGCATTCGGGCACCTATCCAAACGGCATCTCAATCAAGGACTGTCAAATCTCCCGCGCGCGGGGCAGCACCTCGCGGCCGAAGATCTCCAGCGAGCGCATGATCTCGTCCTGCGCCAGCGAGCCGAAATCGACCAGCATGGCGATCTGGGTGATGCCGATATCCTTCAGCACACGAATGCGCTCCAGGGCTTGTTCCGGATCGCCCATCAGCACGCGATTGGGATAATAGACGTCGAAGCCGAGCGCCTTCTGGCCCTTCTCGCGCTGGTCATAGCCCTTGTAGGCTTCGGGATCGGGCGGTTTTCGGGTCGCTTCCAGCCCGGCCGCGGCGTACTCGTCCATCGGCTGGCTCACCAGCGTCTCCAGGCGTTTGTCGTCGGCGCTTTCCAGGAAATGCGCGTGGTAGACGCAGCAGACTTCGTAATCCTCGACCTTGCGCCCGAATTTCGGCAGCGCATCGCGGTACCAGCCGATGCGCTCCACCGCGACCTCGTGATCGACATGGTAGGCGACGTAGAGCAGGTTGTGGCCCTCCTCCGCGGTCCACTCAAAGCTCTCCGGCGACAGGAAGCAGGCGACCCAGATCGGCGGGTGCGGTTTCTGGTAGGCGGGCGGCAGTACGGGCAGGCCCGACATTTTCGGGCGAAACTTGCTTTCGAACTCCAGCGGTTCGCCGGTCCAGGCCTGCTTGATGAGGTCGACGCCTTCCTCGACGCGCTCGCGGCTTTCCTTCATCGGCACGCCGAAGGCCTCGAACTCGTCGCGGATGAAGCCGCGCCCGACGCCGAGATCGAAGCGGCCCTTGGACAGATGGTCGAGCGTCGCCGCCTGTTCCGCCGCGCGCACGGGGTCGTTCAGCGGTAGCACGGTGGCGCCGGTGCCGAGGCGGATATTCTCAGTCTTGCCGGCGAGATAGCTCAGAGCCGCGTAATTCGACGGAAAGAGCCCGCCGTGCCGGACGAAATGGTGCTCGACGATCCAGGCATAGTCGATGCCGATCTTGTCGGCGTAGCAGACCTGCTCGACGATGTTGTGGTAGTGCGTGTGCGCGTCGCGCGTTTCGGGCAGATAGGTCGGCAGGTAGAACAGTCCGAATTTCATGTGTGATGATCCCCCGGCGTCGAACGAAAGCACGACCGATATGGCGTCGGCCGCGCATCACTATATCAGTGTGCCCGCCCGTATCACCCCTTCGCCCACGGCCAGGCCTTATCCTTGCGCTTGATGCGGCCCATCAGCAGCGTGACGTTGTCGGCCTCCTCGCCGGCACGCGCCGCGGCGGTACTGACCAGACCTACGGCGCCGGCGCCGATATCGTCGGCCATGGCGGCGTCGACCATTTCCTGCGGGTCGACAGCGCCCCAAAGGCCATCGGTGCAGAGCACGATACTGTCGCCGTGGCGAGCCGTCGCCTGTCCGGTCCCAAGCTTGGGCCGGTCGTGACCGCCGAGGCTCCCGGTGATGATATTGCGGTCGGGATGATCGGCGGCCTCGTCCTCGGAGATCTTGCCCATATCGACCAGGAGCTGGACCAGGGATTGGTCCTTGGTGCGCTCCACGAGCTGGTGGCCGCTGAAGCGGTAGAGCCTGGAATCGCCAACCGAGACCCAGTGCCCCTCGTTGCCGTGCGCGAAATAGGCTGTGATGGTGGCGCGCGGGCCGGTGTCCGGATCGTCGGTGATGGCCCGGATGGTCTCGTGGGCGGAGAGTGCGATGTCGTTCAGCAGAGGTGCGCCTTCCAGCGCATTGGCGTCGACCGAACGCTGCATGATGGCACGGGCGCAGTCGATCACTGCCTTGGCGGCCTCTGCGCCGCCGGGCCGTCCGCCCATGCCGTCTGCGACGACCATGAGGCAGGTCCGCGCGTCGTCCAGCACGAAGGCGGCCGACTGGTCCTGCTGCTCGGTGCGGCCGCCGATGCTCTGGGCCTGGCCGATCTCCCAACGGCGCATGTCGGCGCTTCCTTTTCCTGACGCTCAACCCCGTATGCTAAAGCACTTTTGAGGCAATTGGCATTACCTGCCGACGCTCTTTGTGGCTGGCGCCCGCACCATCCCACGCCGCCACCCGGCCGCCCACGGGATCGTACGCTCATGGGTGGCCGGGTGGGGGCGTGGGCTGGTCCAGCACCGACAGAGTCAAGAACGCGGTCGGGCGTGAGCCAAACGGTCCGCCGCGCAACAGGCGTTGGATGAGAGTTGAGTGAGTTCTTTACCGGTACTGGCTGGCCTCGGTTGCGGCTGATAGAGTGCCGCCGAATTGGCAACCCGCTAATCGAACCAGGTGGCGCAGGAGAAGCACGCGATGATCGTCGAACAGGTCTGGACCGGAAACGCATACCGGAACTTCAACTATTTGATCGTCTGTCCGGAGACCGGCGAGGCGCTGGCCGTCGACCCGCTCGATCACGAGAAATGCCTGGGCCGCGCCAAGGACAAGGGTTGGGAGATCCGCCAAGTCCTCAACACCCATGAGCATCCAGACCATACCGGCGGCAACAAGGCGGTGATCGGGGCGACAGGCGCCAAGCTGCTGGCGCACGCCAACGCCAAGGGCACGATCGAGGGCCTCGATGTGGGGTTGAGCGCCGGCGACGTGATCAAGATCGGAAAGACCGTCGAGCTCGAAGCGCTCGACACGCCGGGCCACACGATGTCGCATGTCTGCGTGCTCTCGCGCACCGACACACCGGCGCTCTTCAGCGGCGATACGCTCTTCAACGCCGGTGCCGGAAACTGCCACCACGGCGGGCACCCGGCTGAGCTCTACGACACGTTCGTCAGCCAGCTCGCCAAGCTGCCCGACGAGACGCTGATCTATCCGGGCCACGACTACATCGCCAACAACCTGGAATTCACGCTCGACCGCGAGCCCGACAATGCGGCAGCGAAGAAATTGCTGGGCAAGGTCGCAGATCAGGATCCCGATGCGGCGATGGTCTCTTCGCTGGCCGTGGAGAAGGAGGTCAACACCTTCTTCCGCCTGCACAGCCCGAGCGTGATCGCGCGGCTCCGAGAAGCATTCTCCGATTTGCCGGACGAAGTGGACCCGAAGACGGTGTTCCTGAAGCTTCGCGAACTGCGCAACAGCTGGTAGCGGGTTGGTCAGGGCTTATTGGTTTGAGCCCGCACCGTTGCTTTTTGCCTCTGGCGGTCGCAGCACCGGCCCACGCCCCCACCCGACCTCTTTGCCTCTGGCGGTAGCATCGCCGGCCCACGCCCCCACCCGACCACCCATGAGCATACGATCCCGTGGGTG
>Ga0315336_1002498_pt1 | contig 27850 bp, 22 predicted proteins | sample ASW5metaG_FD_204512 | JGI IMG/M metagenome (GOLD analysis project Ga0315336, IMG submission 204512) | Ammonia-oxidizing marine archaeal communities from Monterey Bay, California, United States - ASW #5 | ecosystem: Environmental > Aquatic > Marine > Intertidal zone | place: USA: California... | reverse complement strand
TCGTCGCCGGCCCCCCGCGCGACTTCACCGACACCCAGATCGAGTTGCTGAGCCAGGCCACGCGAGATCTCGGCCGCGGGCTCGTGGTGCTGGGCGGCGACCGCAGCTACGGCTTGGGCGGCTATCTCGACAGCGAGCTCGAAGAACTCCTGCCGGTGGTCAGCGAGATCCTCGACCCGGAACGGCGCCAGACCGTGGCGGAAGTGCTGGCCATCGACACGAGCGGATCGATGGGCAACTGCCACTGCAACGAGGAAGCGCAGCCCGGTATCGGCGGGGTCCGCAACGACGGCGGCTCCAACAAGACCGACATCTCGCGCGCCGGCGCGGCGCGGGCCATCGAAGCGCTCAACGAAAACGACGAGGTCGGCGTCCTCGCTTTCAACTCGCGCGAGCAGTGGGTCATCGATCTGCAGAAGTTGCCGAGCGAAGACGTGGTCAACTCGGGGCTGGCCGGCCTGTTCCCGTCAGGCGGAACCAACGCGAAGACCACGCTGACCACCGCCGCCGCCGCGTTGCGGGAGAGCAACGCTTCGCTCAAACACATCATCTTCTTCAGCGACGGTTTCACGAATCTCGGCGACCTCGCAACGCTCGCCGACGAGGCCGCCGAGTTGGCGGCCGAGGGAATCACCGTCTCGGTCATCGCCACCGGCGAGGGCGCGGCGGGCGAACTCGAGGCCATCGCCGTCAACGGGCAAGGCCGGTTCTATCCCGGGCGAGACCTGCAACAGATCCCAGAACTGATCATGGAGGAAGCGGTCATCGCGAGCCGCGACTTCATCACCGAAGGCGAATTCTTCCCGGAGATCACCTCGTCGTCGGAAGTGATCGACAATCTGGCCACCTCTCCCCCGCTTCTCGGCTACGTCGGCACCACGGAGAAGCCGACGGCTCGCACGCTGCTGCGCATCGGCCCCGACCGTGACCCACTCCTCACGACATGGCAGGTCGGCATTGGCCAGGCAACGGCGTGGAGTAGCGACGCCGGTCAACGATGGAGCCAGCTCTGGGCCGACTGGGACGGCTACGTCGACTTCTGGACCCGCACCGTCAAGGACACGTTCCCGGCGGGTGACGGCGCCGGCGCCATCACCGCTCGCGTCACCGAGGATCGCATCGAGCTCGAACTCGAGGGAGCCGAGACCTTCCCCGACGGAGCCACAGCCATCGCTCGTATCACCGGTCCCGACGGATCGACGATCGAGGTCCCCCTGCAACGCACGGGCGGCTCCCGATTCGAGGCCGAGGTGACGGTCGATCAGACCGGGACGTTCGCGGTGGGTGCGGCCGTTTCGGCCAGTGGTGAATCGCTCCTCAGCGTGTCGACGCTCGCGAGCTCTTCGTTCGCGGCCGAGTACCTGCCCGGCGACCCGGACCCCGAGGCCCTGTTGCGCCTCTCCGATCTGTCCGGAGGCCGGGGAGCGATCGAGCCCTCGCAGGCGTTCGACACTGCCGATCTCGCCGCCGGGATCTCCGAGGTCGATCTGGCCCCGTTGTTCCTTCTTCTCGCCGCGATCCTCTGGCCACTGGCCCTTGCCCTCAGCCGTCTCTCTCTGCGGACCGCAGCCGTCACCACTCGCGTGCAGTCGGCGGGTCGCGGATTCGTCGATCGCTTCCCGAGCCGGCCAGGCCGCCCTGAGCGTTCGCCTAAGTCTCCGGCACCGGAGAAACCGAAGGCCCCGGCGAGTCCGCCGACAACGGTCGACCAGTTGCTGCGGAAGAAGCGCGGCGACCCAGAGCAAGACCCAGAATCATGATCGCCGCGCCCGCCCAGATGAGCCCGGCCAGAGGCCGATAGCGCAGCTCCACGAGGGCGAGATCGTCGGTCACATCGCGGAGGATCACCTGAAGATCGCCGTTCCACCGATTGTCGGTGTCGGTCTCAGCGAGCACGGTGCGCGTCTCGGTGTGGGCGACGCGCGCTGGCTCCAGCTCTCTGGAGCCGACCGTGACGTGGGCGGTGACGGCGGTGCGCCCGCCGCCAAGCTCTTCCACCGAGATTTCGCTCAGCTCGATGACTTCGCCTCGGTACTCGCGTGGCGCGTCGACCTCGAGCAGAAAGCTCTCGGTGGTCGTGCCCGTAGTCCCGGCGACTCCGAGCAACAGGAGAGCGAAGCCCAGGTGGGCAAGATGAATCGGTCGGCGGGTGCGACCTCTGATCAGGCCGACGGTTGCGCTCGCCACAGCCGCCGTGGCGGCAGCAGCCAGCACCGTTCCGAACCAGGGCAGGTCGACAACGATCCCGACCCCAAAGCCGACGACGCCTCCCACCGCGGCCACCCTTCGGCCGGCCGGCACCACCAGCGTCGCGAGTGCGACCCCGGCGACCACGGCCAGGGGCCATGCCGCCCGCGAGAAATAGCTGCCCCCCACGGTGACCACGTTGCTCGTGACTGCCTCTCGCAGGAGCGGGTACGACGTGCCCAAGAGCACGGCAAACGAGAGAAAGCCGGCCAGAGCAACCGGGGCCATCGTCGCCCCCGAAGCCCCGGTCACGAAGCGGCCGTTTCGGCGAACGGCCACGAACGCGCCCGCGCCGGCGGTGCCGACGGCCAGGACGACGAATCCACGGCCGACGCCGCGTGCCTCGGCGAACGCGTGCACCGACTCGCTCACGCCGGCCCGGGTCATCCACGCGCCGAGAAAGACCAACACCAGAGGGAGCGCGGCGACGACGGCGAGGAGCCGCGGGCCCGCCCATGACCCCCGGGCCGCGTGGAGCCACGCCAAAAGGGCAAGCCAGGGCAGCAGCGCTGCGTTCTCGACGGGGTCCCACGCCCAGTAACCGCCCCATCCGAGTTCCACATATGCCCAGTTGGCTCCGAGCACGAGCCCCACGCCGAGCAGGACCGCGGCGGTTCGAATCGATCGTCGGAGTGAGGCCACGTCGGGCACTCGATCGGGACGAACGCCGGCATCGACGGCGAGGAGGAACGGCGTGGCGGTGAGGAGCAGGCCGGTGTAGAGCACCGGCGGATGGATGAGCATGGCGGGGTGGTCGAGGATCGGGGTGAGACCTCGCCCGCTGATCGCGGGGATGGCGAGACGGCTGAAGGGATCGGCCGCGAGGCCGACGATCAGTGCCGTGGTTGCCGCGAGACCCGAGCCGACGACGTGGGTCGTGCGCGACAGGGCGTGGCGGGCCAGAGCAACGACGACCACGGTGGACAACAGTGCCGACCACAGCAACAGCGACCCTTCCATGCCACCCCAAAGCCCCGCGAGCCGGTAGACGGCAGCACTCGAGTCGCGGCTGTGGTCGACCACGTAGACGACGGAGAAGTCGGACTGGACGAGGGCCCGACCGAGCACCACCACGGAGAACCAGAGAGCCGCGGCGCTCGCGGCCAGAAGGGCGAGCGCGATGCTTCGGCGAACCCGAGTCGCGATGACCGCCGAAGCAACGGCGAGCACTGCGGCGGCCCAGACCGCCGCCTGGGCCGCGTCGACCATGTCAGCCTTGGCGACGAATCAGACGAGGCCGATCGACCGCGTAATCGCGATCGGTCGACCACGGGATCGACGGCGCATCAGCGAATGCGGCGAGCGAGATCAAGGGACGGTCGTAGTTCACGCGCCATCCGACGTAGTCGCTCCAGGCCTGGTCGGGGTCGGCCACCAGCGGCATGCCCGCCTCGGCGAACTGGTTCCAGGTCACATCGAATTCGGCCCTGCTGATCGAGATCGGATCGGTCGGCGTCGGGTCGGGGTCGTAGTCGAAACCGAAGAAGTCGCACACCCGCCGCAACGACAACGTGCCAGTGCGAATCATCAGCTGCGCCCGGGGCTCACGCGGCCGATCAAGTACCGAGCAGTACAGGGCAGCGCCGTCGAGGGCCAGGCCGGCGCTGCCGATCCACGAGCGCTCCGGGACCGGCGAACGGAAGAAGACCAGGATCGGAAACGATGTGTGCGTTTCCTCGACCTCGACGAACCAGTCCTCCCACTCTGACCACATCTGGTTCATCTCGCCCAGGGAGTCGATCGAGTGACGTCGCAGGAGCATCGATGCCGGACTGGCGATGCCGTCCAGCCCGGTCGAGCGGAGATGCAGCTTCGCGACGGCCAATTCGCGCTTGGAGAAGGCGCCGTAGATGGTGGGAAGAAAGCTGATCAGGAGAGCGACGAGCCCGAGGCCGACCACGCCTTCGATGATGGAGATCGAGAGCGTCGGCAGATCGCTGGTGCTGCGAAACCCGAGAGTGGTGAGCGACGAACCCGACAGGACGAGGGCATCGCGATAGGGCTCGACGCCAAATGCCCAGAAGAGGCCGGAGCACCCGATGATCACGCCGCCGGCCCACACGAAGGGGAACATCATCAACGCCGACGGGCCGAACCGGGCCTTGGTGGCGTCGGCTCGCACCGGGTTCTTCTGCCTCTTTGCGATGAAGTGGAAGAGCCGGCGCAGTGGGAGCACGGCGAGACGGGCGACGAATGTCTGTTCGCCGCGGGGAACGACCACCGTGCGAACGGCTGATCCGAGCGTGCCCAGCGCCAGAAGTCCGCCGAGGACGCCGATCACGACCTTGGCGACGACCATCAGTACTGCACGATCGGCGCTTGGTGGCGCCAGGTGTCGTCGTCGAGCATGCCGAGCATGGCTTCGGCACAGTCGGAGAAGGAGATCTTCGACATGCCGCTGAAGGCGTGCATCCCGAGCCTGTAGTCACTCGTACGATCGCCCTTGCGCATCTGGAGCGGCCGCACCCCGTACCAGTCGACATCAGTGCGTTGCTGCAACAGGACCAACTGATGGTCCTTGTCGCGGTGGCGCAGCCCCATGAATCGACGGGCGAACCAGCGAACGAAGCGAGCACCCGCGTTTGAAGAATCACCGTCGACGTAGGTACTGCCGCCGCCGCACCAGATGAACCGATCGATACCCGACCCGGGCATGGCGTCGAGGATCAACCGAGTCACGTCGGTGCACAGATTCTCAGGCGAGTTCTTGTCGACGCCGACGGCGAAGAGCACGGCCTCGGCGCCATCGAGGGCGCGAAGAACGTCGTCTTCGTGAAGGGCATCGCCCTCGACGATCTCGACTCTCCGGCGGAGGTCGTCGTTCAGTTTCGCCGGCGTGCGAGCGAGCACGGTGACGGAGTGACCGGCATCGAGCGATTGGCGCACACACTGACGGCCGAGTTGACCGGTGGCTCCGAAAACAGTGATGCGCATGGCCGGAATCTAGTCAGCGGAAGTCGCGAGAGGCGGGCGCTGTGCCGACAGGGAGCGGTTCGAGCCGATCGGCGACGATATTGATCACGCCCTCTGACTTCTCCAAACGGCCGCGGATCAACAGCGCCGGCGCCCCTCGAGCGGTCTTCTTGTAGCGCTTCCAACAGCCCTGGGAAATCACCACATTGATCAACCCCGTCTCGTCTTCGAGGTTGAGGAAGGTCGTTCCGCCGGCGGTGGCCGGGCGTTGGCGGTGGGTCACGACTCCGCCGACGAACACCCGATCCCCCGCCGGGTGATCAATGAGACCCGAGGAGGTGACCACCCCGATCTTGTCGAGCTCCTCACGGATGTAACGGGTGGGATGACCATCCGGTGCCACTCCGGTCGCCCAGAGATCAGCGTGGGACAACTCTTGAGGCGACATCCCCGGAAGCGTCGGGGCATCGAGACCGGTGACGATGCCGGGAAGACGATCCGATGCGGTCTGGGCCATGGCCCCGGCCGTCCACAACGCGGACCGGCGGTCGACTCCGAAGCAGCCGAAGGCGCCGGACGTGGCCAACGCTTCGAGGATGGCGAGCGACAGCTTGGGCACGCGACGCCGAAGGTCTTCCACCGAGACGTAGGGCCGGCCGGCGTCGATCTCTTCGGCGAGGTCGGTGCCGAGCCCGCGGACGTAGTCGAGGCCGACCCGCACCGCCCATCCACCGGTGGACGAGGGGTCGACCTCGAGGGTGGCGGTGGCGGCGGAGGCGTTGAGATCGGGGGTGCGAATGCCAACGCCGTGACGACGAGCGTCGCCGACGATCGTGTGAGGCGACCAGAACCCCATCGGCTGAGCGTTGAGCAGCGCCGCACAGAAGGCCGCCGGGTAGTGGTATTTGAGCCACGACGAGGCGTAGACGAGATACGAGAACGACACCGAATGGCTCTCGGGAAAGCCGTAGTTGGCAAAGGCAGCCAGCTTCAGCCAGATCTGATCGCCGATGTCGTCGGTGATGCCGTTGGCTCGCATGCCGTCGAAGAACCGCTCCTTGAGTTGCTCCATGCGTTCACGGCTGCGCTTGGAGCCGACGGCTTGGCGGAGTTGGTCGGCATCGGAGGGAGTGAAGTTGGCGACGTCGATCGCGATCTGCATCAGCTGCTCTTGGAAGAGCGGGATGCCGAGGGTCTTGGCCAGCGCATTCTCGAGCAAAGGATGCAGGTAGGTGACGGGCTCTTCGCCGTTGCGGCGGCGGATGTAGGGGTGCACCGATCCGCCCTGGATCGGGCCGGGACGGATGAGGGCCACCTCGACCACGAGGTCATAGAAGCACCGAGGTTTGAGGCGGGGCAAGGTCGCCATCTGCGCGCGTGACTCGATCTGGAACACACCGATCGTGTCGGCCTTCTGGAGCATGTCGTAGACCTCGGACTCCTGCGGGAGCGCGGCCAGGTCGACCTCGACATCATCGGTGTCGCGCACGAAGTCGATGGCGTAGTGCAGCACCGACAACATGCCGAGGCCGAGCAGGTCGAACTTCACGAGACCGGCCGCCGCGCAGTCGTCCTTGTCCCACTGCAGGACGCTGCGGTTCTCCATGGCCCCCCACTCGACGGGGCACACCTCGATCACCGGTCGATCACACATCACCATGCCGCCGGAGTGGATACCGAGATGGCGGGGAAAGTGCTCGATCTCGGCCGCCAGCTCCATGACCGGCAACGGAATCGAAGTGTCGGGATCGACGGCGCCTGCCTTCACATCGCGCCAGCGATCGACCTGCTTCGAGAAGGCGTCCTGCTGCCCGGTGGCGTATCCCAGCGCCTTGGCCATGTCTCTGATCGCTGACTTGGAGCGATAGGTGATGACGTTGGCCACCTGCGCGGTGTGGTGGCGGCCGTGCTTGTCGTAGACGTATTGGATCACCTCTTCTCGGCGGTCGCTCTCGATGTCGATGTCGATGTCGGGGGGACCATCACGCTCGGGTGACAGGAACCGTTCGAAGAGCAGGCTGAGCGACACCGCGTCGGCATTGGTGATGCCGAGGGCGAAGCACACCGCCGAGTTCGCAGCCGACCCTCGGCCCTGGCAGAGGATGTGGGACCGACGACAGAAGTCGACGATGTCCCACACCACCAGGAAGTAGCCGGGGAAACCGAGCTGGTCGATGAGAGCGAGTTCGCGGTCGAGCTGCTTCCACGCCCCCTCGACCCGTTCGGCGTCGCGAGAGCCGTAACGACGGGTGCCGCCCTCCTCCACGAGTCGGCGGAGAAGCCCCATCTCGTCGAGCCCATCGGGGCAGGGGTAGGGCGGCAGGTTGGGGGCCACCAGCGAAAGGTCGAACGCACAATCGAGGCCGATGGCGGCCGCTCGCTCGACCACCCCGGGGTAGCGGGCGAACCGCATCGCCTGTTCGTCGCCGGAACGCAGGTGGAGCCCGGCCGGGGGAAGCCAGCCGTCGATCTTGTCGAGGCTGCGGCGGGCTCGCACTGCCGCCATGGCCGACGCGAGCCGCTGACGGGCGACGGAGTGGTGGTGCACGTTGCCGGTGGCCACGAGGTCGAGACCGGCGGCGACAGCCAGCTCGGCGAGACCGTCGTTGCGAACCGAGTCGGAGGGCAGACCGTGGTCCCACAGCTCGACGGCGACATTGCCGCGACCGAAATCGGACACGAGACGATCGAGGGCCCGCCTTGCGGCTTCCGGTCCTGACTCGACGAGCGTCTTCGGCACCGCCGCCTTGCGGCAACCGGTGAGGACGAGCCAGTGATCGTGACCGCGGGCCGATCCGACACCACCGAGTTCGACGAGCCGTTCGTAGCTGATGCGAGGGGCGCCCTTCTCCCCCGCCAGCTGCCCCTCGCTGATGGCGCGCCCGAGCATGGCGTAGCCCTCCGGGTCGCGAGCGAGAACCAGCAGGTGCTCCCCGACCGGGTCGGCCGGGCCTGGTCGAGAAAGGTCGATCGCCGGTTGATTGAGAGTGAGTTCGGCGCCGAACACCGTGGGCAGTCCGATTGCTCGAGCCGCTTCCGCGAACCGCACGATGCCGTAGAAGCCGTTGTGGTCGGTGAGCGCCAGCGCCTTCAGCCCGAGGCGGGCGGCTTCCTCGGCCAGCTCCTCGGGGTGGGATGCGCCGTCGAGAAACGAGAAGTTCGAGTGGCAGTGCAACTCGGCGTAGGGCGTGCGGTTCGGGCGTTGAGCAGGCTCACGAGGAGGCTCGTAGGCCGAACGTTTCCGCGACCATGCGGGGCTGTCACCGCCATCGCCCTCGAATATGTCGCGGGCGCGACCCGATGGTTGCCTATCGGAAAGCGTCCGTTCGAGGTCCTTCCACGGGACGTTGGGGCTGTTCCATCCCATCCGCCGCATCGTAAGCGAACATTTGTTCGCTCTCAAGTCGATCAATCTGCGCAATGATCGCACCGACGGCCAGCACGAAGAACACCAGAGGGGAAGCGGTCTCGAACACTGAGTCGGTCAAGGCGAAGATCGAATACCCAACGATCACCACCAAGCCAGCCCCGCCGAGGGCCCGCACATCATTGCGACGATGCAGCAGGGACCGTAGGCAGATCCAACCAGGCGTGATCAGGAGCGCGAGCAGGGTGATGAGCCCGACGATTCCACCACTACCGAGGTGTGAGAGGTACTGGTTGTGCGGATGTTCGTGCTCAGCGATTCGGGCCGCTCGCACTCCTGCCTCCGCATCTTCGGCAAAACGCTCATCCATGTTTCCCCATCCCACGCCCAGGACCGGAGAGTTCCGAAAGCCGGCGAACGAACTCCGCCACATCTCGAAACGAGCACCGACAGATGTCTCGCCGGTGTCGTCAAGACCGTGGTTCGCGACGTACTCCACCGTCTCGGAGATTCCGCGGTCGAACGCCCGCACGGCGGCTCGGTTGTTGGCCGTTCCCGCGATCATCATCACCGGAATGAGAACGAGGACGAGCACCGTGAGATACCGCAACAACCGTTGGTTCGGGGATCGGTAGTGATGCACCGCGGCAATCACCAGGATCGCCGGCAGCGCGACCCACCCGCCGCGGGAATGCGACAGGACAGCAGCGACAAGCGACGCCGTGACCGCGACGAAGGTCCAACGGTCGACCCGGCGCCGCTCACCAATGGCCAGGCCACGTGTGAGCGCAGCAATGAAACCGAGAACCAGTGCCAACTCACCGAAATGAATCGGATTCATGTAGGACGTTGGTCGCCCCACCTGGCTGAACACCAGAGCCGAAGCCGCGACCGCACCCGCAGTGATCGCGCCCAGCACTGCGCCCAACCAGATCGCCGGGCGAAGGTCAACGCGGGAGGACCCGCGAACAATCGAGAAACCGATCGGCACGAGCGCGAAGCGAGCCAGCGCGTTGACCGACTCGAGACTGAGTCCTCCGGCAACCGCAGACCAGACCCCCGCGAGCGCAAAGGCGATTCCCACGATCATGAGGTCGTTGCTGGCCACTTTCGGCGCCTGCGGCCCGGCTCGGCCCCGAACCAGCCGGAAGATCGTCATGGCGATGACACCGGCGATCAGCAGGAAGTCCGGGGCAAGAACGATCAGAACCGGGGCACCCAGCGTCGCGCCGAGATACCAGTCGGCTTCCCGGCTCTCCGCCGGCGCGCGCGTGATCGGAGTGCTTGCCGCCATGCGCGCATGGTAGGGACGCATGCGGCGGAATGGACGTCGCGGTGACCCCTGGCACTACGGTCCGTGGCTATGACGATCAGAGAGACCGTTCGCCAGTGGGCCGAGGCCAACTGGGACCCGGAGCTGACGGTGCGGGAGTGGTGGCAACTGCTCGCCGACGAGCGCTACGCCCTCCCCACGCTTCCTGAGAACGCCTACGGACGCGGCTACTCGAAAGAGGATGAGAACGAGGTGAAGCGCGCCTTGGCGGAGGTCGGCACGCTCGGGCCGCCCTCCAACATCGGCACCATGATGGCCGCGCCCACAATCGCGCTCCACGGCACGCCGGAGCAGATCGACCGGTTCATCCCACCGGTGCTCAACGGCACCGAGTCGTGGTGTCAGCTTTTCTCCGAACCCGGCGCCGGATCAGATCTCGCCGGATTGGCGAGCAAGGCCGACCTCGACGGTGAGGAGTGGATCGTCAACGGTCAGAAGGTGTGGACGAGCCTCGCCATCGGCACCGACTTCGGCATGCTGCTGGCCCGTACCGACGTCGACCAGCCCAAGCACGCGGGCATCAGCTGGCTCGCGTTCCCGATGCTGCAGGACGGCGTGGAGATTCGTCCGCTCACCGAGATGACCGGTCGGGCGATGTTCAACGAAGTGTTCATGGACGACACCCGCGTGCCCACCGCCAATCTCATCGGCGAGCTCAACAACGGGTGGCGGGTGGGCAACACCACCCTCATGTTCGAACGCATGAACCTGGCTGGCGCGGCGGTCGAGCTGCCCTACGCCCGCACCGGCTCGCAATCCGAGGATCTCGACATGCCCGCCGGCAGCTTCGGCATGCGCGAGGAGGGCGGCCCTCGAGCTACGCCTTCGTCCGACCCCACGGCCGTCCGCTACCAGAAGATGGCCGAACCCCTCGGCCTGGGCGGTCCCTCACGGCGTGACGGGCGCATGCGTCTCCACATCCGTGAAGAGGTCAACCGCATGCTCGGGCTGCGAGCGCGCACCGGCGCTGTTCCCGCGATCGGCAATCTCGGCAAGCTCGCCATGAGCGAGATTGCCCGCATGCGCCGCGAGGCCGGCAACCAGTCGATCGGGGCGGCCGGCATGCTCGCCGATGCCGACGCCGAAGCGGGGCCGGGTGGAGGCGAGGTGCAGTCGACAACGTTGCACTCCCCTGCCCCGTCGATCTACGGCGGCACCGATCAGGTCCAGCGCAACATTCTCGGCGAACGCTTCCTCGGCCTGCCCAAGGAACCCGGCCCGGCCAAGACCACACCGTTCAAGGACCTGCCCAAGAACTAGGCCGGCGCGAACTCGTCCATGTGCCCGCGGATCTCGGCGACTCGTTGCTCGGGCACCTCGGCCGCGGCCGCGTGGGTTTCCCAATCAGCTACGGCGTCGAGGACCTCGCCGGTGATCGCCTTGTAGCCGGGAACGGCGAACCGGTCGCCAACCGCTTCGAGATCGGCTCGGGTGATGCCTTCGGTCTTCCCGTTGACCGACATCTGGTGCCGGGCAACCCAAACACTGTCGACTCGATACGAGTGGGTGAGATCGAAGGCAGGCGAGAGTGACCACTCACCCTCAGGTGTGCAGCAGAACGCGGTGTTCTTGGTGTGGTCGTCGCGGTTGACGGCGGCGACGTTGAAGACGCACCTTCGGAACGCCTCGGCCGTCGCGTCGGAGCCGAGACGGAGTCCATCGATCGCGAGCAGCAGTTGTTCGTAGCTGTTGGCCCCTGGGCTTCGAAAGTCGAGATGTTCGAGACCGCACAGCGACAACATGTGGATACGCCCACCGTCGTCGCCCCGGTCGAACCGCCGAGTCAGGAAATGGGCTCGGGGACCCTCGAGGAGTAGCCGACACTCGGCCATCTCAATACCGGCAGCAAGCGCCATCAGGTAGTAGCCGTACTCGATTCGTCCGTATCCCTCACCAACTGCGATGGCCACACCGCGGTCCTGCCCAGTGGAGACGCCGTCGAACTTCACAAGCCAATGCTCGAATCCCGGTGGAGTGTCGAATTGGCCCGAGCGAATCTGGTGGGTCTGGGGATTGAATGCGATCACCGCTTTCGCTCGCGCCCCGCCGGCCGACGACCCAACTCGGATCAGCTGGCGTAGCGCCTCCTCGGCGGGGGCACCGCCGGGAAACTCGCCGGCGAGAACCTGCCGCGCCGATGTGACCAGATCAGCCAGGGCGATCGCGCTGGGCTCCACGCGCGGTTCGACCGAGGGTGGGTGGAAGGTGAGCGCTCCCATTCCCCGTTCGCCCATATACGCCAAGCGGTCGAGTGACGTGACCGCGGACTTGTCGATTCCTCTCGTCGCCATCCATGCGTCGACGAGCGCGTTGCCGAAGTCATCGGGCAACGAGTCGGCCAAGAGAGCCGGGAGCCGGTGCCACGTGTCGGGATTGAGATCGGGGAAGACGTAGGGGCCGAGACGGTTCGGCATCTGTCGCGGCGCGAGTTCAATACGCCCTGCACACCACTCGGGCGTGTACTCGAACACATACGCACCGAGGGTCGGATCGGCTGCGACCGCGCCAACCCGCTGGCCCCACGCCCGCACTTCCACCACGTCGAGCGACTCGAAGGCACTCACGGCTTGTGCCCCTCGCCCCGCTCACGTTGCTCGAGCAACTCGAGCGGCGACACCGCAACTGGCGGAGCGAGACGCTCGAGCCACTCCGTGCGGCCGAGAGCGCGAGCGACCGCGGCCAGCGTCGAGAGCGACGAGCCAGTCCCGGACTCAAGGTTTCGAACGGTGCCGACCGAGACGTTGGCGTTGCGGGCCAACTCTCTCTGGGTAAGACCGACTCGGCGCCGCAAGACGCGCACTTGCCGGCCAATGTCCGACTCCCATTCCGCCACGGTTCGGCCTGGATCCATGAGCACTTGCCTCCAGCGTCGAGGATACCAATATTCTGATGCTTCTGGTCAACAGTGTTTTTCCCTGTCGACACATAGCGTCAATAATTTGATGCTTTCAGTCATAATCGACCATAGAACATCAAATCCTTGATGCATCAGAATGACCTGTGATGTCCCGCGGGGACCTTTCACGATGCGCGAGCTAGACCGACCCGCAGGTAGCTTCGCGGCATGCACACACCCGCAGTCCTCGCAGGGTCGGTTCGCGCCCTCTCCGGCGTCTCGTTCTTGGTCGCCCCCGAGCGGGCGCAGAAGCTCTGGTCGCAGCGGGAGGCCACCGATCCAACCGCACGGCTGCTGCTGCGATCGATGGGATACCGGGATCTGCTCATCGGGGCGGGCCTGGTTGCCGCCGGGCTCCGCGACGCCGAACGCGTGCCGGCCTGGTTCCTCGCTTCGGCGGGTGCCGACGTTGCCGACTTGATCGGCGGCCTGGCGGTCAGAGACGAGCTACCGGATCGCGACCACATCACCGGGATTGGCGGAGCGGCCATGGGCGTTGCCGTGGGGGTTGCCGGCGCGCTCGCGGCGCGCCGTCGAGCAAGAGCCTGACCCCCGCTTCACGTCCTCGTGACCGGCGCTCGAGTCACCAGCTCGCGCTCCAGCTGTACCAATCGCCACCGAGGCTGCGGAACGACGGACGCTCGAAGCTCCCGCTTTCGAGGCGAACGTCCGGGCCGTCGGGCAGGTACGCGAACCCCCCATCATTGGCGAAACCACTGCCGTTGATCTCGTAGAAGATGACACCAGATCCCACCTGGTACGCGGCGTAGATCTCGTATGAGCCGATTCGCGACGGGACCTCAAGCCGCACCCAGTCATCGACCGATCCCTGCGGTTCGAGGTCCGCGACGACAGCATTGAAGTCGTCGCGAGCGAACCCGAAGCGGGCCTTGAGTGGGAGGCCCGAGCTGAAGAGAAGCCCTGCGACGATGACCATTGTGGGAGCGACGAGCCACCGTCGCTTGTTGGAGCGGGCCTCGTCCGTTTTCCAGGCGACGAGTCGCCCCACCCAAATCAGCCCCATCACCAGAGTTGCCGGAACCCCCAGAAACACGGGAAAGAACGCAGGACCTCCCGGGGCCGTTGCCGCCCACAGCATCAGAGGAGCGGAAGGGCCAGCAGAAGGTGAAAGAGCATCCGTGGAGGTGTTCGAAACCACGGCCGGGGCAACTCCGGATGTTCTGCGATGGCACCACCCAAGTGCTCGGGAGCGGTCACGGCACTACTGGCGCTGCGCCTTCTGAGCTTCACTCCACGTGAGGCCGAGCTCGACATCGAGGTCGTGAGGCAGACCGAGCAGGCGCTCGGCGATGATGTTGCGCAGGACCTCGCTGGTGCCACCGCCAACGGTGAGGGCGGGTGAGAACAGGAAGCCGTCGCTCCACTCGGCCCAGCTGCCGTCCTCGTAACCGCTCGCCAGCGTGCCGGCCGGGCCCATCAGGTCAACGGCGAGTTCGTAGACGAGCTTGCCGTGCGGATCGGCGAGTGCTTTGCGCAGTGACGCGTCGGGGCCGGGCTTGCGGTTGAGCTTGGCGGCCACCAGCGCCAGCCGGTGGAACCGAAGGATTTCGCCCTCGATGTAGGCCGACAGCAGTCGTTCCTTCATCGGTCCACGCTCGATACCGCCGCGATCGCGCACCGCGTCGACCAGGTCGTGCACCGTCGGGCCGTGACCCCACCGAAGACCGCCTTGGCTGAGCGAGACGCGCTCGTTGGCGAGCGTTTGCTTGGCCATGGCCCAGCCGTTGTGTTCCTCACCGATCAGCGCGTCGGCCGGGATCCGAACCTCGTCGAAGAACACCTCGTTGAACAGTCCGCCGCCGCTCATGTTGACGATCGGACGAATCTCGATGCCGGGAGTGGCCATGTCGATGATGAAGTAGCTGATGCCGGTGTGCTTCGACACGTCAGTGTCGGTACGGGCGATGAGGATGCCGAACTTGGCGACGTCGGCCAGGCTCGTCCAGATCTTCTGGCCATTGATGACGTACTCGTCGCCGTCGCGGACCGCGCGGGTCGAGAGGTTGGCGAGGTCGGAGCCGGCGCCCGGCTCGCTGAAGAGCTGGCACCACATCTCCTCTCCGGTGAGCATCGGCGGGAGGTAGCGGTCTTGCTGCTCCTGCGAGCCGTGGACGACGAGGACCGGGCCGCAGTGGCCGGTGCCGATCGGGTTGATCGGCTTCTTCGCCTCGGCCCGCTTCATCTCCTCTTCGATGATGAGCTGATGCATCGGCTCGGCGTCGAGGCCCCACGGCTCGGGCCAGTGAGGCACGACGAGGCCCCGATCGCGGAGTTGGGTCGGCGTGGGCGTCGGATTCTCGGCGAACCAAGCACGGAGCTCTTGGCGACGAGGATCATCGTCCGCGGGAAGTTCGATCAGCGAGGTGGCGGCCATGCGGCACTGTAGGCAAGGCTGGCGACATGACCGCTATCGACACCAACGCCGAGCACTACACCGTCATCTCCGCCGACACGCATGCCGGCGGCAGCCATCAGGCCTACCGCGAGTACCTCGACGAAGAGTTCCGTGACGAGTTCGACGCGTGGCGCGGCGAATACAAGAACCCCTACAAGGATCTTGGCGACAACCGGCGCCTTCGCAACTGGGACAACGACATGCGCAATCAGGCGCAGCTCGAAGAGGAGGGCGTGGTCGGCGAGGTCATCTTCCCGAACACGGTGCCGCCCTTCTTCCCGACCTTCGTGCTGTTCGCGCAGCCGCCGACAGCCGAGACCTACCGCAAGCGCCGCGCCGGCATCCAAGCCCACAACCGGTGGCTGAAGGAGTTCTGCGAGGACTACCCGGAGCGCCGCGCCGGTGTGGGCCAGATCTTCCTCAACGATGTCGACGATGCCATCGAGGACGTGAAGTGGATCAAGGAGAACGGCCTACGGGGCGGCATCTTGCTGCCGAACATCGCCCCCGACGTCAAATGGGTGAAGCCGCTCTATGACCCCTGCTACGACCGGCTGTGGGAAGTCATCACCGACCTCGATGTGCCCGTCAACATGCATTCAGGCACCGGCAACCCGGACTACGGCAAATACCCGATCTCGATGCTGCTCTACATCGGCGAGGTCGCGTTCTACACGCAGCGGCCGCTCGTCCACATGATTCTCGGCGCCGTCTTCGAACGGTTCCCGTCGATGAAGTTCGTCCTCACCGAAATCGGGGCATCGTGGATCCCACCGCTCCTCGAGCAGCTCGACGGCACGATCAAGCGCATTCGCGGCACCGGCGAGATGGGTGAGATCAAGTACGACGCCGGCGTGCTGCCCTCGATGCTGGCCAGCGAGATGTGGGCGAACTGCGGCTGGGTCGGCGTATCCGGTCCCGGCCAGGGCGACATCGACATCCGCCACAAAATCGGCATCGATCGGTTCATGTGGGGCAGCGACTACCCCCACGACGAGGGCACGCATCCGAACACCAAGGAGCACCTGCGCCGTCGGTTCGCCGGCCTCGAGCACGACGAGTGCGTGAAGATGCTCTCTGGCAACGCCGCCAACCTCTACGGCTTCGATCTCGACAAGCTCGCGCCGCTGGCCAAGCAGTACGGCCCGACGCATGAGGAGCTTCACACCCCGGTCGACGGACCCGACGACGCCGCCTACCTGGGCATCGGCGAAGACATGGACACCGACGCGCTCTAGCTGATCGGGCTCGTCGCCGGGTCCTTGAAGTCGATCAGCACGTCGAACAGATTTTCTGCCATCGGCAGTCCGACGATGTAGACGGTTCGCTCCTCGACCGCGCCCTCGGCGTGGACGGCGCCGCGCGGGATCACCAGCTTGTCGCCGGGACCGAGTGGCACTCGCTCGCCCTTCTCGTTCAGGACATACGTCTTGCCCTCGAGCACGAACCCGACGTTGTCGAAGTCGTGCCAGTGCGGGGGCAACTCGTCCATGAGGCCGGACACATACGTGGTCGGGTAGTAATCGAGTTCCTTCAACTGATCGTAGATCTCGGCCTTCGTGCTGAAGGCGTTGTGGATCACTTGCATCGGGCCGGGTTCGAGGGCCATCAGGACTCCAACTTTCCGGATTCTTCTTACAGAATCCTTCCTTTGGCTTCATACAACCATGAGATCCCGACCGGAGGAATTCTCATGGATCGACCCCGCACCCACAGACTGTTCTGGCTTGCCGCCTTCATCATGCTCTTCGTCGCGGCCTGCGCCGGCAACGGCGACGACGCTGCGGAGGTGGCGACTCTCGAAGACACCGTCGACCTGACGGCCGACGAAGCCGGCTCCGACAGCGAACTCACGAGCGACGAAGCCGCGCTCGTCTTCAGCGAGTGTCTCCGGGCCGAGGGAATCGACATTCCCGACATCGGCATCGACGCCGACGGCAACATCGACATCAGAGCGACATTCCAGGACGCCGGCATCGACGTTCGCGGCGACGAATTCTCCGCCGCCCGTGAGGTGTGCTTCCCGCTACTCGATGGCGTCGCGTTCGGCGGAGGCGGGCGAGCCGGGCTGCAGGACAACCCCGAAATCGCTGATGCCCTACTCGCCTTCTCCGATTGCATCCGAGACGAGGGCTTCGACGTAGGCGACGCCGAGCTACCGCAGCCCGGCGCCGGCGGGTTCACGCCACCGGCCGACGGCGAAACGCCGCAGCGCGGTGAGGGACAGGGCCAGGGCGGCTTCGGAGATCCCTCCGCTCGATTCGCCGGTCTCCTCGGCCTCGACGCCGATGACCCGGATGTCGCCGCCGCTCTCGAAGTCTGCGGCTCCATCGTCTCCGACGCCTTCGCCGGGTTCGCCCCCGGCGGCGGCAACTGACGCTCGCTGCCATGACTGAGCCACTCCTTCTTCCTTCAGCGCGCCGTTGGCCGGTGCTGCTGCTCGGCGTTGCGCTCGGCGTCGCCGCGGCCGCCGCGATGACGACGTTCATGGATCTCGACAAAGAGAACACCGCCGCCGCCGTCACTGCTGACCCGACGCTCAGCCACGCGCCCGTCGAGATCCGCGACCTGGTGGAGGAAGTCGAATGGGTCGCCGATCTGGTCTACGGCACGGCGGTCGACGTGGCCGCGCCGGCCGCGGGAACCGTCACCGCCACCTCTGATGTCGGAGCGGTGCTGCGGCGCGGCGACGTCGTCGTCGCGATCGACGGGGTGCCGGTGACTGTCCTCTACGGACAGGTCCCGGCTTGGCGAGACCTGGCCGAGGACGACGAAGGTCCCGATGTCCTGCAACTGGAGTCGAATCTCGTCGCCCTCGGATTCGACCCCGACGGCAACGTGACCGTCGACGAGCAGTTCGACGCTCACACCGAAGACATGGTCGAGGCCTGGCAGGAATCACTCGGAGTGGAGGTCACCGGTGTCTTCACCACCGGTCTGGCGGTCGTGGTGGACGGCCCGGTGGCCGTCGTGACCGCTCCGGCCGTGGGCGCCCCAACGAAGACCGACGAGCCCTTGGCTCAGGTCTCCGCCCGTTCCATCGTCACCGACGTGGTGCCCGAGGCCGTCGGCGTGGTGGCGGCCCAGGCCCCGGTCGGCACGTTGCTCGAGCACGGCACGTTGCTGCTCACCATCGATGAAACCGAAGTGCGCGCCGTGACCGCCCTCGCGCCTATCGACGGCATCTCGCTGGACGACGGCGTCGCCCGCGAGTTCGTACTCGTCACCGAGGGGCAGCAGGTGGGCGCATGGCTCGTCGAAGAGGGTGCGGTCTTCGACCAGGCAAGACCCGTACTCGAGCTCTCGCAGCAGACCCTCTCGGTCATCGTGCCGGTCGGCCTGGCCGACCAGGACGATTGGGTGGTGGCCCAGCCCGTGGAGATCCTGCTTCCGGACGACTCCGTGGTTGCCGGACTCGTCACCTCGGTCGGCACGGTCGCTCAGGGCACTGGCCAAGGTCAGACGCCGACGATCGACGTGACGGTGCAGGTGCTCGATCTCCTGGCCGACGACCTGCCTGCGTCGGAAGTGACCGTGATCGTCGCCGGCGACTCGGTGATGGGAGCGACCGTGGTGCCGACCCGCGCCCTCGTCACGCTGGCCGAGGGCGGCTTCGCCGTCGAACGCATCGCCGCTGACGGCAACCCGGAGCTGGTTGGGGTTGTCACCGGCACATTCGATGACGGTGTCGTCGAGGTCATCGATTCCGACCTCGTTGCCGGCGACATGCTCGTGGTGCCGTCGTGACCGCCACAGCGCCCCCAGCGGCGATGGAGCTGCACGACATCGTGAAGGAATACGCGGGCACTCCACCAGTACGAGCCCTCGATGGCGTGAGTCTGCGTATCGATCACGGCGAGCTCGCCGCGATCATCGGGCCTTCCGGCTCGGGAAAGTCCACGATGCTCCACGTCATGGGCACACTCGACCGCCCGACTCACGGCCGCGTGTTGATCGACGGTCGGGATCTCTCGCGGATGGGCGACCGCCGTCTGTCGGCAGTGCGGTCCCGGCTCATCGGCTTCGTCTTCCAACAGTTCTTCCTGATCGACGGGATGACGGCGCTCGACAACGTCGCCAACGGACTGCTCTACACGGGGGTAGCGACCAACGAGCGCCGCCAACGTGCGGCCGAGGCGCTGAGCCGCGTCGGCCTGCGGCACCGGCTGACGCATCTCCCGAACCAGTTGTCGGGAGGTGAGCGACAGCGCGTCGCGATCGCCCGTGCTGTGGTGCATCGCCCGGCGATCGTGCTGGCCGACGAGCCGACCGGCAACCTGGACTCGAAGTCGAGCGAGTCGATCATGGATCTGATCCACGAGCTGAATGCCGACGGCACAACGATCGTCGTCATCACTCACGACCACGAAGTGGCCGAGGCGCTGCCCCGCCAGATCGCCGTGAGAGACGGACACATCGAATGACCGACTCCCGTATTCCCAAGAGCCGCTTGCGAGCGGCCGACATCTTGTCGGTTGGAAGCTCAGGGCTCCGCACCAGGAAGATGCGAACCGCCCTATCGGCCCTCGGGGTCACGATCGGCATCGCCGCGATGGTCGGCGTGCTCGGCCTGTCCGAGAGCAGTCGGGCTGACCTCAGCAACAAGATTGAGGCGCTCGGCACGAACCTGCTGACCGTCTCACCCGCGACGGGCTTCGGCGCCGGCGATGGGGTGCTTCCCGAGGACTCGGTTCCCAAGATCCAGCGCATCGACCCGGTCGAGGCCGTGGCCGACATCGTGACGCTCGACGTCGACGTGTTGCGCAACGACTACGTCAACCCCAATCGCACGGGCGGAATCGACGTGGTCGCAACCCACCTGGACCTACTCACGACCCTCAACGGCACGGTGGTCGAGGGCACCTGGTTGAACGAGGCGTCGGCCTCTGTCGGCAACGTCGTTCTCGGCAGCGAGGCAGCCACGAGACTGAGTATCGACTCGGTCGACGACGGGCCGCAGGTCTACATCGGCGACGAGTGGTTCACTGTGGTCGGCATCCTCGACGAGTTCCCTCTTGCTCCGAACCTCGACCGATCCGTGATGATCGGTCAGGACGCCGCGGTCTCGGTATTCGATGCCGACCTGAACCCCAGCATCGTCTACCTCCGAGCATCGTCAGGCGTGCTCGACGACGTTCGCGGCGTGCTCGCTGCAACCGTCGACCCCGCCGAACCCGACGAGGTCTCCATCTCTCGCCCGTCGGACGCTCTCGAAGCTGAGGAGGCCGCAGACAGTGCGTTCACGAGTTTGTTCCTCGGCCTCGGCGCGGTGGCCTTGCTGGTCGGTGGAATCGGGATCGCCAACGTGATGGTGATTGCCGTGATCGAACGTCGCAACGAGATCGGCCTTCGGCGAGCGCTCGGCGCAACGAGAGCCCACATTCGTCGCCAGTTCCTCACCGAGGCGCTGCTGCTCTCGACGCTCGGTGGCCTCACCGGAGTGGCCCTCGGCGCCGCGGTCACAGCGGCCTACGCCAGCACGCAGGAGTGGGAGGTCGTCATTCCTCCCGAGGCCGCGGTTGGCGGGTTTGTCGCGGCGATCGCCATCGGCGTGGTCGCCGGCCTGTACCCGGCAAGCCGGGCCGCCCGGATGGCTCCCACCGAAGCACTGAGGGCGGCGTGATGCGCATGGCACGGCGACTCTTCTTCCTGGCGCTGGTGATCGGTGCCGCGATCGTTGCGGTCGTGGTGTTCGAGCCGCTGTCGCTCTTCGACGACGAACCCGCGCCCGAAGCGGCTGAGCGGGAGAGCTCATTGGTCACCACACAGTCCTTGGTCACAGAATTCACAGCTGATGGGAGCTTCGTCCATGACGGCGCCGCCACCGCATACGCCTCGACTCTCGGCCCGAGTGGTCCGGCGGTGATCACCGCAGTCGTGGCCGAAGGCTCGGTGGCGAACGCGGGCGACGTCCTCTGGGAGATCGGCTTCGAGCCGACCGTGTTGTTGGTCGGCTCCGAGCCGAGCCATCGAGACCTCGGCCGTGACGATGTCGGGTCCGATGTGCTTCAGCTCGAGCTGAACCTCGTTGCGCTCGGGTTCGATCCCGACGGCACCGTGACGATCGACGAGACCTACACCTACAACACTTCACTCATGGTCGAGCGCTGGCAGGAGGCGGCGGGGGCGGAGGTCACCGGCGCGGTGGCGCAGGGGGCAGTCGTCTACGCCCCGCCCGACCGTCGAGTGGGCGCAGTCGACGTCATCGTCGGCGCCACCATCACCGATGGCCAGGCCATCCTCGAACTCACCGGCCAAAACCGAGAGGTCGTGTTCGAAGTGAGCTCGGCCGACCGTGAGACCCTCGAAATCGGCGCCGCGGTGGTTGCCCGTCTCCCCGACCGAACCGAACTGTCGGCGACGGTCACCACAACCACGGTCACCGAGACCGGCGGGCTGGCCGTCGTCGCCTCGATCGAGGACTCGCCCGATCTGGCCGCCGACAATCTTCCGGCAACGATGACGTGGTCGACGACACTCGCCACCGACGCGGTGACCGTTCCCGAGAGCGCCCTGCTGCGGCTGGATACGGGCGGCTACGTCGTGGAGCGAGCCGACAACGGCGCACTTGTCCCCGTCGAACCCGGCGCCAGCAGCAACGGTTGGGTCGAGATCACCAGCACCCTCACCCCCGGCGACCCAGTGATCGCCCCCTAGCCGCTGCAACTGGAGTCTGACCCCCGCTGCATTTCACCCCCTCCCGGAAGTTGCAGCGGGGGTCGGACTCCAGTTGCAGCGCGGTGAGGGTGACTGCCTCTCCCCGGCGGGGGTTAGGAGAGGCCGCCGGTTTTCCACATGCGGGCGAAGGGGCCGTCGGCGGCGATGAGTTCGTCGCGGGTGCCGACCTCGGCGATGCCGCCGTCGTCGACCACGACAATGCGGTCGGCCCGCATGGTGGTCTGCAGTCGGTGAGCGATGATCACCGCGGTGCGACCCTCGAGCACGACGTCGAGCGCCTGCTCCACCGCCTGCTCGGTACGAAGGTCGAGCGACGACGTCGCCTCGTCCAGCACGAGCAGTCGGGGCTGCGAGAGGAACGCGCGGGCCAGGGCCAGCAGCTGTCGTTCGCCGGCCGAGAGGGCCACGCCGCGTTCGTGGCACGGCGTGTCGAGCCGGTCAGGCAGGCGGTCGAGCAAGCGACCGAGGCCGACCTGCTCGCATGCTGCCTCGAGCTCCTGATGCTCGAGATCGCGGCCGCCGATGAGCAGGTTCTCGCGAATTGAACCAGCGAAGAGGAACGGCTCCTGCGGCACGACCCCGATCTGGCTGCGCAGCGAAGCGAAGGTGACGTCGCGGACGTCGTGACCGTCGATGGTGACCGAGCCGGACTGAGGGTCGTAGAACCGGTTGAGCAGCTTGGCGATGGTCGACTTGCCCGCGCCGGTCGGGCCCACGACGGCGATTGTCTCGCCGGGATGAATCTGGAGATCCACGTCGGAGATCACCGGCGAGCCGGGGTCGTAGCCGAACGTGACACCGTCGAGACGAATCTCGCCGACCACGTCAGGAAGGTCATAGGCGTCGGTGCGCTCCAAGACCGACGGCTCAGTGGCCAGCACGCCGTCGATCTTCAGAACCGACGCGCGGCCCTGTTGGTAGATGTTGTAGAGGGCGACAAGCTCCGTGATCGGGGCGAAGAAGGCGCCGACATAGAGCACGAAGGCGATGAGCTCGCCGAGCGTGACCCGCCCGTCGAGTACGAGGCGACCACCGACGATCAACAGGATCATCTGCGCGAGCGGTCCCATTGCTTCGGAACCGGGTCCGTAGACGCCATTGATGTAGGCGGTGCGATCGTTGGCCGCCAGGTATTCGCCCGCCTCGTTCTGGTGCTCGACGACCGTGCGCCGACGCCGGTTGTGGGCCGTGACGATGCGGATGCCGGCCAGGCTCTCCTGAAGATGGGCCAGCACATCGGCGATCGTGTCGCGCACCCTGAGCTGCGCGACGCCGGCCACCCGTCGATACCAGAGCGAAAGCGCGAGCGTCCCCGGGATCACTGCGATGAGCGTGATCACGGCAAGAAGCGGGTTCAGGATGAACAGTGCGATCGTGACAGCCAGCAGCGTGACCCCCTGCACGGCCAACTGCACCAGGCCCTGCTGGAAGAGCTGTTGCAGCGGCTCGAGGTCGCTCGTCATCCGGCTGAGGAGTCGACCGGCTCGTTCGTTGGTGTAGTAGTCGATGCTCAGGCGCTGGAAGTGCGAGAAGAGCTGCACGCGCAGGTTGGCCATGATGCGCGCGCCCACGCGACCGGAGGCCATCATCCGCACGATGCCGACGAGGATGGAGACCGGCACGAACGCGGCGAAGATCACGCCGACGGTGACGACGACGTCGCGATCACCGGCGCGGATGCCATCGTCGATCGAGATCTGCAGGAGGAGCGGCCCGGCCTGGGCCATCACGGCTTCGAGGGCGACGAGCAGGAACACGCCGAAGAGCGCGAGCGAATACGGCCGCAGGAAGTGCAGCATCGTGAAGCGGGACCGGTCGTACTCCGTCTGGCTGAACTCTGGCGGATCCTCGGCCACCGCGGGCGGGCCTTCGTCCATCCATTGCTCGACCTTTGCCTGCACTTCAGGCGGGATACCGCTGAACCCCGTGTCGGCGTGTCCGCCCCATCCGGCCATCGACATCAGTCATCACCGCCTTCGAGATGTTCCAGCAATTCTCGATACCTGGGTTCCGACTTCATCAGGTCGGCGTGGGACCCGGTGGCTGCAACCACACCGTTCTCGAGGAACGCCACCCGGTCGGCCAAGGCGATAGTCGACAGTCGGTGGGCGATCACGATCACAGTCCGGTCGGCGGTGACCTCGCGCAGCCCCGCGTGAATCTTCTCCTCCACTCGCACGTCGATAGCGCTGGTCGCATCATCGAGGATCAACACCTGCGGATCGTGCAGCAGGGCTCTCGCCAACGAGATCCGCTGCCGTTGGCCACCGGAGAGCGTGTAGCCCCGCTCGCCGACCACCTCGTCGAAGCCGTCGTCGAGTTCTTCGATGAAGTCGATGGCCTGCGCGGCCTGGGCTGCCGCCCGGATTCGCTCCTCCGACGCGGTTGGATCAGCGAAGGCGATGTTGTCGCGGATGCTCATCGAGAAGAGGAACGGGTCGTCGAGGGCGACACCCACAGTGGCCCGCAGACTCGGGAGTGTCGCGTCGCGCACGTCAACGCCGTCGACGGCGATGCACCCATCGCGAACGTCGTAGAAACGGGGCAACAGGCGGGCCACGGTCGACTTGCCCGATGCAGTCTCGCCCACCAGCGCGACCGTCTCGCCGGGGGCGATGTCGAGGGAGAAGCCGCGCAGCACATCGGCGTCGCCCGCGTAGCCGAATCGCACATCGCGAAACGTCACCGCGCCGCGACTACCAGCTACGTCGACGGCATCGGGCTTCTCGGTGATGCCCACCGGTTCATCGAAGACCTCATAGACCCGCATCGCCGATGCCTTCGCCCGCTGCGCCATCTGCACGAGGTGGCCGATGAAACGAAACGGCACCTGGACCATGAGGACATACGAGCTGAAAGCGACGAGCGCGCCGATGCCGATCGATCCATCTTCAACCAGGAGCCCGCCGTAGAGCAGTACGACGGCGAGGCTCAGCCGCGGGAGGTGTTCGAGCGCGGGAATGTAGCGGGCCGACACGTCGGCGCCCTTCACCATCGCGTAGCGAAGCTGATCGGCGACGCCCGCAATGCGGGCGACCTCGTGCGGCTCGCCCGCGAAGTTGCGAACAACACGAACGCCGGCGATGTTCTCCTCGACCAAGGTGGAAACGTCGGCCTGACGAGCCATCACCAGCCACCATGCGGGCAACTGCGGGTGACGGCTCTTGAGGCCGATGAACGCCACGATCGGGATCGGAATGATCGTGACCAGCGTCAGCGGCACGCTGACCGCGAACATCAGGCCTAGAGCGAGCAGGAGACTCGCCAGCGAGAGCGCCATGAACGGGCCGAAGTTGAGGAACATCTGCACCGACCGGATGTCGCCGTTGGCCCGAGCCAGCAGCTGGCCGGTCTCGCTGCGGTCGTAGAAGTCGGCCGACATCTTCGTGAGGTGTTCGAAAACTGCGTGGCGCATCGCCGTCTCGACGCGAAAAGCGACGCGGAACATCGCGCGACGGGCGGCGAAGCCGGTGATGGCTGCGACCACGGTCAGGCCGAGGAGTGCCCATGCGTAGGGACCGATGGCGTCGGTCTGCTCGTCGAGCGCGTTGTCGATCGCCAGCATGAGCACGGCGGGCACGAGCGTGCGGGCCGCCATACCGACGGCGGTGCCGATCACCGCGGTGGCCATACCGCCCCTCATCGGTCGGACAACCGGCCAGAGTCGACGGATCCATCCCTTCGAGATGTCGGGATCGGGCCGACCCTCGGGCTCGGGGAACCGGGCGAGCTGATCGGTGGCGATCGCCGTCATCGTGTCCGCTTCGCGTCGAGAGCGCTTCGCCACAGGTCGAGGGCATCGACCGCGAGCGCCCGTGAAGCCGGGTCGAGTCCGTCAGCGATCGAGGCGAGTGCACCGTCGGCCGCGGCGTTGGCGGTGTCGAGCGAGCGGGCCCCGGCGGCGGTCAGCTCGTAGTCGACTCGGCGCCGATCATCGATGCCCCGGGAACGGGCGACGAGCCCGTCCTCGACCAACCCGTTCATCACCGTCGTGACGGTCGGCGGTCGCACGGCCAGGAAGCGGGCGAGCACGCCACTCGAAGTGATGCCGGCCTGGACCAGCGAGAGGGCACGAAACTGTGAGCTGGTGAGCCCGGTCTCGTTCACCGCAATCTCAATCGAGCGCCCCAGCGCGATGACCGTCAGGGCGTGGGCCCGCTCAGTCGCAACACTCTTAGTCCCCATAATATTTAGCGTAGCTAACGTTTAGTCGGAGACAAGAACTCGGTGGTAGACGGCCCGCACCGCAAGGGCCTCGCGAACCTCGCGGGTCATGCCTTCGGCGAAGTCGGATCGATAGGTCTCATCCGTCACCACCTGCACGGCGAACTGCAAGCCCGACATCATGCCGATGAAGGCGGAGACGAGCACGAGCTGGCGGGTGAAGACCAGCTCCGAACCGAAGATCGACCACGTCCGCGCCCAGTCGCGCCCCGACTCGAGCTCGAGGGCGGTCGTCCACTGCAGCAACGTGTCGCCGCGCACTGTGAGGAGCCCGAACACCAGATAGAAGGCCGTGATCACCAGCGCGACCAGCAGGATCTGGATCGCCTGAGCCACAAAGAGCAAGAGCATGACGTTCCACTCGGAACGTCGACCCAGCGCTGGCGCATCGGGCGGAGCATCGTCGTCGGCCGGAACGAGCTCGGCCACCGGCGTGTCGTCGCAGAAGGGTCGCACGTCGGCCCACCGCGAGAATCGGGCGAGGTCCACGGTGATTCGACGCACCGCGAGCATCACAAAGGCGCTGCCAATCAGCAACAGGAGAATGAGTACAGAAAAGAAGTAGGCGAGATGGAAGTCGTGAGCGACCTGCCACATCTCGGCATTGAGAAAGATGAAGGCGGAGAAGATCAGCAGGATGGGCAGCGACTTCATTGCGAGGTTGGCGATGTCGTTGATCTGCGCCCACACCTGCCCGACCGACCAGCGCAACATCGGAATGATGCCCCATGCGGTCAGCACGAAGCCGGTGGCGAGGATGACCACGTTGAGCCCGACGATGAAGAGGATGTTCTCGCCCAGCGCATCCTGTGCGCCGATCGCGGTGGGGATGGCGGGCAGCACGAAGAACAACAGCAGCTCGGGGATGCCAACCGTGTCGGGCATCATCCGCAGCGGGCGTCCACGCATGCGGTTGACGAACGCGAATGCGCCGAGCATGAGCGCAACGCCCCCGAGGAAAGCAAGACCCTGGGCAATCCCGTCCCAGCGATCACCGAAGACGAGAAACAGCTCGAGGAAAACGACCAGTCCCATGAACGGGAACATCCTCGTGAGCACGTCTTCTCGCACCGAGTAGTGGTCGATCAGGTAGGGCAGGCCCTGGCGCACGAACCAACGCTCGGTCTCGTCCTTTTGGATCGCGTCTGCCGTGGCCATCAGGTGACAATGATGGCCCGATCAATCCCAGAGAGCAGTGACCCACCACTGTCCCTGTTCGAGGGTGACCAGCCGGGCCTGGCCGTCGTCGGTGAGGATCTGGAAACGGGCACGACGGCGATGATCATCGGTGTCCCACCAGCGTTCGTCGACCGGCCACGGGCCAGCCCATCCGACGATAGGAACGATCCGACCACGAATGCCGAGCGCGATGGGCGCAGCTGAAGCGAGCCCTCTGCCGGTGACGGTCACCATTCCCCCGTTCGCATCGTGGAGTTCGACTGCATGGGGCTTTGCCGGCACTCGGCTCGGCGACGGCGCCGGGAGTTGCCCGGGCCAAGGCGGGATCTCTCCATCGACTGCCTGCGCATCAGCCGACCGACCTCGGAGTTCGACCGTTGCCGCGGGCACCAACACGAGCTGCTCGTCGTGATGACGGCCGCCGCGTCGCTCGGGCACCAACACCGCGTCGGCCCCGAGCTGGCCTTGCAGCCTCGCCGCGACACGCGCGGCTCGTTCGTCGACCTCGGACTCACCACCCCAGAAACCGAGCTGACGGCCTTTGGCCGGCACGATCTCGTCGGGGACAAGCGTGACCCGGGCGATACCGCCGCTCGG
>Ga0315336_1002497_pt1 | contig 27860 bp, 31 predicted proteins | sample ASW5metaG_FD_204512 | JGI IMG/M metagenome (GOLD analysis project Ga0315336, IMG submission 204512) | Ammonia-oxidizing marine archaeal communities from Monterey Bay, California, United States - ASW #5 | ecosystem: Environmental > Aquatic > Marine > Intertidal zone | place: USA: California... | reverse complement strand
ATGCCGCACCAGGAGCCTTCAGCCGCCTGCAGGTGGCGCAAGGCCGCGACTGCGTTGCGCAGTACACCCTGCAGTTGGTCTGGCGTAGCGTTGGTCATGTGGTGATGCCTCTCCCTGACCCCCGATTGTAGTGCATGACACCCGGGGGCCGAGGTAGGATCGTCAAATGCTCTCGACTTCGTCATCCATGCCAAGCGCATCCGGCCACCGTGCCCTGTCCGCCACCAGTGGACACATGGACACCCGGACCGCGGCCCTGGAGATTGCACACGCGATCCATGACGCCGGTGGTGCCGAATGCGACCTCATGCTGTTCTTCTGCAGTTACCACCACACCGCCGCAGTGACTGAAGCGATCGAATCGCTGCAAGGGGTAATAGCACCGAGGCACGCATTGGGATGCACGGCGGAATGCGTCCTCGGCGACGACCAGGAACTCGATGGCACCGCAGGCATGAGCGTGCTGTGCCTCTTTCTTCCCGGAACACGATTGACACCCTTCACCGGCACTCCCGATGCGCCGATTCCAATCAGCCGCAGCGAGGACATGCCTGCGCACATGGGACTGGAGGAGGACACGCGGGCGATCCTGATGTTCGCGGATCCCTTCACCACACCCATCACCCGCCTGCTGCCTGCCATCAACAAACTGTCCCGGCCCGGCGCGCCCGTACCGCTGCTGGGCGGCATGGCATCGGGAGCATCGCAACCGGGCCACAACCGGCTGGTCGTTGACGACCACGTGACCGATGTCGGGCTCGTGGGCATGAGCCTGTCCGGCGACATCGACCTGGAGTTCGTGGTCAGCCAGGGGTGCCGGCCCGTCGGCGAACCGCTGATCGTCACCGGGGTCGAGGGAAACCTGATCACGGGTCTCGGGGGCAGGCCCGCCAAGTCCATGCTCGAGGAAGCCGCCGTCTCCATCGCCGATGAAGACCAGTCGCTCCTCGATGGCGGCATTCTCATCGGCAGCGTGCTTGATGAACACAAGCGTCACTTCGGACGCGGCGATTTCATCGTCCGGAACATTCTCGGCATCCCGAAGGATCGTCCGGGGTTCATCGTGGGCGAGTTTCCGAAACTCGGCCAGACGATCCAGTTCCATGTGCGCGATGCCAGGACGGCACACGAGGATCTGCACCTGCTCCTGGACGCGCAGCAGTTGCAGGAACATCCATTCGCCGCCCTGCTGGTCACCTGCAATGGCCGAGGACATCGCCTGTTCGGCCACGAGGGACACGATCTCTCCATCGTTCGACAGCGATTGAACGCTCCTCCGGTCGCCGGCCTGTTCGCCGCCGGTGAACTTGGACCGATCGGGGGAAGAAACCTGCTGCACGGACACACCGTCGCCCTGACGCTGTTCAGGAAACGGGCAGCCGAGTCGATGTAACGTATTCAGATGCGTGTGCCGAGCGGAACGCAGGATTCCACTCGTGACAGCAGTTCATCCGCTTCCTCGCGGGTGAAGTTCAATGGAAGCCGGAAACGAACCGAGTCCTCGCCACAAGGCAGCGCGATGACCTTGCGGTCGAACAGTGCCGCAATCATCTCTCTCCGGGCTTCCGGGGGATCGAAGGTGAACGCGATCAGGGAGCCACAACCTCGAACGCTCTTGAAGGCGTTCGTTTCCTTGGCAATCGATCGCAGCCCGATCATCACATGCTCACCGATCGCGGTGATGTGATCCGCCAGGTTCTCCTCGACGATGATCTCGATGAACTTCCGGCAGCGAACCATGTCGACGATGTTGCCACCCCAGGTCGAATTGATCCGGCTGGAACGCTCGAACACGTTCTCCTCGACTTCATCGATCCGGCTGGAGGCGTAGATCCCGCAGACCTGGGTCTTCTTGCCGAAGGACACGATGTCCGGAGCGACCCCCAGGTGTTGCCAGAACCACGGCTTGCCTGATCCGAAGAAGCCGGTCTGGACCTCATCGAAGAGCAGCAGGGCCTCCCGCTCATCGGCGTAGTTACGCAATGCCTGCAGGAACTCGCGGCGGAAGTGGTTGTCTCCACCCTCGCCCTGCATGGGCTCGATGAGAATGGCCGCGATGTGGGTGCCGGAGGCCGCAGCCTGTTCAAAGGCCGCCTCGATTTCCATGCATGCCCTGGCTTCCTCGGCAGCGATATCGTTGCTGATGGTCCCGTCGAGGTGGTAGTGGATGGTGGGATTGTGGACACGCGGCCAATCGAACTTCGGGAACAGCCCGACCTTGTCGGGCAGGGTGTTGGTCACGCTCATGGTGTAGCCGGTGCGGCCGTGGAACGCCTGCTTGAAATGCAGGATCGTGAGATCGTTGACTGAGTCGCTGAAGTCGGTACGACCGAGCTTGCGGGCCTTCCAGTCGAAGGCCGTCTTCATCGCATTCTCGACCGCAAGGGCTCCACCGGAGACCCAGAAGTGATGTGGGAATCCATCGGGAGTGGCATGGGTGGCGAAGGTATCCACGAACTCACAGAGGTCCTCGCTGTAGATGTCGGAATTCGCAACCTTGCTCATGGAAGCCCGGGCCATCGCGTCGACGATTTCCGGATCCTTGAACTTGGGATGGTTGTACCCCAGTGGCCAGGAGGCGAAGCAGGTGAAGACATCCATGAACTCGCAGTCGTGGATCCGATCATGGATCCACGAACCATGGCATCGGTCCAGATCGACCACGAGTGGATACCCATCCACGAGCTGGTGGCGGCCGAGATCCTTCAACAACTGCTTGGCATCGTTGCCCATGTCGCAAAGCTCCTTAAAAGAATGCAGGATACGCCCCGGGGAAGGCCCCTTCAAGGCCCCTCCAACCCGGGAATGCTCCCAGGAGCATGGGAATGGTGGTTTTCGACCCTCATTCGCTTGACGCTCTTGACTCGGGTGGGGAAACTCCCCTGTTCTTCAATGAAGGGGCCGTGCAGTCCACGGTACCCCGCAACCGGGCATTTCCGCCCAACGGAGTGAGTCCATGGCCATTCGATCGAACGCTGGAACAGGCGTCATCGTCTCCCTCGTCGTCTTCATCCTCATCAGCATCTTCCTGCTGGTGATGGCGATCATCTTCTATTCCGGACAGGCCACCCAGATGCAGTTGGCCGATCAACGGGAAAGCACCCTCGACGAGTACGCGCTGAAGCGGGAACGGAACTCAGAGCAGTTCCAGACCATCGAAGCGGCTGCCAAGAAGAATCGGCAATCCGTCCTCGGGTACCTGCTGGACCAGAACAATTCCTTGAAGACCTACGTTGCAGGCAACCCGGATGAATCGATGGAGAACATCCAGCGACGGTTCTCGTCACTGGGCGTCGACTCGACCATCTACAACTCGCTCAAGGACAGCAACCGCAGGGCAACGGACACCCAGAACGAACTCGACAGTCTCCGGAAGCAGGCACAGTCGCTCCAGAACGAGCGGGATCGCCTCACGGCCGACGTCGAAGCGGCAAGCCGTTCCCGCGACACCCTCCTGGCTGCCGAGAGCAAGCAGGTAGAGCAGTACCGCACTGCTACGGACGAACACCTCTCCCAGATCGCCGATGTGCGGGAACTGATGGAAGTGGAGACCGACAAGTTGCGGGACCGCTACTCGGATTCAATCACCGAACTCGAGAACGAGGTCGATGCACTCCGACAGGAGAAGGTCGTACTCAAGAGCCGCGTCGAGGATCTCGAGGGGCGGATAAACAAGACACGCATCAAGCCACATGATCCCGATACGCTCGTCGACGGCACCATCATCGATATCGCCGGCTCCAACGACCAGGTCTACATCGACCGTGGTCGACAGGACCAGGTCGTGCTCGGCATGACCTTCGAAGTCTACGACGATGCGGCCCAGATCCGTCCTACGGCAAATGGCGTCTTCCCCCGAGGAAAGGCGAGCCTGCAGGTCATCAAGGTCGGTGACAGTACCTCCACCGCCAAGATCACCCGCTCCACGATTGGTCGACCGGCCGTACGAAACGACGTCATCGCCAATGCGATCTACGACCCCAAGTACAAGTTCAAGTTCCTGGTTCACGGCCAGTACGACATCGATGGCGACGGCTATCCCAGCGAGGAGGAAGCCGCCTACCTTCGCAGCCAGGTCGAGCACTGGGGGGGGATCGTCGTTCGAAGCGACACCCTTCCCGGAGATCTTGATTTCCTGGTACTCGGCGTGGAACCGATGGACCCGGTCCGCCCTCCGCAGGATGCAAGCATGCTCGTCCAGCAGGACTACATCCGGAAGAAGACGACCTACCACGACTACCAGGAACTCTACAACCAGGCTCGCAACGCACAGATCCCGATCCTCAACGCGAACCGGCTGCATATTCTCACGGGCGGAACGGACCTCTGAGTTCGACGGCACGTCGCCACGCACCATGGCACGAAACGCATCACCGCTGGTCAACTGGAGCCAGTACCTGCCCCTGCGCATGGTTGCTGGACTCATCCAGTGCTTTTCCCCGGAACAGAATCTGCGGACTGCCGCAAGCGTCGGTTCGATGTTCTGGCACTGGAACCCGCGGCGCCGTCAACGCGCAATCGACAACATCCAGATGAGTTTTCCCGAGTGGGACACGGAACGTGTCGAGCAGGTCGGCCGCGCGTCCTTTGAATACATGTTCCAGCTCGCCATGGTCGACGCGGTCATGATGGGACGGCTCATCACCCCGAACACGTGGCCCAACACCCTCAAGATGCGGAACGTCGAGGGTGTGCTCGATCGACTGGTGAAGGGGCAGCCGCTGCTCATGCTCACCGGGCACTGCGGCAACTGGGAACTCCTTGGCTACGGCATGTCCGTCATCGGGTACCCGTTGACCGCCATCGCTCGACCACTGGACAACCCCCTCATCAACGACTGGGTGCTCCGAATCCGGGAGGCCCACGGGTTGCGAGTGCTGACGAAATGGGGCGCCACTCCGGAGCTGCAGCGAGCCATCGAATCCGGAGAGCACCTCGGCTTCCTCGCCGACCAGAATGCGGGGGACCAGGGTGTCTTCGTACCGTTCTTCGGTCGGCTCGCCTCAAGCTACAAGTCGATTGCCCTTTTGGCGATGCGATACGAACTGCCGATCGTCTGTGCCCAGGCTCGCCGCATCGGTCAGCAGTTCAAGTACGAATTCGTCTGCAGCGACATCATCGATCCCCGCGACTGGCAGGATGCGGAGGATCCGATGTACACAATCACCGCTCGATATACCCGTGCCCTGGAAACACTGATCCGCCAGGCTCCGAACCAGTACCTCTGGCTGCATCGAAGGTGGAAGAGTCGCCCCAAGCATGAACGGGAAGGCCGGCCGATGCCGGAGTCGCTGATCGAAAAGATCCGCAACCTCCCCTGGATGACGGACGATGCACTGCAGCAGGTCATCGAGCATTCCAACCGGGCAGCAAGGGACGCGGCGTGAATCGGCTCGACGATGTCCTCATTCTCGTGGTCGATGACGATCCAGACGTGCTTGACGGCATCGACCTGGCCCTGCGATCCGAGGGTGCACGAACCCTTCGCGCGATCGACGGAAACGAGGCGATCCTCTTCTGGAGAAGCCATGCCCCCGAGGTGGTGGTCCTGGACATGATGCTTCCGAAGCGGTCAGGTTTCCTCGTGCTGGAGGAGCTCACCGGGTCAGAAACCCCCCCAATCGTGGTCATGGTGACCGCCAACGAGGGGAAGCGGCACATGAGTTATGCCAAGTTGCTCGGCGTCCACGCCTACCTGAACAAGCCGATTCCACTCGAGACCCTCATCCAGACCATTTCCGATCTCCGGGGGGAAGGCAGCCCCCCTGCCAGCGAGTAGGATGTCTCCCTTGACCCACAAAGGCATCGAGCGACCGTGAATCAGAACCTCGTCATCCTGTCACCCGAGGAAGCCGGCAAGAATGGTCTGGCCCCGATCGGAACCCGGGCGGAGATCATCAAGGCCCTCGATCTGCTCAACACGTCCCCGGAACGAGAAGGCGATGATGTGCTGTGGGGACCGGGTATCCGCATCGACATGCCACCAGACAAGGATCCGGTCGACCAGATGCTGCTGAGCATCGTGGAAGAGGAAATCGCATTCCTGGTGATCATGCGGATCAGCCGAATCTGCCAGTGGCGGATGATCGATCCAGAGACCGGACGGGAATTGAACCCATGAGCAGCGACACGCAGTTGGACCAGCCGAGCCAGGGACTGGCAATCGATCGATCCGACATGGATCGATTCACGCAGGCCATTGCCTGGGCGGTGGACTACCGGGGTGATGTCACGCTGTGCGTGACCGACCAGGAGATCGAGTGCTTCGTGTTCGATCGCCTCCCCGCATCCAATGGCAACAGCGGAACCATCCGCTACATGACCAAGGCCGATGCATCACGGATTCCCATTCCGATCGACCAGGTGCAGGAGATCCGCTTCAGCGGCAAGGACACTGCTGCGGGCAGGAGCTTCGAACGATGGATCCAGCGATACATCGAGAAGAAACTTGCCGGTGAAACAGCGTCGATCGAATGCGATTCTCTGGAAGACGAGTGAACCGGCTCAGGCGGCGCGGCGTCGGCAGAGTGTGCCGAGCGATGCATAGAACCCGAAGGGACCGTGATTGAACACGGCGCCGGAGACACCTCGCTCCGCGAGGTCTTCCAGGTACTTGACCGCGACCTCGGGATCGACCTCGATCAGTCGACCGACATCCGTCGTGCACCCTTCGAGCCCCTGTTCGACCGCGTAGGATCGAGCCTGCCGCGCATCGGTGAAGACCATGACACATGGCTCGTCATGCATGATCCAGATCAGCGGATCGTCGCTGTCGGCGACATCCGAGACGAAGTACCACGATGGAAGGTCGCAGACGCGATCCCAGATGTCCTCCTCGACGGCCGTGCCCTGGAGAGCTCGATCCACGAGTTGATCGATGGACTCGGCATCGATACGAGTGAACGAGATCGAGGCCTCGACCGCATGATCGAGCGAGAAACTCACGCTCCACGGTCCATGGTTGAACCGGATGCTGGAGATTCCCCACTGGGCGAGGTCCTTGAAGAAGTCACCGACCTCCGAAACGCGGATTCTTCGCACGCTCGAGATGGTGTCGATGCGATCCTCCAGCCATGTGTTCAATGCACGCGTTGCGCGGCCTTCATCGGTGAAGATGAGCAGCACGGGCTGGCCTTCCTCCCAGGTGATGCAGGGAGGACGATCTTCAGCTTCACCAAGTTCGATGAAGTACCAGGCCGTCAGGTCGAAGATGGCACTGAGCAGTGCGTCGCGGCTCTGCCGGGTCGGCATGTCCTCGTGATCCTGGATCAACTGGTTGATTGTTCGTCGTACGTGTCTGACCATGATTGAAGTCCCCTTCCTCTGAACCGTTCAGCGACGGCAGGCCCAGCACAGGCGCCCCTCAAGACATAATCAGATACGGATGGCATCCCATTGGAGGTTCTGGGAATCCGTGTTCGATCCATGAATTTCTTCAGAGCTCAGGAAGCAGCGACCCCGACGAAGCGGTCCTGTTTGACCTCCAGGAGCCTCCAGACGCCTTCAGGAGCCCCTCCAGGCCCCCCTGCCGGCCACCATGGAGTCTGCCCCGGATCCACTCCCTGTCCCTCCAGGGGGCTCAGGTCGGGGTGCTCGAGGGCGGCCGCCATGACCTCCAGGCTGGCACCGGTTGCATCCAGCCTGGGCGTGCACTGGATGAGCCCCCGCGTGTAGGGGTGCAGTGGGTGCTCCAGGACATCACGAGTCGGACCCATTTCACAGATTCGTCCCTGGCAGAGCACGCACATCCGATCAGACCGTTCGCCGACCAGTGCCATGTCGTGGCTGATCAGCAGCAGGCCCATCCCGTCCTCGGTCACCAGCGTTTGCAGCAGGTCGAGGACCCCTCGCTGGGTGCGGACATCCAGTGCCGTCGTCGGCTCGTCGGCGATAACCAACGACGGCCTTGCCGCGATGGCCATCGCAACCATGACACGTTGTCGCATTCCCCCACTGAACTCGTGTGGATAGGACTGGTAGCGATCCGCCGGATCAGGCAGATTGACGCGACTCAACAACGCGATGGCCTCGGCCCTGGCCCGGGCGTGTCCCATGCCCCGGTGGTGGCGAAGGACCTCCGCGACCTGCTCGCCGATGGAGTAGACGGGGTTCAACGCCGTCATCGGTTCCTGGAAGATCATGCCGATTTCCGTTCCCCGGATGGATGCCATCTCCCGGGATGACATGCTCGTCACGTCGCGATCACCGAGCATGATTCGACCGGAGACTCTCTGGACGGCGGGTTCCGGCAGCAGCCCCATGATCGCCAGCGCGGTCATGGACTTGCCACTGCCCGACTCCCCCACCAGCGCCAGCGTCTCTCCAGCCGACAGCGTGAATCCGACGTCCTGGATGATCGGCATCCGCGCGCCCGTACCGGGCGACAGGACGTCGACTGCGAGTTGTTCCACGGACAACAGGGTCATGCGACGGCCTGCCTTGATCGCTGGCGAGGATCCACCGCCACTCGCAGCCACTCGCCCATGCAGTTGAGCGCCACCAGGGTCAGCGCAATGAAGATGCACGGCCACAGGATGATCCACCATCGGCTCCGCACGGTGTTGATCTCCGCGAGGCCATCGGCTGCCAGGTTGCCCCAGCTGGGCAGTGGTTCACGAACGCCGATGCCGAGAAAGCTCAGGAACGCCTCGGCGAGAATCGCCATGGGCACGGTCAAGGTCGCGTAGACGATGATGGGGCCCGCGAGGTTTGGCAGCAGGTGACGAAGAAACTGGCGGCGACGGGGGACACCGATGGCACGGCATGCCTCCATGAAGGGCCGGGTACGCAGGCTCAGGACCTGGCCGCGGACCACGCGGGCGATCGTCAACCAGCTGATCGCCGCGATGGCCACCCAGAGCGTGATGCAGTTGATCAACAGCCCTACGTCGGGACCCAGGCCGGCCCCGGAGCCCTGCAACCAGTTTTCCCGAAGGCCGTCGACGGCAACTGCGACCAGGACCACCAGGAGGATGGCCGGCAACCCGTAGAACACGTCCACGATGCGCATCATGACGGAGTCCACTCGCCCACCGGCCCACCCGGCGCAGGTACCCCAGAGCGTCCCCACGAACAAGGCCGTCGCTGCGGCGGCGATCCCGATGACAAGGCTGATGCCTCCACCGGCCAGCACGCGGATGAACAAATCACGACCGAGTCGATCCGTACCGAAAACGAAGAACCGACCGTCCCCGGCCTGCACCGCCGCGTGTTCCTCGTCGTCGTGCGCAGCCCATGACGGTGGAAGCAGCGCGAGTCGGGGTTGCGCCGCCTCAAAGCGGCGAGGTCCATTGAGCGTCCCATCGTCGACGCGGGACAACGTCCAGGGAAGACTGAGCACGCACAGCAGCAGCATCACGAGAAGCACACCAACACCAATCCATCCCATCAGTCCGATGGAACGCGGTGGCCGAATCCTTCCGGCGACGTCGGTGACCTTCATCGAGATGGATGGTACTTCATCGACTCAGGGTGCGGCCGGAGCAGCCGGAGTGACCGGTTGCTGGGTCGCCGCCTGGACGGGATCAAGGCGACCGGACAGGCGGGCCAACTCCGACTGGACGACCTGGTCGAAGTTCTCACGCTGCGATTCGACCTGGATCTTGAGTTCCTTGAGCTGCTGCTCCATGCGCTCGATGTAGAGCATCTGGTTGCCCAGTTCCAGCCCGAGGCGGATCTGCAACTGCCCCTGGAGCTGGTTCATCAGTGATTCGATCCGGTTGGTGTCATCGGGGGTCTCCCGCTCCACGGTTCGAAGTTCGACCGCCAGTCGCTGCACGGAGGCATCGACACGAAGTTCGACGAGCTTCAACTGGTAGAGCTTTGGATCGGACGCCTTCAGTTCCGCCAGGCCCGTCAGGCGAGGTCCCTGTCGGCGGATGATCCGCTCGAACTCGGCGGGATCCTCTTCGCAGAGTAATCGCAACTGATTGGCGAAGGCGGGATCGAGTTCATCGGCGACTTCAAGGCAGCGGTCGATGAACGCCGGGGAAAGGCTCGGCTTGACCGGCATGCGATTGCCGGGGGTGGTCGCCACACCGGTGGAGGTCGAGTTCATGGCCTTGATGACCGTGGGCGTGTCGCCGGGCTTCCTGGATTCCGTCGGCGCAGCATCTCCCGCTCCATCAACCGGATTCGACGACTGCGACATGACCGGTGTTGCCAGGACGCAGAGGATGGTCAAGCAGCACGCGGGGATTGCTCGGTGAATCATGCTCATTGCCTCAACTCCAGGTCGTAGGCCTGCATCGTTGGATTCTGCATCGCATCAAGCACGGCGACGAGATCGCCGGAGAAGTCTTCGAATCGGAGATCGCGGGTCGCGATGTAGGGTGACAGTCCCTGGAACAAATTGCGATCACTCGTCGTGGCCAGCAGCATCATCTCCGCCTCTGCGGACAGCAGTCCATCCGAAGCGGTCGGCATCGCGCGAGGTGCGATCGGTTCCGGTGTCACCTGGACCAGTTCCACGGAAGGCCCGGGCGTTTGAAGTACGGGGTTGGTCGTAGACAGGATCCACCAGCCACCAAGGATCAGCAGGCCGACACAGGCCGCCATGCCGACCCACTGCGTCGGAAGCGAGCGACAGGGAGCCCGGAACGGCAGGGGCCGAGGACCGGCGTGGAGATCGTCCACGGAGGACGAGAAGAGTCGCGAGGAGAGCCCCGGTGGCGCCTGGATATCCCCCAACGCCCGGCCGAGCTGCTCATCGAGCAGACGGTCCTTGGCGTCGAATCCGTCCCCCAGAGGGCCTGGGTCCGGACTGTGAGCGTTCCATTCGTGTTCTGGAGGTAGATGGGTCATGGTTGTTGCACCTCTTGAACGAAGGTTGAGGGGGTTGAATTGCAGAAATTAGGTACGAGAAATGGGCTGTTTTTCATTCTTCATCCTCCACCCCGAGCATGCTCTTGAGCCGCTTGAATGCCCGGAAATGGCGCGCAAGCACTGTTCCCAGAGGCTGTTGGAGAGCCTCTGAAATCTGCTTGAAACTCAGCCCTGAAACATGGCGGAGGTGCAGAACTTCCTGGTCGGCATCTGGCAGTTCCGCAACGGCCTCCCTGAGGGCGGCAGCCTGCTCCACCTGCTCCTGGCTCCCCGGGGCCTGGCCAAGGAGCTCGCCCCCCTCCCGGGGGTTGGTTTCCATGGCCGAAAGCGTGTCATTGGCCACGTTCACGGCATGCCGACCACGACGCCGCATCTCGTCCCGGAGCCGGTTCATCGCGATCCGGAAGAGCCAAGGCTCGAACTTCCCGAGCTCAACGTAGCCCGAGAGCTTCGTGGCCACCGTGCAGAAGGTCGACTGGGTCAGTTCCTCGGCCAGTTCCGCATTGCGGCACCGCGAAACAAGCAGGGCGTAGACACGTGATCCATAGGCATCGATGACTTCTCTCCAGGCCTGTTCATCGCCTTCCCCGGCACGACGAAGGATGTCCTGGAAATCGGATGTATCGGGATCGGTGCTCATGCTCGGAAGCCGCGTCGATGAACGCGGTATTCGTTCTCCGGAACCGGGCCCTGCAGGATGGCTCGAATGAATGGTGGCCATGATCGTCGATACAGGGGTCTGACGTACAATCGGCCGCACTGATGCTTGCCTTCCTCAAAACGTTGTCGAATGAGCCCTCTGACATGTTCTGGACGCTAATTCCACTCCTTGGATGGATGCTGCTTGGTTTCATCCTGCTGCTGCTGGGAGGCAAGTGGCTGGTCGATGGTTCCGTCGTCATCGCTCGTCGACTGGGGGTATCGACCCTCGTCATCGGCCTCACGATCGTCGCCTTCGGCACCAGCGCCCCGGAACTGGCCCTCAACATCGTCGCCGCCATCGACGGGAAGACCGGGTTGGCCTTCGGCAACGTGGTGGGCTCCAACATCGCCAACATCGGGCTGGTCATCGGCATCAGCGCCCTGGCCGCCCCCCTGCTTGTCAGCAGCCGCATCATCAAGTTGGAATTGCCCTGGTTGATGATCGTGACCACCCTTTTCCTGCTGCTGACCTGGCTCCCACCGGGTGTCCAGGACGCGCCGGGATACAACCGGCTCGACGGGATCCTCCTGCTCCTTGGCGCGGTAGCCATCGCGTTCCACTGGTACTGGATCGGACGACGGGAAGCCGGGGACAGCCTGTCGAACGAGGCCACCGAGTCGGAGGTCCAGGATCGGGACGGCCTGGTTGCCGGCTCACTCCTGATGAGCATCCTCATGGTGCTCGGGGGCCTGGCCCTGCTCGCCGGTGGCGGCCGGTTGGTGGAAGTCAATGCCGTGGACTTCGCCGTCCAACTGGGAATCGGCGAGGTCCTCATCGGCATGACGATCGTGGCCGTGGCCACGACGCTCCCGGAGATCGCCACCTGCGTGATCGCCGCTCGCAGGGGCCAGCCCGATCTCGCCATCGGAACCGTGGTGGGATCGAACCTCTTCAACATCGTGCTGGTGATGGGACTGACGAGCATCGTGCACCCGGTCCCCGTTCCCGCAACCGGTGGGTGGTGGGCCCTCGGGTCGATGCTCGTCTTCACGCTGCTGCTGTGGCCACTGGCCCTCACCCAGCGCAGCATCGGCCGCCGCGAGGGCGGGTTCCTGCTGCTGCTGTACGTGTTGGCCATCGCCGGGTCGGTGTGGCTTGCAGTGACCGCGGACGAGGACGTACCGAAGACCGCAACGTCGACGTTGGAGGCCCGATCAGATGGGCAGCTCGTCGTCGATCATGCCGGAGGCTGGTGGGACGACCGGGGCCTGCAAGTCCGGGGGCGGTGAACTGTACGAGTAGGTCTGGAACCGGGTCGTGGCCGCATCCCAGTTCAGGCTGAAGATCCCGGTAGGACCGTTGCGCTGCTTCGAGATGATCACCTCGGCCAGGCCGATCTTGTCGGGGTTGGCGTTCTTCCAATCATCATCCGGGTGGTAGTACTCCTCCCGGTGCAGCATGAGAATGACATCGGCATCCTGCTCGATGGATCCGGATTCACGCAGGTCGCTCATGCGGGGACGATGCCCCTCGCGGTGTTCCGCGGCCCGATTCAACTGGCTCAGGCAGACCACCGGGATATTCAGTTCCCGGGCCATGGCCTTGACGCCACGACTGATTTCACTGACTTCCTGCTGCCGGTTCTCGACCCGGTGGCCCGAGGACATCAACTGGAGGTAGTCGATGATGATCATCTCGATGTCGTGACGCTGCTTGAGACGACGAGCCTTGGCACGAAGCTGGACAAGGTTCAGCCCGGGCGTGTCATCGATGTGGATCGGTGCATCGTGCATCTCGTCGCAGGCCGCCATGAGGGCCGTGAAGTCGGAGGGCTCGAGCATGTTCCGGCGGAGGCGGTCGCCGTTGATCCGGGACCGGGAAGCCAGCATCCGCTGGACGAGCATCGTTCCGCTCATTTCAAGGCTGAAGACCGCAACGCCCTTCCCGGTGATCGCGACGTGCTCGGCGATGTTCAGGGCCAGGGCCGTCTTGCCCATGGACGGGCGGGCGGCAAGGATGATCAGTTCGCTGGGCTGGAGCCCACCGGTCATCCGGTCCAGTTCGGCGTATCCCGTCCCGATTCCTGTGAGGGTCTTGCCTTCCCTGGCCTCGATCTGTTCCATCGTCAGCGTGATCAGGTCGCGAAGACTCGAAGCCTGGTGCGACTCGTACTGCTGAGCGATCCGGAAGATGCGGCGTTCCGCATTCTCGAGGATGTCCCGGGACTCGTCCGGGCTGCCGTAGGCATCGCAGAGAATTTCCCCGGCCGCCTCGATGAGCTGCCTGACGACCGCCTTCTCCTTGACGATCCGCGCGTAGTGCTGCGCGTTGGCCGCGGAGGGAACGGCCTGGGCCAACTGCACCAGGTAGTCCTGCCCACCGACGGCGTTGAGGGTCTCTCGATCCTTGAGCGACTGGTGCAGCTGCACGATGTCGAGCGTCGAATGCTCCTCGTAGAGGGCGCACATCGCCCCGTAGACTTCCCCATTGGTCGGCTTGAAGAAGTCATCGACACTGGTCACGACCTGGATGACGTCCGCGATGACGTTGGGGTCGATCAGGATCGAGCCCAGGAGGCTCATTTCGGCTTCGATGGCATGTGGAGGCAGCGATTCCAGCAGGGTCGACAACTGTCGCCAGTCGCTGGAGCGACGGGAGCGACCGGTCTCGGCCTTCATGTCTGCATGTGTCGGGGCCTGGCCCATCGCGTCGCAACTCCTCTGGATCGACAATCCTACCCGAGGATGCCTTCCATGGAATCACTTCGTCAGTGGGATTCGCGCAGCATCAATGTCGGCGGAACTTCAAATCACCAACCCTGCCCGTCTCGGGAGGGGGGAGATCATCTCAACTTGCATTCACCGAAGACATCGGGGCGACTTCGACCGTGGATTCCGCCTTGGTCGATCCACCCGAATCCTTGACTTCAAGGGCATCACGCATGAGCCGTCCAACCTTGAACTTGACGGTCTTCTTGGCTGGAACCGGCACTCGCTCGAGCGTACGTGGGTTCTGGGCCATGCGTGGCGCTCGATCCCGGATCTCGAATACACCGAAATCACGGAATTCGAGCCGGTTGCCCTTGCTCAATTCGGCAATGACGTTGTCGAGGAAACTCTGAACGGTCGCCTTGACGACGGTCCGCTTCTGGTTCGTTTCCTCTGCAATCCTGTCAATCAGATCTTTCTTCGTCGTCGTGGCCATCAGGTTGTCGCCTCATTCCAAGTCGAACGTCCCCAACGCCCGACAGCCATCTGTCCCATGTCACCGTTCCGAAAATGCAAGCCTGCTCCATCCCTGCAAACGTTTCGTTCAGGAATGGTTCGAATCGGCTCCTCCCATGTCGCACGCCCGGCAATGCCTCGACTCCCCCTGCAGTCCCGGATAAGGCACATTTCGAACTGAGTGCCAGTATGGCGGGGCGATAACACACCGTCAAGACAGTGTTCCTCGATTCAGAATTCTTCCAGTATTGGAGGCCCGTTGAGACTCGATATCAAGGAAGTTCACGGGCCTGAATGGACCTGGAAGACCGGAGATAGTTTTCCATGGAGCGGCCATTGAGGATCCATTGCTGGTCCCAGACACGCACTTCAGCCTCGTTGACGGACGCCATCAGTGGAAGGCGATCCGCTCCCAGGGCATCATTCCGGCGGTGATTGAGCTGATCCATCTCCCCCGCAGGCCAGGCACCGGGCCCGGCAATCTCGATCAGGACGGCCCCAGGCAGCACCAACTGCGTATTCAGCTGTGGTACCTGGGATCGCGGTGCCTCTACGGCTCCCGCGTGATTGGACTGGCAGCCGGTACCGACCAGGAAGCCCGAAACCAGTGCACACGACATCACCAAGCTGGATCTGCGACTGGACATGAAAATGCCCTCCCTCTCCACGAAGTATGCGCAAATCGTCCCCCATGGCGAGCAAAAGCCATGTGGGATTTTCGCAACGAAAGGTGGGAGGAGATCCACGCCCACCCCCAGGACCCACGGCTACATGGGCTTCTCCTCGATGGTCTGGTCGTGGATCTCGAGCAACTTCGCCTTGTCGAAGACCATCTCGTTGCGGGTGAGCCCGACCACCTCGTAGCGAGGTGTCAACTCGATGGCATCCACCGGGCAGGCCTCCTCGCACATGCCGCAGAAGATGCAGCGAAGTTCGTCGATGTCGAACTGCTTGGGATACTTCTCCCGGTCCTCCCATGGCGATTCCTCCGCCACGATGTGGATGCAGTTGGCTGGGCAGGCCGTTGCGCACATGAAACAGGCGACGCACCGGACCCTGCCGTCCTCGTCTCGGTTGAGGCGATGGACACCACGAAATGTCTCACGACACTGGCCACCTTCTTCGACCGGTCGATCGTCACGCTTCTCCTCCGGGTACTGGACAACCCAGAGATTCTTCTTGTTCTTGCCGTCGCGACCAACGTTTCCCAGGCAATGCCGCAGCGTCGTCCCCAGTCCCCTGAAGACCGCGGGAAGATACAGCCGGTCTCCCCTGGTCATCCGGGGAGGCGTCACATCGATGATGTCCCGATCTTCTAGAGGCACTGCCTGCTCCATTCCCACCGTGCACAGCGGGGTTTCGTGATGATAGCCGGGAACCGGTGATGATCCGGACTGGTACCATCGGGGCATGGCCTCCAGCGAGCAACCATCTCCCCAAGCCGAGTCCTCCACCAGGCTCTGGAAGCTGTCAGCGATGGGATTCACCATGGCCTGCGAAATCGTCGCCGGCCTCGTGCTGGGCTGGCTCGTGGATCGCTGGACCGGCACCGACAAGGTCTTCCTGATCATTGGAACGATCATGGGCATCATCGTGGGCATGACCAGTTTCATCCGAACCGCCATGAAGGCAAACAAGGCCGCCACGCGCCGGATGGACAGGACCCCTCCGGGCCAGGGCCCCGTATCGTGAATCCTTCCCGGCCCACCCCCCTTGTCTTTCCCCTCCCCACGGGGCCACTGCTGGCGGCATCGATCATCGGGCCGCTGGGCACGGGTGTCATCTGGCTGCTCATCGGATGGCTTGCCTTTTCCCTGCCCTCGGGCCTGACCGGGCTCGCAACCGGGGTCATTGTCGCCGTGGTTGGCCTGGCCTGCGACCTGCTGGTTCGCCCGTGGAAATCTCGACCCGCCACGAGTTGGATGAACCTCTGGATCCTGCACTCTGCGCTGCGGATCGGGGGCTCCATCGGCCTCGTGATCTTGCTATACTTCGCCTCTTCTCCAGAGCCCGCGACCCTGCTTTTTTCCTACCTTCTGTGCTTCCTGGTGGGTTTGGCGTGGGAAACGACAGTCTGGATCGGACCGATGAGGAAGGCAGGAATCCCGGCAACCCGGGAGCAAGAACCGGAGTAGCAGATGCGACTGCTCGCATTCAGCGACAACCCACTCGGCCACGTCGTGGACAAGGCGATCATCGGGGGAAAGAATCCCGTGTTCGTCGATACGGCATCCGCGGTGCCGTACCTGACGGTCCACATGGTCTCACTGATCTTCGCCGGACTGCTTTCGATCGTGATCATGCTGTACGTCGCAGGACGGATCAGCACCGGGGACGAATCCCAGGGCCACGACCGCTACCTCGCCAAGGGGCGGTTCTCGCAGATGATCGAGGTCATCATCCTGTACATGCAGGAGAAGGCCATTCACCCGGTCCTCGGTGATGCGAACACGAAGAAGTACCTCCCCTTCCTGCTGACGCTCTTCTTCTTCATCCTGGTGTGCAACATCGTCGGACTCTTCCCGATGCTCGACGTGCAGTACCTCGGATCGGGCCTGCTCGGCAGTGAATACGAATGGGCCTTCTTCGGTGGCACGGCTACGAGCAATCTCGCCGTGACCGCCACGCTGGCCGTGATCTGCTTCATCGTGATCCAGGTCCACGCCTTCAAGGAACTCGGCGTCAAGGGCTGGCTCGGCCACCTCACCGGTGGAGCCCCCCTCTACCTGCTCCCGATCATGCTGCCCGTGGAATTCATGGGCATGCTCATCAAGCCCAGCGCCCTGGCCATCCGGCTCTTCGCCAACATGGTCGCCGGGCACACGCTCATGTCGATGCTCGCCCTCTTCGGCAAGATGGCCTACGGCGGCCTCGGCCTCGGCGGACTGATCGGCATCAGCGCGATCTCCATCATCGCCGGGGTGGCGATCGGCTTCCTGGAACTGTTTGTCGCCTTTCTGCAGGCGTTCATCTTCATGTTCCTCACCGCGGTGTTCATCAGCCAGATGTCACACCACCACGAGGATCACCACGAGGAATACGAAGAAGGCCTGACCGAGTATGCAGAGGTCCCGGCCACCTGACTTGAATCGATCGAGGCCCGGCAACCGTGAACGCCGTGCCCCAGGATCATTGAACACCACTTCATCTGAGGAAACCAAGGAAATGAAGAACACACTCGCCCTGATGGCTCTCTCCTTCGTCGTGCTGACCGTGCTCGGATCCGACGCCGCATTCGCGGCTGAAGGCGCCGATGGTGCTGCGGCAGCTTCTTCCGGTCTCAAGGGACTTGGTGGCGGCATCGGTGCAGGACTGGCCGCCGTCGGCGCCGGTATCGGCATCGGTCTCATTGGTGGCAACGCCGTGCAGGCAATCGCACGCCAGCCCGAGATGACCGGTCCCATCGGCACGAACATGATCATCACCGCCGCATTGGTCGAGGGTGTCGCCCTCTTCGCCGTGGTCGTGGGTCTTCTCGGCATCATCGGCTGAGTCGATGGTTGCCTGCGACCCCGTCTCGCGAACGAAAAGGAGCTGACACATGCTCTCCCTGCTGCTTGCTGCTTCGGAAGGTTCACCGAACCCGGTCAACGTCGAACTCGCGCCCGCGATCACGGCGCTGATCGTCTTCGGCCTGGTCTGCCTGGTGTTCTTCACGAAGGTCTGGCCCAAGATCGGCAAGGGCCTCGATGATCGCCAGGCGAAGATCCGCCAGGAGATCGAGGCGGCCGAGCAGGCCCAGGCGGAAGCCCGGGCCTCGATGGAACACCAGCAGAAAGAACTGGCCAATGCACGTGCCGAAGCGAACGAGATGATTTCCAAGGCCAAGGCGGACGCCGAGGCCTCCGCCCGCGACCTCCGGGAGCGGGCGCAGCAGGAACTCGGTGAACTTCGGGACAACGCCAGCCAGGAGATCCGGGCCGCCAAGGAGGCGGCCATCACGGAACTCCATGCGGAAAGCGCTGCCCTGGCCACGGCCATTGCTTCGCGGATCCTCCAGCGAGAAATCAACGCGTCAGACCAGCAGAACCTCATCGACGAGTCCCTTCGGGAACTTGAAACCGCCCGTGGCGGTTGAGGAACCAGACGATGGCCACCCAGACAGACACCCTGTCGAGAATCTACGCCTCCAGCCTCTACGAGCTGGCGGATGAAGCTGGTGGCCGTGACAAGATCATGGAAATCGCCGACGAACTGGAGCAGATCTGCGAACTGGTCCGGAGCGATCGCCAGTTCCGTGAAATGATCACGTCTCCCGTCATCGATGCGTCACGGCGCAACGATGCACTGGGACGGATCTTCGGAAACCGCGTGACCGACCTGGTCGTGCGGTTCCTGATCATCCTCAATCGCAAGAGTCGGCTCGCCCACCTGGAATCGATCCAGGCGGCGTACGACCAGCAGGTCCAGGAAGCCTTCGGTCGCATCGAGGTCGACGTGATCACCGCCTCGGAGATCGACATCGATGCGCGGAATCGCATCGGGGAACGAATCAAGCAGGCACTCGGGAAGGAACCCGTGATGCATGCCTACACTGACCCATCGATCATCGGTGGTGTCCGCCTCCGTATCGGCGACGAGATGATCGATGGTTCGGTCGCCACCAGGCTCCGCCGCATGGGTACCGCCCTGCAGCAGAACGGAAGCCAGGACATCCGAACCCAGATCAACCGATTCCTGGAGGACGATGCATGAACCTACTTGCCCCGATCACGCTTGCCGCAGCCCTGCTGTGTTCAACCCCACTCCTGGCCGAGGAGGCCCCCGCGGTCCTGACCGTTTCCGGTCGTGCCACCCTGGAGGTTCCCGCCGACCAGCTGCGGATCTCCCTCGGCGTCGAAGCCGAGGCCAGGACGGTCGACGAGGCCCACGCCAAGGCCGTCTCCGCGATGGATGACGTCATCAAGGCCATGAAGAAACTGGGACTTGAAGAGAAGACCGAGTTCACCATCGAACGCTACAACGTGAACACCCAGTGGTCGCCCCGCCCCAGGAACCCCGAGCCCCAATGGCGAGCGACCATCGTCGGGTACACCGTGGACACGCAGATGCAGATCAAGACCGGCAGGCTCGAACTCGCCGGGAAGATCATCAGCAGCGGCGTCGATGCCGGTGCCAATGAAATCGGCAACGTGATGTTCGACCTCGCCGATCCGCGAACCTCGCGGAATGAGGCCATCGAGACCGCGACCCTCAACGCGATGAACGATGCCCGCACCATGGCCGACGCCGCCGGTGTGAAGCTCGTCAGCATCCAGTCCCTGTCACTCGATGGAAGCAACTACCAACCCCGCCAGCTCAAGGCAGCTGCCGAGTACGGCCGGTCGGGCGCAATGGCCATGGACATGGCCGCCCCGGCACCGATCGTCTCCGGTAACGTGACCGTGTACGCAACCGTGCAATTGACCTGGCGGATTTCCGGCCCCTGACCAAGCAGACCTGACCCCACCCCGTACCAACGGAAGCATCCAAGGAAGACCGACGTGAAGATCAAGACCGACGAAATCACCACTGTCATCAAGCAGGAGATCGAGCAGTTCTCGAGTGAACTGGAGATCTCTGAAGTTGGACGCGTCGTCGAGGTCGGCGACGGAATCGCCCGGATCTACGGACTGTCCAAGGCCATGGCCGGCGAACTCCTCGAGTTCGAAACGTCCCAGGGCCCGATCATGGGCCAGGCGATGAACCTGGAATCCGACACGGTCGGCGCCGTGATCTACGGCAACTACCTCGCGGTCCGCGAAGGCGACGTCGTTCGATCCACCAGCCGCCTTCTGGAGGTCCCCGTCGGTGACGGGCTGCTCGGCCGCGTGGTCGATCCCCTGGGTGCCCCGCTGGACGGCAAGGGCCCCGTGAATTCAAGCCAGACCCGCAAGCTCGACATCGTCGCCCCCGGCATCGCCGCGCGGCAGCCGGTGACCGAGCCACTGCAGACCGGTATCAAGGGCATCGACTCGATGATCCCCATCGGCCGTGGTCAGCGTGAACTGATCATCGGCGACCGCAAGACCGGAAAGACCGCGGTGGCCCTGGACGCGATCATCAACCAACGCCAGTTCTGGGGAACCGACGAGGCCGTGGTCTGCATCTACGTCGCAGTCGGCCAGAAGGACTCGACCGTGGCGGGCGTCATCGACACCCTTCGAAAGAACGGTGCCATGGACTACACCATCGTGGTCAACGCCGGAGCCTCGAGCCCGGCCCCGCTCCAGTACATCGCCCCCTACGCCGGTTGCGCGATGGGCGAGTACTTCATGTGGAACGGCAGGGAAGGCAAGCTGCCCAAGCACGTGCTGTGCGTCTACGACGATCTTTCCAAGCAGGCGACCGCCTACCGACAGCTTTCGCTGCTGCTGCGTCGTCCCCCTGGACGCGAAGCCTACCCCGGCGATGTCTTCTACCTGCACAGCCGTCTCCTGGAACGAGCCACCAAGCTCTCCGACGAGAACGGTGGCGGTTCACTGACCGCCCTGCCGATCATCGAAACCCAGGAAGGCGACGTCTCGGCCTACATCCCCACGAACGTGATCTCCATCACCGACGGCCAGATCTACCTGCAGCCGGAACTGTTCTCCTCAGGCGTCCGCCCCGCCGTGAACGTCGGCATCTCAGTCAGCCGCGTCGGTGGCAACGCCCAGATCAAGGCCATGAAGGAGGTCGCCGGCTCGCTACGACTCGACCTCGCCTCCTTCCGTGAGCTGGAGGCATTCGCCCAGCTGGGAACGGAACTGGACAAGGCCAGTCAGCAGCAGTTGGATCGTGGTGGCCGGATGGTCGAACTGCTCAAGCAGGGGCAGTACTCGCCTTTCGACGTCATCGACCAGTGCATCTCGATCTTCGCGGGCTCCAAGGGCTTCCTCGATGACCTGCCCCTGGACAAGGTGCATGCGTTCGAAGCGGATCTCCTGGATCATTTCCGTGGCCCGGGCAAGGCACTTCGTGACAAGCTCGTGGAGTCCCGCTCCTTCAAGCAGGTCGGGGACGAGTTCCAGGCCGCCATCGGCGAGTTCAAGAAGGTCTGGTCCAGCTGATCCCCCATTCACCCAAGCATCCGACGCTCCGCCGACCTTCGGCGGAGCGTCTTCATTGAGGGCCCACCGCGTGATTGAGCCGATGATGGAGGGACCATGAACACCTCGAAATCCCATCTCCACGCCGCCATGCAGGCCGTTGCCACAGCCTGCCATGTCACCCGCGCCGTCCAGGAGCGGCTCCAGGAAGTCACGGCCCTGACCAAGGACGATCACAGCCCGGTGACGGTGGCGGACTATGCCGCCCAGGCCATCGTCGCCCTCACCCTCCACGACCTGCTTGAAGACTCCACCGATCACCTCATCGTCGGCGAAGAGGATGCTGACGGCCTCGCTGGAGACGAGTCGGCCATCGTCCGCCGGGCCGTGGTCGAAACCGTGCAGCATTGGCGAAGCGGCATCACGGAAGACCAGGTGATGCAGGCGATCGATTCATGCAACCATGATGGATCGGCCGACGCCTACTGGACGCTGGACCCGGTCGACGGCACCAAGGGATTCCTGCGCGGGCAGCAGTACGCCATCGCGCTGGGGCGAATCGAACATGGTCGTGTCGTGACCGGTGCCATGGGCTGCCCGGCCCTTCCGGTTTCCCAGGATGCACCACTGGATGTTCCGGATCCAGAAGGAGTCCTCTACGCCACCGCGCAAGGGGAAGGCGCCTGGGAGTTCGCCAACTGTGATCCCGAGGCGGACCGCCTTCGGATACAGGCCCGACCCGGCCAGGAAGGACGCCCCTGGCAGTTCTGCGGCTCCGTGGAAACGGCGCACTCGAACCGCGGAGACAGCGATCGAGTCGCGGATGAAGTCGGACAGGTCGGCGACCCCGTCCGCCTCGACAGCCAGTGCAAGTACGCCATGGTCGCCAGGGGCCAGGCCGATGCCTACCTGCGGCTTCCGACCCGGGCAGGCTACGTCGAGAAGATCTGGGATCATGCCGCGGGATCACTCATTGCCGCAGAGGCAGGGGCGATCGTCACGGATATCCATGGCCGAGCACTGGACTTCGGCCATGGTGGACGACTAGAAAGAAACCGGGGCGTCATCTGCGCCTCCCCGGACGTGCATGGACGCATCATCAAGGCGATCGAGCATCTCGGCATCGACGCCGAGTCGAGAACCTGATTACCCACGGCGACGAGGAGTCTCCGCATGGCATTCGAGGCCTGGTTCACACTGGCCATCATCGCCCTGATCATCGTGGCGCTGATCTCGAACCGGATCGGAATGGACGTCGCAATGCTCGGCGGCCTCGTGGTCCTGATGGCTGCAGGCGTGGTGCCGGTCGGAAAGGCCATCGAGGGATTCGCGTCCCAGGCCGTGCTGATGATCGGGGGACTCTACGTGGTCGCCGCCGGCATGCGTGAGACGGGGGCGATCGAGATCGCCGCAAATCGACTGCTGGGGCGACCGAACTCCGCCACCGAGGCGAAGATCAGGCTGCTCGGGCCCGTTGCGCTCCTCTCGGGATTCATGAACAACACCCCGATCGTCGCCATGTGCATTCCACTGGTACGAAACTGGTCACGGCGACTGAAGATCAGCCCTTCAACGATGTACATGCCGTTGAGTTTCGCCGCGATTCTCGGGGGCCGATTGACGATGATCGGCACGGCATCGAACCTCGTGGTCATCGGCCTCTTCACCCAGTACATGACCCAGGACCATCCCTGGCTCGTGGAGATGGGCTTCTCGACTCCCCCGGAATGGATACTGTTCTTCGGCGTGGGCGCCATCGGGCTCCCCTGCGTGGTGCTCGGCATCATTTTCATCATCCTGACTTCCCGGTTCCTGCTGCCGAACCGGATGCCAGTCGACTCGACGTCACTCGATGCCCGGACCTACCAGGTCGAGATGGTCGTACAGGCAGACTCACCGATCGTGGGCAGCACGATCGAGCATGCCGGCCTCCGCCAGTTACCGGGCCTCTTCCTGAGCCAGATCGATCGAGGCGGGGTGATCATGCCAGCCGTCGGCCCCGAGGAAGTTCTGGAAGCGAACGATCGACTGGGGTTCGTCGGCATACTCGAATCCGTGATGGACCTGCGCCGAATCCGGGGGCTTGAACCGGCAACGGATCAGACCTCGAAGCTCTCGGGCAGCACCGGCTCACGCACCCTCGTGGAAGTCGTGGTGTCGGCAAACTCCCCGCTGGTCGGACAGACCGTGCGGGCCTCCAGGTTCCGCACCCGCTACAACGCCGCGATCATTGCAGTGCATCGCCAGGGCGAGAAGTTGGAAGGCAAGATCGGTGACATCCGTCTGCGCATCGGTGACACCCTCCTGCTGGATACCCACATCGGCTTCCTCGAGTCGCACCGGGACGACCCGGATTTCTACCTGATCTCCAAGGTCGATGAGTCGCGACCCATCCGCCACGACCGTGCGATGATCTCCATGGGCATCCTGGCCCTGATGGTCGGGCTGCTCATCGGCGGCAGCCACATCAATATTCCACCACTGCTGGCCGTCTGGATCTCAGCGATGCTCATGGTATTCAGCCGCTGCATCTCGGGAACCGTCGCGCGTTCCAGCATCAACCTCCAGGTGCTCGTCAGCATCGGGGCTGCGATCGGACTCGGGGCGGCATTGGAGCAGAGCGGCGCGGCTTCCAGCATCGTTGGATGGTTGATCGGCGGAGCGACGGACATGCAACTGCATCCGACAGTCATGCTCCTGATTCTCTTCGTGATCGCCAACGCGATGTCGCAGTTGATCACGCCCTACGCCGCATCGGTACTCATGTTCCCCATCGTGATGCAGGCGGCGGAAGTGCTGGACATCAATCCCATGGCCTTCGTCTTCACGCTCATGATCGCAGGGTGCAACTTCAGCACCCCCATCGGCTACCAGACCAACCTGATGGTCTACGGTCCCGGTGGCTACCACTTCCTTGACTACGCGAAACTCGGGATCCCCCTGACGATCCTGATCGCCGTAATCTGCCTGATCGTTGCCCCAACTGTCTTCCCATACTGATCCGCCACGGGCGGCACGGCACCTTCGGCTGGTCGTCGGACTGGCCGCGTGGCTGTTCGTGCTGGCATGGCTGGTTGGACTCGCCTGGTCCGACCGGTTCCTCCTGACCCAGTTCTGCTCCTGGATCCCCACCATCATGCTTGTCCCCGTGGCTCTCGCAGCGGCCTGGGTGGCAGGAACCCGTTGGTCGACGTTGAGCTGGTGCATCGTCGCACTGGGTCTCATCGGATGGTGGTGCTTCGTCGAGCAGCCCTGGCGACCGGGATCGGGGTCGAATGACGGGCTGTCCGTACTGCAATGGACGATGTCGCATGACAAGTCGGATCGCGTGAAGCATGCGAACTACATCGTCAGGGAGAATGCGGACATCACCATCCTGACCCACGGCTACGGAGTGCGGGGCACCGACGAGATACGAGACTGGCTCGGCCCGGGCGTCCACCCGTACAAGCTCGGCTTCTTCACCGTCCTGACCCGGTTGCCGGTGCGTCAACTTCGGCCCATCGCAGCCAGCCGGGACATCCATGCACGGGTGATCGAGATCGATACGACGGAACAACTCGGTCGGCCTCTGCACATCGTCGCCGTCGACCTGCCATCGACACTGAGTCGATCCCGGTGGGACGTCGCACGCACCCTCAGGACGTGGCTTGAAGAACGCGGTGCCGGTCCGATCGATCTCGCGCTCGGGGACTTCAACATGCGACGAGGAAGCGTCGCCCTCGCCTCCATCTTTCCCGAACTCGATCACGCATGGGACCGGGCCGGACACGGGTGGGGACCAAGCTGGAGTCGCTCCCTGCCCCTCTACCGGATCGACCACGTACTCGTCGCGGACTGGCTCGACGTACTCGACTGCACGACAGCCGATCCCGGCATCGGCCGACATCGAACACAACGCGTGGTCCTGTCAGGACCGCGAGCAGCAGGTGGGGTTGAGGAGTGATCAGTCGATCAGGACGTTCGTGTTGAAGAGTTCGTGGATGAGGGACTCGTGAGCACGAAGTTCGTCGCCCATCGGGTCATCGATGGGGAGCTGGGTAAAGAGCGTCGGATCGTCCTGCCAACGCACCGAACCATCGCCCCGAAGCACGTTCAGGCCGATGCGGTGGTTGAAGTCGCTGCGACGACGGAGTCCGTCGGTCAGGAGGACCATCCGTTCACCCCGGTCGAACCTGCGGACCTCGTAGGTTTCCCAGTTGATGTGACCGGCGTAGTGGTAGTTCGTGTAGATGGTGCCCGTTCCACGTTCCCAGTTTTCCGCGTATCGCTCCAGCGGATTGTCGCCGGAGTGATTTGGGCAGTAGAACGTTTCATGGGAGTCCAGGTAGTGCAGTGAGAAGAGCAGCCCAAGACCGTCCCATCCCTCGATTCCCTGTTCGTTGCCGACGGGGAAGTGCATCTTGCCATGGGATTTAGCCCGAATGCTGCTCGAGGCGTACCTGGCCACCATCAACTCACCGGGGCGAGGAGGATTGGACGTCAGCACGCGACTCGTGGGCAGTTGGTTGTTGTGGTCCGAGCCCCACATGATCAAAGCCTGCCCGATGTTCCGCTGGTGCGAGGAACTGATGACGCGGTTGGCGTTTTCACGGATCGAGGCCAACGTGGGAAGCAGCATTGCCGTGAGGACGCCGGTGATGGCAAGCACCACGAGCATCTCCAGGAGGCTGAAACCATGGCGATGCAGTGACAGGCTGTTGTTAAATCGGTCCGACCTGGTTTTCACGCGTTGAATCATCACGCGAAACCCCACTTTCAGACGCCTTGCAGGCAGTTCGCCCAGACCTACGGCCGGGGCACGGCAAGGGCCCACCCACCGGATTGACCCCTCTGATGGACAACTACGCTGTCCACACAGGTCTATGCGGTGGAATCGACCCAAACCTATCAAACAGACTATAGGAAAGAGCCTAAATTGAGCCCGATAAACCCCACGAACTGGATAGAATTCGATATTCCTAGGGTTGAAATGCCTCTAGCGGCGTAAAAACCTCATTTTTACGCCTTTGAACGGAACCGATGGTGTTCCCTTTGCGGATTGTGGGCTGTCAGGAGTGTGGAGGATATGGACCAGCAGGACCTGATGCTGATGCATCGTGTCGCGGTTGGCGATGAGCAGGCCGTAGAGCAGCTCTACGATCAATTCGGGGGCTTGGTCTACAAGGTAGCCAGGCAACTGCTCCCGACCCAAGCCGAGGCTGAGGATGCCGTACAGGACATCTTCGTGAGGCTCTGGCAGACTGCGGATCGATTCGATCCACGCCGAGCTCGCCTTGTGACCTGGGTCATGCTGATCGCCCGCCGGCACCTGATCGACCAATTGCGTCGCAAGTCCGTGCGGCCAAAGCCTTCCCTCCTTGACGAGGAACTGACCGAAGAAGTACGAACTCGGGAACCTGGACTCAAGACCCAGACCGATGAAAGGAATACGGAACTCAGACGGCAGCTCACGAAACTGCCTGAACTGCAACGAGTTGTGATCGAACGATCCTACCTCCAGGGCTACACGCTGCGAGAGGTCAGCCAGCAACTCGATACGCCACTGGGAACCGTCAAGTCGGCATTGAGCCGGGGACTGAACAAACTCAGAGATCATGCACAGAGTGAACCGAACGCGGATTGGGCCGCATCTTGAGCCTTGCTGAATCACCTGGGCATTACAACGATTGAATGGAATCACGGGATGACTTCAAGAACACACGTCACGATGAACGAACTGGTTGAACTGGCTACCTTGGACGCCTTCGGCCTCCTTCCAGCCGCGGATGCCGTCAAGTTCGAACAAGCCTTCATGACCGCCTCCTCCGAAGTGCAGGCCGAGATTCGCCGCATCCAGGTGGATCTTGCCGCCGATCCGACGACCTTCGACAACGAGGATCCCTCACCGGCTCTGCGGCAGCGAGTGCTTGATGCCGTCGCCCAGACCATCGAAGCCGAGGCGGAACGCCTTGCTCCGCTTGCCACCATCGGGAACAAGCACCAGGTCGAGGGCGACTACCAGTCTCCCCGTCCCGCCCCGCAAGCCAGGGGACTGCTTGCATCCGTCTGGACCTGGCGGATGGCCGCACTGATCATGTTCGGCGTCGTCGTCACCCTCGCGGTCTTCAACGCCACGTCGAACCGCGAAGCAACGATGCTCGCCACCACCTACACGAC
>Ga0315336_1002496_pt1 | contig 27868 bp, 27 predicted proteins | sample ASW5metaG_FD_204512 | JGI IMG/M metagenome (GOLD analysis project Ga0315336, IMG submission 204512) | Ammonia-oxidizing marine archaeal communities from Monterey Bay, California, United States - ASW #5 | ecosystem: Environmental > Aquatic > Marine > Intertidal zone | place: USA: California... | reverse complement strand
GATGTTCGGCGCGTGGCCCCCCACCGAACTGCGCTCCCTCACGCCGCTATCGTGCTGTAAGGCAGGCTGGCAATCTCGGGGATTGAAGTGCCGCCGATCTGGCGAAGCAGCGAAGCGAGATCGTAATGGAAGCGCTCACTGATCATCAACCCGTCGCGGAAGCCGACGATCACCACGAAGCGTTGCGTAATCTTGCGCCCGCTCGCGGCGATCCCGAGAAAATCGCCCACATGACGTCCGTTCCATGTCGCTTCCGCGATAAACGTGTTTTCGTCGGGCCAGCCCGCCGATTGATCTGCCTGCCGTTCCACCGTCACATCGAAAGTCGTCCACCATTGCCGGTAATGATCTGCCGCGCCCGCATGTCCGCGCCACACCTGACCTGTCGCATGATCCTCGAAGATGCAGTCCGGATGAAGCGTCGCAAGCGTGCCTTCGAGGTTCTGGGCATTTTCGGCTTCAAGATGCCGGTACAGCACCTTGGCATGCTGGTCATTCATGATGTTTTCCTTTATTATTCGAGCGCTGATATAATATCAGAGGGCTGATAAAATGCGCAAGGGTCTGAAATCTCTCTCCCCGCGGGTTCCGCAGGTCGGCGAAGCGATGCGTGGCGAGGAGGGGCACTTGCCCTATCTTCTGTCCCAGGCCCATGCGGCGATGCGGCTGGCGCTGGAGCGGGCGCTCGCCGATCTCAAGGTGACGGCGCCCCAGTTCTCGATCCTCACAATGATCGATTCCTATCCGGGATTGTCCGGCGCGGAGCTGGCCCGGCTGTCGATGCTGACACCGCAAACCATCAATCTGATCGTCAAGAATCTCGAACGCGACGGGTTGATCGCGAAATCACCGGACGATGTACATGGCCGGATTCTGCGGCTGCAGGCCACAGCGGCAGGACGCGCATTGCGGAAGAAGTGCCGCGAGCGCGCCAATCGCATCGAGACGCGGGTGTCGGCCGGTCTTGCTGCGTCCGAGGAAAAGGTCGTCAGGCGCTGGCTTGTTCAGCTCGCCAGCGAGATGCATGCCAGACCAGAACGGGCTTGATCAGGCCGCTGGCCGCCGCGCGGCGATGGCAACGCCAGTCAGGACCAGCGCGTAACCGGCGAGGTGAAACAGCCGGAGCCGTTCGCCGAGGAAGACGATGGCGAGCACCGATCCAAACACCGGGATCAGATGAAAGAACGGTGCCGCGCGGTTGGCGCCGATCAGTTCCACGCCGCGGTTGAAACAGAGATACGACAGGATCGAGGGGAAGATCGCGACATAGGCCAGCACCGCGAGATTTTGCGGCGTGAACTGCACCATCGGCCGGGTTGCGAGTTCGAGCACGAAGGCGGGGATCAGGCACAACGCGCCGAGGCCGAATGTGAAGGCCAGAAACGACAGGTTATGCATCGCGGGCCGCTTCACCGACAGCGCCGAGTAAAATCCGAACACCGCAAGCGCGACGAGATAGATGATGTCGCCCTTGTTCAGCGTGATCCGCGACAGCGCCTCCAGATCGCCCCGCAGCAAGATGACGAGGACGCCGCACAGCGAGACGACAATGCCGGCCGCCTGCGCCCAGGTCAGGCGCACGCCCAGCAGCACCAGCGACCAGATCGCCACGAACAGCGGACCGGACGACTGCATCAGAAGGGCGTTCAGCGCTTCGGTATATTCCAGCGCCCAGTATTGCAGCGCGTTGAAGATGCTGATGCCCGTAACTGACAGCGCGAACATGATGCCGAGGCGCGCGCGAATCGTGGGCCAGTCGCGCACCAGATGCGGCCAGGCGAATGGCAGCACGATCAGGAAGGCCGCGCTCCAGCGCAGAATCGACAGGGTGATCGGCGGAAAATGGCCCGCGATGGCGCGGCCGACCACCGCATTGCCCGCCCAGAACAACGGCGTCAGCGTCAGCAGCACGTAAGGCTTGTTCATCAGCCAGCTGGCGGGGGAGCGCGAAGCGGGTTTGTTCATGTCGGCGGCAGATTAGGGGCTGAGCAAGGATGGCCGGGTTGGCCGGAATTATTTGGGGATATCAATGATTTGCACCCCATTTGGGGCGAACGTCAACAGCCGTTGGCGCTTGCGTCCCATGCGCGCATCCGTTATCCGGTGACATGCCTCGCAAGCGTGCCACCCAAGCTGCAAGGCGCTGGGTTTCCAGCGGATTTGCGGGTTGCGGGAGATCGTCTGGAAATGGCCAATGTTGTCGTCGTCGGCGCCCAGTGGGGCGACGAAGGAAAAGGCAAGATCGTCGACTGGCTGTCGGAGCAGGCGGACATCGTCGTTCGTTTTCAGGGCGGCCATAATGCCGGCCATACGCTTGTCATCAACGGACAGACCTACAAGCTCGCGCTGCTCCCCTCGGGCGTGCTGCGGTCCTCGAAGCTGTCGGTGATCGGCAACGGCGTGGTGTTCGACCCCCAGGCCTTCCTGACCGAACTCGACAAGCTGCGTGCGCAAGACGTATCGATCACGCGCGACAATCTGCGCGTCGCCGAGAACGTCACGCTGATCCTGCCGCTGCATCGCGAACTGGATGCGGTGCGCGAGAACGCCAGCAAGGCCAACGCTATCGGCACCACCCAACGCGGCATCGGCCCGGCCTATGAAGACAAGGTCGGCCGCCGCGCGATCCGGCTGATGGATCTCGCCGATCCCGATACGTTGCCGCACAAGATCGACCGTCTGCTCGCACATCACAACGCGCTGCGCCGCGGCCTGAACCTGCCCGAGATTGACGGAAAAGACGTCCTGTCCGAATTGATGGCGATTGCTCCCAAGGTGCTGCCGTTCGCGGATTCGGTATGGAACCTGCTCGACCAGAAACGCCGCGAAGGCAAACGCATCCTGTTCGAAGGCGCGCAGGGCGCGCTGCTCGACGTCGACCACGGCACCTATCCCTACGTCACCTCGTCCAACACGGTGGCGGCGCAGGCGGCAACCGGCACCGGCATGGGACCGAGTTCGGTCGGCTATGTGCTGGGCATCTGCAAGGCCTACACCACCCGCGTCGGCCAAGGCCCGTTCCCCACCGAACTCAACAACGAAATCGGCGAGCTGATCGGCAGCCGCGGCAAGGAATTCGGCGTCAACACCGGGCGCAAGCGCCGCTGCGGCTGGTTCGACGCTGTGCTGGTGCGGCAGACCGCGCGGACCAGCGGTATTCATGGCCTCGCCCTGACCAAGCTCGATATTCTCGACGGTTTCGACGAGATCCAAGTCTGTATCGGCTACAAGCTCGACGGCAAGGAGATCGACCATCTGCCGGCGGGCGAGGGCGCGCAGGCCCGTGTCGAGCCGATCTATGAGACCATCGAAGGCTGGAAAGAGCCGACGGCGAACGCCCGGTCGTGGGCCGATCTGCCGGCGCAGGCGATCAAGTATGTTCGCCGGGTCGAAGAACTTGTCGGTTGCCCGATCGCGCTGTTGTCCACCAGCCCCGAACGTGAGGATACTATCCTCGTGCAGAATCCGTTTGAGGCCTGAACATGATCTATGTTCAGTTGATTGACGTTTTTTAATTACAGGGTTCGTCAAGAATCCTGCAAACTGGATCCGAATGGCTGATTACTACCCGCTCATAGCCCGCGCCATTGCCGGACTGGACCCCAGTGCTCCCGGCGAGCAGCGCCGTGCGCTCTATGAACGCGCGCGGTCAGCCCTGATTTCCCAGTTGCGCGGCGTACAGCCTGCATTGAGCGAAGCCGAAATCACCCGCGAGCGGCTGGCGCTTGAAGATGCGGTGCGCCGGGTCGAAGCCGATGCCGCCCGCCGTGCTGCGGCACTTCAGGCCAGTGAACCTCCGCGTGAGCGTCCGGCCGCACCTGCGCCCTCTGCCGCGCCACCTTCCGCTCAACCAAGAGCGCCACTGCCGGGACGCCGCGATGGTCCGCGTCCGGGCGATGCCTTGCGCGAAAGCGCACGCAGCACCCGCACCGGAAATACGCCGCCGGTTCCGGGCAGGCCCGCCCCGCGCCCCGATGCGAACGGAGCGCCCGAGCAGCGTCCGCCCCGCAACCTGCGCGGCGATCAGCCGCCGCCGCTGACCCGTGCGCAACCGCCGGTCCAGCAGGGTCTGCCGCCAACGATGCGCGATGTCCGCGCGCGCGACCAGCGCAGCAACGACACTCGCATGCTGGATGAATTCACGGAAGACGCGCGCGCGCAGCGCCGCGCGCCGCAGGGTTCGGGTCTGCGCGATGTGGTCGCCGACGCCAACGATCTCGGCGGCGCGACCCGTTCGGCCCGGCGCAGCCAGACGCAGGACTTTCCGGATCAGCGCGGCGGTCCGGCGCCCTACAGCTACGATGAATCCGTCGAAGAGGCCGGGCGCTATCAGCCGAACGACCGGCCGCGCGCGCGTATCCAGTCCCGCGACGAGCCGGAACCGGCCAAGCGCGGCTTCGCGCTGAAGACCGCCATTGGCGTCTGTATCGCGGTCATCGCCATCGGCGGTGCGATCTGGGGCGGGCCGAAAGCCTATTCGCTGATCAAGTCGTTCACCACCAAGCCCGCGCAGCAAGCCGACACCGGGCCGAAGGATGCTTCAGGCACGCGGCCGAAAATTACCGACCGGGTCGGCCAGCCCGGCTCGACGCAAATCGCGCCGGTGGCGCAGCGCGTGGTGCTGTATGACGAGGACCCCGCCGCGCCGCAGGGCAAGCAGTATGTCGGCTCGGTGATCTGGCGCACGGAATCCGTCAAGGTGCCCGCCGGTCAACCGCCGGATATCGGCGTGCGCGCCGACATCGACATTCCCGAGCGCAAGATCAAGATGTCGCTCTCGATCCGCCGCAACACCGACGCCTCGCTGCCGGCGAGCCATACCGCCGAACTGACCTTCCAGTTGCCGCCGGATTTCGGCACCACCATCGCCAACGTGCCGGGCGTGCTGATGAAGTCCAACGAGCAGGCGCGCGGCACGCCGCTGGCCGGGCTTGCTGTGAAGGTCACCGACGGCTTCTTCCTGGTCGGCCTGTCCAATGTCGAAGCCGACAAGTCGCGTAACCTTCAGCTTCTGAAGGAACGGTCGTGGTTCGATATTCCGCTGGTCTACGCCAACCAGCGCCGTTCGATTATCGCCATCGAGAAGGGCGCGCCGGGCGAGCGCGCGTTCAATGAAGCCTTCACGGCCTGGGGGCAGTAACGCATGATCCGGAAAAGTGGGCACCGGTTTTCCGATCAGATCATGCGCAAAGGTGTTTCATGAAAATCACGCTCGCAGGCTCACGTCATTTCGGCGTCGAGACGCTCAACATGATGCGCGGACACGGCATCGAGGTGATCCGCGTCGTGGTCGCGGAAGCCGAGGATCGTCTGGCCGCTGCGGCCAGCGCCGCCGGCATCGAGGTCGTGGTGCAGGCCAAGCCGAAACTGATTGTCGCTTCGGAAATCGCACCCGGTACCGATCTCATTGTTACCGCGCACAGCCATGCGATGGTCAGCGACGGTGCGTTGAAAGCCGCAAAGCATGGCGGCATCGGCTATCATCCCTCGCTGCTGCCGCGTCATCGCGGCATCGCCGCGGTGGAATGGACCATCAAGGAAGGCGACGCGATTGCCGGCGGCACCATCTATCACCTGTCGGAGCGGCTCGATGCCGGTGCCATCGCCGCGCAGGACTGGGTGTTCGTGAAAAAGAATGAGACCGCGCGCGAGTTGTGGGAGCGGGCGCTGGCGCCGCTCGGACTGAGGCTATTGGCGCAAGTGATCGATCAGGCCAAGACCAGCGGCCATCTGCCGTCGATGCCGCAGGACGAGCAGTTCGCGACCAACGCACCGCGTCTCGACAAGGACATTCCGCACGCCACGCCGAAAAGCGCGGCTGCATCGGGATCGTAGTTTTTATCTGAGTACCTTTGGCGACGACGGTTCTGGCAGTCTCTCGCAACTGTCATTGCCGGGCTTGACCCGGCAATCCATCTTCTTCTCGAAAATTTCTTTTAAGGATGGATCACCGGGTCAAGCCCGGTGATGACGATTATCTGTGTTGAGAAATTCCTGCTAAGGCGGAAAAACCATCACGCCGCACGGGTCTCCCCGACGCGCACAGCGCTGGAGACAAGATCCGTTGCATCCGTAATGCCGTCAGCGGCGCGGCGCACGATGGTTTGCGCCATCTTCGCCTTGGTCGCGGGGGTGCGGTTCTCCAGCGCGATCTGGTCGATGGCGATGTCGAGAATCTTTCTTAAAGTCGCGACGTAATCTGGATCGAACTTTTCATCGACGTGATGCTGGAGGTTGTCTTGCGGGCGATTGACCATGCGCATTTTCCTCTTCGGTATTTCAAAGCGCGATCGCGAATTTTGCGTTTGCAATCGGGCCTTCGGTGAGCGTGCGGACCATGCTTCCGCAATGGGGCAGATGTGAGTCAGCATCGCGATTTGCAATGCGCATACACCGATGTGAATTTGGAAAAGCTCCAGTCACATTTCCTTCAAGGTGATGAAGATTTCGCAACGCACTTTGACGATTCTCTCGCGGAATCGCACCACATCTTGTGTCGCGGAATAGACAATCCGCGCGCCGCGATGCATGCTTCACAGGAACGTCAAAATCGTAAACGCGGAACGTGATGTGCCGTGGTTCACGGACACAATTCCACCCGACACAATTCAGTCCACCGGACAAAATTTTAGGGACACACGATGACTGATACTCCCGCAGCACCTGCCGATCCGAACTTCGTGCCGATCGAAGGCGTTCTCGAAGCGCCGGTCGTCTACTTCGAGGTGTGCCCGACATTCGGCAACAATGGCGGCTTGCTCAACGTCATGCTGGCGACCGGCCTGATCGATTCCGCGCCGCATGGCAAGGTCGCAAGCCGGATCAAGGCTGTGGCGCATTTGCGCATGACGGCCGCTGCTGCGGTCAATTTGCGCGACACGCTCAACAACGCGCTTGCGATGGGCGCACCAATCCAGAAGCCGGAGGGCCGGGCGAACTGAAGCGAGAGCACGCAGCATTCGATGCCATTCATTTGCAAAGGTGATTTATGATTTTCCAGATGCCGTTTTTGAGGTTGGTGTTTTTCAAGAGGCCGATCCCCCGCATCGCGCAGCGTGCAATCGCCTCGCTCGCCGTTGTTGCCGTCGCATTGCTGGCGTGGCCGCTCGCGGCGGAATACGTGGTGCCGAGCAAGCCGTTCCTGGAAAAGAATGCGTTCTATCTGCGCTCGGCCGGCTTTCGCATTCGTCTGGCCGACGACGCCACCGGCCAGCGCGCGCTGAAAGCGCTGCCGCCGCATCGCTTCGTGATCCACACCGCCGCCGGCACGCCGCGTTATGTCTATGCCGATCCCGGTGTTTGTAATTGTATTTTCAGCGGCACGCAGGACAACTACAAATCCTATCTGGCGATCCTGCGTCAGCCGCTGCCCGGCGTCGATGACGTGTCGCCCGATTACAAAACGCAGGCCAGCGCGCTGCTGCTGGATCAGCCGATCGACTTCGGCATGACCGGCGGTGACGACAGCATGTCGGATTACTTCCGGGATTATCTGTAATCCCGGAAGCCCTCTCCTGAATCCTATTTCTTGATTCCCGCTGCCTTGATCAGCTCCGCGCTGGCGACGGTCTCGCTGGCGACGAGCTTGTCCATGTCGGCGGTCGTCATCGGCCACAGTTCGACGCCGATCCTTTTCAGGCTGGCCTGCATCTCCGGCGTCGCGAGCACCTTGGTGCCGGTGTCGTGCAGCTTGTCGACGATTTCCACCGGCGTTTTCGACGGCACGAACAGCCCGAACCAGATGGCGCTGTCCGCGCCTTTGAGGCCGATGTCGGTCGGCGACGGCACGTCGGGCAGCTCCGCCACGCGCTTCGGCGTCGAGACCAGCAGCGCGCGGACCTGTCCCTCGCGGATCAGCGGCAGTGCGGTGGCGAGCGGGCAGAAATAGAAATCGATCCGCCCGCCGAGAATGTCGGTGATCACCTCCGCGCCGCCGCGATAGGGCACATGCGTCGCGTCGATGCCGGCGGCGTGGCGGAACTTCTCCGCGCTGATGTGAACCGCGCTGCCGATTCCGACTGAGCCGAAGGTGATGGAGGCGTCTTTCTTTTTCGCCGCCTCGATGAAGTCCTGCACCGTCTTCCACGGCTTGTCCGGCGACGTGATCATGACGTTGGCGGTGTAGCCGATCATCAGCGCCGATTTGAGATCCTTGGTCGCGTCGTAGGTGAGGTCGGTGAAGATCGCGGGCGCGATGGTGATGGCGGAGGAGTGCGCCAGAATGGAGTAGCCGTCCGGGTCCGCGCGGACCACGGCGGCGGTGCCGATGGTGCCTCCGGCCCCGACACGGTTTTCGACCACGATCGACTGGCCGAGTTCCGCCGCAAGCCGATCGAACAGCATGCGCGGCACCACGTCGGTCGCGCTGCCCGCGCCGAACGGGACATAGGCCTTGATCAGTTTCGACGGCCAGGTTTGTGCTGTGGCTGACGCGGAGATGAGCAGGGCTGCCAGAACAGTGAGCCGTCGCAGGTGAATTCGCATGGTGGGTCCTTGTGAAAGCTGCTCTTACCCAGGCGAGAACGGGGGCGGTGAAAGCTTTGCAAGTTCCGTTCCGAATGAAGCTGCGCGGCGGTGGTGAGCCTCAACAAAAAAGCCGGCCCGAAGGCCGGCTTTCGTATCTCTTCGTGCAGAAGAAATCAGTACGCCGCTTCCAGTGTCGCGTGTTCGGCGCGGGCGATGGTGGTCTTCACCGCCGCCTGCACCTTCTCGAACGCGCGCACTTCGATCTGCCGCACGCGCTCGCGCGACACGCCGAATTCGGCGGCGAGGTCTTCCAGCGTCATCGGATCTTCAGCCAGACGCCGCGCCTCGAAGATGCGGCGTTCGCGCTGGTTGAGCACGCCCATCGCGCCGTTCAGGGCGCTGCGGCGATGATCGAACTCCTCGCTCTCCGCCATAATGGCTTCCTGGTTGGGCGAGTTATCGACCAGCCAGTCCTGCCATTCGCCGGGTTCGCCGTCGTCACGGATCGGCGCGTTGAGCGACGCGTCGCCACCGAGGCGGCGATTCATGTCGACAACGTCCTGTTCCGTCACGCCGAGCGAGGTGGCGATCTGTTTGACGTGCTCGGGGCGAAGATCACCCTCTTCCAAAGCGGAGATCTTGCTCTTCGCCTTCCGCAGGTTGAAGAACAGCTTCTTCTGGTTCGCGGTGGTGCCCATTTTCACGAGCGACCACGAACGCAGGATGTATTCCTGGATCGATGCCTTGATCCACCACATCGCGTAGGTCGCGAGGCGGAAGCCCTTTTCGGGCTCGAAGCGTTTGACCGCCTGCATCAGGCCGACATTGCCCTCCGAGACGACCTCGGAAATCGGCAGGCCATAGCCGCGATAGCCCATGGCGATCTTGGCCACGAGTCGCAGATGGCTTGTCACCAGATGATGCGCCGCATCGCGGTCGTCATGCTCGCGCCAACGCTTGGCCAGCATGTATTCCTGCTGCGGCTCGAGCATTGGGAATTTGCGGATTTCAGTCAGGTAATGCGAAAGACCGGATTCTCCGTTGAGAACCGGCAGAGTTGCGGCACGGGCCATGTTGCGCCCTCCAGAGTTCACGCCCCCGATAGCGGCGGGCGAGGCAGGTCATCCGCTGTGTCAAAGCCGGAGGAACTGCAATGTTCCGCGCCGGGACGATCCCAGCGCAGGTGCAACATACTCCAAAACCGTGAGGGGAGGGAAGAACAAAACGAGGTCACGAACCCGTGACCCGGGTTAAATGTCTGTAACCATGCGTCTTTTTATCGCAGGTCCGTTAGTCTGTGCTACGCAACGCGGCCTGGAGCAGAAGCAAATCCTCCGGCAGGCCGGATTCCCAGTGCAAAATCTCTCCGCTGACCGGGTGTTCCAGTACCAGCAAATAAGCATGGAGGGCCTGTCTGCCAAGGGCGGTCAGGGCCGATTGGCTTTGCGGCCCGAGCTGGCCGGCCTTGGTCTTGAATCCCGCGCCATAGACCTCGTCGCCGAGCAGCGGATGGCCGAGATGGGCGAGGTGGACGCGGATCTGATGGGTGCGGCCGGTCTCGAGCTGACAGGCGAGCAGCGAGGCAATCGGCTTTCCATCGCGGCCGTCGTAGGTCTCTTGCATTTCCCAGTGGGTGACCGCGTCGCGTCCGCCTTGTCGTACCGCCATTTTCTCGCGGTTATGCGGATGCCGGTCGATCGGCTGGTCGATGGTGCCGGTTTTGCGATTGGGAGCGCCCCACGCAAAAGCCATGTAGCCGCGCCGCATTTCGCCGGTGCGGCCGTGATCGGCGAATTGCGCCGACAGCGATTGATGGGCGCGGTCGTTCTTGGCGACCACCATCAAGCCGGTGGTGTCCTTGTCGAGGCGGTGGACGATGCCGGGACGGCGCACGCCGCCAATGCCGGAAAGGCTCGCGCCGCAATGGGCAATCAGCGCGTTGACCAGTGTTCCGGTCTCGTGGCCCGCGGCGGGATGGACCACCAGATTTTTGGGCTTGTTGATGACGATGATGTCGTCGTCCTCGAACACGATATCGAGCGGGATATCCTCGCCTTCCGGCTCGGCGGCAGCCGCAGGCGGAACGTCGATTGTGATCGTATCGCCCGCATTGGCATGATAAGCGGGGTCGCGAACCGGGGCGCCGTTGACGCTCACCTGGCCCGCGAGGATCAGCGCCTTCAGGCGCGAGCGCGACAGGTCCGGGCTGCGCACGGCGAGCACGCGGTCCAGCCGCCGCGATCCCTCATCGCCCTCGACCGTGACCTCGTGGCGGATGTTTTCGTTTTCGGAAGAATGAGAAGAGCTTTGCATGTCTGAAACTGTTGCGCCCGATCCGACCCCTGAGCAAGCAGCCCTGATCGCGCGGGTGCGCCGGATGATGTTGATCGCAGGCCTGACCACGGCGATTGGCGTGGGGGCCTTGCTGGTTGCCATCGGCTACCGCCTTTTCCGCACCGATGGAAGCGTTCAGGTGCTTGATGTGACCGCGACCCTGCCGAAGGGCGCGCGGATCGTCTCCACAGCCACCGCGGGTGACCGGCTGGCGGTGACGGTCGATATCGGCGGCGCGACCGAAATCCGCACCTATGACGCGAAAACCCTGAAGCCGGTGGGGCGGCTTAAGTTCGCTCACGAGCCGTAAGCATGGCGCGCAACGATTGCGCGGCCTGCGATACGGGAAGGGCGATCTGCCGGATAAAAATCAGCGGCGTCCGATACCAGGCAACGTCCCGCTCGTCGGGAAAATTCCTGACGCCGGTCCGGATCGCCTGATCGCCGGTTGTGTGGAACGAGCCGAACATCGTGTCCCAGATCGAGAGATAGACCCCGTAATTCCGGTCGTGCAGTTCGGGATCGATCGCGTGATGCAGACGATGCACGCGGGGTGACACAAAAACCCGGTCGAGCGGTCCATAGCTGATGTCGATGTTCGCGTGCAGGAACATCAAATAGTATTTCTGCAGCAGCACGAAAACGAACGCCTGCTCGACGGGCACCAGAGCCACGGCAAACACGAACGAAACGATCAGTGTGCGGGCGAGCATGTCGCCCGGATGCAGCCGGAATTCGGTCATGGCGTTCATCGCGCCTTGCGAATGGTGCAAGGCGTGAAAATTCCAGAGCACCGGAATTTTATGGCGGATGACGTGGCTGAACCACCCAGCAAAATCGATCGCGACAAAGACAATCAGCACGCGCAGCCAGTTGGGCCAATGTCCGATAAGGCTTGATAGCGGCGGAAGGTGCCGGCTGAAGAAATTCAGAAACAGGAGGGCAAACAGCGAGACGAACAGAAAATGGATCAGGAGCGACAGAACGCAGAATCCGGTGTCGAACAAAAGCCCGCGCGAGAGCAGGGCCTGATCGGGATCGGCTGGCCGCAGCCGTTCGAGCACAAGGATGATCGTGAAAAAAACCGCGAACGAGGCGGAAATGAAAAAGGCATGGACGTAATCGACGAACTTTCCAGGCCCCGCCGCAAGATGGGCTTCGAGAGCCGGGGAGCCCATTTCGATCGCCGCGATCACGAGAATAGCGAACGGCACAGCCAGGGTCACGAGCGAGACCGCGCCCGGATGCGCAGCGATCCAGTCCTGGAATGTGACGCGGTTACTCATGCGAATTCTGGATTTATATCATGGGTCCGGGGACTGAAAGAATCGCAAACCTCAATGGGGCGGAGCCGGGGCGTTGCCATCCACTTTCCGCACCCTGTCGTGGGCAATGGGGAGACCATAACCCGAACCGCCGGGATGTCTTCGCCTTCCTGCCTCCTGCGCCGTCATGCCTCGGGCCTCAAGGACAGCCGAGACGCGACGGATGTCCGCGAGGTTCGATCCGCCGGGGCCTCTTTCGCCGACCGGTGGTCTTTGACCGGCCGGATGCGCAAGCCTTGCAGGAACGGCATTTCGAGGCTATCCCTTCCCCGCGCTTGCTCCGTTCGTCTAACGGTTAGGACATGGCCCTCTCAAGGCTAAAATAAGGGTTCGATTCCCTTACGGAGCGCCAATCTGCTACCACTCAGAACAAAACTGCGAACTCAGATTTTGAGTGCTCAACGCCAAATAAGTGCGACTTTGTCCCACAGGTTTTGGAGCGCATCATGCAGGTCTACAATGTCGTCAAGTTCAGGGTGAAGTCCGGCGAAGAGGCCGCCTTCCTTGATGCGCACCGGAACGGCAAGGCCAAATGGCCGGGCCTCGAGCGTGGCTTCATTATACAGACCGGCGCGCAAACGTTCTGCCTGATCGGCGCGTGGCCCAGTCAGGAAGCGCTGCTGGCTGCGCGACCCGCTATGATCAAGACTCTCGACAGCTTCAGATCACTCCTCGAGGATCAGGGCGATGGGCGCGGCATCACAGATGCTGTTTCGGGGACCGTAATTCTCGATCTCTGAACCCTCAATCTTGATGCCTACGATCGACAGTTCGTTGAACGCTTCTCGATCGGGACCTTATCTTGCACCGCACATTGCCCACCCCGCGCGCAGATGATTACATCGGCGGCGCTGGGGCGCGGCTAGCCATGCCCAATCAAGAAGGACGCTCAATCACGCAAACGATCATTTGAAAATACTGGCCGATCAACGGCCGGTACATCAGGGAGGAGACGACTATGACCGAGTTTACGCCGGATCGACGATCTCTGCTCAAAGGAAGCGCCGCCACGCTGGCTGCGGCGGCGACCATGTCAGCCGACCAGATGCTCGGCTATGCCAAGGCCTGGGCGCAGACCGCCCAATGGAAGCCGGAAGCCGGCGCCACCATCAACATGCTGCGATGGAAACGCTTTGTGGAGGCCGAGGACATCGCCTTCATGAAGATCGTCGATGCCTTCCAGAAGGCGACTGGTGTCAAGATCAACATCTCCAATGAATCGTTCGACGACATTCAGCCCAAGGCCTCGGTCGCCGCCAATACCGGGCAGGGCCTCGACATGGTGTGGGGGCTTTATTCGTTGCCGCATCTGTTTCCCGACAAATGCACCGACGTGACCGACGTTGCCGACTATCTCGGCAAGAAGTACGGCGGCTGGGCGCCGTCCGGCGTGGCCTATGGCAAGAAGGGCAACAAGTGGCTCGGTATCCCGGTCGCAGCCAGCGGCGGTCTGGTCAATTATCGTATCGCCGCGATGCAGAAGGCCGGCCATAAGGAATTTCCAAAGGATCTCGCCGGATTCCAGGATCTCATCAAAGGCCTCAACAAGAACGGCACGCCCGCCGGCATGGCGCTCGGCCACGCCACAGGCGACGCCAACGGATGGCTCGCCTGGGCGCTGTGGGCGCACAACGCCTACACCGTCGACAAGAACAACAAGGTGACCATCAATTCACCGGAGACGGCGAAGGCGCTGCAATACGTCAAGTCTCTCTATGACAACTTCATTCCCGGCACGGTGTCCTGGAACGACAGCTCCAACAACAAGGCGTTCCTTGCCGGTCAGCTTCATCTCACAACGAACGGCATTTCGATTTATGTGGCGGCGAAGAAGGAAAATCCGGCGATCGCGCAGGACATGGATCACGCACATCTGCCGGTCGGGATCAGCGGTCAGGTGCGGGAGCAGCATCTCGGCTTCCCGATCCTGATTTTCAACTTCACCAAGTATCCGCAGGCCTGCAAGGCGTTCACTGCGTTCCTGATGGAAGGGCCGCAGTTCAATCCGTGGATCGAGGCGGCGCAAGGCTATCTGTCGCACTTCCTGCTCGCCTATGACGCCAATCCGATCTGGACGGCGGACCCGAAGAACACGCCGTACCGCGATGTCGCAAAACTGGCATCGACGCCGGCCGGAATCGGCACTCTGAACGAAAGCGCGGCTGCCGCGATCTCGGACTTCGTGGTGGTGGATATGTTCGCGAACTACTGCACCGGCCGCGAAGACGTGAAAGGCGCGATGGCGTCGGCGGAGCGCCAGTTCAAGCGAATCTATCGGACCTGACAAGTCAACGGTTCCTGCGCGCGGCGATCACATTGCCGCGCGCGGGAAAGCGTTGCTGCGCGATTGTGCAGGATTGCTCATATCGGCACCTGCCATGCAGTCATAAAAAACAGCATTGCGCATTATCATTTCGACTCATTCCTCCCGCACACTACACTGACCATCCCAAGGGTCGGCCTGTCGTCGCCGGTCCCCTCCGCCCTGTCCGTGCCCGCAGTTTCCGCCGGGCCGGTCCCTGCGGAACACATGCAATCGATGAGGTCATGATGCTCACGTCGCAGCAGTTGAAAGAATTGTTCCCCGAGGAAAGCGCTCTGAAGGATTGCGGTGTGCCGCCGCCGGTTCATCAACGCGAAACTCTGGTGAACGGCAAACTGATGCCGTGGACGGGACCTGTGGAGAAAGTGCATTCGGCGATCTGCGTGCGCAAGGCTGACGGCACGCTGGCGCAGGTCGAGCTCGGCAGTCATCCGATCGGCGGCATCCCGGAAGCAAAGATCGCGCTGGATGCTGCGGTCGCGGCCTACGACAACGGGCGCGGCGAATGGCCGACCATGACCGTGGCGCAGCGCATCGCCTGCATGCAGGATTTTACCAAACAGATGATGGCCCGCCGCGAGCAGATCGTCGCGCTCATCATGTGGGAGATCGGCAAGACGCTCGGCGATTCGCAAAAGGAATTCGACCGCACCGTCGAGTACATGAAAGCCACCATCGAGGCGCTGAAGCATCTCGACAACGACAACTCGCGCTTCACCATTGTCGACGGCACCATCGGGCAGATCCGCCGCACACCGCTTGGTGTCGTGCTGTGCATGGGGCCGTATAACTATCCGCTCAATGAAACCTTCGCGACGCTGATCCCGGCGCTGATCATGGGCAACACCATGGTGTTCAAGCCGCCGAAGTTCGGCGTGCTGCTGTTTCAGCCTTTGCTCGAAGCGTTCCGCAGCGCGTTTCCGAAAGGCGTCATCAATACGGTCTACGGCAAGGGCTCGGAGGTGGTGCCGATGCTGCTCGAATCCGGCAAGGTCAATGTGCTGACCCTGATCGGCTCGAGCCGCGTTGCCGATCATCTCAAGAAGATGCATCCGAAGGTCAACCGGCTGCGCGCCATTCTCGGGCTGGATGCCAAGAACGCAGCCATCGTGCTGCCGGATGCGAATATCGAACTCGCAGTGAAGGAGTGCGTGCTCGGCTCATTGTCCTTTAACGGCCAGCGCTGCACGGCGCTGAAAATGCTGATCGTGCATCGCTCCGTCGTCGATCAATTTCTGGCGCGGTTCACCGAAGAACTCGCCAAGCTGAAAGCCGGGATGCCGTGGGACAAGGGTGTCACGCTGACGCCGCTGCCTGAATTTGGAAAAGTCGAACACATGACGCGGCTGGTGGCGGATGCCACGGAGAAGGGCGCCAAGGTCATCAATGAAGGCGGCGGCGCGAGCAACGGCACGCTGTTCTATCCCGCCGTGGTCTACCCGGTGAAGGAAGGCATGCTGCTCTATCGCGAAGAACAGTTCGGGCCGATTGTGCCGGTGATGGCGTTCGACGATATCGACACGGCGCTGGATTATGTCATCACGTCCGAGCACGGTCAGCAGGTCTCGATCTTCAGCGAAGATGCCGAGACCATCGGGCGGCTGGTCGATCCCTTGGTCAATCAGGTCTGCCGGGTCAACATCAACTGCCAGTGTCAGCGCGGGCCGGACGTGTTTCCGTTCACCGGCCGCAAGGATTCGGCGGAAGGCACGCTCTCGGTCACCGATGCGCTGCGTTCGTTCTCGATCCGCTCGATGATCGCGGCCAAGCAAACCGAGGACTCGAAAAAGCTGCTCGACGAAATCGTGCGCGACCACAAATCGAACTTCATAAATACTGGGTTCATTTTGTAGTTGATAGAGAACTCACATCGGCGCGCGAACCGGTGTGAGTTCACTTCGAGCGATCTCACTGCCGGCATGGGCGCTGCTTGGTTGTGTTTCAGGGCATGATCTTTCCGAAAACCGGTTTCCACTTTTCGGGATCATGCCCTGGTAACGAATTCTCAACCAATTCGTGGTTACCAAATAGTAAACCCATTCGGAGTTCGCGCTCATGACCGACCACATTGCCGACGGCGAAATCAAGGATACGGGCAATCACAGCGAAGCATCGCTGGTGCCGGAGTCCACGGACATGGCCCATCAGGACGCGAAGCCGATGGACACAGCGCAGGACGGCGCGTCCAGGCATGTCGTGCGGCAGCCATCCAAGGAAATTACGTTGCAGCGCCTGACGTCGCACAGCTCTTGGGAAGACATGGTCGCCGATGAGAGTGCCGCGCGCGAACAGCAGTTCAACGCCGCACCTGCAGCGCCAGAAGCCACTGCACGCCGCCTGTCGATAGCAGCCATCGTCGCCATTGCGGCGGCAGTCGGCGCCATCGGCGGTTCGCTCGCGACGGTGGGTGCCGGGCACTTCATGAAAGGTGACCAGACCGCTGCCGTTGCAGCGGTTGCCGCCGAACAGGGCCGCTCGGTCGAAAGCGCGATTGGCAAGATCAACGCCGATATCGCAGCGCTCAAGAGCAGCAGCGCTGCGCAATCGGCCAAGATCGTCGACCGCATCGACCGCGTCGAGAAGGCGCAGGCCGAACCTGCCGCGAAACTGGCGAAGCTGAGCGAGGCGGTTGAAAAGCTGCGCGCGCCGGCACCTGCTGCCGAAGTCACCGGATCGATTGCCAAGCCCGCAGCACAGGCCAACCGGCTTCCTGTGGTCGATGGCTGGGCATTGCGTGACGTATCCGACGGCATCGCCACAGTGATCGGCCGGCAGGGCATCTTCGACGTTATTCCCGGAGATCCGTTGCCGGGTGTCGGACGGGTCGATGCGATCCGCCGTCAGGATGGCCGCTGGGTGGTTGTCACCAGCCGTGGCCTGATCGTCGCGCGCTGAGCTTTATGGCGGGGTCAGCGCCCGCCAGGAATACGACAGACCGCTAAAATTTGAATGTTCCCCTGAACGGACCGGCATGATCTCGCTGGCATGATGCAGCCTCTGATGAAGAGGAATGAGCATGCCCGCATTTCGAGTGATCCCGCGCCTCCGTGTGGTTAATTTTTTCGCCCACGAAGTGTTCGACGCTTCCGGCGATGTTCCGCCGGCTGCGAACGACAACAATTGCCCGCATTGCGGCGGTGTGCTCGCACCTGGCGACAAGGCGTCCGATTGTTCCGGATCAGGTTCCGAGTCCGGCCCCTGGCCGATGATCCCGTTCCCCAAGGGCTGGGGCGCTTCCTGCTGATCTCTTACTAGCGCGCGGAACTGGCGCGCTGTCCCGTCAGATACAACATCAATCCGAGCATGGTTAGCGCCGCCTGTACGCTGCCGACGGCAAGCGTGGCGCTAGCAATCGATGCGGTCAGCGTGACCCCGAGCGCAGCGCCTGCCATTTGCAGGAATCCCAGCAACGCCGAAGCAAGCCCGGCTTTGTCGCCAAAGGGCTGCAGGGTGGTCGCGGTCGCCAGCGGGCTGACCAGGCTGAACCCGGCAAGGAAAATCGTCACCGGGATGAGGTAGCTCCAGATTGTCGGCGTGGCCCAGTGCGCCAGCAACAGCAAAGCGCCGCCTAAGGTCGCGATGACAAGACCGACCAGCGTGGCGCGGCCATGTCCGATCCTGATCGCCAGTCGTGGTGCCGTCATGCCGGCTGCGAAAACCACGAACACGGTGCCTGCAAAAAACAAACCGAGCTGGATCGGTGAAAAGCCAAGCCCATCGATCAGGATTCTTGGTGAGACTGAAAACATCGCGAAGATCGCGCCCATGAACAACCCGATGGTTGCTGCCGGTGCGATGAAGCGCAGGTCGGTCATCAAGCCCCAATAACCGCGCAGGATAGCGGGCAGGTGAATCGACACCTTGCCATCGGGGCGGTGCGTCTCTCCGACATAACGATAGTAGGTGAGGGCAACGATGGCGCCGAACAGGCCGACCACGACAAACTCCGAACGCCATCCGAAGGTGGTATCGAGCAGGCCTCCGATCAGTGGCGAGAAGCCGGGAGCAGCCGACATCGCCACCATGATAAAGGCCAGTGCCTTTGTCAGTTCCTCTCCGCTCAACAGGTCGCGGGCGATGGCGCGCGACAGCACGGACGCGGCGCACGCGCCCAGCGCCTGAATGGTGCGACCGACCAGCATCATCGGCAGCGTGGTCGAGAATTCGCACCAGATGGTTCCGGCCACAAAGATACCGAGCCCGAAGACGACCGGCTTCCACCGGCCGTAACGGTCGGACAACGGACCGACGATCAACTGACCGATCGCGAACACCGCAAGGTAGACGCTGATGGTCGATGAGACCGCGGCGGTCGAGACATTGAGGGCCTTCGCCATCGAGGGCAGGGACGGCAGCAAAATGTTCGTCGCAAAAGTTCCGACCGCGGCCAGTGCCGCGAGAACGCTGACGCGTGCGGATAAAGACGATGGCGCGCGGATCGCAGTCACTCTGTCACCGCTTTCGATGGTCTGCATGGTCATTGGAAGCCCTCTTTCGAGATTCTTTATATGATGACTATCATTCATTCAAAGCCAATGTCGCCCTGAGCCCCCCGGTTTTCGCCGGGTGACGTTGCGGCTGGGACATGGCGGAGTGCGGTTTCAGGCGCAGCACGCGACGCGCAGCCGCAGGGACCTGCACCTTGAAGGAGAGCCCTGTGCTTCACCATCTATGAAAGCGGAGTGAAACATCCCGGCAAAACGCCGGTCAGGAGAGACGATGAGCTATTTCAAAACGGCAGTTTTGCTCGCGGGATTGACGGCGCTGTTCATGGGCGTCGGCTATCTGATCGGTGGAGCGGGCGGTGCGGTGATCGCGCTGGTGGTTGCGGCGGCCACCAACATGTTCGCGTACTGGAACTCCGACCGGATGGTGCTGTCGATGCATGGCGCGCAGCAGGTCGACGAGCGCAGCGCGCCGGATTTCGTCCGCCTTGTCGCCGAGCTTGCGGGCCGCGCGCAATTGCCGATGCCGAAGGTCTATCTGATGGACAATCCGCAGCCCAATGCGTTTGCGACCGGACGCGATCCCGATCATGCCGCGGTGGCTGCGACCACAGGCCTGTTGCAATCATTGAGCCGTGAAGAACTCGCAGGCGTGATCGCGCACGAACTGGCGCATATCAAGAACCATGACACGCTGATCATGACCATCACCGCGACCATTGCGGGTGCGATTTCGATGATCGCGCAGTTCGGCATGTTCTTCGGCGGTCATCGCGGCAATAACGGTCCGGGCATCGTCGGCTCACTGGCGATGATGATCCTGGCACCGTTGTCGGCGACCATCGTGCAGATGGCAATCAGTCGCACGCGCGAATACTCGGCGGATAATATGGGCGCGCGGATTTGCGGGCAGCCGATGTGGCTGGCCTCGGCGCTGGTCAAGATCGACAACGCCGCGCATCAGATTCCGAACATGGATGCCGAGCGCAGTCCCGCGACCGCGCACGTGTTCATCATCAATCCGTTGTCGGGGCAGGGTATGGACAACCTGTTCTCGACCCATCCGTCGACCGAGAATCGTGTCCGTGAATTGCAGCGCCTCGCTGGCGAACTGCAGCCGCGCGGGGGCTTCGCAACCGCGCCGGCAAACGTGAGTGGCAGACCGCGTGGCCCCTGGGGTTGATCAATTGATCCTGGGGCTGATCGCGCGTCGCAGATCGGAATCAGAAGAGATAATCAAAGGTCCGATCCAGCCTCCTGAACCGGACCTTCCTATCAAACCTTGAGATTTTCAGCCGACGTCTTGCCGCGGTTCGCGACTTCTTCGTACTCGACCGACTGTCCTTCGTTGAGCGAAGAAAGACCGGCCTTCTCAACTGCCGAGATATGAACGAACACGTCCTTGCCGCCGTTGCTGGGCTGAATAAAACCGTAGCCCTTGGTCGGGTTGAACCACTTCACAGTACCTTTAGCCATTCCGTAGTCTCCAGAGGGTAAGACCCATAACAAAACGTCGAACCCCGCGGATGGGCGTGGCCAACGGCGCGAAGGATACGCAAGAATTTTGAGCCTTGATAGCGAAAATGGCGATTGCGGCTGCTGCTTTCGCTCAACTTTGCTCGAATCTGCCGATTTTACGCTGCTGCAACTGCGAAATCGGCGACAAGATCCGACAGCATTCCAGCTTTTTTGACCGTGTAGACCACCAAAGGTTCGACCCGGCCACGGATCGGGACCTCGACCTGCGGCAAATTGGCCGCAGGCAGGTTCGCGGTTTTCAGAACGTCCTCCGACACCACCGCCTCGCAGGACAGGGCCTTGGTCATGTCCTGCAGCCGTGCGGCGACATTCACGGAATCGCCGAGCGCGGTGAACACCGTGTGCTCCTCGGAACCGATGTCGCCGATAATGACCTCGCCGCCGTGAATGCCGATTCCGAACCGAAGCGGTTCCGGCACGTCCTTGCCGAGGAACTCGTTCAGTGCATCGACATGGACGGCAATCCGCGATGCGGCTTCGATGGCCTGCCGGCAAGCGGTTTGCGGATTGGTTGAAAGCCCGAACAGCGCCAGTTGCCCATCGCCGACAAACTGGTTCGGCTGCCCGCCGCATTCGACCACGGCCTGCGACACCGCGGTCAGGAAGCGGTTGATGATGAACACGGTGTCGAACGGCAGCAATTTCTCGGCGAGCTTGGTCGATCCGCGCATGTCGACGAACATGCTGACGACATACCGCTCGCGGCCAGGCTGAGCAGGCTTGATGGTCGCGGCGGATGAGGCGGTCGTGTGTGCCGGAAAGATCTGGAAGAACGACATATCGGTGTGGGGACGCAACTGACAGGCCAAACGGATCGCGGGGTCATCGCCCGCGCCGACACGCTCCAGCACGAAGGTTTCGCGGTTGGACGGCTCGGGCAGCGTGCTGCAATCGCCGATCACCCGGATGCGGCAAGTAGAGCAGCGCGCGCGGCCGCCGCAGACACTGGAATGCGGAATGTTGAAGCGCGTGCTGGCCTCCAGCACGCTCAGGCCGATGGGCACGCGCACTGTCTTGCCGTTGCCGTAGGACAGGCTGACCAGCCCGCGGCGGCGCTCCACCAGCGCCCGGATACCGCGCGCGCCCAACGTCAGGCCGATCAGGCCGAAATATCCATACAGCATCGCCGAGATGATCCGTTCGAGCGCCGCCTGATCCGCGCTGGTCCCGACCTTTGCCCGCGAGAGGTTGTCCGCCCGCCATTCCGGCGCAGCGCTTGCCCGCACCACCGTCCGGCCGGCTTGATACAGGCCGAGCAGGGATAGCGTCGGCAGGATCACGGCGAGGGCGAGCGCCAGCGACGAGATTTTTTTGAAGTACGGTTTGGTCCGGAGCCAGAAGTAAATCCCGATACAGCCGTGGACCCAGGACACCAGCAGCAAGCCGTACATCATCCACTGCATGTAAGGCCGAAACACCCAGTAGGCGAAGACAACCTGCGGGTAATCCTTCTCGTGGCCGAACAGCGGCATGGCGATCCGAACGCCGACCAGATGGCCGATGACAAAGGCCGGGATGCTGAGACCGAACACGAGTTGGGTCAGTTCGATGCCGGTCCAGCGGAATTGCCGCCGTGCGTAGAGCGCCCAGATGCCGAGGCTGAGATGCGTCAGCACCGCGCCATAGAACACGATCAGCACCGGCCAGCTCTGCCAGAACATCGCATGATAGTAGAGCGCCGCATCCATCGCGCCGATCGAGATGTTGCCGAGGGCGTGGTTGGTGAAATGGCTGATCAGATAAGTAAACAGGATGAAGCCGGTGGCGAGCCGCACCTGACGAATTCCGATCCCGCGCAGGAATTGCGGCATGGATGAAGTTGCGGTCTCTGCCATGGTGTGAAATCGCTCGAAACCGGGGAAAGATCATTAAATAAGCGCAGCATCCGGATCGGACCGGCGGCTGTGAAATTCTAACGGAGACGGCGCGGCAGCGCCATGGGCCGCCGATCCATTCCGCAGCTTTTAGGCGGCATACAGGGAAGGCGCGGTTTGACTTCACGGGTGCAGTCGCGGAAAAGCTGACCGCATGAGCGAGACCACCACCACCGTGGCGACAGAGACGGGGCGTTTGACGCCGCGCGCGATGCTTGCCGCGTCCCTCGCGGTCGCTGTGATTGTGGGATTGCAGGTCGTCTACGCTGCGACCGCTGACCTGCGCACCGACGAGGCCTATTACTGGACGTTCTCCAAGGAAAACGTGCTGTCGTATCTGGATCATCCGCCGATGATCGCGTGGGTCGTACGCTTCGGTACGGCGATGTTCGGCGACACCAATTTCGGCGCGCGGTTCGGCGGCTTGCTTGCGATGTGGATCGCGCTGGGCTTTCTCGCCGACATCGTCTGGCAGCTGACGCGTGACAGCCGCGTTGTCGTGCTCGTCGTGCTGATGCCGCTTGCGGCTCCCGAATACGGACTGTTCGCGTCACGCATTCTGCCCGACGTGGCGCTGATCCCGTTTTCGCTGGCGATGGTCTGGTCGCTGGTGCGGCTCACGCAAAGCAACGACGGCCGCTGGTGGCTAATGGCCGGGTTGTTCGGCGGACTGTCGCTGCTGTCGAAATACACGGCGATCTTTTTCGCCCCGGCGATTCTGGCGTTCCTGATGGTGCCGCCATGGCGCTCGCGCTGGCTGCGCAGTCCGTATCCGTGGGCAGCGGTGGTGATCGCGCTGTTGGTGTTCTCGCCAGTGCTGATCTGGAATGCGCAGCACGGCTGGGCGTCGTTCAAATTCCAGTTCATCCGCGCCGGTGCGGATCACGGCATCTCGGCGCGAACCGTCGGTGATTTTATCGGGCTTCAACTGGCGCTGGTCGGGCCGATCCTGTTTCCGGTGGCGCTGGCGGGTGCTGTGATGCTGGCAGCGCGCGGCTATCGGCGGCGTAATGCTGCGTTCATCCTGATCGCGACCTGCGCGCTGGTGCCGTTCGCCTACTTCCTGTGGAAGGCACTGTCGCTGCGGATCGGCGACACCTGGCCGATGCTGATCTGGCCGTTCGCCTTTGCGGCGGCGGCAATCAATCTTGCTGAAATCAGGCGAGAGCGACGCACGGGCTGGATCTTCCGTACGGCGGAGCCGTGGGCGAAGGCCGCGATTGCGCTCGGCATCGTGCTGAACGTCGCGATTTTCTATTACTACGCCGTCAGCAATCTCGCGTTCGCAGCGACCAAAGACCCGATTGCCAAGGAAGCCGGTTACGGCGACATCGCGCGCGACGCGAAGGCCACCGCTGACAAGGTAGGCGCAACGTGGATTGCCACCCTCGACTACCGGATTTATGCGGAATTGCGCTGGCATCTGAAGGACAGCATTCCGGTGGTGCAGGTGAACGAGCGCAGCCGCTTCATCGGTTTCAAGGACCGCTCAAGCGCGGCCATGAGATCCGGCATCGGGCTTTATGTCGACAGCGCCCCCAACGAGGGCAACGTGATCGAGACGAAAACATCTGCGGCCTTGAAACTTGCGGGCCAGGCTGATCGAAAGTGGCGCGGCGTTGTGATCGAGCCGTTCGTATTCAAAACGGTCACCGGATGGACGCCTGATCTGTCGCCGCCGCCGGACTCGCCGTTTTATCAATGGCGGCTGTTGAACTAACGAAAAACCCCGGTCGCGTGACACGACCGGGGTAATCGATTCAGGCAACGCCCGAAATCAATAGCAGACGTTCACAGTGCGATAGCGGATGCCGTGAGACGTGCGAACGCGCCGGGTCTGGTAGCAGCCATCGTCGTCGGCATAGCCGCCGCCGGTCACGATCACCGGGCTGAACCCGTAGCCAAAGCCGTGGCCATGGCCCCAGCCGTGACCCCAATGTTTGCCGTGCCAGCCGGCGGAAGCGGCGGTCGGGGCGAGAGCGGCTGCACCGAGAGCAGCGGCGGCGACAGTAGCGAGGGCAAGTTTGCGAAACATGGTCGTTCTCCTCAGTGGTGCGCAGTCAGCGCGGGGTTTGCGTCAATCCATCCATGGAAATTGGTCGCAGCCCCCGGAGAACAGGTTCAAGGGTGGTTCTGGCGTTGAAAAAGCTCGGGTTTTCGCTTTGGGTGGCCTTGTCGCGCGGGTCTCAGCCCTTCGGCTCGTCGCCGCCCGCGCGTTTCAGCAGGTCCTTGGCGAGGTCTGACAGCGCCGGACGCGGCAGCGCCACAAACGGCAGGGGACGGGTCACGTCGATGGCGGCAAGGCCGAGCCGCGCGGTGAGCAATCCGTTGAGCAGCCCTTCACCGAGCTTGGCCGAAAGTTTGGCGGTGATGCCGTGACCGAGCATTTGTTGAATCAGGCTGTCGCTGGCAGCCATGCCGCCGGTCAGCGCCAGATGCGCGATCACATGACGCATCAGCCGGATCATGCCGAGCGTGCCGGGCCGTCCACCGTAGAGCCGCGCCAACTGCCGCACCAGACGCAGAGCCGCTGCGAACACGAACAGCATGTCGATTACAGCGCCGGGGCTGACGGCTGTGACGAGAGACACGCGCTGTGCAGCGCTCGACACCAGCCGCCGCGCCTCCTGATCGAGCGGCGTCATCAACTCGCGCTCGGCCAGCCGCACCATGTCCGCGCCATCGATGATGTCGCGGCCGTGTTCTTCTAGCGCTGCACGGGCGCGGGCCAGCCTTGGATTGTCGTGGGCGACTTTCAGCAGATCGCGGACGATGATGTCGCTTTCCTTGCGGTCGTCGCTCAGCATCACCGCGTTGGCGCGCGCATGAAGTTTCTCGATGGTTTCCAGCCGCGCCAGACTTAAGGCTTCGCGCGCGATGATCGCCACCAGCGCCACCACGGCGAGGATGGCGAACACCAGACCGATATAGCCGAGGCTGGCGCTGCGATTGAACAGATCCTCGACCAGATTGGAAATGCCGAGCCCGAGGCCGAGCGTGACCAGTCCGCCGAGCGCGGTCCAGAATACGCCGCCCCAGCCGAAGCCCTTGCGGACCGGGACCGCCGGTTCGTCGATGATCACCGGAAGCAGGGCGGGATCGCTCTCCGGCGTGATGTGAACCTTGCCGCGCGCCGGGCGCGCAGGATCGTCCTCGGCATCCATCAGGATGACGCGGGGATCGTCGAGCTTGAATGCCGCCGGCTTGCGGTGTTGCGGCTTGTCGCTCATTGCAGCTTGTCTCCGATCAGGAACTGAAGCGCACGGTCGAGGCGTATATGGGGCAGCGCCGGTTCTTCGCCACCTTCGCGGGTGAGCAACGGCGGACGAAACCGCAGAAACCGCAGATCGGTCTGGTCGGACGCGGTGTTGCTCAATCCGCGAAAGCTGCCGCCGCCGCTGAACAGGTCATCGAACTTTGCGGGCAGGTCGCCGGGAAAGGTCGCCACTTCGGTATCGCCGTCGAACACCTCGCCGCCGGAGGTCTCGCCTTTCTCTGGCGTGCCGAGGATCGAGGGCAGCTTCTCGCGGCCCTGCTGCACCAGTGCTTCGCGTGTCGCGCGCACGGCCGCCAGCGCCACCACATCGACGCCCGCGCCCGCAAACTCGGCGCGCGAGGCGGCACGCTCGACCATGCGCTTGAGGATCGCTTCGAGCCGGTCGTGACTGGAATGGTGCAGATGGTCGGCCTTGGTGGCGGCAAAAAGAATTTTATCGATGCGCGGGCGGAACAACGTATTGAGGATCGTGCTGCGGCCGATGTTGAAGCAATCGAGAATGCCCGACAGCGCGCCTTCGAGATCCTTGAGCGCTTCCGGCCCGGCATTGAACGCAGCCAGCGCATCGACCAGCACGATCTGCCGGTCCAGCCGCGTGAAGTGATCGCGGAAGAAGGGCCGCACCACCACGTCTTTGTAAGCTTCATAGCGCCGCTTCATCATCGCCCACAGCGATCCGTCCGGCGCGGTGCCGTCCTGGCGCACATCGAGCGGCGCGAACGTCAGCGCGGGCGAACCTGCGAGATTGCCCGGCATCAGAAAACGGCCCGGCGGCAACAGGCTCATGGCGAAGCGTTCGTCGCGGCAGGCGCGCAGGTAATCGGTGAACAGCTTTGCGGCGGTGAGCGTGGCCTGTTCGTCCTCGCGCCCGCTTGCATCGAGCGTTGCCAGATGCGCATGCCAATGTGCTGCAAGTCTTGCGCGCGGCTCGCGCTGCGACAGCGCGAGGCTTTCCGCCGACCACTGCTCGTAGCTTTTGTTCAGCAGCGGCAGGTCGAGCAGCCACTCGCCGGGATAGTCGACGAGATCGAGCGTCAGCGTGCGCATCGCTGCGTTCTGCCGCTGATACTCGATCACAAGACGAAGTTCGCTGATGTCCACGGTCGAGTGCGGCCAGCGCCGGTCCTCGATCAAGGTGCGGACATGGCCTTCATAGGCAAAACGCGGCACGGCATCGTCGGGCTGCGGCTCGAGCCGCGCGCGGGCGATGCGCCCCGTCGCCAGCGACTCGAACACTGGAAAGCGTCCGCCGCGCAGCAGGCCGTGAACCAGTGCCGTGATGAAGACGGTCTTGCCCGCGCGTGACAGGCCTGTGACCCCGAGCCGCACCGTTGGATTGAACAGGCTCTCGCCGTACTCGATCAGCGAGCGGAGGGAGAGGCGGGTTTCCTCGACAATGTCCGAAAAGCTGGGTGCCATAATTCCATCAAGACTTTATCGGACCGAGGGGTGAATGAAAGAAACAACGTACCGTGCGACAGTATTATGAAGCTGGAGATTTATGACGCGGAAATCAAGTTTCAAACCGTCATGAATCTTGATCGCTCCTGCTTCAGAGTTCATTGACCATCGCCGGATTATCCTTTCTGCTTGAGGTCAGGACTGACCAGTAGGCCCGGTTGCGCGCATGACGATCTTCCGATTCAAGCAACTCAGCTCTCACGCCCGCGTCGCGGGGGGCGGTGTGGTGCGCTGGGACTACGACCGCGCCGAGCTGATCGCCGACGGCGTCGTTCATGCGCTCGGCATTGCCTTCGGACTGATCGCCGCAACGGCGCTGATCGTCCTCGCCACCCTGTATGCCTCCGCCAAGGAAGTTATTTCGGTGTCGGTCTATGTCGCCGGTCTTCTTGCCATGCTCGGCCTGTCCGCGACGTATAATCTGTGGCCGGTCTCGCCGGTCAAATGGGTGCTGCGCCGTTTCGATCATTCCGCGATCTACATTCTGATCGCCGCCACCTACACGCCTTTCCTCGTACAGATGAACGACCGTTTCATGGGCGCGGTCTTGCTGATTGGCGTCTGGTCGGTCGCAACCGCCGGCATCGCGCTCAAGATATTTTTGCCCGGCCGTTTCGATCGTCTGTCGATCGGGCTTTATCTCGCAATGGGATGGAGCGGCGTGATCGCCTATGACAGCCTGGTATCGTCGCTGCCGACCTCGACGCTCTGGTTCATCGCGGCGGGTGGATTGATCTACTCGTTCGGCGTGATCTTCCACGCATGGGAGCGGCTGCGGTTTCAGAATGCGATCTGGCATTCCTTCGTGCTGCTCGCCGCCGCAC
>Ga0315336_1002495_pt1 | contig 27873 bp, 24 predicted proteins | sample ASW5metaG_FD_204512 | JGI IMG/M metagenome (GOLD analysis project Ga0315336, IMG submission 204512) | Ammonia-oxidizing marine archaeal communities from Monterey Bay, California, United States - ASW #5 | ecosystem: Environmental > Aquatic > Marine > Intertidal zone | place: USA: California... | reverse complement strand
ACCGATGCGGACACGGACACGGACACGGACACGGATACCGACACGGACACCGACACGGACACCGATACCGACGCGGACACCGACACGGATACCGATACAGATCCGGTCACCCTGGACACCGCCGACGTCCCGTTCCTCGATGGTGGCGGCGGCGGTGGCAAGATCGTTTGCGGCTGCGTCAAGGCGGGCGCGAGCGGCTCGTGGTTGCTGTTGATGGCGGCGATCATCGTCGTTGGCCGACGAGAATCAGAGGATTAGCGCTCGGGGTCGTTTAGGCCGGTGATGTACCGTCGACCGTGACCGTTGGGACGTATGCTCTGGCAGAGTTGGGATTCAGGTCGCCGACCTCCGTGACCGTCGAGCGAGCAGGCAACGACGAGCGATATCTGGCCTGGGTTTGCGGGGTGGCGCGACGGTTCTCCCATTCTCAAACGCAAAAACCCCGCTTCAACCGAAGTCGAAGCGGGGTAAATGGCGCTCAAGCCATGGGGCGCCAACTTGAACAGCTCTGTCGGCTGTAGGAACTCCCAGACGACCGCGGACTTCGCCTTGGTGATGCCACCCACACGTTCGACTTCTCCTGATAGCCCCGCTCCATAGGCACGAACCTAAAAGGTGCGCATAAGTTGGCGCCGCTCCCTTGTGTTACATCTCGTTGCGCAGCTAGGGTAAAAGTTGATCATTATTGCTTTCTCCTCGTTCCAGTCGATGCCGGCTGCCGAGATGGCATCGAGGTCATCAAGAGACAGCTCGTCGCCGAAAGCGTTAGTGATGGCCGCTGCCGGGTCTGCCTTGAAGTCGGCATTGATTTGGGCGAGGGCGGTGGTTTTCTTGAGGGCGGTGGTCATGATTGCTCCTGGTGGTTTGCTTCACCTCTGTTGTAATTGAGCGCCTCGGAGAGAAGAGTCATTTGGGCGACACTTCGCTGCTGACGTCCGTCGACATACGCCACCTGCCGACACCTCTCAGAGCGATTGAGGCGACCGGCTACGTCATGAAGGACGGGAAGCGGGTCTATCGTTGGCATGTCCACGTTCATATGATGGTCGTGCTTCGGAAGGGCCATGGCGCTGTTTGGCAGTGGGACCAAAAGCGAAGGAAGGAAGTTGTGTACGGGGACGTGAAGCCGCTTCTTTTCGGTGAAAACCGCTCCTGAGACCTGCCCGGTGTCGCGACCAGAGGTGGCGAGTTCCGAACGTCAGGAAGTCGGCACCGTCGGGAGCGAGGCCGCTTGGGACAACATGGGGATGGCGCGGTAGATCGCAGTCCCTGCAAGGCCGGCTGGTGGCCCAAGGGGAGCCAGACGATGGGATCTTCGGAGTGACCTGGAAGGGGGCCCGCGCACGCTTTGGGACGAAGTACCTGAAGAACGCATACAAGCGAGCCGAAGTGCCCCATTTCTCCCCGCACGCCTTCCGACGCGCTGCGGTGGATACGCTTGCGCGCGTGAAGTGGATGTCGGAACCGCGGCGGCGTTCCTGGGACACTCGCCTCAAGTGATGCTGGCGCACTACAGACAGGCGTCGATCCGATCAGCGGAAAGCGCTCGCGATGTCCGGCCTCGGAACCTCTCGGAGCGCAGATGTCATCCCGTTTCCGGTGGCATCTGGGACAAAACTTGAACAAACGACTTGAACAAACGGGGCCGCAAAACGCCAAAACCCCCCGACACCTTGCGGTATCGGGGGGAATATGGCGCACCCAAGAGGAGTCGAACCCCTAACCTCCTGGTCCGTAGCCAGACGCTCTATCCAATTGAGCTATGGGTGCGAAGGACCGCCTGTGTAACCAGCCGGCAGGCAGGACACAAACCCATTACCATGGTTGTGCCCGGGGGCCGGGAGAACGCACCATGTACCGACATTTTCTACTCCTGTTTTCGCTCGCGGCATGTGCCGGGACCCCGAACAAGGACGCGGGCGACTCCGACAGCGACGCCATCAGCGCCGAGCTGATCACCTGCGAAGTCCTCGAAGATCCCGGCTTCTGCTGGACCTCGGCCGTCGAAGAGGTCTACGGATGCTTCGCTACGGCCGATAACGAGAGCGGGGTGATGTCCGCCGACGGGGGCACCTGCACCTTCGACGACGGCACCTCCATTCGCTTCGACAATCCGCCGCCGGAGTTCGGCAGCGACGACACCTGGGCGTTTACCGTCCTCGATCCGACGGGCGGCGAGTGTGCAAAGTACGTCGAGACCGCGACCGACACTGAGGCCGGCTACTCCCTGACAGTCGATTCCGGGGTCTACGATGCCGTCGCCAGCCTCACCTACACGATCAACTGCGCCGACGGAACGGTCTATGAGACGGGCGACATCCTGAGTCTGTTCGAGTGTGACTTCACCAAGGTCCCGGGTTTCGCGTCCACCGGTACCGTGGACGCACCAAACCTGAGCATCTGGCCCGTGCCCGATGGCGAGTCGACGATGTTCAGCTGCGCACCCGCTGAATAGTCAGGTCTTCTCGGCGAACACGGTGTCGAGCTTGCCATTCTGCTGGTCGTAGCGCAAGCCGGTGATGGCGATGCCCGGGGGCACGACCTCGGAACGTCGAAGGCGGGCGAGATCATCGGTGAGGCTCGCCGTATGGTCGTGGATGGCGAGTCGATCCAGGGCCTCGGTGGGGATGCCCGCAACGGCTCCGATACGCGTTCGTACCTGGGGGTTCGCCAGACGCTGCATGCCGCAGTCGGTGTGGTGGATGAGGACGACCTCGAGGGTGGCTTCCGGTCCGGCCATCTGTTTGGTCATCGCGGCGAGGAGTCCGATCTCGACTTCGACGTCGGGGGTGATCCGGCCGCCAGCATTGCGGAGGACGAGGACCTCGCCGGGCTGAAGTCCGAGGAAGTGAGCGGGATCGGTCCGGGAATCGAGGCAGCTGATCACCACCACGGTGTTCGCGGCGGGCGCCATGGGCAGTGGTTGGTGGTCGGTTTCGGCGAATCGGGCATTGCGATTGAGTAGTTCGGTGAGCGTGGTCATAGGAATCTCCTTGGCAGGTGAGTGAACTTTAAAGTTTAAAGTCTAAAGTGTCAAGGCGGGCTGACCTTGTAATTCTGGCCGGCTCGGGGAGCTCAGGCGACCGGAGCGGAGTCGTTCAGAGGGAGAGGGCAGCCACCGCGAGCAGCGCACAGACGATGATGGCCACGGCCAGGATGCGAAGACCGGATACCCCCTTTGGTGGGGTGAACTTCCACGGACCGTCGACTGGCTCGAGGTTGAACGAGTCTCGCGGCGCCTCATCGAACATGTCGACGTCGCCGAGGAAGTCGACTTGACTGGATTCTTCGTCTGGCGGATTCGAGGCCATCCACGGGAGTTTACCACGATCTGATATTGTGCAGTCGGAGGTTTGATGGACAAAGGGGCTCGGGCGCGAGTGGCACTACTCGTCGCAGTCGGCGTTCTCGGGCTGGCGCTTGCATTCCTCCTGCTTCCGAAGGGTCCGGCGCCGCGGCGAACCGCTGTAGAGGGAGATCCGCTCCGATTGGTGCGCGACAAGCGGCCACCGAAGAACGCGCAGTCCGATCCGCGGCCGGCCGATCAGGTGTCTCGCGCTCTCGAGATGGCAGGTGCCTGGACGGTCATCGCCGATCGGCTGAAGCGCGCGGGCCCGAGTGAGGCGGGCGTCTGGGCCGAGCAGCTCGGGCCTCTTCTCGTCGATCTCCGCGAACACGTACAAGATCCGTCCGATGAAGCCTGGGGCCCGCTCGCCGAACGTCAGCGAACTCTCATCGAGGAGATCGATGCACACCCGTCCTGGTTGGAGGTCGAGCGCGTCGCCCAGAGAGTGGAACGCGTTCGCGCCGTAGTGGTCGATCAGTAGTAGCCGTAGTCGCCAGTGTCGTAGGTGACCGTCCAGTTTCCACAGTTGACCGCGATGAACTCGCCGGCCCAGAACGATGCGTAGTACTCGCCGACGATCTGTTCGTTGTCCGAGGTGTTGACGCGAAGCCAGGTGTTTCCGCCCCCGTAGCCGCCCACGATCCAGTACTCCCCGCCGTCGAAGGCCGCGGCGTAGAGGCTGCGCTCCTCTCCCTGGAGGCCGTAGCCGTAGCCGCCCATGTACAACCCTTCGAAGCTGGGCGGTGGGCCGTCGTTGCCGTCGTCGGTGTAGACCTCGATGCCGAACAAGAGGCCGGTGTGGTCGCCGATGAGCCCGTCGATGCTCCACATGTTCTGGATGTCGCGGATGGCGTCGCAGGTGACGTCGCCGCTCGCAAGGAACAGCAGGCCCTCGGCGTTGTTTCCATCGTTGCCGGGGTCGGTCACGAACAACGCGGTGTTGATCTGGCCGAACTCCCAGGGCGCATCGGGTGCGCTCGCTGCCCAGCCGCCGCCATTGGACGTACCCAATGGAAGATCGTCGATGTCCGCCGCCTCGTGCTCGTGGTCCGCCACGTCTTTGCTGCAGCCGAGGAGAAGGAACAGAGCCAGCGCCGATGTTCTTGTATTCATGGGCGGAAGGGTAGCACGGACGATTGCCGCTAGAGCGTCGTCCAGATCAGATAGGCCGCCCCCCCGAGCAACAGCCCCACGCAGCTGACGACAATCGCGGGCAGCATATCGGACGCCGGCTTGGCCTCTGGCTCTGGCGCTTGATCGGGCGCATCCGGGATGGGCTGGACCTCCTCCGTCCAATCGACCTCCTCGCGCTCGAGTGCGTGGGGTTCGCCGAGGAGCGACACATCTCCGTACAGCATCATCTCGATCTCTTCGCAGCTCTGGAGGCGTTCGTCGACGTCGACGACCAGCAGTCGGTTGATGGTGTCGACAACCGCCTCGGGCAGGTCGGGCACGATGGAGAGGGGAGCGGGGTAGTTGGCTTCGGCTACCGCGGTCATCAAGCTCACTTGGTCCGCTCCGGTGAAGGGTACGTAGCCGGTCACGAGCTGGTAGAGCAGCGACCCCAGGCTGAACAGGTCGCTGCGATGGTCTACCCGCCTCGAATCGTGCATCTGCTCGGGCGACATGTACCAGAGGCTCCCCAGGCGAGTCCCTGGCCGGGTAATCCGTCGTCCAGTGTTCTTGTCGAGGACGAGGCCGAAGTCGGTGAGTTTTGGCAACCAGCGATCGCCGTCGTTGCCCATGAGCACATTCTCGGGTTGCACGTCTCGATGGATGAGACCATTGGCGTGCGCATCGTGGACCGCGGCCAAAACGCCTCGGAACACCGTGAGTCGGGTCTCGAGGCGCGGATTTGCCTTGGCCAACCACTCGGCCAGCGTGGGTCCCCTGACGTATTCCATGTAGAGGCCGACGCGCTGTCCGACCTGTGCCATGCCGAAGACGCGAACGACGTTCTCGTGGCGAAGTCGAGACTGCGCCGTGGCCTCGGATTCGAGGCGCATCCGTATCTCCGGATCAATGGTGTGCAGCAACTTCAGCGCGCGTTCTTCGCCGGTGTTGCTGTGCACCAGTCGGTACAGAACGGCCTGGGAGCTGCGACCGATCACGTCGACGACCACGAAGTCGTCCAGGGTGTCGCCCTTTTCCAGTCTGTGATGTCCGTATGGGTCGGCTTGCAGCGCCACTGGACCCCCTCCGTCGGAACTGCAGACGGCATCCTATCCCCGAAGCCCCTCGCTTTGCCAGTTGCATTGGGCCTGATGACCGGTTTGCCCGTGCCGCCGGTGCGCTGATCAGTCTTTGTGTTTGCCGTAGTTGTTTCGAATGGTGGCGTAGACGTCCTGGTAGTCGGGAACGTTGGCCACATTGAGGTCGGGCTGGCTGCTGCCGGCGGTCAGGATGGTGACCTGTCCGTTGCCGAAAGCCTTGCCGAGCGCACCCTGGTTCTGCTGGAGCGAGTCGATGCGGTTGAAGAGCACCGATGTGACCGACTTGAAGAGGATTCCCCCTCGCATCACCACGCGGTCGGATTCCACCGTGTAGCGGCGCACCTTGACCTGCCACGCCACAATCGGCGCGAGCAGCCACAGCGGCGGAAAGAACAGTCCGACGAGCATGAGGACCACCAGCTCGTTGGCCATCGACGGGTTTGAGACCGAGATGACGTCGTCGTCCTGGGCGTGCTCGCCGCCGATCTGGGATGGCTCGATGAGGCCGAGCATCAGGGCATCCATGGCGTCGACTTTGAGGGAGATGCCCTCGATGTACCCGCCCTGCAAACTGTACGGGATCTTGATGCCGGCGCCCTCCTGGCCCTTCTGCTGCTGCTGGATGCGCTCGCCGGCGACATACACCTTGAAACGCCCCTGGTCGGTGAACGGAATCTGCGTCGACTCCACCTTCTTGACGTTGTCGTAGCGCACGTAGATGTGCTGGCGGAAGAAGATGCCGGTCTGCGCTTCGAGGTGTTCGGGGTGGAAGGTCACCCGCTGCCTCTTCACCCGGGCCGACGTCACGATGGCCATCGGAAGGGGCAGGACGGCGATCATCGGAATGAAGATCAGCAACGGCGGCAGGAAGAACGCCGAGATCAACAGGCCCAGGCACGCCGCGAGCAGGAACAACAGGACAAAGGCGTTCTGAATCAGCCAGACCTTCGGTCCAAAGGACTGCGCCAGCTCTCCCTTGGCCTCGTCTTCTGGGATGCCACATTGGCGCAGCAGCGCCGGAAGGTCGAGCTCGTCGGCGGAGACGTGCTGGAGCATCAACGGCTGTGGAGAGCCGATCGACCAGATCTGAACACTGATGGTGTTGAACATCCCGTCGAGGGGAGACCGGTTGACCTGGACGCCGGTCACCTTGTCGTAGGCGAACTCCTGATGGGTTGACCCGAGGAAGGCATAGGCGCTCGACATCGAGTTGGGCCCGATGGTGAACCGGGTCTTGGTGGCCTTGATGAACATGCCGCCCGTGGCCAGGACCCACGCCGGGAAAATCGGAAACAAGACCAGCAATGGGACCACTGAGCGGCCGACGTTCATCTGCAGCTCGGCAGTCCAGGCGTCATCGGGGTCGACCAACTCTCGGGTCGGGAGGGCGGGTGAGGGCGCCTTCTCCTGTCCATCCTCGGCTGGGGCGTCCTCTGCAGCTGCAGATGCGGCTGGCGTTGTTGGCTTTGCCTTTATCTCGCGCGCCTTCTTTCCGGCACTCGCGACGAGTGTGCCGATGGCCGCCTTCAGGTCCTCGCCGCGAGACAGCCTCCGGAACTTGATCTCGCTCCCGCTGCCCTGACAGCTGATCTTCACGTCGTAGAGGCCGAGTACCTGGTCGACAACCGTTCGATTGGTGCTGGCGTCGGCGATGTTCTCGTAGGGGATGAAGGCGTTGTCCCGGGTCAGGAACCCCTCGGTATAGGAGACAGTGTCGTCGTAGACGGTGTAGGTCCGTCGGGTCAGATCGAGGTATCGCACGACCAGGCCGATCAGCGCGCCGAACGGAATCACGGCGGCAAAGAGCACGCCGATGACCGACAAGATGAGTCCCGCGATGGAGCCGCCGGAGAGCACGTCCGCGAGGATTCCGCCGATGAAGGACACGATAAATATCATCGAGAAGGCCAGGCCAAAGCCCGTTTGTACGATGTCGGTGGCCGCGCCCATCACCCCGGGGGACTCCTCGTGCAGAACCTCGTTGCGCTGGAGCGAGTACCCGTTGTCGCGCATCAGTTGCTGGACTTGTTCGTAGATCTCCTCGGGGCGTACGACGGATTCGAAGGTGATCTCAGAGGCGGCGCTCCCAGCGGACTCGACCCGTACATCCCCGATCTTGAAGATGCGGTGCCGAAGCCAAGGCAGCCTCAACCTCACGTGGGTGATGTTGCGGATGTCGAGCTCGGTTCGGCCGTCGGAGAGCAGACCGCCGCGGCGGCAGACCAGGTGGTCGTCGTGGATCTCGTAGCGCTCCTTCGTGTACGCGACGTGGGCGCCATAAATCGCCGGGATGATGATGATCCAGCAGAGCGGGAGAAAAGCGAACAGGAGCCACAGCTCCGCGACCAGGGCGATGAGGGTGACGATGATCGAGAGGACCGTCGCCACGACCAGCGCCGCGGTCACCCGCGGAAACATGAACGACCCTCTTCTGGGTTGAAATTCCCTGCTTTCGGTTTGCAAATGGCCCCCGGGGCGCAACCGTACCCCGTACAGTGACGGCGGTCGGAATATTGCCCGCGGGCAAGGGAGGCGTGTTGACCATCGACGAGTTCATGGCTGCGATCGAGAAATCGGGCGGCCTGGTCCCGCGCCTGGGGATCAGTGTCGAAGTGGTGGGGGATGAACCGGTGTGCCGGATGACCATTGGGCCCGCCCACATCGCGGCCCCGGACGCAGCTCACGGAGGTGCGGTCATGACACTGCTGGACAGCGCCCTGGGCTTGACCGCATTGGCCTACGCGATTCCTCACGGGCAGTCGACGAGCACGGTGGAGATGAAGGTGAACTTCCTGCGCCCTGCTCGACGGGGGCGCACGCTGGTCACCTCGACGGTCATCCAGTCGGCGGGCGGGTCCCTGTTGGTCGCGACGGGCAAAGCCACGGATGCCGAGACCGGAGAGGCTGTTGCCTTTGCGGTCGGCACGTTCAACCTCTACAAGGCCGATGTCGGGAACCGGTTCGGGTAGTATCTGGCGTATGCGAATCTACGGGGCGATAGCCGGTATCCTACTGCTGTCATGCGGCGGCGGAGACGAGGCATGTGAAGAGGGTTTTGGTCGGGCCGAAGACGGGAACTGCTACCCGTTGGAGGACTCTGATGACGATGATGACGACACCGACAGCTCGCTTCCCGATCCGACCATCGAGATCGTCTCGCCGGCAACCAGCACCGAGATTGCGCTCAATGACAACTGTGCGTTCGAGTTGGCCGTGACCGTCGAGGTCGAGAATCTCGAACTCCTGGACCCGTCCGCTGCGAATGGGGTGGATGCGGGGCAGGGGCACTGGCACCTGCAGATGTCGGTTCCCGACCGCGGATACATGGTCGTTTCTACGCTGACCGGGCAGATGTTCGAGGAAGATCTGTCTCCGGGAGAGATCGTCACGATCAGGGCGTCGCTGCAGTCCAATGTGCACGAAGAACTTCAGAGCGATGGTGCCCAGGACGTAATCGAAGTGACCATTGGAGATGCACCGACCGCGGTGTGCCCCTGATCTCGCCCGGTCGTCAGTACATCCCGTAGTTCACGCCAACCGTCAGACCCACCTGGGACACCGGGATGCCGATCACCGTGTTCTGGGCGTACTCGGCCTCTACGTGGATGGGCACGTCGACCCCGAAGGACGAGCCCAGCGCGGATCCGAAACCGGTTGCAGTGCCCGAAATTACGCCTTGGTACTTGTCGATCTGCGCCCACGGCCGCGCGTAGATGGCGACGGTCTCACTCACTCTGGCACCCACGGTCACCGGGACCGCGACTTGCAGGGGATTGAATCGCAATCCCGGAACGCCGACATTCGCGCCCACCTGCGCTTTGCCGCTGGCCTCGACCCGATCCGAGATGCCATAGCGCGCCCATCCCGAAACCGGCAGCGAGTAGGCCCCCGGCACAGTCAGTGAAGCCATGTAGCCACCGGAACCGCCGTACCACGAGCCCGCTTGTTCGAGCGTATCGGCGGTGTCCATTACGAACAGGTTGCTCGCGCTTGCGGTATCAAGAATCACCATCAGTACTGTAAGAACATATATTCCCCCCCCCCTAGTTTTAGGGTTAGACGTAAATCAGTACCGAGTATTCTATGTATTTTCGATTTCTTTCGCGCGCACTACCAGTAGAACCTCCTGGCCGGCCGCAGATTGTCGGATTCTGCTCGTTTCTCTGGCTCGTTCTTCAGGGGGCGAGGAAAGCGGCGAATCCGTCCAGGTCGTCGGTGTTCACGTAGTCGACGCCACCCTCGACCATCTCGGTCCAGCCGATGAGGTGGTCGGGGATGCTCCACAATCGCAGGCCCCGGCCCTGCTCGTGGCTCTGCTCGACAATCCCGTCGAGGGTCTGTTGCATTTCCGTTGTCAGCTCCCCGTCGAACCATTGGAGCTGCCCGGCCGCGTTGTCGCTGATGAGGGGAATCAGGTCGACAGGTGGGTTGGTCTCGAGATCGATGACGCGCCCGTCCATCGCCGCAAAACGGGTGGACTGGGCCTCCATCGCCACCCTGTCGCGGTTGCCAGAGACCACCGCGGTGACCGCGCCTGCAGTGAACTCTCCGTCCTCGAAGACCGTGAGGATGTCGGCATACTCGGCCAGGACTGCGTCGAGGGCGACCCAGGTGTCGGTCGGCACGGTCTTGACGTCGATGAGCAGCAAAAGGGGACCTTCGCCGGCATGGGCCACGCCGTCAGTGTTCACGATCTCGCGAAGCGGTTCGAGGTACAGGGACTGCAGGGTCCGACCGGGCTCGGTCTCATCGGAATCGTGGGCCACGAGCAGAGCGCCATCGGTCAGATGAATGTCCGCTTCGACGCTGCAGAAGCCGAGATCGAGGGCGTCGTGCAGGGGGCGATCGTGTTCGTAGTCGTTGTGGGCGTGGCCACAGGGCCCCGCGGGAAGAGCACTCGGGTCGGCGTCCGACGAGCCGGCTTCAGGTTCCCTTTGTGAATTCGAACACGCGGCGAGAACGCAGGTGGCAACGAGCAGGCGCTTCACGACTCAGTCGTCGTCGGTCAGTTTGTCGCGCAGACGGTCCAGCACGTCCATGGGGAGCAGCTTGGCGTCGAGCACCCGCTGCACGATCGATGCTTGCGGCGCCTGAGGTCCAGGAGGCGGCGTCGGCTGCGCCCCGGTGTCACCGGTGTCGCCGGATGTGTCCAGGGGCGACAGGCACGGCCCGGTGTCGGTGGTGTCGTAGACGACCAGGAGACAGGGACCGATGATGGTGGCGGCAGTGTCGGTATCTGAATCGGTGTCCGTGTCCATGTCGGTGTCGCTGTCCGAGTCGGTGTCGCTGTCCGAGTCGGTATCGGTGTCTGTGTCGGTGTCGGTGTCCGAATCCGTGTCGGTGTCGGTGTCGCTGACGTAGTCCAGGCAGGGGCCGACGTTGAGGCACGGGCCGAACGTGTCGGTGTTCCCTTTGTCACCGGCACAGGCGATCAGGCCCAGCGCGACCATCAGTGAGGGGGGAAGAGGTGGTTTGCCGGGAGGCGGTGCCATGGGAACAGCTTAAAGGGAAAACCACGCGGCCGTGGCGATTCCACCGAGGAGAGTCGCGCCGACAACGCCGACGACGATCAAGAGCACAAGGACGACCAGGCCGATGGCGATGGTGCGACCCCAGCCGCCCTCGGTGGGGTCGGGAGGAGGGTCCTCCTCGGTGAGCACCTTACCGGTGAGCTCGTCCCCCTCCATGAGCAGGAATCCGGGGACTAGACGAGCGGCCAGTTCGGCGAGGGTCTCGCCCTCGACGCGCGCTGCGAGTTCTTTGCAGCGCTCCTCGACCACCTTGGCCGAGGGGCGCTTCTTCAGCTTGCGGATCTGCATGTCCTGGGCCAGCTGAAGCACGTCCCGCTCGTCGCCTTCGAAGTCTTCGAGCTCGAGGTAGGGGTCGGGGCCCTCTCCGGTGATCAGGGCTTGAAGAACGACGCCCAACGAGAACACGTCGCCCTTTGGACCCTCCTTTCCACGCAGCCGCTCGGGCGCGAGATAGCCGGTCGTGCCGCCGATCTCGAACATGGTCTTGGCCTCTCTCTCCTCGAACTCGGCGCGGGCAAAACCGAAGTCCAGGAGCTTCACCTGGCCACTCTGGGTCACCTGGATGTTCCCGGGCTTCAGGTCGCGGTGTAGCAACTCGAGCGGCGCGCCGGTGGGACCGGGCTGTTGGTGCAGGCTCTGCAGCGCCCTGGCGACCTCTCCGACCAGTTCGACCGAGGCGCGCGGTGGGAAAGGCCCGTGCCCGAGGAGCTTGTTCGCCGAGCAGCCATCGATGTAGTCCAGCACGACGGCCCAGCGGCCGCTGAGGAACATGGGGGGTTCGACACCGACGATGGTCCGGTCCTTGGAGAGGCCGAGGATGCGCGCTTCGTCGCGGAATCGCTCGAGCGTGCCCTCTGGTAGCTCGCCCTCGTGCAGCAGCTTGATGGCCACTGGCGCAGCTCTTGGGGAACCGACGATGGCGGCGCGGTACACAGTGCCGTACCCGCCTTTTCCGATCATACCGAGGACGCGGTATTGCTTTGGCATGGCACCCCGATAACTCACGCCGGCGTTGTGAAGAGCGCCGAGTAGTATCGGACTATGGCATCAGACAGACACCAGGTGCGCGAAGAGCTCGATGGCCTGCGGGAACTGGCCGACAATACGTCGTTGGAATCGCTGCGTGACGGATCGTGGTTGGTGTCGTATCTGGATCACGCGCTCGGAGATTACGCACCGGAGAACGACCGAAACGCGGTGCGCGCACGATGGCCGGACCTCGACCTCGACGCCGTCGCGGATGTCCGGATCGACGTCGCCCAACGCCATGCGGCCCTCGCCGGTGGTCTCTCCGCCGCCGCCTATGCCTCGGTCGTCATGGCGGGCATTGCCACCGGCGGCCTGGCCTCGGCCGTCGCCCTGCCCACAGCCGTCGCCGCCTTTGCCCTCGACACCTACTTCACCGCACGGGTGCAGCTCCGCCTCGGCTGGGACCTCGCGGTGCTGTACGGTCGCCGCTTCGACCTCGACGACCCCGTGCAGGCTTCTGTACTTGCAAGGGTCGCTTTCGGTCTCGACACCGATCGCGCGATGCGAGACATGGCCAGTCGATTCGCGCCCGAGGCGTCTCGGCTCACCACGCGCGCAGTCACGACCGGGGTTCGATTGGCGACGGGTCAGGGCCTCAAGACAGTGGGGCAGAAGCTCGTGATGCGGAATCTCGCCAAGTTCGCCATGCCGGCGCTCGGAGTGCCCCTCTGCGCGGGCGTGAACCACTACACGACGGGTGTGACCGGTGCCCAGGTCAAGCGGGTCTTCGGTGGGCAGGCGCAGGCGGTCGAGATCGCCGAAGAGCTGACGCGAGCACCCGCCGATCCGGCGATCCTGGTCGACACCGTGCTGATGCTCGTGCAAGCCGACGGGCGGATCCGCGCCGCCGAACACACGCTCATGCGAGAACTCCTCGACACCTACACCCAGGGCGGTCGCGAGCTCGATCCGCCCATCGAGGTCGACACCGAGGCGGTGCTCGCCCGGATCCGGACCACTGAGGCCGGGCTGCGAGAGCGCATCTACAGCGCGGCGGTAGCGGCTGTGGCCCTCGACGGCACGCTTCACAGCGCCGAGGACCAGCTGTTGCGGCAGATCGCCGTGGCGGCGGGGGTGACCTACGACCCTCGGGTGGTGACCGCCGCCATCATGGCAGCGCGAGACTGAGCCGACCGTGAACGGAATGTCCCGCCCTCTGACCGACAGGAGCGGGACATTCGGATTCCCGACCGCTGAAAACTGGCGAAGTACCTTTGGCACGGGCGTTGCTTTGCCAGATGTCAGGAGGTCCACATGATTTCGAGACTGATGTTTGCTGGGTGGTTGGGTGTTGCGATGGTCGCCTGCGGTGAAAAGGACGAGGAGGCGTTGGATGACACCGATGCCGCCGAGACCGACATCACCGAGGATCCGCTCGTGCTCGGTTGTGAGGAGATGTGCTCGATCGCCGTGCCCGTCACCTGCGATGACATGTCGTCCTGGGAGGAGCCCTACTGCAGCCAGCTCTGCATCGGGACCCACGACGCGATTGGCGACGAGTGCCACGCCCTGTGGGTGGTCGCGGTGACCTGTGCCCTCGAGGGAGACGCCGGGCTGTGGTCCTGTGACCCCGACGACGGAGATCCGACCACCGATACGACGCTCTGCCAAGCGGAGTACGACGCCTTTTCCGCCTGTGAGTGGGAGGAGTAGCCCGCTACTCACGTTCACTCTGGCAGGCCAGACAAAGCGCGGTCGCCGGTAGAGCGCGCAGCCTCGCGGGGGAGATAGCCTCATTGCACGCCGTGCAAGATCCGTAGGTTCCTGCCTTTTCTCGGGCTATTGCCGCGAGCAGATCGGCTCGTCGTCGCCCCTGATCTCGCACCAATCGCTCGATCTCCTCGCGCTCCCTCAAGCGCATTGCGGCATCGGCAGCATCGGCGGGGCAGCCAGGAGTCACGTCGGGTATCGAGCGGGCGTCGAGATCTGCCAGTGCCTCGGAGAGCACGCGACTGGTGTCGGAATTTGGCGTGGTTGCACCTGGGTGGGGTTGCTGCCGCTATTCGAGGATCAATGAACGAGCCAGCTCTGGTGGCAAAACCCCGATCTCGCGCTTCACGCCCCCGCGAACCTGGCGGTCGGTCTGTCCCGAGCTGCCGCCGTATCCGTCGTGCCCTCCGCGGCCGTCTCGGGCTCGTTGTCCGTCGCGTCCACCATTGCAGGACGGGCCTTCGATGGCCTTGCCCTCGTCGTCGTATTCGGTGGAGGGCGTCGTGGCCGACGGAGAGGAGCCACCGCTGCCAGCGCTGCCCCCACGTCCCCGGGCTCCCCCTCGACCTCCGGGAGCAACGAGTCGAAAGTGGTCGAATAGCGTGGCGTTTGACGCGATCAGCTGAACTGAACCGCCGTCTCCACCCTGACCTCCGGTGCCGCCATCCGCGCCGTCTCCGCCGTCTCCGCCGTCACCGGAGAGGCATCCGCCGCCGCCACCGCCGCCATGTCCTCCGTCGCCACCGTTGCCGCCTCGTCCGCCGGCTCCGCCGCGGCTCAGAACCCGGATTGGGTCGTCGCTCCACTTCTTGACGAGCAGGAATGAACTGCCTCCCTCGCCGACAATTCGGTAGACCACGGCCATGTCGGAGCGATCCAGAGTGTGGGCCACGGAGGCGTACACGCGGATCCTCGGGCCGTCGTCGCCGTCCTGGCCACGGCCGCCGTTGACGCCGTCCTGGCCGTGGCTGCCGGCCTCCGCATGGGAGGTATCGTTGCCGGCATCGCGGCCATCGACGCCGCTGTAGCCGTCGGCGCCGTCTCGTCCCGAACTGCCGTTGTATCCGGAACCGGCGTGGCCAGCGCCGGCGGCCCAGTACTTGTCCGGGATGGATCCGAAATAGTCGGGGGTCATCGTCACCGTGCCACCGAGATCGTCGCGTCCTTGATAGCGGAGTTCCAAACCGAACCGCTGGCCGGCTGCGATCTCTCCATCCACCTCGAGCAACCCCCGTTCGGGCACCCACTTCGCCCTTGTGGGAACGCCTTCCAGGCGGCGCGATTTCAGAGCCATCTTGCCGCCATCGCGCAGCAGGAAGATGCGCCCCTCCTGGGTCGTGACCTCGACCTGCACGGCCAGCTGCGCTCCGAGGGGCGCCTTGCCATCGGGGCTGTCTTCCGGCTGCTGCAGGCTCCAGTTCAAGGTGGCGACGTCGTCGGGTTCCGGGCCGTGCAACCGCTGAAAATCAGCTCGCCAGCTTCCCGATGTGGAGAACTCGGTTTCGAGGTAGGCGATCTCGGCCTCAAACTGATTGTCCGGCACGTCCCGGATGGCGGCAGTCCAGTTGGCGTTGTTGCCCGCCATGCCTCGGGCCTCGACGCCGAGGCGATTCCAGGGCAACGTCAACGGTCCGCCGGCAGTGGTGTAGGCGCGGCCGTGCAGGTCCTCGACACGGACAACAAGCTTCAATTTCGCGCCGGGAAGTAGCCAATCGCCCACGAGTTCATGGGACGTCGGCTTCATTGAGATCGATGTCACCTCGTTGGGATCCGGCCCGAGAATCGCCCTCCAGTCGATGGGGAGGGTGTGATGAATGTCAAGATCCGGCCGCTTTGCGTATCGGGCTGTGACGATGACTTCACTGCTTCGCTCTTGGCCTTTCACCGGCATGTTGGCGACGACTACGCCGGCGTCGGGGTCGTAGCGGCCGTTCTGGACTTCGATCTCGATTCGGCGTGTGGTGCGCTTGAGGGCTCCGTCATGGGTGGAGACCTGCCGCCCCTTGGTGTCGATGACGCGGAACTCCAACTGAGTGCGGATTCCGGGGATGATTGCCCCATCGAGTCCCGGGCCAACGTCGGCGGCCATTTCGAACTTATCCAGCTTTTTACTTTTGAATCCCTTCTTGGAGCCATGCGCCGCCGGGCTGGCGACCAAACCCAGCGCGGACAGGGTGAACAACGCCTGGACTCGAGACATTCAACCCTCGCGAGTGGGCATACAAACACGCTACTCCGCGGGAAATTCCCGGCGTCGGGTAACGTGGCGAGATGGCCATGGTCCCCATCTTCCTGGCGGTCGGGTTGGCCCTTGCCGCCCCAGACGCGGAGAGCGATGTGCTCGACGAGATCCAGCAACTTCGGCAACGGGGCCAGGAGCTTTTCGGGGCCAACAAGGACGACCAGGCCGATGCGGTGTTCCGCGAGGCCCTCCAGGCCGTCCGAGACCAGGGGATAGGAGGGGAATTGCGCGTCGCGGTCTGGAACGACTACGCTCGCGTGCTCCGTCGATCGGGGGGCGCCCACGAGGCCCTTGCGCGGTTTCGAGAAGCGTTCCTCGACCTCGAAAAATACGAATCGACCGCCTCTTTGGCCTCATTGTACGCCAATGCTCACTACGCGGCGCTCGACGCCGGCGAGGTCGACACTGCCGAGCGCTGGCTGGCCGAGGCCATCGCCATCGTCAACCAACACTCGCCGTCCAGCGCGATGATGGGCACCCTCCTCCGTATGCGGGGAGCGGCGGCCCGCCGAACGGGAGATCCCGCCGGCGCCGTGCCCGACCTCGAGCAGTCGCTGCGGATTTTCGAGGCCGTTGAAGGGCTCGACGAAGCGCAGATCCTCTCCACCCGGAACTCGCTGGCCACTTCCCTGGCCGACGCTGGCGACCTCGCGAGGGCACGTGAGGTCTACGAACAACTCTGCGAGGATTGGCGCCGCGTGGAGCCCGATGGAGCGGACTACGCAATCTGTCTGTTGAACCTGGCCAGTATCGAAAAGGACAACGGCTCTTTCGAGGCGGCCGCCGAGCTCGCGCGGGAGTCGATTGCCGTCTCGGAACGGAGCGTCGGCCGGAACCACCCGGTGACCATGGCTGCAGTGGGGAGCCTGGGCCGGCTCCTGGCGAAGCTCGGCGACTACGACAGCGCTCTGCTGCTTGTCGAAGAGGCCCTCGCCTTTGCAGATTTGACGCAGAGCAACCCCCAGGATCGGCTGTCCTCGCTCACACAGGTCGTGCACGTCCTGACCGTGGCCGGGCGCCTGGAGGAGGCGCGGGCGCCTGCACTCCGGAGAATGGCGATTGCCGAGCAGATGGTGGCGGACATGTCGGCCTTGCGAAGCGACCGACAGCGGCTGGAGGTCGTACGCGTGGCGAGCACAGCGCTGTGGGAGCTGCTGGGCATCATGTCGGAGGACGAAGACAACCGCATGACTCACGACGCCGTCCTGCGATGGAAGAACATCGCTGGGCGGATCGCCGCTGCAGAGCAAGAGCAATTCGCGCGACGCACCGGCCCCGAGGCCGCCGCTTTGCGCGCTGATCTCGCGGAGGCGCGATCGGCGATCGCCGCGGCCACCCTCCGTCGCAGCGAACCCGACCCCACCGAGCTCTCCGCTCTCGTGCGGCGCCGTGACGAGCTGGAGCGCAAGCTCGCAGCGGACCAGACACGATCACTCCCCACCACTACGTCCAAGGAGGTCTGCGAGAATCTTCCCCCGGATACCGCCCTCGTCGACTTCGCCATTGCAGTGAAAGCCGGCGTGGGCCGCGACTACACGGCGTTCGTTCTCCGCGCCGACGAATGCGATCGGACCCGACGAGTTGACCTGAACCTCTCCGACGTCGAGGGCTCGGAACTCATTGGCGAGTGGCGGGCGCGGATCGGGCAGCCGACGCGGGCCAGGCGGGCGGGAGAGACGCTGCGGGCGGCGATCTGGGATCCCGTCTCCGAGCTCGTGGCCGGAGTGCAGACCGTGTACATCTCTCCGATCGAACAGCTTGCAGCCGTATCGTGGGCCGCGCTGCCGGACGGGGACGGATTCCTCGTCGAAAAACATGCCTTTGTCCTGCTCGATACCCCGATCGAGCTGGTGGTCTCGAAACCGACCGCTGGCAGGGGGGCGCTGCTGGTTGGCGACGTCACCTACGACGGAATGGCCTCAGGTGGGTGCGCTGGTGAGGCCTGGACCGCACTGCCTGGCACAGCAACTGAGATCGAGACCCTTCGGCGCTGGATCCCTCGACGCCACCGCCTCGAGCTTCGCGGTGAGGCCGCGACCGAGGCCGCTGTGGCCGACGCCGCGCCCGGACATCGGGTCGTTCACCTCGCCACCCATGGCTTCTTCGCCGACGACGCGTGCGTGGCCTCGCTTCAGGGCGATCCGGTCCTGCGGCAGCTCGCCCGGAGCCCGAAGGCCCTCACGGGACTCGTGCTGGCCGCCACCGAAGCCGCCGATGGGCTGTGGACCGCCGAGGAGATCTCGGGCCTGGACCTCCGCGGTGTGGAGCTGGTGGTGTTGTCGGCCTGCGAGACCGGCCTCGGTGAGGTGGCGCTGGCCGAAGGGACCCTCGGCCTTCATCGCGCCCTGCGCATCGCCGGCGCCCGGAGCTCCATCACGACGCTGTGGGCGCTCCCGGACGACGAGGCCGTTCACCTGATGAAGGACATCTACCGTGCGTGGCTGGGTCGTGGTTTCCCCATTGCAACGGCCGTACGCGAGGCGCAGTTGGAGAGCCTCCAGCGGGCGCGAGCCCGGGGCGAGGTCGGCGCCGCCGCGTGGGGATCGCTGGTGGTGTCTGGAGCGCCGGCCCCAGATACGAGTCACTGACCACGCCTGTGAACCACCCAAACCTGCCGGGCGGTCCCTCCTTGCCCTGGCGATGCCCGCTCCGCTCGTCAGAGGAAGCGCGGCGCGTAGTCTGCAAACAGGTCGTGGATCTCCGCTTCCGTGATTCCGACGTCCTCGAGTTTCCAGTTGTGCTTGCCGTGTTTGTTCTGGGGCCTCTTGCCGGCGCCCTCTTGCATCGCCTGTGCGGCCTCGTCGCTGAAGGGCAGGGCGTGTGCTTCGTAGATCGCCCTCACGACGGCCACTGGATCGGCGACGAAATCCGCATACCGCACGTCGACGATGTTTCCCTTCAATCGGGCTCGCTGCACGCGGTTGCCCTCGACGTACTCGCCCAGCAACGCCAGTGTCATCCTTCCGACTACCATCGGGTCGATGTCGGGCTTCATGGTCGCGAGCATGGTGTAGGCCAGGCTAGACGTGCTGCCAGTCAACTCAACCGGATCGCGGTGGGTCTGCACGAGCAGTGCGGAAGGGACCGCGGCCTCGAGGTCAGCCACATGAGGTGCGTGGGCCGGTGCCTTCATGGTGAGGCGTGAATTCGGACTCTGGGACTGGAAGATCTGGATGTAATCCCGATACATCGAATACGACGGACCCACATCCTGTTCGGCAAGCCAGTGCCGATAACGCTCCGCGGGGAACAGGTTGTAAGGACCGGGGCCGCGGAAGCTCGGGTCGCGCAAGTGCCAGCACTCCTCGGCGGCGTCGGCGTCGAGGTAGTGCTTCTTGTCGAGGCTCGGCGCGAGACTCTGGAGCCCGGAGATCGCTCTGGCGGTGATCTCGCGGCGCTTGTCTTCTCCACCCAGTCGGGGAAGCGGTCGCCACACCTCCCACGTGGGCGGCGCGTGCGCGTCGGGGTCACAAGCCAGCAGGCGGTGCAGCGCGGTCGTGCCGGTTCGTGGCAGGCCGACGACGACAACGATTGGCCGGATCCGCTCCTCAAACACGGTGGGGTTGCGCTTCTTGTAGTCGACCCAAAGCAGACGGTTGCCGAGGATCCGCCGCAGGGTGCTGTCGACGATTGCCCGCCCCACGATGTCCATCTCGGCTTCTTCCGCGGCCAGACAAGCGACCGCGAGGCCCTCCTCGAAGTCGGGCTCGCCGAAGTCGGACAAGCCGATGCGCTTCGCTGCGGCGGCCTTGAGCGCCTCGGGTTCAAAGCGATGACGGCGAATACCCACCGCGCGAAGAAGTGTGTCGCCCGCATTCAAGAGCCGCACCTTGAGTGGGCGGGTGATGGGCTCGAGCAAGTAGACCTCCTCTACATTTGGCGGTGGTCGGCGAACTCGGCCAACGAGCAGACATGTGTCTCGAGGCCAGGTGGTTCGCCATCGAGCAGCAGGTAGCGAGCCAACAGGAAGCCGGCGCCATGTCCCGCTATGTCCACCCAGTTCGGATGCCCCGGGTCGCGATGCGCAAGCACCACCTCGAACTTGCCCGCGTCGTCGGCGACGATCTGGGAGTGGTTCAGGTTGGAGCGCGGATGATTCAGGTAATCGAAGCTCTCCATCCACGCGTTGCAGAGGGACAACCCAAAGTACCGGGCGGGCGGGAGCTGGCCCCGTACCAGCAGGACTTGATCGTCCTCCAATCTGAACCAGCAGGCTCGATAGTCGTTGTCTGGCGTGGGAAACAACGCCTTGGCAGGCACTTCGATGAAGTGGTTGACCGCCGCGACACTCGCCAATTTGTAGCCCTGCAGGGTGCGCGAAAAGATCGCCTCGAGCATGCGCTCGGAGCGCTGGAGCTGGCCGGCCATCCAATCGGCATCGAGCGTCGTTGGCGGCGTGGCTTCTCCCAGCAGCGTCAGCTCAATCTCGACCGTGGGTTCTGCGTCGCGGCTCAGGAAGTACTGGCGGACCATCACCGCGTTCTCGTCGCCCTCGGCCTCGAGCCACGTGCCCTCGTGGGGTTCGGTGGAGATCACCATCTCGAACCGCCCTTCGGCGTCGCAACCCAGCTCGCGGTCGGTCAGGCTTCGCGCGACACGCCCACCGCGCCCATAGAGCAGGACGCCCATGTACAGCACCCCCTCGGGGATGCGACCGCTCAGCCGGTACGCCCGTCCGGGACCCAGGCGAATCGGAGCGCGCAGGTAGTCGGTGTCTGGGCAGTCCGCGAACATCTTGCGGGTCGGCCCTTCGGCGTGATGAAACCGGGGTCGATCCGCGTCGGCGTGCTCGACGAATGTATCGACGCTCGCCGACAGCATGCGCAGGAGGAAGCGGCGCCCCTCGACATCGTCGACGTGCATCGGCAGCGAGATCTCCGCCTCGATGGAGCGCACCGTCGACATGAGACTGCCGATCGCATCGGACAGCGGGGTTACAGCGGTGTTGGACATGGCCGGTTCATAGCACGTGATCACGGCCAGCGGATTGACGTGGAGTGAGCATGGCACGCGCGCCAAAGGTGCAAAAGCACAAGAAGCCGAAGAGAAAGGTCGAGGTCGTGTGGAGCTGGCATGAAGCCGGTTGGAGCGCCCAGATTATTGAGAACGAGTCGGGCGAGGGGGGCTGGGCGGTGGCCATGACCCGAGACGGCGATGACGAGCCGATCTACATCGCGCCGTGGACGATGGGTCGCAACAAGGTGGACCCCAAACCCCTGAGTCGTACGGCGTTCCTGGCATGGGTCAAGTCGGCCAGCGAGTTCGCCGCTCGTCTGGAGCACCAACGGCTCGCAGCGGACCAGAAGACGCTGCACGTCACCATGGAAGGTGGCGACGAGCTGGTGGTGCGGCTGCAGATCCACCGCGATGAGTACGAGGCTACCGCTGAGCTCCAGGCCTTTGATCGCGTGGGGCAGCCCATTGCAACCTGCGCGGTCGATCCCACCTTCGCGCTTTCACGCGCCAGCGCGGTGGCGTGGATCGAGGGCGGTTTCGGCCGACCTGGCGGCGACGCGGACGATGAGGCATTCGTCGACTCCAGCTTCGACTGAACTCCCGGCATACTTGCGCTAGATTTCCATAGATGGGGGCGCAAGATGTGGGTCGTCGGCGTGGCCGCAATCGGGTTGATTAGCGTCGCTTCGGCGCAGGAGGATGACCGCCTCGATCGCGCAAGTGCTCTCGATACTGTGATCGAAGCGGCTTATGCGCGCGGCGACCACCCCGCGGCGGCCGAGGCCAACGGCGAGCAGTTGCGCCTGCGGATCGATGTGCACGGCACGTCTCATGTGGATGTCGCTCAGAGCCAGCAGAATCTGGCGGTCATCAACCAGAAGATGGGTGGGCTCGACAGGGCGTTGGAACTTTATCTTTCGGCGATGGCGACCCGGGAAGAGTTGCTCGGCAGCGATGCCCCCGAGATCGGGGAGACCGCTGCAAGCCTGGGCGTTCTCTACCAAATGCTTGGGCGCCTCGACGAGGCCGAAGAGCACATCCGCCGCGCCCTTGCAATCGACCGAGCCACATACGGCGCCGACCATCCCACGGTCGCTCGCACCCTCAATGGACTGGCGGATTTGCAGCAGACTCGCGGCGACCTGGTGGGCGCTCGCGCTCTGTACGATGAGGCGCTGGCCATCTACGTCGAGAAGGAGCCGAATGGTCTGCATCACGCGATGGTCCTGAATGGTCTCGGAACGCTCCTGGCCGCGCTGGGGGACCGGCCAGCTGCATTGCGCCGATACACCGAAGCGTTGCAGATCCGCGAGGGAGTCCTGGGCCCCGACCATCCCGACCTGGCCTCATCGCTCGCCAATATCGGGGCCGCCCACCAGCGCGGTGGCGACGCACTGCAAGCCATTCGGTTCTACAAGCGGGCGCGCAGCCTTCTCGATGCCGCCGGGACCGGGACTCCCGCAATGAGGGCTGGAATTCTGATCAATCTGGCGTCCGCCTTCGCCCAGGCTGGAGGCGCCGCACAGGCGATCGTGGCCCTCAACGACGTCATTAGTGCCGAGGACGGCCCCCCCACGATGGTCCTCCTTGCGAGGGTGCAGCTTGGCGTGTTGTTCGCCCATGCCAACGACGACAGGGCTGTGGAGGTGCTGGGCGCCGCCATTGCGCAGATCGAGTCTGGTGTCGCCGTGACGCCCCGCTACGCGTCAATCCCATGGGAAGCTCGCTCAACATATCGGCAATTCAACGGGGATCTTCCTGGAGCCATCGCCGATCTAGAACACGCCATGGCAATCCGCGAGCAGCAGCTCGATCCGCTGTTGGGCGCCACCAGTGGGCGCGAGCGCATCGCGGCCGTGCAGGAACGCCGTCGCGCCCTGGACCTGTACCTCGACATGACCCGTGGCTTTGGCGACGCATCGCGAGTGTGGCCCAGGGTTCTGAGCTGGAAGGGCTTGGCTTTACGAAGCGCCCTGGCACAGCGAGATGCTCTCCGAAGCAGGCTGGCGCCGTCGCCAGAGTCCGCCGAGCTGAAGCGCATTCGTCTGGAGATTGCATCGTTGGCACTGTCCTCGGCGGTTCAAGATCCAGGCGCCATGTCGAAACTGGTCGCCAAGAAAGAGGCGCTCGAGCGAGAAATTGCGGCAGCGGCGGGGCCATTCACGTCGGATTCCTTTGATGTCGACCCCGCTGACATCTGCGGAGAACTCGCCGCGCGCACCGTGATGATCGATTTCGTTCGCTATGATGTCGTCGGTCCGACAGTGGATGGAAGCGTCGAATACTCGGTGTTTATCCTGGATGATACGTGTGACATCAAGCGGGTAGACCTCGGCGATGCCACGGTGATCGACGACGCGATTGCGAGCTGGAGGGAGCTCCTGAATGATCCGACGTCCACGGCGCAGCGAGTGGATCGGCGTGGACAACGGGTCCACGAACTCATCTGGGATCCCATCGTCGGCGCCGTCGGAGAGGCATCGATCGTTTTGGTGGTGCCCGACGGCGCCACCGCATCGGTCTCGTTTGCCGCCCTCCCAGTGGGCGATGGCAAATACCTCGTTGAGCAACTCGACTTCGCCTATCTCGACAACCCAGCCGACATGCTGCGCGCTCGACCCGAACCCGACGACACCCAAGATGCCATCGCTCTGGTCATTGGCGGTATCGACTACGATGGCACCATTTCATCGCCCGCAAACGTGGACTATGCAGCGACACGGGCGGCATGTCAGGGGCATTTCTCGGCGCTACCGGGCACGGCGCTGGAGCTCGACGCGGTAAGTCGTGAGTTGCAAAAGATCGTCGGTCGACGCTCTGTGGTGCGAATCGAGGGTTTGGATGCCTCGGAGGCCAACGTTGCGGCGGAGGCCGAAGGGGCGGTCTGGATCCATTTGGCCACCCATGGCTTCTTCGCCCGCGACGCCTGCGCGAACCTGTTTGCCGAGGGCTCCGAGCAAGTATTGGCCGCCAACCCGCTCCTTCGATCGGGCGTTGTTCTCGCGGGCGCCAACCAGAGCGGAACCTCCGGTCACGACGGAATTTGGACCGCCGAGGAAGTCGCCACGTTGGACCTGCGTGATACCCGAATGGTGGTGCTCAGCGCCTGCGAAACCGGGCTTGGAGAGGTGGTTACGGGCGAGGGTGTATTGGGACTGCGGAGGGCGTTTACGCTTGCCGGTGGCGACGGTTTGGTGATGAGTCTGTGGCCCGTGCCAGACGACGAGACGACCAAGCTCATGAGTGCGCTGTATCGCAATATCCGGAGGGGTTCTCCCCCGATCGGGATCGCTCTTGGGGATGCTCAGCGGGCGCAGCTCGAAGCCAATCGAAACCGGCTCGACCACGGAAACCCGCAATCATGGGCCGCGTTCATCGTTGCGGGGCCCGGCGCCCATTGAGCGGGCCAGGAAAGGCGGAAGGGAGAGCGGAAGAGCGGGTGATGGATGGCGGAGTTGGAGGGATTCGAACCCTCGGTGGAGCTCTACACCCCACACATGATTAGCAATCACGCACCTTCGGCCTCTCGGTCACAACTCCAGTACCAATCAAAATGAGTGCGGAGGCGGAGGGATTCGAACCCCCGGACCTCTCGGTCGGCGGTTTTCAAAACCGCTGCCTTAAACCACTCGGCCACGCCTCCGTGGCAGGTCACCCGCAAATATGCTTGCGGAGGGGACCCGTCAACCCGCATCGGCACTGAAGGGAGAACACCTCGGTTGGCGGGAGGGTTTCACCTGGCGATTCACCCGCTATACTCTGGTGACCCGCCCGGGAGAGCGGTATGCGAGTACTGATTGTTTTGCCTAAGGAGCTGCGCCCGTATGGACAGCGGCTCCACGAGACCATCGAGCCCTTCTGCCAGCCGAAACTGTGCGATCCGTCCGCCTTCGAGATCGCGTCTTCGGTGTCGACGACTCCTCCGGGTGGTTCAGCGTTTCGAAACTGGTCGATGATCTCGAGGAGAACATCGCCGAGATGGCCGGTGTGAGCCGCTTCGCTCGCTCTGGAGACTGGGGCGTGAACAAGCTGCCGCCGGGGGTGTGGCTCGCCGATCGATTCCTGTCGCGGCCCGCGGTGCGCACCACAGGTCGAGTCACCGACGAGCGCCGGGTGGTCGACCTGCAGTGGCGCTGGGTGTTGGCCCAGTTCCTGCGGAATGGCTTCAACGAGTTCTACGGCCCACCGGGTACCCCGGCGCCCGCTATTCCGCGGGATTGATGGACTGTCGACCGCCCATATAGGGGCGCAGAACCTCTGGAATGACCACCGAGCCGTCGGCCTGCTGGTAGTTCTCGAGGATGGCGACCATGGTGCGTCCGACCGCGAGACCCGACCCGTTCAAGGTGTGGGCGAGCTTCGGCTTCTGCTTCTTTCCTTCCACCGGCGCAGGCCGATAGCGCAGCGACATCCGCCGCGCCTGGAAGTCCGTGAAGTGGCTGCACGAGCTGATCTCGCGGTACTGGTCCTGGCTCGGCAGCCAGACCTCGAGGTCGTAGCAACGGGTGGCGCCGAAGCTGGTCTCGCCGCCGCAGTGGAGCATGACCCGGTAGGGGAGCTCCAAAGCCTGGAGCAGGGCCTCTGCGTGACCCACCAGGGCCTGGTGATTGGCCTCGGCTTGATCGGCAGTGGTGACCCACACCATCTCCACCTTGTGGAACTGGTGCTGGCGGATGATGCCCCGCACGTCTCGCCCAGCGCTGCCGGCCTCTGACCGGAAACAGGGGGTGAAGGCGACATACTGGATGGGTAGCTGGTCTACGTCCAGGATCTCGTCCCGGTGGATGTTGGTGACCGGAAGCTCCGCGGTCGGGATCAGGAACATGTCCTGCCCGTTGACCGGCTCCGAGAGCTTGAACATGTCGTTCTCGAACTTCGGCAGCTGGCCAGTGCCCTCCGCGGCGCTGCGATGCACCATGTAGGGGACCATGACCTCGGTGTACCCGTTCTTTTCGGTGTGGGTGTCGAGGAACCAGTTGATCAGCGCCCGCTCGAGCTTCGCGCCCAAGCCCTTGAGGATCGCAAAGCGCGCCCCGCTGAGCTTGGTCGACCGCTCGAGATCGAGGATGTCCAGTCCCGCGCCGATCTCGACGTGGGCCTGGGGCTCGAAGTCGTACGATTTCGGCTCTCCCCAGGTGCGCACCAGCTGGTTGTCTTCCTCTTTCTCTCCGTCGGGCACGGTGTCGTGGAGCAGATTGGGGATGCCCATCGCCAACGTGTGGATCTCGGCTTCGACGTCGGTGAGCTCGGTCTCGATGACCTTGATGCGCTCGTTTCCAGCGTGCACCTCGGCCTTGGTGGCCTCGGCTTCGTCGCGCTTGCCCGCCTTGTAGAGCCCACCGATCTCCTTACTGAGACGATTTCGCGCGGCGCGAAGATCATCACGTTCCGAGGCCAGCTTCTTGCGAATGCCAGCGAGATCGGAGACCCGGTCGACCGCGGCAAGGACGCTGGGGTCCGCGTGGCGACGGGTGAGGTGGGCTTTGACCGTCTCTGGCTGATCGGCCAGGACGTGGGGGGCGATCATCGGCTTGTCTACTCCTGTTGGGGTTCCTCATCGGCCGTAACTGGTTGCGACGGGATCAACCCTGGAGCGAATTTCTCGATGACGATGTAGCCGATGATCAGGCTCGAGAAGACGATGGTCCAGAACCAGCCGTATGTGGCAAAGGTGATGGCGGCAGTCAGCGCGAGCAGCAGGTACGACTCGGCCTCGAAGTCCCGCTGGGTGATCTGGTCGTAGATGATGAGCCCGACCATGGAGATCACGCCGACGAGGGCGAAGAATTCCCACACGCTGCCGGGGTGGTAGGCGGTCCACAGCATCTCCCGAACTCCGGCGGCGTCGGTGCCGGCCTTCTCCATCAGGAGCGGCACCACGTCGTCTTTGGGGATCGCCGCGACGGCCTCGGCCGACATCTTGTACGCCTCTTGCAAGTGGCGTCGCGCCAGCACGACCTTGTCGCCGCCAGTCTGGTAGAGATTGCCGGCGATCGTGGAGCCGAGTGCCCAGCCAATCCCGACGGTGGCGTTGATGTAGCCGAGGTACAAACCCTTCTTCCCAGGAGGTGCGATGGACGAGAAGTACCGGAGTTTGGTCGGGCTGGCGATCATCTCTCCGATGGAGAAGATGGCGATGGCGAGCACGACAATCCACCCGTGCATGGTCGTGCTGAGGATGAAGATCGCGCCTGCAGAGATGAGAATCCCGAAGATCATCGAGTTCATGGAGCGGAACTTGCCCGTCACAAATCCGACCGCGAAGGCGAAGATCATGATCATGCCTGCGTTGAGGTTGATCATCTGCTCCTGGGGCATCATGCCGCCCCACTCAACCGGGGGAGTGCCGCCAAAGATGCCCATGATCGGGGCGACCACGGCGTTGAGGACCATCGAGGAGTCGACCCAGTCGTCGATGAAGTTCGGGAGCAGGTCGAAGAGCTGGTTGAACATCAGCCAGAAGCCACTGAACACGACCAGGAAGCTCATTAGACGCGGCTCGCAGATGCTGATGGCGCTCTCCCAGAAGACCTTGAAGAAGCCCTCGTCCTTGACCACACCCTTGTCCGGCTCGGGGAACACCAGGAGGAAGATGTAGTTGAAGCTGACGATGACCGCGCAGCTGATGAACACGTACTTCCAGTCCATCAGCTTCATGATTCCGGCCAGCGGCGGACCGAGGAACGCCCCGAAGTTGACCAGCTGGTAGAAGACCGACCACCCGGTCGAGTTGTTGTCGTCGTTGAGCTGCAGCGCCAGGATTCCCTGCAGGCCGGGCTTGAAGATCGCGGTGCCCATGGCGAGGCCGAGGGCGCCGATCATGAAAACCCAGAAGACGGTGGTATC
>Ga0315336_1002494_pt1 | contig 27878 bp, 29 predicted proteins | sample ASW5metaG_FD_204512 | JGI IMG/M metagenome (GOLD analysis project Ga0315336, IMG submission 204512) | Ammonia-oxidizing marine archaeal communities from Monterey Bay, California, United States - ASW #5 | ecosystem: Environmental > Aquatic > Marine > Intertidal zone | place: USA: California... | reverse complement strand
GCAAGGCGTCGAAGGTGATGGAGCAAGAGTACACAACCAACATCAACATTCATGCTCCGATGGAGCCGATGAATGCCACGGCGGAGCTAAAGGGCGATATCTGGCACGTTTATACCGGCAACCAGTTCGCCACCCGCTCGGGTGGAATCGCGGCCGGTGCGCTGGGTGTCGATCCGAAGTTCATTGTCATGCATCAGGCGTGGCTCGGCGGTGGCTTCGGCCGGCGTCTCGATGGCGACATGCTGATTCCGGCGGTGCTTGCGGCGAAGGCCGTCGGCAAGCCGGTGAAGGTGATTTATTCGCGCGAAGACGACATGACGATGGACTTCTCGCGTCCATTGACCTTCCAGAAGATCAAGGCCGGCCTCGACGACAGCGGCAAGCTGGTGGCGTTCAATCATGACGTCGTTAGCGCATGGCCGACCAAGCGCTGGGGCATTCCGGCGTTTCTGTCGCCGGACGTCGAGAAGAAGGGTGCGCTCGATGCCTTCACGGTGAACGGCGCGGACTTCTTCTACACCGTACCCAACCACAACGTCCGCGCCATCATCAACGAGATGGCGCAGTCGGCTACGCCGTCGGGCCAGTTGCGCTCGGTTGCACCTGGCTGGACCTTCTGGGCGGTGGAAAGCATGCTCGATGAGCTTGCGGTCTCGGCGGGGAAAGATCCTGCGCAATTCCGCATCGATCTGCTCGACGGCGCCGGCGCCAACAATGGCGGCGCGCAGCGGCTGCGTAACACGCTGCTCGCGGCAATGGGACTTGCCGGTTACGGCACCAAGAAACTGCCCAAGGGTGAAGGCATGGGCGTCGCCTGCGTGTCGTCGCAGGAACGCGCCACTGCGAGCTGGACGGCCTGTGTCGCCCATGTCGCGGTGGATGACAGCGGCGAGGTCAAGGTGAAGAAACTCACCGTCGCCACCGATGTCGGCACGCAAGTGAACCCGGATGGCATTCGCGCCCAGGTCGAGGGCGCGGCGCTATGGGGCATGTCGCTGGCGCTGCTTGAGAAGGCCACCATGAAGGATGGCGCGATCGAGCAGACCAACTTCGACACCTACACCCCGATGCGGATGAGCCAGATCCCGGAGGTGGCGGTCAACGTCATCGCCAACGGCGAACCCGCAACCGGTGTCGGCGAGCCTGCGGTGACGGTGGTGGCACCGGCATTGGCCAACGCGATCTACAACGCGGTCGGCTCGCGCGTCCGCGCATTGCCGATCACGGCGGATGCGGTGAAGGCCGGCATGAAGAAGGCCTAAGCTGCGCCTGACGCATCCTTAAGAGATCAAACGGCGGCATCGCGAGATGCCTCCGTTTTTGTTTGCGACAGGCGAAGCCTAATCCTTTTCGACCGGTACTTTCCGCCGCGTCATGACATCCACCACGCGGTCTGGCGTCAGGGCGCGGCCGATTGGGCCGAGATGTGCGATGACGCCGACGCTGTAGCGTGTTCGTGGATGTTTCACCGTCCCGGCTTTGAAAACGGCACGAGCCACTGTCTCCGCCGACATCACGCCGAACCCCCGCGGGTCGAGGAAGCTGCGCATTCGCCCAGCAAGCCGCTGTTTGAAATAGGCGTAGGGACTTTGTGGTCCGGTGTCGGGGATGCTTTCCAAAAGGGTCTTCTCGAACCGCGTATCAATCGGGCCGGGCAGCACGTTCACCACATCGATGCCGAACGGTTCGACCTCGGGGCGCAGCGCATCTGTCAGCGCCTCGAGAGCAAACTTGGAGGCGTGATAAGCGCCGCCACCGATTGAACTGACGCGCCCGGCAACCGAACTGATATTAACGATCCGCCCATGTCCGGCGCAGCGCATTGCAGGCAGCACAAGTTGAGATAGTCGCAAACCACCGAACACGTTGGTTTCGAACTGCAATCGCAAGGCGTCGAGTGAAACTTCTTCCAGCGGACCGTACTGGCCGTAGCCGGCATTGTTGATGAGAATTCCGACCGCGCCGAATTCCCGCTCAACGGCCTCGACCGCCGCGCATCGCGCAGTTTCGTCAGTGATATCGAGTGCGAGTGTCCGGCAGCCGAGGGCGCGCAGGTCGTCGAGCGCAGATAGGTTACGCGCGGTGGCGAAAACTTCGTAGCCCCGTGCGCGAAAAATCATCGCTACCGCGTGACCAACTCCGCTCGAGCATCCAGTGATCAAAACAGGCCGCAACGGTGAAACATTTCGGGGTGAGAACAGCATTTTTTCCAGATCGCATGGGCCAACTGCTTTTGCGTGGACATAGGGTCGAGGAACAGGCCAGTAATGGCAAGCCGCGATTTGGCTTTATATGGATTAGCTGCCGCAACTTTGGCTGCTGGAATGGGCGATCCGCTCACAGATTCGTTGCTTGACGGACTGGAGGGTCCAGAGGAACGGTTAGCCGGGCATTTGACCCCGCATTGGAGATCGTGGGCGATGAGCAAGCAAAGACTCATTCTATCCGCAGCGGCTGTCGCGACATTTCTTGCGCTTGGCGCAGGGCCGTCTTTGTCGAAGGACTATCCGTTTTGCAGGAAGACCGAGGCCGGGCCGGGCGATTGCCGATACGATACATACGAGCAGTGCCTGGCTGCGGTGTCCGGCACATCAAGTTACTGCCAGCAGAATTTCTGGCTCCCGAAGGCCGATCCCGGTGTTCGGGAACGTCGTTCGCGCCGCGAACCTGTTTCCTGAAGCGGCGCCGCTCGTTTAGCTACGCTTCTCATGTGACGACATTGCACGGGCACCGCGAATGACCGCCTGAAGCTCATGCGTGTGCGGCAATCTGCCCGTTATACAAAGCGCGATATTTTAAGCTGAATTTTCCCCTAACGCGCGGACGCGAGACATTCAGTTGCCGTGAAATGACACGCGTTTGCGCGGTGTTTCACTCATGGAAGCTTGTACATCGGGCGGTGTCCGGTTTCGGGCGTAATCTTAACTGTGTCACTTTACCCAAATGAAATTCGCGCATGCGCTTATGGCATCCGGATGTACGCGCTTCGTTGCGAAAACAAGTTAGAACGATGAATTCAAGACTCCTTAGCCATCTGGGCGCGGCTCTCAAACGCGGGATGCCGTGCGGCGACGATCACAGCCTGCGCCGCAAGCTGCTGATCGGCACCGGGATCGCGCTTGTCTGCACCGCTGTCCTGGCGATGAGCGTCATCGTCCGGTCGCTCGGCGATTATCACCGTGCGCGCCAGAATCTTCACGGGCTGGAGAGCTACCGGCTGATTCTCGATACCGCCAATCTTCTTTCGGCTGAGCGCGGCCCGTCGAACAGCGTGCTCGGCGATACCGGCGTGACGCATGGTGTCCTGCGCGAACGCCTCGCCGCATTCCGCGCACGATCCGACGCCATCCTCGATCAACTCACCTCTAATGCCGGCGTTCCTTTGGCGCTGCTCGCACCGACCAAAGCGCAGCTTCGTGCCGGCCGGCAGGAGGTGGACCGCGTTGCGGCAATTCCGCGCGGTGAACGTCATCTCGAAGACGTGCAGTCGGTGATCGAGAACATGTTCGACGTGGTCGACATCTTTCAATCCGTTGTGGCGTGGAAAGCCGGTGGCTTGACCGCGCAAAATCCCGAACTGGCAGCTCCGGTCATGACCGGGCGCATGTTCGGCGAGCTGCGCGAGTATGGTGGCAGGATTGCGTCGCAGATCATGGCGCCGATTGCCGTGAGCCAGCCATTGCCGTTGAAAAATCTGGTCGACAGCAACAGGACCCGCGGCCGCATTCTCGAACTGTGGAGGTTGGCGGGCGATCGGCAATTGACCGGCCACGACGATCCGCGCCTTGTGGCGGATCTTCGCGATGTCGAGCAAATGTTCTTCGGCGAAGGCTTAGGCGTTCTCGACGGATTGATCGCGGAAGGCCGCAAGTCCGGCAACTACACCATGACGGCGGACGAATTCACCGTTCGCTTCGTCAAGACCCTGAGGCCGCTGGAGCGCCTGCGTGGAGATTTTCTCGATGTCACCATCGAGCGGTTGACCGCGCGCCGCAACGCCGCGCTGGTGACGCTTGCGGGTACCATCGCCATCACGACCATCATTCTCGGTATTCTGATCGGCCTGCTGGCCGCGGCCCAGCGATTTGTGTTCGCCCCGTTGATGCGGGCGCGGGACGCTGTGATCGCGCTTGCCGAAGATCGCCCGGTGGCGCCGCATCCGGCGCAGCGCTATGCCACCGAAACCCGCCGCCTGTTCGATGCTATCGAAGTGCTTCGCGACAGTCTCGCCGAGCGGGCAACGCTGACCAGAGAACTCAAGCATCAGGCGGAGACCGATGGCCTCACCGGCCTGATGAACCGCCGCGCGCTGGACATGATCGGCGAAAGCCATACCAGCAGCCGGGTCATGGCAGATGGCGCCTGCCTGATCCTGATGGACCTCGATCATTTCAAGTCCATCAACGATCGTTACGGTCATCTGGAAGGTGATCGTGTGCTGCAGGAGACCGTGCGGCTGGTGCGGCCAATGCTGGGGCCGAACGACATCTTCGCCCGTTTCGGCGGAGAGGAGTTCGTGATGCTGATTCCGGGCCGCGATCTCGGCGAAGCGAATGCACTGGCGGCGAGAATCCGAGGTGCGCTGGAAACCAATGAGATTGTTCTGTCCGGCGGCGCTGTGCTGACGATTACGGCGAGCTTCGGTGTCGCCAAGGGTAATTTCGGACAACTGGCATGGCGTCGGCTGGTCGAGGCGGCAGATGCCGCGCTGTACCGCGCAAAATCCGACGGCCGCAACTGCGTGCGCGACCAGCAGTCACCGCATCCGACATTGGTGCCGAATCTTACCGACGATCTGAACGCGGATATGCCCGCGCGAAAATCCGCGGTCCCGCATTAGCTGGCGGCCGAAGATCGCATAGCGAGAACGATATCTACTGCGAAGTCGGGATCGGCGGACAAGGCCAGGCTTTCGCTAATGACGCGTCAAGCAGTTCAATTGTGGCCTTCCTTCGCTCTGCATAATTCAGCAGTAAGTAGTCGCAGAGGATGTCAGCGGCTTGATAGGCGATGTCTCCTCCAGGACTGCAGTATTTGCGAACTTCTATCCAAGCTCTCTTCAAGCCGATCTTTTCAGAATCGCCACGTTCCAATGCACCCTCCAAGGCCGTTTCGATTGTATCGACATCCAGGTCGGCCCGCTCCAATGCTCCCGATACGTAAGAAATGACGATGTCACGGTTCGAGCGTTTACAAGATTCCAGCATGTGAACACCGTCCGCGCCTGCGGACACGGGGAGGAAGAGCGCAAGAGCGATACCAGCAGCAAGCCTTCGAGAGCGAACTTGGCCGGCTAACGACATTGGCAGCATCGTTTGGGATCCGACTTGTATCAGTGCGACAGCATGACCCAGCCCGGCGGGTTCATCAGAACAGAGCGCGTCGCGCCGCCAAGGATGAATTCGCGCAGCTTTGAATGTCCGTAAGCACCCATCACCATGAGATCGGAGTTGTGATCGGCGACATAGTTCTCGATGAAGCTGCCGATAGTATGCTGATCTGTCTTCCTCACCTCCTCGTAAATGGCGTCGACGCCCTCGGAGACGAGCTGTTGTGCGATTTCACGTCCACGTCCCGCCGAGGGCATCGGCTTGTCGTCCGTTGCCGAGAATATCCGGACGTGAGATGCGCGGCGTAGAAACGGCATGGCATCGCCCACGGCGCGGGCTGCGGGCTGGCTGCCATCCCATGCGACGGCGATGTTTGCAAAGGACGTCGCGAGAGGGCGTGCCGGGCGCTCTGGAAACACCAGCACCGGGCGACCGGATTCAAAGATCAGTTGTTCGGCGATCCCCTGATGGTGACTGTCATCCCGGCGAACAGGGAGGATAGTCATGTGATGAATGCGAGCCTCCTCCACAAGAAGGAGGGCGCTTTCATAAGGGCTTCGCTTCTCGATTCTGCACTTTGTCAAAACCGGGCGATCCATCGAGATTTCTCGGAACGTATTCGCAAGGTCCTGGGCATTTACTGCGCTTTTCCTTGCCTCGGCTTCAAGGAATTCCCCGATATGAGCGCCCTCGAAATACAATCCCGGTTCGATCAATGTTTCTAAAACGAGCGCTGAGATGCGCGTGCGGATCTGCCGATGAGGCGTTTCGGAATCGCATGATTTCGACAAGTTCTCCGCCAAAGTCACGACCGCGTTGATGGCGGCCGCGTCGGTGGGTTCTGGATAGTTGAGGATCGGAAAAAAGACATCACGTATAGCCATGCGGATTCTCCCTTTCGCACATGATGCGGGGGAGCGTTGCAAGCTGTCTTGATCTGGATCAGAGACGCTCTTTCCAGCGGGAGTAGCCTTCCAGATAACCCAGACTTGATGTTGGACTCGGGAGATGAAAAATGAAGGCCCATCACATTATGACGCATCATGTCATCACAATCGGCCCCGATGCGACGCTTGCGGACGCCGCGCATCTCATGCTTTCCAATCACTTCAGCGGTTTGCCTGTTGTCAACGCACGGGGCGAGCTTATCGGTATCGTGACTGAGCGGGATTTCCTTCGCAGGCAGGAGCTCGATACCCAGCGGAGGAGACCGCGCTGGCTTGAATTCATTCTTGGCCCGGGGCGGCTGGCCGAAGACTATGTGAAGACGGCGGGCCGCAAGGTTCGCGAAATCATGACGCGAGATCCTTACACTGCGGCGGAAGACACTACTCTGGCCGAGATCGTTATGCTCATGGAAAAGCATCACATCAAGCGCGTGCCCATCATGCGCGAAAAAAGGATCGTAGGCATGGTTAGCCGGCAGAACTTCGTACAGGCTATTTCGAGTTTATCGCGTGGTTTGCCGGATCCAACGCCAAACGATAGCAGTCTCCGTAGCCGGATTCTTGCAACGATCGACGAGCATCATTGGGCACCGAACGGTATCAATGCGATTGTCCGGAATGGAATCGTGGATCTCTGCGGTGTAATTACTGACGAGCATGTTCGTCAGGCCATCGTCGTCGCTACGGAGAATGTCCCGGGTGTGGAGGAGGTCCACGATCACTTGGCGTGGGTCGATCCGATGTCCGGCATTTATCTTCTTGCGCCGGATGAAGACATGGAGAATCCTTCCATGCAGGCGAAGGCATCGTAAACGGATCCGATGCGTTAATTCGAATCTTACGGTGGGTCTCTTGCTGGAATTCGCCTTCACCGTACTTTTACTGGAACTGACGCCGGGGCCGAATATGGCCTATCTTGCTGCGCTTTCTCTCGCACGCGGTCGGGTTGCGGGATTCATTGCGACTGCGGGAATCGCACTTGGCCTCGCTACGCACGCGATTCTTGTGGCTCTCGGGGCAGGAGTTGTTATTCAGAGCTATCCGGTCCTGTATGAATTACTTCGGTGGACCGGCATCGCGTATCTTCTGTTTCTCGCCTGGGAAGGATGGCAGTCTACGCCGGACACTCTCTCCAAAGGTCCACTTGTTCGAGGCGTTGCGGGGTCTCTTTTCTGGCGGGGGTTTTTGTCCAACGTCTTCAACCCGAAATCGATCCTGTTCTTTTTGTCGGTTGTGCCGGGCTTTATCGATCCAGCCAGCTCGCGATCCATTCCCTTTCAACTGGCAACGCTTGGTTCGGTCGCCGTTGCTGTTGCCTCGATTGTGCATTCGACGATCGTGATCGCGGCGGATCAATCGGGTCAATGGATTGCGGACGACGGGATGCGCAGCAAAATCCAGCGCACGCTTTCGGCAATACTGGCACTCATAGCGATATGGCTTGCTTGGGTGGCCATCGTTGGTTAGCTGCAAGACGCGGCTATCGTCTGCAATGAGCTTGCGTCAACGCTCAAACGCCACGCCGAGGCGGTCGCCTCGCCGCCAGACGACGCAACAGGGTCGCCGGCGATGCTCCATTTCAAGAACCAGAACAAACGCTTCCGGCAACTTTAGCGAATGCCTGACGCTGAGTGCCGCGCCCGTCGCCGAGAGATTATGAACTGTACAGGTTATGGATCGAGCGCCCAAAGCAATCGATCCTGCTTTACGAATCTTCCGCCGGACTGCAACGCGAATCTTTTTCTTTACAGATAATTTGCGATGAGGATCCATCGGTTCGAATTACGTGATGCTGTGGAGCTTGCCGCGATTGCGCAGGATGATCTGACGAGCACCTGAAAAATCCAGCACGCCATTGCTGTGAAGCTGCGACAGCGCGCGAGATACTGTCTCCAGCGTCAGTCCGAGATAGTCGGCAATATCCCTCCGGCACATCGGAAGAGCCATCATGCCTGTGACCGCGAGGCGACGATCCATTTCGAGAAGAAAGGTCGCGACCCGCTCGATAGCGGTCTTTCTGCCAAGCAGAAGCATGTGATCCTCGGCGTGCCGAAGATCGCCTGCCGTCATGGCCCAAAGATTGCGGGCAACAGTAACGTCCGTGGATGCGGCCTGTTCAAGTCCGCGGCGTTTGACGAGGCGCACCGTCGTATCCACGATGGCCTCCGCGGTCAGACGATGGACGCTGCCGGACACCAGCCCGAAAACGTCGCCGGGTAAATGAAAGGCGCCGATTTGACGCCGACCGTCGGAGAGCAGCTTGTAGGTACGAACGGCCCCGCGGATGACCTGATAAACGTAATCCGCCGGCTCGTCCTCCCCGTAGATTTCCTCGTCCCGCCCGTAGCAGAATTCGGTCGCAACAAGGTTGGCATGACCGGCGACAAGGCCGAACTGATCGGTGACCGGCAACGCGCCGATAACTGCTTGACTGTTGACGATCGCATTGGCGGTGGACTGGGTGAGCATAGCCATCTCCTTCGGCGGCAGATGGCTATTTCTAAAGCGAACAGTGTATCGCTGGATATTTCGCTCGATATCTTAAGGGCTGCACCCTAAGTAGTTTACCGGAGGGACCCGCCTGCGGGGCTGTTTCGCTGGACCACTGTCCGGATCTGGGAGGCCAGACTTTCCTCTGCATCCGGCTTGAGGATGACCAGAGCAATTCCTGCAGTACCTGCTTTTGCCCATATATTTTCGTCTGGATATCCCGTTATCAGAATAATCGGGGCAGACACGTTCCGGTCCCGCAGGCTGTTAGCGACAGCTATTCCAGTCATGTTGGGCATCTTGTAATCAAGAACGAAGCAATCGAACTGTTCGGTAGCTGTGGTATCGAGCATGGCCGCGCCGCTTCTGAAGGTCCGGACATCAAAGCCTTCGGTTTCAAGAAGGAATCCGAGCGAACAAAGAACATCGAGATCGTCATCGACCACGCAAATTCGTGACTTTAACAGAGGTGAGGCCATCGCAAGGGGCTCTACAGAGTGTGATTGGCGCATGCGCTAAGATAGCGGTGGGAGCAGAGGCCATCTTGACCTGCCTCAATCCTTCAGGATTCCGCCGCGCATCGCCAGTCGGACCAACTCGGAGATGCTGCTGGCCTGCATCTTCGTCATAACATTTGCTCGATAAACCTCGATGGTCCGGGGACTGATGTTGTAGTCGCGAGCGATAAGCTTGTTAGAGAGCCCGGCGACAAGGCCATCCATGACCTGCCGTTCTCGTGGACTGAGCGAGGCAATGCGCATTGCGATGTCCGCGATAATCGACTTGTCCTTCGAGTAATAGGCTGCTTGGCTTAAGGCGTCGCTGATCATGAGAATAAGCCGTTCGTCCTCGAACGGTTTCTCAAGAAAATCAATCGCACCGAGTTTCATTGCTTCCACGGCGAGGGGAATATCGCCATGCCCCGTCATGATGACAATGGGCAGCCTCTTCGGTTCAGTTTTGAGCCGTCGCAGCAGATCGATCCCGTCCATGCCGGGCATTCGTATGTCGGAGACGACGCAGCCAAATGCCAAGTTTGGCAGGGTTTCAAGAAATATCAGCGCGCTGTCGAAAAGCGTCACATTGAAACCGGCAGATCCGAGCAGAAAATCAAGAGAATCCCGCATCGCAGAATCGTCGTCGATGACATACACATTCCCTATGTGCGGCATTATTCCAGACCTTCGCTCGATGAGGCGGCCGGCAGGGTAAGGCGGAAAGTCGCGCCGCCCGATGAATTGCGCTCGACGGAAATGCGGCCACCATGAGCCTCCACGATTGACCGACTTATGGAAAGCCCAACACCCATTCCCGTTTCCTTGGTCGTAAAGAAGGTCTGAAATAGCTTTGTCAGTACCTCATCGCTAAATCCGTGCCCCGTATCGGATACCTCGACTTCGATCATGTCTTCCGCAGCCTTGGAATTTGCAATGATCAGTTCTCGTCGATCGGAATCCGACATGGCTTCAAGCGCATTCCGAAATAGGTTGACCAGAACCTGCTGGATCTGGACCCGATCGACGAGTACCAGATCGCAGTCAGGGTTCAGGTTGAAGCGCAGCAAGATACCCTGTTCCCGCGCGCCCGTCAGGCCAAGAGCGCCGGCTTCTTCAATCAGCTTCGAAAGACTTTCGACCCGCTTTTCGGATTCCCCGCGCGCCACGAAATCGCGAAGCCGCCGGATAATCTGCCCCGCGCGGAGAGCTTGCTCCGCCGCGCGATCCATGGCCGTGGCGATTTTCGTTGCATTCGGGTCTTCGCTCGAAGCCAGCAGACGCCGGGAGCCCTTCATATAATTGCTGATGGCTGCCAGCGGTTGATTCAGCTCGTGCGCGAGCGCGGATGCCATCTCTCCCATGGCACTCAGGCGTGACACGTGGGCGATCTCGGATTGAAGTTCCTGAAGCCGCGCCTGGGTTTGTTGATACTCGGTCAGATCGCGAACAAATCCAGTGAAGTACGGTTGTCCGCCGGATTCCATTTCGCCGATGGAGAGATGCATCGGGAACGTCGTTCCATCCTTGCGCTGTCCGGTCACAATGCGACCGACGCCGATAATATGCCGCTCGCCCGTGGACTGGTAGCGGGCAAGATATCCGTCATGACGCCGTCTGTCGGGGTTGGGCATCAGCACGCTGACATTCTGTCCAATGGCCTCCTGTTCGGTATAACCGAACTGCCTTTCGGCAGCGCTGCTGAAGAACTGCATGATGCCACGTCCGTCAATGACGATCATGGCATCGGGAATCGTTTCAAGGATTGATTGAAGGTGACCTTCCCGCGTCCTCAAAGCTTCTTCAACTTGCTTTTGGTCCTCGATGTCGAGAATGATTCCGCTCAAGTGGCGAGGTGTACCGTCGTCTCCCCTGACAATGCTGCCGCGGGCACGAACCCAGTGACTACGGTCATGCGCTCCGCGCACCCGATATTGAATATCAAGGTTGCATCCAGTCTCGACAGAGTCCTTTACGGCGCGCTCGGTGCGTTCGCGGTCTTGGGGCTCGAGAAGCGAGAGGAAAAGCTCGTAACTCACGGGCTGATCGTCCGAGACGCCGAGTAGACGTCGTGCCGCAGTGGACCAAATCAGTTTGCGGGTTGAAAGGTCGAGATCCCAGGTGCCGATCCCGGCCCCGTCGATGCCGAGCCATAGATGTTCATCACGGAAGGGCCCGTCGGACGGTGCCTCGTCGGTTCTGGTCAAGATCCGTCGCCTCTAGATCCCGGGCCGGGGTCTCATGCCGAACCATGGAAATATCGGCAAGAACCCGTCAAGCCGAGTATTGGCCCAGTTGGTGACATTGCTCAAGTCCGAACCCACATTATGGCGGGTCAGAGCGCAAAAAGCAGCGAACGGGGCATTTCCATTGACCCACAAAGAGTCTGGCTCAAACGGCCGGTTTCGCCGGGGCTTCGCCGCGTAGCGCTGCGAGAACAAGGTTAGACGAAGCTTCAAAGACCTCATGGCCGTGCGTAAAAAGATGCTCGTAGCTTCGATGAAAACGGTCCATCTGCTGATGACCGCAGTCTCGAAAGGCGGCAGCCAGGTCTTTAACAGAATGCGCCTGAGCGACCTTTGCGACGAATTCCTGCGCAGTACTCATTCCCGAACGGGCATGCTCCAGCGCGTCCTGATTCGCCTGCATGATCTCATAGAAAATCAACTTTTGTGCACCCAGCGCGAGCTGCGTTCCCCGGCCGGCAATCTCTGTTAGCTGCGAGGAAACATCGCGTCGATCCTGCGCGACATTTGCGTTTGCTTGACTGTCGTTCTTCAGCATAGCTGCTCTCCCTCAAGTTAGCGCTTATTCAATGAGCGCGGACGACCATTGAGCGACTTCAATAAGGCTCCGATTGTGACGGTCACTGGTATCGGCGGTCTCCACAAGGCGCGCCCCCGGGGCGATTTCAATAGACGGATCGACAATTAACTCAGCGTCTCTCGCGACAGCAACCATCAGCTGGACGGCCAGCGCATTGAGTTCGACCGCGATCTCCTCGTCCGTGCATTTCGAGGCGAGTTGAATGCAGCGCTGTGAACATTCGAGAGCGGCGTCCGAAATATGCATGTGATTTCTCCCGTATGTAGCCATGCTAACGTACGTGGAACCCATCCGTGTTGATTTCGGTCAATCGGACGGAGGACTATCGGTCTTCTGCGATTGATCCGGATCAAGCCATGCTTCCCGGTCTGCGGGCAAAATGGCGAGTGGCAGCGCAAGGCTGCCGTCGATCGGTCATGGTCGTTGCAAAAACAGGATACGTCCTTGTACCAATTTCTTCAGGAAACAGCCGCCGGCTGCATGACGCGTGCCGTAAAGACCGTAACAGGCGACCTTACTATGCGGGCGTTACTGTTGCTGTTCGAGCGTGATGATTTCAACGCTTATCCGGTCGTCGAAGGGACGCACGTGGTCGGATTGGTTAGCAAGCTCGACTTCCTGAAATGCTTTGCCTTCACGCCGGCGCAGATGGTGCCGCGCTACGATGACCTCATGAACACGGCCGTTGCCAAAATTATGAAGCCGACATTCATTTACGTTGGAGCGGAAACAAAGCTTACGCGCGTTCTGCAATTGATGGTCGAGCACCGCGTTAGAAGTATCCCCGTAATCGACGTGGAGAGGATTGTTGGCATCGTTTCCCGCGAGGATGTCATGAGGTCGTTGAAGCGGTGTACCGAAGTCGACAATCGACTCTAGAGCGGCGCAGCTGATACAACCCGATAAGTATGGGTGCTGCCTTCGTCCGTGATGGAGACATACTCTCCCTGTATAAATTTTTCGTCCGAAAAATGGTATCCCGCCTCGTCATCGTGGTCGCCGAGAATGTCATAGTGGAAAGCCCATTGGCCGCCGGCGCGGTGAACAAGATGACCGAGATCGTCGGGCTTCCCAGGGCGAAACCGGGCGACCCGGCAAGCTTCGCGATGCAGCCGCCATATCTTTGGATCGAGCCACCCCTCGGAATCGAGAGGCGCGACGAATACATAAGCTATCCCTGAGTCGCCAAACGGGTGCCCGCTCTCGCGCGCAAGTTCGAGCCTGATCTGGCGAAAGCTCGATGGCAGGCTTGCGTTCAGGATTCGTCGGGATTTTGCCTGGCTCATGTGCTTCCTTCCGTTTGCTGTCGCAATCTTCATTGCATGGATCTCTGTTCGAGGCTCTTCATGAAGGCGAGAAGGTCGTTGATCTGGTCTGGATCAAGCTGAAAGACGGGCATGGTGGGGTGACCGGTGTAAATCCCCTCCGCAAACGCCTCCGCGAGCGTCTCGACCTTGTAGCGACGATGGAGGTCTCGAAATGGAGGAGCAATCTTCAGAGGACTCGGACTGAAACGATCAATCGCGTGGCAACGCGCACAGTTTGTCTTTGCGAAGACAAATCCGCGCTGTTCGCTGGCCGACGCAACTTTGGCCGGTGTCGCCAAGAGCGCGATGGCCAGACAACCGTAAAGATATCGCATCGTCGACATTTCGGTGTGAGGCTTGAGTGTGCGTATGCTCTCTGATCTTACAAAACCCGCGCTGTCCTGCATTGATTTGCATCAATCCATCTCGGGTAAAGTCGCTATGTTCGCCGTGGAAGCCACCGCCTTGCGGCTTGGTGGGCACCTGTTGCGAAGGCGAGATTTTCAGATGTGTCATCGCGTATTTCCGAATCGTTTGGACGGCGACACTGAGGGGTGTCTTGTTTGCGCCTTGCGCTCGCTCAGCATCTGCGGTGCGCTCGATGAGAAAGAGCTTCAGGATCTGACCAGGCTGTCACAGCATGTGCGCTTGGCTTCCAGAGCTCCGCTATTCTCGGAGGGCGATCACGCCGATTCAGTTTACAACGTATCTGAGGGAACGATTCGTTTTTCAAAGCTGCTGCCTGATGGCAGGCGCCAGATCGTTGGCTTCGCGCTTCCGGGTGATTTCATCGGAACTGCGCCAAATGGTTGTTATGACTTTTCGGCGGATGCGATCGAACCGGTGAAGGTATGCCGGCTACTGAAGGAGCCCTTCGCCCGCTTCGTTGGGAGCAAGCCGCGCATGTTGCAACGGATGAACGATTTTGCGTGCCAAGAGCTTGTTCTGGCGCAAGGTCACATGGTCTCGCTTGGGCGACGGTCTGCCAAAGAAAAAGTCGCCGCATTTCTCATTGGCTGGCGGAACCGGCTACTCCGAATCGGCCGCGCGACCAAGACGATCTACCTGCCAATGAGCCGGCAGGATATCGCGGACTATCTTGGGTTAACCGTCGAGACAGTCAGCCGGACACTGACCAAGCTGGAGCGTGACGGAGTCATCGTGATCGTTCCTGGGGGCGTTCGCCTAATGGATGCGCGACGGGCCGAAACGCTGGCAGCAGCCTGATCCCCAGCATTCTGCCCCGCCTATTGAGAGCCAAATTGCGCGATAGCCAGCGCGAATTTGATCCGTATCAAAGACCCCAGTTGATCGATGCTGCACGCTCCGTCCGACAAAGGGAGAGCGGCTATGCCTACGAATGCAATGATTCTGTCTGCCATTATTCTGGTGATGTTCGCGGCGTTCGGCGCCACCCTGATGTGGGCGGACTTCCAGACCAGACCACATCGGTTGAAGCCCGACGAAGCAAAGCCTCGACGAAGGGCGTTCTGAACGTCGGTCACAAGCGCTTGCACCGGCTACGGGCCGTTCGCAGGCGTCCGTGGTTTGCGAAAGAATTTCGTTTATGAATGGAGGATGCCTCGATGGAGCAAAGAGCCGGGCGTTTCGAAAATGTTCCGATAATCGGCCATGTCATTTCGTGGGCTAAGAGTTTCTCGCAGCGATTCCTCCAGTCAAACGAATTGCAGAAACTGGATCCTGAAGAAATCAGCAAAATTGCGCGAGATTTCGGGATATCCGTCTCTGATCTTCTAACCTTGGCGAAGTGCGATACACGCGTTCAGGAGCTTCTGACGCAGCGCATCGCTGAAATGGGCTTGTCCGAAAAACTCCTGCAGAACAACCATCCCGCGGAGTTCGGCGATCTCAATCGTGTTTGCGCCAATTGCTCCTCAACGAAGCGATGCGCAAATGATTTTCTCCAGCATAAGACCGGCCATTCGGAATACTGCCCCAACACAGAGACGTTGGAGGCACTTCGCGCGGTAGGTGACGCGGAGGCCGAGCCGCTCGTTTCCGCACGCAGGAACTGATCCGGTCGGTCGAGAGTACGCGGGTTGATCTCGATCAAATCTATCATCGCAAAGTCGTGATTGATGATGCGAACAAGCACCGAGAAATCTCAATCATGAACCGGCCAGAAGAGATCAAGTGGATGACCCTTGGAGAAGGCAGCCTCGCTGCCTTCTTTTCGGTATCTGTGTTCGTTTGTTTAATCGGGGCAGCGCAAGCTCAGGACACGGCATTTGCGTTTCATGCGTCTGTCAGCGGGGCGGCGAGTCTCATCGCCACATTTGCGATTTTCAATCGCTACTTCAACCGGTCGGCATCTTTGCCTCCGCAGGAAATAGCCGGTCGGCCTAATTATAATCTTGGACCGATAAAATTCGCATCTGTAATGGCTGTATTCTGGGGGATCGCCGGCTTCGCCGTGGGCCTTCTCATCGCCTCGCAGCTCGCCTGGCCGGCATTGAACTTTGACTTACCCTGGACAACGTTCGGAAGACTCCGGCCGCTACATACGTCGGCGGTTATTTTCGCCTTTGGCGGCAATGTTCTCATCGCGACGTCTTTCTATGTGGTTCAGAAGACCTGCCGCGCGCGCCTCGCGGGCGATCTTGCTCCATGGTGCGTCGTAATCGGCTACAACTTCTTCATTCTGATCGCCGGGACAGGCTATCTGCTCGGAGTGACGCAGTCGAAGGAATACGCCGAGCCGGAATGGTATGCCGACCTTTTGCTGACGGTCGTTTGGGTTGCCTATTTGCTTGTATTCTTGGCTACTCTGATCAAGCGTAAGGAGCCCCATATCTTTGTTGCGAACTGGTTCTATCTCGCATTCATCGTCACGATCGCCGTGCTCCATCTCGGAAATAATCCCGGCGTTCCAGTATCGTGGTTTGGCTCGAAATCCTACATCGCATGGGGCGGCGTGCAGGACGCGATGTTCCAGTGGTGGTATGGCCACAACGCAGTCGGGTTCTTCCTGACCGCTGGCTTCCTCGCCATCATGTATTACTTTATCCCGAAAAGGGCCGAGAGGCCGGTTTATTCCTACCGCCTTTCGATCATCCACTTTTGGGCGATCATTTTTCTCTACATTTGGGCCGGTCCGCATCACCTGCATTATACGGCATTGCCGGATTGGGCGCAGACGCTCGGCATGACGTTTTCAATCATGCTGTGGATGCCTTCATGGGGAGGAATGATCAACGGGTTGATGACGCTGTCCGGCGCTTGGGACAAGCTGCGAACGGATCCGGTTCTGCGGATGTTGGTCGTTTCGGTCGCGTTCTACGGCATGGCGACATTCGAAGGGCCTTTGATGTCGATCAAAGTCGTGAATTCGCTCAGTCATTACACTGACTGGACAATCGGTCACGTTCATTCAGGTGCTCTCGGCTGGGTTGGGTTTGTTTCGTTTGGTGCGCTCTACTGCCTGGTGCCTTGGTTGTGGAATCGCAAGGGGCTCTACAGCCTCAAGCTGGTCAATTGGCATTTCTGGATCGCGACCATCGGTATTGTTCTATACATCTCCGCGATGTGGGTGTCGGGCATTCTTCAGGGCTTGATGTGGCGAGCTTATACGTCGTTCGGTTTCCTTGAATACTCCTTCATTGAAACGGTCGAAGCGATGCACCCGTTCTACATCATACGTGCTGCAGGCGGCGCCCTGTTCCTGATCGGGTCGCTGATCATGGCTTACAATCTTTGGATGACGATGCGTGCCGACGAGGTTTTGGAAGCCGCGCCGGCGCCTGCTCTTCAGCCTGCTGAGTGAGGAGCAGTCGCATGTCGCTCTGGAAACGTCATCAGATATTCGAGAAGAATTCTGTCGTTCTCATCATCGGTATTCTGGCCGTCATCGCGATCGGTGGTCTCGTTGAAATAACGCCATTGTTTTACCTGAAAAGCACGATCGAGAAGGTCGATGGCATGAGGCCATACACTCCTCTCGAACTTGCTGGACGCAACATCTACGTCCGCGAGGGCTGCTATCTTTGCCATTCGCAGATGATCCGTCCGCTCCGCGATGAAGTCGAACGGTATGGGCACTATTCGCTCGCGGCGGAGAGCATGTACGACCATCCGTTTCAGTGGGGCTCCAAGCGGACAGGTCCCGATCTGGCGCGTGTCGGCGCCAAGTATTCGGACGAGTGGCATGTGACGCATTTGGTGAATCCGCGCGCGATCGTGCCGCAGTCGGTAATGCCCGGCTATTCGTTTCTCTCGGAGACCGAAGTTGATGCGGCGAACATTGCAGGTCATCTCCGCGCAAATCGTACAGTCGGCGTGCCGTATTCTGACGAGCAAATCGCGAACGCGACAGCGGACCTCAAAGCGCAGGTCGATCCAGATAATGGCGACGTCGATGCCTTGATGAAGCGCTATCCGAAGGCGATTGCCAGAAATTTCGACGGCAAGCCGGGAAATCCAACCGAAATGGATGCGCTGGTAGCCTACTTGCAGATGCTCGGTACGCTTGTCGACTTCAAGCTGTACGACGAGAAAGCCAACCTTCGCTAGGAAAGCCGGGACATGAAAGCGATCCTTACCGCCCAGAACGCCGTCTCGGGTTTCGTCGTGACCTGGTGGACTCCCATATTTGTAGGCATTTTTCTAGCCATCGTCGCTTACGCGCTATGGCCTCGCAACGAGGCGATGTTTGACGCGGCGTCGAGACTTCCGCTGCAAGAGGATTGACGATTCATGACGGATCACAGGGAAGAGGTTGATTCCGTAACCGGCACTTCAACAACGGGCCATCAGTGGGATGGGATCAAGGAGCTAAATACTCCGTTGCCGCGCTGGTGGATTCTGACATTCTACGCGACCATCGTATGGGCCGTTGCATACTGGGTCGTCTATCCCGCATGGCCGCTCATCAAAGGTTATACCACAGGCTTTATCCAGTATTCCTCGCGAGCCGATGTCGCCGTCGAGCTTGCGAACCTCGAGAAGCTTCGCGGCGGCAAGATGATCACACTCAATGCCACGCCTCTGGCCGATATCGAGAAAGATCCAGCGCTACTCGCATTGGCTCGTGCGCGCGGAAAGGCCGTGTTCGGCGACAACTGTGCGCCATGTCATGGCAGCGGCGGTGCGGGCGCGAAGGGTTATCCAAACCTGAACGACGATGAATGGCTATGGGGCGGTTCCCTGGATCAAATAAGCCAGACCATTGCCTTCGGCGCGCGATCCGGCCACCCGAAGTCCCACGAGGGAGCTATGCTTGCCTTCGGTAGGGATGGCATCCTGAAGAAAGATCAGATCGTCACGGTTGCCAACTATGTGAGGTCCCTCTCAGGACTTTCCACAGCGAAGGACTTTGAAACCAGCGCCGGCCAGAAAATCTTCGCCGAGAACTGCGCTGCTTGTCACGGCGACAACGCAAAAGGGAATATCGAGCAGGGCGCGCCGGATCTCACCGACAAGATATGGCTCTACGGATCGGACGAAAAGGCAATTATTGAAACCGTCACCAACGGCCGGGCGGGGGTTATGCCGGCGTGGAGCGGGCGTCTCGATCCTGCGACGATCAAGGCCTTGACGGTGTATGTACATTCGCTCGGCGGCGGAAAGTAAGTCGCAGTCCGAACAGGTTCAGCCTGGTTTGAGTTGGATCAATCATGGTTGCGGCATCGCAACTATCATGAAGCAAATCGCGAGACCGATCCTTCATGAACAAGATAACAGCGCCACCCGTTGATCTGGATGCAGAGGACTTTGGGCCGCTGTATGCGGCCCAAAAGAAAGTCTATCCGCAAAGCGTCTCGGGAACGTTTCGCAGCATAAAATGGAAGCTGATGGCTATTTGCCTGAGCGTCTATTATTTTCTGCCGTTCATTCGCTGGAATCGCGGCGTCGGTGCACCTGACCAAGCTGTACTGGTCGATCTGCCGAACAGCCGCTTCTATTTCTTCTTTATCGAACTGTGGCCCCAGGAAGTATACTACTTCACGGGCCTCCTGATCTTGGCGGCCTTGACGCTGTTTCTGATGAATGCCGTCGGAGGACGAATCTGGTGCGGATATCTCTGCCCCCAGACTGTCTGGACCGATTTATTCTATGCGGTGGAGCGGCTGATCGAAGGAGACCGCCGCGAACGCATGAAGCGTGATGCTGAAGGCTGGACCGTCCAACGCATCACCGATCTTGTATTCAAGCATTCGATTTGGCTGTTGATTGCGTGGTGGACCGGAGGTGCATGGGTTCTCTACTTCAACGATGCGCCGACCTTGGTGATGCAGCTCCTGACCTTTCAGGCGCCCATGCTGGCTTATGTTTGGATCATCATCCTGACATTCACGACCTATGTACTGGCCGGGTTCATGCGCGAGCAGGTCTGCGTCTACATGTGTCCTTGGCCGCGAATTCAGGCCGCTCTGACCGACGAGTGGGCGTTAAACGTCACCTACAAATACGACCGGGGCGAGGAACGCACGTCGCTCAAGAAGGCGCTGGAACGGCGGGCTCACGGGGAGACAGTCGGCGACTGCATCGATTGTCGCCAGTGCATTGCGGTATGCCCAACAGGAATCGATATCCGAGACGGTGCGCAACTGGACTGCATCCAGTGCGGGTTATGCATCGATGCGTGCGATACCGTGATGACAAAGATCGGCAGGCCCACCCGTCTGATCGGCTATGACAACGATATCAACATTCAGCGTCGTCAGGCCGGAAAGCCGGAGATATTCAAACTCGTTCGGCCGCGGACCATCGTCTACGCCGCCCTCATCGCCGGTGTCGGATGCGTGATGCTTTACGCACTGTTGACGCGATCGCTACTGGACATCAGCGTGCTGCATGATCGCAACCCAATCGCGATCAAGCTGAGCGATGGTTCTGTCCGCAACGCCTACACTGTGCGATTGCTGAACAAGCGTGGCTTCGACCGGACGATTGCAATCGATGTCGACGGAATCAGCGGAGCGGTGGCTCAAGTGGTTGGTGTGGATTCGATTACACCGCATAGACCGGCGATCGTGTTGGGACGTGATCAAACGACTGAGCTCCGCGTCCTGGTAACAGCCAAGCCCACTGCCGAGCTTCCAAAATCAACGCCGCTGACGTTTCGAGTTACCGATATCGGACTCGGCGAGGCTGCGTCCGCGACCGACAATTTTGTCACGCCATAACACTCACGAACGGTTGGCTCTAATGAATAGTTTGACCACAGCAGGAAAACCTCTCACTGGCCGAGCTGTGCTTATCATGCTCGTCGCCTTCTTCGGGGTGGTTATCGGCGTCAATATGCTGATGATGCGGTTCGCGATAGATACTTTGTCCGGGACCGATGTGGACAGTGCGTATCGCGCCAGCCTGGCCTATGACCAAGAAATCCAGGCCGCGCACGAGCAGGATACACGTCACTGGCGGATTGAGGCGCATATCGCGCGTGGGCCGGCCGATAGCGCCAGCGTTCGCATTGTGGCGCGAGACAGCAAGGGCGCGCCGCTGACCGGCATCGATTTCGCCGCCCGTCTGGAGCGCCCCACCGACAAGCGGGCGGACCGCACCATAGCGCTGACGGAAAGCGAGACCGGCATCTACAAGGGTGGGGCCGACGGGGTCCTGGCAGGCCAGTGGAATTTGGTGATTGAAGGCGACGCTGGCAGCAAGCGTGTGTTCCGGTCGCGTAACCGCGTCATGTTGGGCGATTGAGAGGTCGTCATGGCTGTTACCCGAGACTTCTCACACTACGTCAAGGACCTGGGCGCTGGCCTTGCCCACCTCGATCTCGCGGTGGAAGGCGTCAGTTGCGCAGGCTGCATGATGAAAATCGAACGCGGATTGTCCGCCATTCCCGACGTGACGCTTGCGCGGGTCAACCTGACAGACCGGCGTCTGGCGTTGGAGTGGAAGAAGGGAGCGATCGATCCGGTGCAGTTCGTCGATCGCCTCGCGGCGCTCGGGTACAAGGCCTATCCATTCGAGCCGGTTCGCGCCGAAGTGGTTGAGGTCGAACAATCGCAGTTTTTGTTGCGTTGCCTTGGAGTGGCGGCCTTCGCCACCATGAATGTGATGATGCTGTCGGTTCCGGTGTGGTCCGGCAATGTCACGGATATGATTCCGGAGCAGCGCGATTTCTTTCACTGGTTATCGGCGCTGATTGCCCTGCCAGCCGCTGCTTATGCCGGGCAGCCATTTTTCCGTTCGGCATTTACCGCGCTTCGTGCGCGCAGCGTCAATATGGATGTCCCGATCAGTATCGGCGTCGTGCTCGCGCTCGGCATGTCGATTGTCGAGACGTTTCATCATGCCGAGCATGCCTATTTCGATGCGGCCATCATGCTTCTGACATTTCTGCTGGTTGGCCGCTATCTTGACCAAAACATGCGGCGACGCACGCGGGCCTTTGCTGGAAATCTCGCGGCGCTGAAGGCGGAGACAGCAACCAAGTTCATATCTCCCACCGAGATCAGTGAGGTCCCGGTCGCCGCCATCGCCCCCGGCGATATCGTGCTTCTGCGCCCGGGCGAACGATGCGCTATCGATGGCAAGGTCATCGAAGGGCGATCTGAGATTGATCAGAGCCTCATCACGGGTGAGACACGGTATGTCGCCGCGGAGCCCGGCACTTCGGTGTATGCGGGGGCGATGAACATTTCAGGGATGTTGCGTGTCCGTGTGGGGGTAGCGGCGGAAGGAACATTGCTGGCGGAAATCTCTCAGCTGCTCGAAAAGGCTGTACAGGCCCGCTCGCGCTATGTGCGATTGGCGGACCGCGCATCGCGGCTTTATGCGCCGGTGGTGCATGCGACGGCCCTGCTGACAATGCTTGGGTGGGTCGCACTCGGTGCGAGCTGGCACGACGCGATCGTCATCGCGATCGCAGTTCTCATCATTACGTGTCCCTGTGCGCTCGGTCTGGCAATTCCGACAGTTCAAACCATCGTGGCGGGCGCGCTATTCCGCGCCGGCGTCCTGCTCAATTCCGGCGATGCGATTGAGCGTGTTGCTGACGTCGATACAGTGATCTTCGATAAGACGGGCACGCTGACGTTGCCTGAACTTGACGTGGTGAACGCTGCTGCCATTCCTGCCGATGTCCTTCAACTTGCTGGGCGACTGGCTCTGGCCAGTCACCATCCGGTTGCGGCGGCAGTCGCTCGCGCCTCGAAAGCGGTATCTCCGCTGGAAGGGATCGTGGAAGAACCAGGGCAAGGCGTGACGGGTCTGGCCGACGGAGTCGAACTTAAGCTCGGCAGGCCGTCTTTCTGCAATGCAGACCGGATGGCCAACGAGATTCTAAGCACGGATCCGGAGATTTCCGTTGTTGCTTTCAGCAGAGGGCAGGACCGGTACGTTTTCGCGGTGCGGCAGCAACTGCGGCCCGATGCTGCGCTCACGATCCGCACACTCGTCAATCGCGGCATCGCAGTCCAGATTCTCTCCGGCGATCGCGAGCCTGCTGTAAGGCTTGCCGCCTCGGCCTTGGGAGTTCTCGCCTGGCGTGCGGGTTTAACGCCAGCCGACAAGATCGCTCACATCGAAGATCTCAAGCGATCCGGCCGCAAGGTCATGATGGTTGGGGATGGCCTCAATGACGCGCCTGCGCTTGCATCGGCGTCGGTCTCAATGTCGCCGGTGAGCGCTACCCATCTTAGCCAAGCCGCGGCGGACATGATTTTCCTCGGCGAGGGTCTGGCTCCTGTCCGGGCCGCCATTGATCTCTCTCGCAAGGCGCTTCTTTTGATGCGCGAGAATCTCGTATTGGCAATTGGCTACAACCTCCTGGCTGTCCCGATCGCAATTGCCGGATATGCAACGCCGTTGATAGCGGCGGCGGCCATGTCAGGATCGTCAGTTCTGGTGATGTTGAATTCGCTGCGCGCGCGGCGCGTTGGGCCGGAGGTGATGTGATGGAAGTTCTTGCCTATCTTGTGCCGCTCGCTCTAGCGCTCGGCCTCATCGGCCTAATGGGGTTTCTCTGGTCGCTCAGGAGCGGACAATACGATGATCTTGATGGCGCGGGATGGCGCGCGATCACTGATGACGATCATCCTATGCCGCCGTCGTGATTCTGGTTCGCTGGAGAAACGCCTATCTCCGTCTTTCGCAACTCGAATAGCCGAACAGGCTATAGGCCGGACACATCCCCAGAGTCCCTGTCAGCAAGGGTATAACTCCGATCAGGCCGGCCCAGCTCCAGCCTTGGATGGGCAAGCCATTGCGAAACGTAAACGCAATCAGCGTCAGTCCCACGACAATTCGGACCATGCGATCCATATTACCCACGTTACCTGACATCTTGCAGCCTCCATCAAAGTCGACTGCGGAAGCAGCCTTGTGCAAGGTTGAGCTGATCGACGGCGGCAGTCCTTGATTTGCATCAAGCAGACAAGTCCTCACCTGCAGCATTGTGGTCTGGGTCAACCGCTATCGAGGTCACGACAATGCCGCTCGCGAATTCAGCGCTTACAATGAAGCCGCGGGTGCAGCCGTTTGTGCGGTTCTGCGAGGCCATTAAAGAGGCCGGAAAAGTCGATTATGACGATCTCTTCAATGCGTCGCTCCTTCGTCTTCGCGAAGAGCAGCGTTACCGGGTATTTGCCGACATCGAGCGTGTTGCCGGCGAATATCCTCACGCCATTTGGCACTCGGCAGCCGGTCCTCGAAAGATCGTGCTGTGGTGTTCAAACGACTATCTCGGCATGAGCCAGAATGCCTCTGTCATAGGAGCGATGATTGACACCGCAAAGCGGATGGGCACCGGCGCCGGGGGCACCCGAAATATCGGAGGGACCAATCATCCGCTTATCGAACTCGAGGCCGAACTGGCCGACTTGCACGGCAAGAAGGCTGCCCTCGTATTTACGTCGGGCTATGTTTCAAATCAGACCGGGATATCCACCATTGCAAAGCTGCTCCCAAACTGTCTGATCCTGTCGGATGCTTCCAACCACAATTCGATGATTGAGGGGATTCAGCAGTCGCATTGTGAAAAGCACATATTTCGCCACAACGATCTTGATCATCTCGAACAGCTACTCAGAGCGGCGGGTCGGCTGCGGCCGAAGCTTATCGCGTTCGAAAGCCTTTATTCGATGGATGGCGACATTGCTCCTATCGCAGAGATATGCGATTTGGCCGAGCGCTATGGTGCAATGACGTATTGCGACGAGGTCCATGCTGTCGGCATGTACGGCCCACGCGGCGGCGGGATAAGCGAACAGCAGGGGTTGTCCGCCCGTATTGATGTGATTGAAGGTACGCTAGCCAAGGCATTTGGCTGCCTCGGTGGCTATATCACCGGCTCTGCTGCACTCGTCGATGCCGTCCGCTCTCATGCGCCGGGCTTCATTTTCACGACTGCTTTGCCTCCGGCGGTCTGCGCGGCTGCGACGGCTGCAATCCGGCATCTGAAAGTATCGGACAGGGAAAGATCGCGTCACCAGAACCGTGTCGCGCTCCTGAAATCGATGCTGGATGCCAAAGGAGTTCCGCAAATACGGAACGGGTCGCATATTGTGCCCGTTCCTGTGGGAAGCGCCAAAACATGCAAGGCCGTCAGTGACTACTTGCTCAATGATTTCGGCATCTACATTCAGCCGATCAATTATCCGACGGTCCCGCGCGGAACCGAACGGTTGCGCATCACGCCGACACCGCTTCACACTGACGCGCACATCGACCAGCTGGTGGCGGCACTGTCCGAGGCTTGGCGCAAGTTCGGGCTTTGAGGTGAATCGAATCTGGCTCGAGCGTGGCAACCATCATCCGGCCGTTGCCGTCATCCACAACAGCTGAAGTAGGTCATGGCAGGCCAGTTGTGCCAATGCGTCGGCGAAACTTCAAGTTGTCGCATCGTCTCGGCGTTGAGCCAGCCGTCGCGCGTCAGAATGCACGGGAAGGTCTTTGCGTGCACTTCCTTGTCGATGATTGCGACGGCGAGATACTGGTCGCGTGGCGCGGTTGATATATCTTTCCACATAGCCCCCGTTTAGGCAGGCTGCGCCAACTCTGTCTTGATTCAGATCAGCCGGGAATACCGAGCCCGAGGCGTTGATCCGTCCTCACAGGTTTTCCAGTATACAATGGCGTGCTGTCGACGGGACTTGAGGTAGATCAAATCGCGGGCGGATCGTTTGGTCACACTGCCGCGATGGCTAATTTGATTTACCGGTGCCCTCAGACCGGCATGAATGTGCAGGCTTGGATGCCTGAAGACGAGCAGACTGAAGGGGAGCAGGTGTACAAGGCGCTCTTATGTTCTGCCTGTACGCGGTTGCACTTCATTCACAAATTGACTGGAAAACTACTGGGCGAGCCTGAAGGCGAGTGAGGGGATTAGCTGTTAGCTATGTGCTAGCTAAGTCGCAATTATTGAAACGACAGATTTTGATAAGCAATTGATTTCGTTGGCGCACCCGACACGATTCGAACGTGTGACCTTTGCCTTCGGAGGGCAACGCTCTATCCAGCTGAGCTACGGGTGCGGCGCATTCCATTTAGCCGATTGGTCCGCTGCGGGCAACGGCTGCTGCGGGTTTTGAGGCCCGATTTGGAGCCTGCGACGGGCTCGTTGATTCAGTAGTTGCGGCGCGTTCCGTCAGAATCCGCCGCCCGCAGCTGGAACGGTGGGGATCAACGGCTGCGGCCTTGGTCCCGCTGCGAGGCCTGGCCGATAAAATTCAGAATGAGTTTTGCGACCTGGCCGGGTTGCTCCTGCTGAACCCAGTGCCCCGCGCCGTCCAGAAGATGACAGCCCAGCATCTGCGTGCAGGCTTTGGTTTGCATGTGTTCGAAGTGACCGGGTGTCTGGTAGACGCCCCAGTCGCTGCGGCCTGAAATGAAGCAGGACGGAACGTCGATGGTTCGTCCCGAATAAGTCTCCAGCTCAGTGGCGAATTCCGGCACGGACCGGCAACGATACCAGTCAAGCCCACCCTGAAATCCGGTGCGTTGATATTCGGCGCTATAGACCCGCAACTGCTCGTCGGGCAACCACGCACAGGATGCAATCGCAGCCGCTGACGGCATTTCGAGAGCAACGGTCTCTGCCATGCCTTGGCCGGCTTGCATCACATAATACGTCGGCAGCTTCGCCAGTTCGGCGGCGGTCCACGATGCCAGCCTGAATGGCTTGTTGTGCGGCCAGTCGGCGCTCTTGTGATGATAGTAGGCGCGCAGGAAATCATGAACGCCCTGCGGGCAATGCTGCATGTTGTCGTTGGCATCGCGGCCGGAATAGTAATCGTGATAGTGCCGCCGCGGCGGGGTAAATGCGGCGAGTGCTGCATTGATATCGGGTGCGGACTGAACCGCGGACGCCGATGGCGGAATCGTATTGAACGGAATCTGCGGCGGGCCGCCAAACGGCGCGCTCATCAGCACCACCGAGCGAAACACGTCGGGACGCAACAGGGCGCAATATGCGGCGACGCTCGAGCCGTAATCATGCCCGACGACAGCGGCCACCGATGTGTATCCGAACGCAGACACCAGTCCGAGCGCATCGCGCACCAGATTTAGCAAGCGGAACGGCCGCAGGTCCGCATCGTAGCGGTCGTCCCATCCGGTGGTCCGGCCATAGCCGCGCTGATCGGGTGCGATGACATGAAATCCCGCCTCGGCCAGCGCGGGCATCACTTTCCGCCAGCTGTAGGCGAGCTCGGGAAATCCGTGCAGCAGCAAAATGGCGGGCCGGTTTGACGTTTCGAATCCGGCCTCGAGCACATGCATCGTCAGGCCGTTGATATTCTCAACCAGACGCGCGCGAATCCCCGCGGGCAAGACATCGCTGCCGAGCGGGCCGATGACGGTCATCTCAGGCGGCCTCAACAGTAAACTGCAGCCCGGCATGGTCGGTCAGTCGCTTGATCAGGCGGTCGCCGAGTGCTGCGCCCGGAGTCCAGATGCCGCCGGGAACATCCGAAGCCTCGCGAACGAGACAGATGGCGCATTCGGCGATCATCTTTGAGGTCGAGCCATAGCCCGGATCGCGATCGCCCTTCACCGAGGCGCGGACCTGCTTGCCATCGGGCGACACGCCGACAAACAGGATGTCGTACATTCCCGTCTCGCGCTCTTCCTTCGAGGGACCTTCGCCGGGCTTCGGTCCGCCTGGTCCACCCATCGCGGCGTTGGCACCGACAATAGCCTTGGCCATCGCTTCGCCCTTCTCGCCGGGACCCGCCAGCATCATCTCGTCATAAATAAAGTCCTGGCCGTAAGGGAATCCCATCAACTGGTTCGAGCGATGGACGTTGCGGGTGTTGATCGTCGCCATCACGAACGGCGCGACCCACATGCCGAGATCGTCATCGAGCAGCGGCTTGTTGCCCGGCGGCTGTTTCGGGCCTTCAAAGCCCGGCGTCAGCGCAAACGGATTCTTGAGCAGCGAGACCAGGCTAAGATCTTTTGCCGCCGCGGCATAAGTCGCCTTCAGGCTGGCTGCGGTGCCGCCGGAGAACGTGCCTTTCATTTTGCGGACGCGGCCTTTGACGCGGCCAAGCATCGCGCCGGATTGTG